>Ga0209720_1000128_pt1 | contig 81915 bp, 60 predicted proteins | sample AD_JPNMR3_MetaG_FD_184426 | JGI IMG/M metagenome (GOLD analysis project Ga0209720, IMG submission 184426) | Active sludge microbial communities of municipal wastewater-treating anaerobic digesters from Japan - AD_JPNMR3_MetaG (SPAdes) (version 2) | ecosystem: Engineered > Bioreactor > Anaerobic... | reverse complement strand
CCGGGTCGTCTGCTTGGGGTTCGTCGGTTTCGTCTTCGTCCAGCGGCCGTTCCATGCGAATAACGTTGCCCAAGTGCCACTGGTAGACGACGTGAGGCGGTAGTTGCGTCTCGCGATAGATGCCGAGCGGCAGGTCCGCCCCCATGACGTACACATCTTCGTCGGCGATCTTCGCTCGGCAAACGGCATGCTTCTGCGTCTCGGCGGCGAATGCACAGACCGGCTCGATGTCGGTCACCGGCTCGCCAGGCAGCACGCCGGCCAGTGCTTCGGCCAAGTCGGTGGTTAGCGTGGGGGGCAATTCGCTGAGCGGTACTTGCCGGACCTCGACCACCAGCATGAATCGTGTCCCCAGGTGCACGCTGTAGATCTGTTCGGCATCCAGCCCCCACTGGGGGTAGTAGTTGGTCACGGTCTGACCCGCCACCACGTAATAAGGCTCTGGGGGATCCCCGCCCAAGCTGGCCTCGAACGAGAACACTGTCACCTTGCCCTCACCGGCTAGCGGCGATTCGTCGAAGGCAGCTACCGGCGTGATGGTGGCCGGCGCATTCTCACGGAGCACGGCGTACAAATAATCGCGGGCCATCTGCTCGTGGACGTCGCTGGAGGTGCGGGGCAAAGTATCTCTCCTTCAATGCGCTGTGGTGGCTGCCGCCAACCCCGTTCCTATTGTAACCATTGCCCGCCGAGCTGGCGCCCCATACGATCGTCGCCGTTTTTGCCGCGTCCCGGACCGGCGCGTATGATCAGCGGACCTTGGGAAAAACCTCGGCGGGTCGGCTCCTCACCAGAGCGGGGAGACCGGCCGCCGAAATTGCCCTTCTTGGCCGGAGGTTTGAATGCGGGTGGTCTATTTCGGATCGGGCGACTTTGCCGTGCCCACGCTGCGCTGGCTGGTGAACAGCCGCCACGAGTTGCCGCTGGTCGTGACGCAGCCCGATCGTCCCGCGGGAAGGGGAAAGGCGTTGCAGCCCACGCCCGTTGCCCTTCAGGCGGCCGAGGAGGGCGTCGAAACGCTCAAGTGCGAGAACGTCAACACGCCCGAGATCGTGCAGCGGCTGGCGGATCTGCGGGCGGACATCGGCGTGGTCGCGGCGTTCGGCCAGAAACTGCTCGAGCCGCTCCGTTCCGTGTTTCCGCTCGGCTGCATCAACTTGCACGCCTCGCTCCTGCCCAAGTTTCGAGGGGCGGCTCCCATTAACGCGGCCATCCTGGCCGGCGAGACCAAGACCGGTGTGACCGTCTTTCGCCTCGTGGACCGGATGGATGCCGGGCCCATCCTGCTCAAACGCGAAACCGCGATCGGCTCGAGCGAGGTGGCAGGTGAACTGCACGATCGCCTCGCCGGCATCTGTTGCGACGCGATCGGGGCGGCCCTCGACCTGCTCGAACGCGAGCCGGGCTATGCCGGCGAGCCTCAGGACGAATCGCAGGTGACCATCGCCCGCAAACTGAAGAAATCGGACGGCGACCTGGACTTTACTCGACCCGCCGAGTACCTGGCTCGCCAGACGCGGGCGATGTGGCCTTGGCCGGCCGCCCGATGCCGGTACGTGCCTGCCGATGGCGGCAAGCCGGTGGAACTCGCGGTGATCACCGCCACTGCTGTGCCGGTTGATGCCGCCGAAGCTCCCGGCACGATCACGTCGGTGCTCACCGTCGCCACGGGCCAGGGCACGCTGGAGATCCACAGCGTCCAACCCGCGGGCAGCCGGGCCATGACCTGGCAGGCGTTCGTGAACGGCCGGCACGTCCGTCCCGGCGATCGCTTGGAGAAGATTGGTCAGGAGGATTGACGGCTTCGGGGCCACACAACCGGTGGCGCGCCGCCATCGTCCTGAAGCCTGCAGTCCTGGTATCGAGAGCAGGTCGGCTGAATGCAGTTCATCGTTTTCGCCGCTTTTGCGATTGTGCTGAGTATTCCGCCTGACGGGCCGCCGTGGCGGTCGCTGGTGGTGACCTCGCCGGTGTGGACGGCGGCTATCATCGCGGGGCAGGTCGTGCTCGCGGGCCTGCTCGGCGGCGTTGCCAGCCGGCTCGTCTGCCGCCAACTGGAGCACAATCCTGCCTGGCTGCCCGCGGCCCAACAGCATCTGAGCCGGTGGACGGGTTTCCTGCGGTTCTTCATCATCGGCAGCTTCGCCGCGGGCATGTACCTGACGGACTGGTCGAATTACGTGCGCAGCGTGGACTGGATGCGCCGCGTGTGGGGCCTCGACGAGCTGATCATGATGTCCCCGTTCCTGCTCGGCGTGTTGGTGTCGTGGATCGCCCTGTATCCGGCGGATCGCGGCATTCGACACGTCTCGCTGGAGTTGCGGTTATGGACGGCGCAGCCCAACCGGCCGGTGTGGCGACTGGGCTCGTACCTGGCGTTCATGTTCCGTCACCACGTGCTTATCATCTTCGTGCCCATGCTGCCCATTGTGGTGGCCATCGATGCCGTGAGTGACGACCACTATGGAAGATGGTTGCGTGAATCGACGGGCGTGGTCTGGGCCGATCAGGCCGTTCTGGTGGTGGTGGCCGGCGGCGTATTTCTGATCGCCCCGGTGCTGCTGCGGTATATTTGGCACACTACGAGCCTGCCTGCCGGCGAGTTGCGTTCCCGTCTGGACGGTCTGTGCCGCCGCATCGGCCTGAGCTATCGCGACATTCTAATCTGGCACAGCGACGGCATGGTGGTCAATGCCGCCGTCATGGGCCTCATCCGACCTGTGCGGTACGTGTTGTTATCCGATGGGCTGCTGGAGACCATGGACGACGAGCAAATCGAGGCGGTCTTCGGGCACGAGGCGGGCCATATCAAGCATCACCACATCACGTTCTATTTGCTGTTCGCCATCCTCTCCATGCTCATCGTCGGCGGCATCAGCGAATTGGTGGTGCGCTTCGCTCCGGACTGGGTGCAGCAGGCCGGGTCGGCGGCTCCTGCGAGCGGCTCACAAACCGAAGTCCGCGACTACTTGCAGGTGATGGCCATGGTGATGATCGTGGCCATCTGGGGACTCGGTTTCGGGCCGGTGTCACGGCGGTTCGAGTGGCAGGCAGACCTGTTCGGTGCCCGCAGCGTCACGCCCGATATCGCTTCCTGCGATCGTCCATGTCTGGTCCACGGGACGCTCGAGCCCGCGTCGCTGAATCCTGGTGATCGCTTACCGTCGGGTCTGGCGATCTGCGCCACGGCCGCTCACACGTTCGGCGAAGCCCTCCATCGCATCGCCACGCTCAACGGCATTCCGGTCGAGGCTCGCAGTTGGCGCCATTCGAGCATCGGCAACCGCATTCGCCTACTGCGCCAATACGCGGCCGACCCCTCGGCGATTGCCCGCTTGAATCGCGGCGTGCTGGCGATCAAGCTCGTGCTCGTCGTCGGCAGCGCCGTGGGCCTGGCTATCGGCGCCTGGCTCTACTGGCCCCATCAACTCATCCGCGCGTTGCGGGCGTCGTACGGCGGATAGTTGTCAAAAGACAACGGGTTGCCGGCAACTAGGCACGGCAACCCGGTCGTCAATCGCACGCCGCCTCGCCGGTCTGAGAACCTGTACCGTTCTCCACCGGCGGGAGAACAAGACAAATCATCAACTTACCTTGTCGATTGGAGTGTCATCACATCTGGCGCTTGCGATACCACAGGAGGCCGGCGATGACGACAATCAGCACGATGATGAGAATAATCTGCCATGTCTCGAACATTGCATGCTCCTCGAACGTAGACTAGACAGTCTTATCTTCATCGGGACACCCACGGCCCCGATTGGCTCGGCCACAACCAAGTCTCGCCTATTTCCTCGCGCGGTTCACGAAAAAAAGTAGCCGCTTCGCGTGGACCATGTCAAGATGTTTCCGGGGTTCAAGTGACACCTGGACGGCGATGCCCTAGGGCGAGAGGAAGTCCGCCATCACCATGTCCGCGAGCAAGAGACCGTGTTGCGTCAGGGCGATTCGATGGGGCTCGGCCACCAGCAAGCCCGCCTGTACGTGACTGCGGATGGCATCGGCGAACAATTCCAGCGGGTCGAACCCGGTGGTCCGGCGGAACCGGTCGGGATCGATCCCCTCGATCGTCCGCAACGCGAGCATGGCGGTTTCCCCTGCCCGGTCGCGGGGCGAGAGCTCTTCGACGTCGATGGCCGGCGACTGACCTGCGTTGAGGCGGCGGACGTACTCGGCCGTGTCCGGCAGGTTTCGCCACCGCCGTCCCTGCCAGTAGCTGGCCGCCGACGGTCCGATCCCGATCCCAGGAAGGTTGTGCCAGTAGCGCAGATTGTGACGGCACTCCAAGCCCGGGCGGGCGTAGTTGCTGATCTCGTACTGGCGATAGCCGGCCGCCGCGAGTGTCTCGCGCGTGGCCAAATACATCTGGGATTCGAGCTCATCGCCCACCGCCGAGATTCGTCCGAGTTGAAGGCGTTTTTGCAGCGGCGTGCCCGGCTCGTAGGTCAGCCCGTAACACGACAGGTGCTCGGGGCCCAGCGCAACGGCCGTCGTCAGCGACTCCAGCCAACTGTTCAGACTCTGTCCGGGCACGCCGAAGATCAGATCCAGATTGAAACGCGTGAGGCCCGACCGCCGGAGAATCTCCAGGCTCGCGGCCACGTCGGCGGGTTTGTGCTCCCGATCCAAGGCAGCCAGTTCGCGAACGTTGAACGACTGCGCGCCCATGGACACCCGGTTCACGCCGGCCGCCATCAGCACATCGGCCTTCGCGGCGTCCACCGTCGCGGGATTGGCTTCGACGGTGAACTCGACACAGCCGTCGCGGCGGGCGATTTCCCCTAAGCGATCCAGCAGCTTCGCCAGCAGCTCGACCGGTAACACCGTGGGCGTTCCCCCGCCCACGAAGATGGTTTCGACTCGGACCTCCCGCTGCAGCGCGGCATCCAGCTCGGTCAGCAATGCGTCGACCAGCGGTGCGAACGCGCCCGGCTTGCCCACGTGCGAATAGAAATCACAGTAGCCGCACTTGGACGTGCAGAAGGGAACGTGGACGTACAGCCCGATATCGATTGGTTCGGCCATGGTGACGAAGCGATTATAGTCCGGATCACTCGGTTTCTCGAACAATGCATGCGGGCCGGACGGGCAAGGGTTGTCGTTTCCGGCTCGCGTCGAGTAGGCTGATGGAAACAAATCTCGCGGCGGGCAGGTGTAGTGTGTCTGGCAAACCCAAAACCGCAGTGACGTCGGCAAGCGAACTGAAGCGGCTTCGCGCTCGCGTTGCCCGGCTGGAAGCCGAGTGCGCCCAGCATCGCCACTACGAAAAGCAGCGGTCGGTTTTTGCCCGCCTGGCTCAGCGGCTGGCGGCCACGACTTCCGAGCAGGATCTCATGGAGGTCGTCTGCGAGGCGACCGAGGCGCTGTTCGAGTGGGAATTCACGTTTCTCGCCCACCGTCCGCCCGGGCAGAAGGACGTGCGTATCATCGCCTACTACGACACGGTCAATGGCAAGAAGCGGCGGTTTCCCGGCAACACTCAGCCGCTCAGCGCCTTGGGGTTCAGCAAACCCATTCTCCAAGTGCTGCGGGGCAAGCCCGTCCTGATCAACCGCGAACATCCGAAGGCCGGCCCGGTGATGTACATCGTGGGGAGCAAGCGACGCTCCGCCAGCATGCTGTATGCACCGGTCCGGTGCGACCGGCGCGTCATCGGTTTCGTGACCGTCCACTCCTACCAGCCGCATCGCTACGATCGGAAGGATCTCGATCTCTTGCAGCAAGTGGCCGACATCGTCGCTCCCGCACTCGAGCGAGTCTACGCCGAACAGGCCCTTCGAGCCGCTCACGAGAAACTCGAAGAACGCGTGAGGCAGCGCACGGCTGAGCTCAAGGAGATCAACCGGCAGCTGCGTCGTGAAACCTGTGAGCGGAAGGCGGCCCTCGAGGCCGTCCAGGAGAGCGAAGCCCGGTTCCGCGCGGTCACCGAGAACTCGTTGAGCGGCGTGTACATCTACGATGGCAAGCAGTTTCTCTACATCAACTCCGCTTTCGCGGAGATCTTCGGCTATACCCCCGACGAGATACTTTCGCTCGACCCGTTGTGTCTGATCCATCCCGCCGATCGGTCCGCCGTGGCTGAGCAGATTCGTCGCCGCCTGCACGGAGCCGTCGAGCGCGCCCAATACCGTTGCCGCGGCCTGCGCAAGGACGGAGCGGTCATCAACATTGAAGTGCTCGGCCGGGTCAGCGAATACCGGGGCAAGCGGGTCATTTTCGGCAATCTGCTGGACATCACCGGCCGCATTCGCGCCGAGAAGGCCCGCCGCAAGAGCGAACGGTTGCTCCGCAAGCTCACCGTGGAAATGGATCGCCGGCTCGAATCCGAGCGGGCCCGCATCGCCCGCGAGCTTCACGACGATCTCGGCCAGATCCTCACCGCGCTGAACATGAACCTCGCCTGGCTCGACAAGCGCACCAAGAGCAGCCCGTCCGCCGTTCAGGCCCGCGTGAACGAATCCATCGGCTACGTCAGCCAGATGACCACCATCATTCGCAGCCTGTGCAAGAGCCTTCACCCGGTCGTGCTCGATCACCACGGGCTGGTCGAGGCCATCCGCTCGCAGGTGGCGGATTTCGAGCAGTATTCGGGCATTCGCTGCAACCTGTCCATCCGCCCGGACAACCTGGAGGTGCCACAAGCCATCGCCATCCCCGCGTTTCGGATCGTGCAAGAAGCGCTGACCAACGTGGCCCGCCACTCGCAGGCCACGCGGTGCGGCGTGTCCGTGCAGATCGAGGACAAGACGCTGGTGATCGTCATCCGTGACAACGGCGTGGGCGCGCCGGCCAGCCGGCTCTCGGGAACGCATTCGCTGGGGATCATGGGCATGCAGGAGCGAGCGGCCGCCGTCGGCGGGACATTCCAGATCGAGACCACCGCGCGCGGCGGCATCCGCGCCACCGCTCGGTTGCCGCTGAGCCCATCGTGCAAAACGGGTCCGAAGGCGACGAAGCGCGTCGCGGGTCGCAGCTCCGACCGCCTCCCCGCCCGCATCGCGTCCGATAATAACGGCCGCGCCAGGCGAGCCTCGCGCGGGAACGCCTCCGGCTGACCGGGTCGAAGCTGCGCCGACTGCCGGCTCAGATGATCTCCAGACTGTCCTTGTCGGGCAGGGCCGGGAAGGGCGCGGTCGGGAGTGTTTGATACCAGTAGGCTACGCTGGCAATGTCGTCCTGCAGCGGGAGGTATCGCTGGCCGCTGCGCCAGCCCAGCGCCTGCATGGTCACCCGCAGATCCTGCTCGAATCGCACGGGGTCCATGATGTGCCAGCGGTACATGCCGAACCGCATCTGCGAGCGGTCGCGACCGTCGGGTCGGATGATCTGCGGCAGGCCCGCGTAGGCGGTCGTGTACTCCTGGTATTGCAAGCCCTTGCCTTCGGACACGTCGCCGATGCCCTTGTTGACGTGGAAGCAGTACGAGCCGCAAAAGTAGTCTTCCGTGCCCGTGCCGCAGATGGTCGGGAACTCGGTGTCGCCGTCCATGAAGAACTTGATCTCGCCTTCACCCCACCAGCCGTTGTTGTTCGAGCCCCAGGCCATGTACGTGCCCACGTAGTGCCCGCGGCCGCGGATGCCGTCGACGATGGTGTAGTCGGTCTTGTAGGGCAGGGGGTTCGTGCGGCGGAACTGGGCGTGGAAGTAGGCGCAATCATCGGGCACGTCGGTGAGCGTGTAGTTGATCTGGTAGAACAGGACCATCTCCTGCTCGCCCAGGTTCTCGACGGTGATGCGGCAGCGCTTGCGGAAAGGCATCTCCCAGTAGCAGTTGAACGCGCTGCCCGGATTCACGCAGACGGGTAGCGAGTTGACGTGGGCGTACTCGCCCCAGCCGTTGGCGAAGAAGTCGCCCATCGGGCACTCGACCGAGGGGATCTCCTGACCGTCCCAGTAGATCCGCAGAATGGTCCAGCGCCAGGGGCCGGTGGGCGTGAACCACATCTGCTGGATGGCTCCCGAGCCCTGAATGTCGGCGATTTCGACGGTTTGGCCGGCCTTGATGGCGATCGCCGGCGAGATCTTCCAGCCGCGGCCCAGATCGCGGGCGGCGTTCTTGCCGAGGCCTTCGGTCGCCATCCCGCCCTTGCCCTTTTCGCCGGTGGGGTTTTCCGCACTGAGGGATCGCGTTTTAGCGCTGCTGATCCGGGACAGGTTGCCCAGGTTCATGCCCAGTCCGTTGAAACTCACGTGTGCTCTCCGTAATGCTGAGTCCGGGGTTTCGGCCGATGCAGACCGGCCGTCGGGCGGACAGTATAAGAAACCGGTGCGAACGTGGGAATGTGGGAAGGTGGGAACGTGAGAACGTCGGGGCCGAGCGAGGCGCCAGCTCCCCGAAGCGTGTCTTGACCAAGTAGGGTTCGGGGAGATACGCTGGCTCCGAGGTATTCGCAGAGATACAGTCGTCTTTGGCGGACGAAGTGCCCCCCGGCCGGCCGCAAGCGGCATGGATGGGACCGACGGCATGAGATCAGTCGCCCGAATCCTGATCCCCTTCATACTCCTGGTCGCGGGGGTTGCGGCACTGATCTACGCTGCTACGGCACGGTCGCTACCGGTCCTGGCCGAGGTCATGGTCGAGAAGGAACAGATCATTCTCGAACGGCCGCCGGAGGCTTTGTGGCGGGGACCGTCTGGACGAGGTGGTAGGCCCATGCCGCCGCCACCGCCTCGGCCCCGAAAGGTCAAGGTCGAAGTCGTCGAGGAGCAAGAGCAGCAATTCATCGAGCCCCGAGTCATCCGTGAGGTGACGGTGGGGGGGATCGCGCGGCTGGAGAACGGCCGGCTGAAACTGACGTATGGCCCGGGCAAGAGCGGTCCGGCTTTGTGCCCTACTTGAGTGCGTTAACGGAGGCCATGGTGGCCATGGCCGGATCACGCCTGGATCAAGTGACGCGATGGGTGGCCCGGCGCCGTGCCTGGGTGCAGGCGGCGTTTCTGGTCATCTGGCTCGATCCCTTCTTGCTCCGCCTGCACAACGTGTGCGGGCCGGTTTTTCACTGCTATTCCTGTCCGCTGGCTTTCTTGGCCTGCCCCATCGGTGTGGTGGCCAACTTCAGCGCCTTGCATCTGTTCCCCTTTGCGGCAGTCGGCACGCTCGTGGCGATCGGAGCCATCGTGGGCACGGCGGTCTGCGGCTGGGCTTGCCCCTTCGGCTTCCTGCAGGACATGGCTGCCAAAATTCCGACACCGCGGTTCCGCATTCCCGCTTGGGCAGGCTACACTCGCTACCTCGTCCTGATCAGCCTGGTCGTGTTCGTTCCGTACCTGTGGGGCGAGGCCCATCCGTTGTTCTTCTGCCGTGTCTGTCCGGCCGGGGCGTTGGAGGGCGCCTTGCCCAACACCGTCCGCATGTATCGCGAGGGCAACGGATTGGTGCTGCCGAGCACGATCAAGCTGGCCGTTCTGGTGGCCGTGCTGGTCGGTATGCTGTTTGCCGTTCGTCCCTGGTGCAAGCTTTTCTGCCCGCTCGGGGCTATCTTCGCGATGTTCAATCGAGCATCGGTGTTCGTTCTGCGGTTTCGCACCGATGCCTGCAGGACGTGCGGGCAGTGCGACAAGATGTGTCGTTACGGCGTGCTCCCTAATGCGAGCGTGAACAACGGCCGCTGCATCCGTTGTCTGGAGTGTACTCGGTGCAGCGCCTTGATGGTTGGCACGGTGTTCGCCGGGAGTCCCGCCGGCAGCCCGCAGGGGCCTGCCGGCATGGGCCGAGACCGATCCGGACCGCCAGACGAAGAGCCGCCGTGCAACGTTTGCGGTACGCCGCCGTCTAATACGGTGCAATGATCCTCGCGAGTTCGGCCGCGGAGCTGCAGCGTCGCGCTGCTGAGGTCCGGCCACTGACGGGAGCCAAATCTGCTCTCGGGCACTTCGCCCGAGCGAATGGAGGACGACCTATGAGCCGTATCCTGGCCCTGATGGGGGTGAGCGTCGCCGTGCTCATAATCGGCGTGCCCATCATTCGTGCCGAAACCGCCGAACTCGAGTTACAGACGCTGCCCGAATCGTACGAGTATCGTACCAAAGAGTACTACCTGAACCTGATATCTCCGCAGCATTTCTACCTGCACAGGGAAATGTCGGATCAGTGGCAGGGGGAAGAGTTCGAGCAGATCGTCAAGAAAGAGCCAAAGTATTCGTGCGAACGGCCTTTCAAGGCGGTGGCCAAGATTGGCTCGTACCGGTATGCGTTCGCGCTGGACTCCACCAAACTGGCGGCGGAGGGTTTCAACCGGCTGTACCTCGACGCCAACCGTAACGGCGATCTTACCGATGAGAAACCGATCCGGGCCCGGCCGATGGACGGCATTTTCGGAGGCAGCTATCGGCACCGTGAGTTCCCGCCGCAGACACTGGTGGTCGAAGCCGGCGGTCAGAAGTTCGAGATGCCTTTTGCTCTGTCGGTAGGTTCGCATGTGGTAGAGGACGACCTTTTCTACGTCTCGGTTTCCTTGAAGGCGAGCGCCTATCGGCATGGCAAGATCCAGATCGACGGCAAACCCCATGAGATCATCCTGCTCGACTACAACAGCAACGGAACCTTCAACGACGAGTTCTGGATGGATGAGGAGGTGCACGGGCAGGACGCTCCTGCGTATCCCCACACCGGCGACATGGTGCTGATCGACCCGGATCACAAGGCTCCACGCTACTCGGGCTACAGCCCGTGCGACTCACCTGATCGCCAGTATCTGTCCAAACTGGTCAATGTCGAGGGGCGGTACTACCGCATCTCCGTGACTCCCGCCGGGGACAAGGTCACGCTGGAACCGGCCGAACTGCCGTTGGGTTCGGTGGTCAACGCCTCTGGTCCGTACCGCGCCGTGATCTACGGCAAGGAAGGTTTGATCAAGATCGCGGGGGACAAAGACAAGCCGGTGGCTGTGCCCGCCGGCAAGTGGCGGCTCCTCGAGTATCAGCTGGACCTGACCGACGCCAAGCCGGCGTCCAAATCGAAAGAGGCTGCCACGCAGCCCGCTCCCGCAAAGAAGAAAAAGTCGCTTGCCCAGCGGCTGGCGAGCATCTTCGGGGGCGACGGCGACGAGATTGTATTCAGCACCGGGCCAAAGCTCACGCTCGCGCAAGCCCGCGCCACTCACGAGTTCAAACCGATGACCGTGGCCCAGGGCAAGACTGAGAGGCTGGTCTTCGGCCCGCCCTACAAACCGATCGTCAGGGTCGCCTACGTGAACGACCGAGACGTCCATCTGCAATTGGACATCATCGGTTCGGCCGGCGAGTACTGTGATGCACTCATGGTCAAGGGCAGCCAACCCGGCAAACCCTCGTTCAGGATCATGAAAAATGACGGAACCCTCGTCAAAAAGGGTCAGTTCGAGTATGGGTGAGGCTTCACCTGTTCGTACTCGTGGCGAGTACCTTCAAAGCTGGAAGATGAATACCGCGTTAAGGTCGAGATGGAGGCCGGTCCCTTCGAGATGGACTGCTCGGGCGAGACCGTGCTCCGCAAGGCCGAATTGCAGGGTGAAAGCTGAGGCAAGGCGGGCGTCTCGCCCGCCTTGCCTTTTCCGCGCATATCAATCCGCCACCCTCATGTGGTACGAGGCCGGAAGAAGTCTGTCCACGTGAGGGGGGCATTGTGGTGCAGGCATCCATGCCTGCACGTGCACGTTGGAAGCGTGCACATGCTGCCCCGCAAGGGGCAGGGGTTAATAGCCGGGCGGCGTAAGCCCCCGGTGAGCGACGAAGCTCCATCCTTCCGTCCCTTCTGTCTCATGGAGCCCCGACAGGGGCGACAGATGCAACGCAACGCCGACACGGCATTGATGTCGCCCGCGGTGCGCATGGCATGTGCTCTTGCCAATGCGGATGACCGATATATGGCCTACAGCCCATAGCTCACGGCTCACAGCTCTTAACGCATCAAGGCGACGGCCTGCTGCCGTGGCGTTCTCGGAGGGTTCTCTTCAACTCCTGGGCTTCCAGGCGGGCGCGATCGAGCAGGGGGGCAAGATCGAAGACGCGGTCGATGCTGTGCACGAGCGGCAGTTCCCGTCCCGACACGCGAATGGTGAGGATGGGCACCAGCTCCGGGCCGGGGACGTTTAGGATTTGCAACTGCTGGCCGTCGATGAGCAGCTTGGCCCGGGCCCGCACGAACTCCACCGAGGGCGGGAGCATACGGGCCAACAGGTCGGGCACTTTGAAGCCCATGTGCTTGCTGAGCAAATCCAGCAGAAGCGATCGGTCGATCGTGCCCGGTTTGCCGGGCGGCGGCGTGGCGTCGATATCGATATTGCCGCTGCTCAGTTCGTTATTCTTGATGATCAGCGACGCAATGCGCAGATCGAGCCGTCCGTCGATGCTGGGGCGTTGGAGCAGCATCTCCAACAGCGCGGCCAACCGGCCCTCGCGCCAATGACCGGCCACGCTCAGGCTTCGGATGGTCTCGCCCTCGAGCAGGCCGTTGTGCACCTCGAGATGGATCTTGCCGCCGATGGCCGGCAGGCCGTAGCGGTTCAGCAGGGGATCGAGATTGAGATCGCGCAGCTCGCCGCTGAATCGCAGGTGGGCCAACCCGTCGGCGCGAATCACCGCGCGGTGGATGGTCAGATCGAGCAGTCCGGACAACGGTCCGCCGCGCAGCCGGCTCGTCATCTCCTCCAGCCGAATCTCGCGAGCCACGCCGTCGAGTTCGATCACGTCGCCGCCAGTCTGCTGCCGAAGACTGATACGGCCCGCGAACGCTCCTTGCGTTACCGGCGTGGCCAGCATCTGCTCGAGGCCCAGCGCGGCCAGCGGCAGCGGCGGCACGTCGAGCACCACCTCGGGCAGGAAGTTCTGCTCGTTCGACGGGTCGATCTTCGCCCGGATGCGAATGGGGTCGGCCACCCGTGCCCCGTTGAGCGAATACGTGACCAGCTCGGCCTGGCCGTGTCCGCTGTCGTCGAAGTCGACGCGGCCAGTCACGCCGTCGGCGCGGATGCGGAAATCACGGTGAGGCCGCGTGATGCTCGCGTTGTGAAACTCGACCCGCTTGATGTTCAGATCGGAAAAGTTGTGCAGCAGGCTGGCCCGCAGCACAGTCATGTAGTCGTCGGACTCCCACTCCTCCGAGCCGATGGATAGCACGGCGTCGTACAGGTGCAGCACCGTGCCGCCGCTGTCATTGGGCGACGCGTCCCACACCGCCCGCGGCGAGTGGAAGATGCGGGCCCGCCGTTCGGGCAGCCACATTTGCACGTCGTGGAGCACGCGGGACCGCAGCGTGTCCGGGCGGACTGCGCCCACGTCGGTGGGCAGGCCGAAGAACGTCGTCAGCGCCCGCTCGACCTTGCGGCGGTAGGAATCGCTGCGGTAGTACAATCCGTAGCCGAGCGACCCGCCCAGCACGCCCACGACGGCCAGCAGCAGACCCAAAGCCAAGAGTACGCGGCGGTTACGCATGGCGGGCTAGTGTAACCGTGGCTGGAGCATGGGGGAATACCGGCCGGGAGGCCCTCACGGTACAATAACCGGCCTTATGGTGTGGCGTCAGATTTTCCACGTCTCGCTGGCTCGCAAGTGCCAGTTGCTGTTCGGCCTGGCCGTGGCGTTGATCATCACGGCCACGCTCTTCGTCCCAGGCTACTGGATGGAAATGTTCATCCACGAGTTGAACGCGCTGCGCACGCGGGAACTGGCCATGCTGGCGCGGGCCCGCACCAATCCCACTGCCGCCGACTGGGGCCGCGAGCAACAGCTCCTCGACCAGTGGTGGCAGGACAATCTCAAAGATTTGCGTCTGCCCGCCGACGTACGACCGCGGCTCATCCAGTTGCCCCCGCCCGCCGACGTGACCATGCCCACCATCGACGCCGTGCTGACGTTGCCGGTCCGTCCGCCCAAGTGGTTGCGGAATACCGCCGGCATCCTGGCGACGCTGTCGAAGAGTTCGACGACGGTGCGACTGGCGACCGCCGGGCTGCATCTGATCCCGCTGGAGTACCGTAACCAGGCGCGCGAGCAGGTCCGGGTGATGCTGCCGCGGGCGCGGCTCATGCTTCGCGAGCGGCTTTACTACGATCCGGCGGACACCGTTCTGGTCAAAGCCCTGCGCGAGATGCAGACCGACGAGAGCATGCGGTGGGCCGAGAGCTACACGCCCGGCAACCCGCGATTGTATCGCTGCATTCTGGCCGTCCGCGGTATCAAGCAGGGCACCGGCCGCCGCCCGCTGCTCGGCGTCATCGACGTGCAGCGCCGCGTGGACACCACCAGCGACGTGCTGCTCACGCGGGCCATCGTCGTGCTCGCGGGCCTGCTCGCCGGCTTCCTGGCCATCCTGGTGTTCTATCTGATCTCGCAGCGGCTGATTCTTGCCCCCGTGCGCGAACTGAAAGCCTGTGCTGAACGCATCTCGGGCGGCGACCTGTCGGCGCGGGCCGACCTGAGTACCGGCGACGAATTCGAGGAACTATCCGACGCGTTCAACAACATGCTCGGGCAACTGGAACGCTCGCGATTGGAACTCGAGACCATCAATCGCTCGCTCGACGCCCGGCTCGGTGAGATGGCCCAGACCAACGTCGCTCTGTACGAATCCAACAAGCTCAAGAGCGAGTTCCTTGCCAACGTCAGCCACGAACTGCGGACGCCGCTCACGTCGATCATCGGGTTTGCCGACCTGCTGCGGGACTCAGCCAGTGGCGAGGGCCCCGTGGACAAGACGCGCCTGGCCCGCTACGCCCACAACATCCTGACCAGCGGGCGGGGCCTGCTCGGCATTATCAACGACCTGCTCGATCTGGCGAAGATCGAGGCCGGTCGCATTGAGTTGCACCGCAGCATGTTTACGCTGCGGGACGTGTGCGAAGCACTCTACGATCTCACCCGCCCGCTGTTCGACAAGAAGAACATCGAATTTCATATGGAACTGGCTGAGGAACTGCCCATGATGAACAGCGATGCGGGCAAGATCCGCCAGATTCTGTACAACCTGCTGAGCAACGCGAGCAAGTACACACCCGAAGGCGGGCAGGTCCGGTTCCGAGCCGAGCCCATCGACGGCGGGCAACAGGTTCGCCTGGCGGTCACCGACACCGGCCCGGGCATCGCACCCGAGCATCGCGAGCAGATCTTCGAGAAGTTCCGCCAGCTCGACTCGTCGGTCACCCGCGAGCACAGCGGCACCGGCCTGGGCTTGGCCATCACCCGCGAGTTGTCCATGATGTTGGGCGGGCAGATCCGGCTCGAGAGCGAGGTCGGTAAAGGCTCGACGTTCATTGTCGAACTGCCCGTCGCCTGTCCGGACGCTGCCGCTCGTCGCATGCCCGCGCTAACGTGACAGACTGACGCGGCGAGGGAGGATGACTGGCCGTTCAAGAGCAGGGGGCCGGCAAGATGAAACACCGGGGCCGCTGTGATCGCCGCCTGTACCGACTATCCGCTTGCGTTGCCGCGATCTTCTTCGCGACCGCGGTGATGGCCCAGCGGAGCACTACGCCGGAGGATGCGGGCCGTGCCGAGGCTCGTCCCAACATTCTGTTCATCCTAGCCGACCAGTACCGCTGGGATTGCGTGGGAGCGGCGGGCAATCCGCGGATCCACACGCCGAATCTGGATCGACTGGCTCGCCAGGGCACATGGTTCAACCGAACGTATGCCGCGCAGCCCGTCTGCTCACCCAACCGGGCGGCCATCCTCACCGGATTGTATCCGCATGCCGCCGGCGTTCCGGACAATTACACGGGCGGTCCGGAGGCCCAACATTCCTTGCCGTCCACGTCGTTAACGCTGAGTGAGATGCTCACGCCGGCCGGCTATGACTGCGGCTACTTCGGCAAGTGGCATCTCGGACGCCGCGATGCTTTCCCGACTTTTCCCGAGTACCCGCACGACGGCCGGGGCGAAGGTCATTACTTCGGCAAAGACGACAATCGCCGTTACGCCGTGGACGTCATCACTGACGATGCGATTGCTTTTCTGAAACGTCCTCGGAACCAGCCGTTCTACCTCTATGTGTCGTACTACCCGCCGCATCCGCCGTTCGTAGCGCCGCCCGGCTACGAAGATCGATACCGCGACATCGCCGACCGCGAGCAGCGCATCTACTACGCCATGTGCACCAAGGTGGATGAGGCAGTGGGCGAGTTGCTGGCCGCGCTCGATGCGCTTGGCCGGGCCCACGACACGCTGGTGGTCTTCACGTCGGATCACGGCCACAACTTCGCACCGCGATGGAACAACCACCACAAGCGCGTGTGCTACGACACGTCCGCTCGCGTGCCGCTCATGATACGGTGGCCGGGCGTGGTCCCCGCCGGGCGCCGCTGCGATGCACTGGTCAGCTCGGTCGATCTGACGCCGACGCTGCTGGGCTTGGCCGGTCAGGCTGTTCCGCCTGATCTTCACGGCCGGGACCTGAGCGACCTCGTCCGCGGTCGCACCGACGCCGGCCGTCCGTGCGTGTTCATCGAGAATGTGCCCTATCCCTTCGAACCGGCCAAGGGCGAGGAACGCTGCGTCTTCGATGGTAGGTTCAAGCTGATCCTTAGCACGCGACGGCCGCCGGAACTGCTCGATCTTCGGAACGATCCCGAGGAGACCACCAACCGTTGGGAGGACATGAGAGGCGGGCAGGTCGCCCGGCGGCTGCTCGATCAGCTCGCCGACTGGGCCGTGGAAACCGACGACACCTTAGCCCCGAGATTGATCGCCGCTGCTCGCGGCTCGTCCTGAATCGCGTCGGCGTGCCGGCCGGTGGCTGACCAGCCAGGAAGATGCTCCGGGGCGGCCGACGCTCCCTGAGCCCGACCAGACCGACTGCAGGCGCGGACCAACCGTCGCGCAAATGTCGTCGCTTCCTTGTTTTACGGGAAAATACACCGCTCAGGATTCGAACCTGAAACCTTCGGTTCCGTAGACCGATGCTCTATCCAATTGAGCTAGCGGTGCACTCTGTACTTATCTTAACCGCTGCAAACCCTTTGTCAACAGGTCTTTGCGCGGTACGCCGTTCGTGGAGTGGCCGTCCGGCGGTGCGGCTGGTCGACTCCGGGCTGCAACACAGAATAGCGTGAACTTGGCCCGCTGCCAAGTCACAGGGCATCGCTCAGTTTGTCGAAGCGTGCAGTGGTGCAGCCGCCTATCGGCTGGCGAACAGCTGGATCATCGTGGGCGGGCCGACGGCTCTGCTCGTGCCGGGGACGAGTCGATGTCGCGTGCGGTGAATACTGCGGCCGCATGGGTATAATCGTGGCCTCCGAACGCTGCCCCGGCCCGGCCGGGAAGGAATGGGGCCCATCTGCATGCACCGGAATTGCCCCCGCATCTTGCAAGCCAGGCTCGCCGTCGCCCTCGTCCTTTCGAGTCTGGCGAGCGGGCATCTCGCCTGCCGCTCGGCGTCTGAGCCCGTCGTCCGACTGCCGGCTCAAATGCCGCCCGCACGGCAAGCCGACGCGAATCGTCCGGGCATCATCGTCGACATTGACGAGACCATCTCCATCACGGACTACCCGACGCTGGTCTTCGGAATCGGCCACGATGATTCCAAGCCGTACGAGAATGCTCGCGAAGTGCTGGCGAGCTTGAGCGAACAGTTCGATCTGGTCTACCTGACGTCGCGGCCGCAGTGGCTGGCCGGGGAGACCCATGAATGGCTGGCCAAGCAGCAGTTTCCGCCGGGCAAAGTGCTCACCACGGCCCGAATGGTGGACGTGTACTGGCCGGGATCGTTCAAGAAACGCGCTATCGGGGCGTTGCGTCATACGTTGCCCACACTCCTGATCGGAATCGGCGATCGTCATACCGATATCGAGGCGTACGTCGCGAACAATATGCTCGCACTGGTGGTCCATCCTCGCCGCGGCGTGAAGTACCATCCGGACGCCCTCATCCTGCAGGACTGGCCGGCGGTACAAGCCTTCTTCGAGGAGCACAAACAGACGCTGTGCGATCCTGATGCCCTGCGGGCGCATTTTGGCGTTGGCGGCCCGCCTCTCGATCCGGCGACCGTGCGCACGGAGCCGGAGATGGATCTGTCGCTGCTCTTGAAGGTCCCGCTACTGGGGCCGACGCTGCTCGTCGAGAACGTGGCGAAGCTCGGGCTGGCCCATGAGCAGCGGGAGGCTCTGCAAGCGCTGGAGCGCCTGGCCGTGCCGTTCGAGGACGTTTTGCGCGAGGTGACAGCTCGGTTCGGCGAGGAAAATCTGTTGGAACTGAGGCTCGCCATCGAGGGCGGCGAATTGGTCTTCATCGTGGAGCACGTGCGCGACGGCGAGGTTTTCGAGGACGAGCTGGATTCCAGGTTCGAACGCGTCGAGCCGCCGGAACGGTTGATCTTTTTGCGCGACGATCCGTTGACCGCTCGCGTCCGGGCGCGTCTCACGTTCAGCGAAGCGTTGGCACGCGCTCTCGAGGCCATGGAAGGGCTGCCTTGTGAGATCGAGCTGGAGATGGATGACGGCCGTCCCACGTATGAAATCGCCATGTGGACATTGGGCCGTTTCATCGAGGTCGAGGTCGACGCCGAGACCGGTGAAGTCATCGAAATCGAAGATGAAACCGCCCTCCGCTGACCCTGCCCTCACCACACTCTTGGGCCCCGTAAGGGGCAGCGGTCAATAGTCCGGCGGCGTAAGCCCCCAGTCGGCGACCGCACCCCCCGAACTCGTTTCTTTGGATGGAGTCCCGATAGGGGCGAAGGACAAGACGGGACAGCGACACGTGGATGTATGTCGGCGGCCGGGGGATGGTGCTGCTGTGATGTCCGCTCGCTGGATTGGCGGGGGGCGAACGATCCTACAATCCCGCGTGAGCGTCGGGGCGAGGACTTCCGATTACGAGGAGGCGTCATGCAACGTTCACGCCCCCGGCACGGAATCGGCTGGTGGATGGCAATCGCGGGCCGCGTGGTGGTGTTGGTCACGGCACTTTCGCCGGCGACGCTGGAGGCTCAGAGAGACGGTCGGCTTGTGAGTGCGAGTACAGCCGAGCAGCGGGTTGTCTCGCCCATTCCCGATCTGGGCTGGGTCTACCCCGACTACATCGACTGGCTCGAGCGCCGATCCATGTTGTATCAGTCGCAGCGGCTCGCGCCCATGGTCTCCGGACGCGGTCTGCAATGGCAGCGCGAGTTTGCCGAGCCGCAACCGCGAGCGGTCGTGCGGGCCGCATCGGTGTGGGTGCTGGGCTACCCCGGCTCGGTGATCACCCGTCCGGGCGAGTCGGTCATCGCAACGTGGGCCGATCCGCAGCTCTGGCAGGCGTTCGACGAGATTGGGATTGATCTGCTGCACACCGGTCCCGTCATGCGTGCGGGCGGCATCGTGCGGAAGCACTACACACCGACCATCGACGGCTGGTTCGACCGCATTTCGCTGGAGATCGACCCGGACCTGGGCACAGAGGAAGAGTATCGCCGCATGGTCGCGGTCGCGGCTCGGACCGGCGGCCTCATCGCGGGCGACCTCGTGCCGCTGCACACCGGCAGGGGGGCCGACTTCCTGTTGGCATTGCGGGCGTACAAGAACTACGTCGGCATGTACACCATGGTTGAGATCGACGAGAAGGATTGGCCGTTGTTGCCGCCGGTAGACAGCGCATGGGCCACCGCGCTCATCGACAACGCCACGGCGACCGAGCTCATGCAGCGCGGCTACATACCCGGTCGAATCCAGTCGGCCGATGCTGATCCGCAGGTGCGTGGGTCCAGCGGCTGGAGCGCGACCGGCGAGATCCTCGGCGTGGACGGCCGAATCCGCCGCTGGGTCTACCTGCACATCTTCAAGCCCGGCCAGCCCACTCTGAACTGGCTGGACCCATCGTGCGCGGCGCAGCAGGTGGTTGCCGGCGATCTGGTTCGCACGATTCACGATCTCGGGACGCAGGTGGTGCGGCTTGATGCCGTGCCATTCCTGGGCATCGAGCGACAAGAGGGCACGTCGCTTGCCATCTCCTATGGGCACCCGCTGTCGATACTCGGCACCAACTATCTGGCCTTCCTCACACGCAAGCTCGGCGGTTGGAGTTTCCAGGAGCTGAACGTGCCGCTCGTCAAGCTCAAGGAGTACATGGCGAACGGTCCCGATCTGTCCTACGACTTCTTCACGCGCACGGAAACCTTGCATGCTCTGCTCATGGGTGACGCCGCTTTGTTGCGGCAGGCGTACACGTTTCTTCTCGATGCGGAGGTGCAGCCAGCCCAGCTCGTGCACGATCTGCAGAATCACGATGAGATCACCTACCAGCTCGTCCCGCTCGACTTCCTGGGTGAAGAGAAGCTCGTCTACAAGGGCGAGACCATTATGGCCACGCACCTGCGCGAGCGCACGTTGCAGGAAATGCGGAGCCGAGCCGCCGGCGAAGCGGCGCCGTACAACCTGCTCTACCGGCCGACTCGCGACGGCCTGGCCACGACGTACACCGGCTTCGTGGCGGCCGCGCTCGGCGTTCGCGACCTGCGGGCGATCACGCCCGAGCAGATCGAGCAGATTCGCCGCGGACATCTGTTGTTGGCGTTCGCCACGGCCATCCAGCCGGGGGTCTTCAGCCTGTCAAGCTGGGATCTGGTGGGCGCGCTGCCGCTGCCGTCCGAATCGGTGGCGGATCTCCTGCGCGATGCCGACTACCGTTGGATCAATCGCGGCGGCGTCGATCTGCTCGGCGTTAACCCCGAAGCTGCGACCTCGCGCTTCGGTCTGCCGCGGGCACGAGCTCTTTACGGATCGCTGCCCGAACAGCTGAAGGACCCGGAATCGTTTGCCTCGCAACTGAAGCGAATCCTGGCCGTTCGCAAGAAGCATCGCATCGACGAGGGCGAGTTGATCGCGGTTCCCAATGTCAGCAATTCAGCCCTCTGCGTGCTGCTTATGCGCGTGCCAGGCACACCCGTGCTTGCCATCACGGTTCTGAATTTCAGCCGCGGGCCCGTCCGGGAGCGAATCGATCTGTCCGCCATTCCGGGGCTACCGATCGAACGCATCGTCGAGCAGCCCGTGTATGAGGTCATGCGCGAGCGAACGGAGGGGCGAGTGAGCCAGCAGGGCATTGTGGACTGCACACTCGACAGTTGGTCGGGCACATTGCTCATCGTGCCCATTCGATCATGAGGTGCCGGTTTCGCCGGTATCAGGTTGCGGTGCAGGCACCCTGCCTGCACATGCACGCGGGAAGCCCTGCACCACAAAGGCGCGTGCACCGCAAGAACGAGGCGGGCGAGACGCCCGCCCCCCGGAGGGTCACCGCGACCGGGAGCCGGTCAGAAGCTGCTCGGGTCGTTCGGGTTGAATCTCCTTATCACGTTCGCTGGTCGTGTGCGTGCCGTTCAAGATCACGGTCGTCCTGCTATCGGCGGCCGGTCTCGTTCCTTCGGCGACGGGCTGAGGCTCGTTCGCCGAGCCGTCCGGTTCGATGAACTGCTCCTCCTCGGTCGATCCCGTGAGAGCTGCCGTGCAGGTCATCCCGCCGGATACCACGCTGGCGACCTCGTCGAAGTACCGGGTGCCGACGAACCGTTGATGCTTGACCGCGCTGTAGCCATCATCGCGCTCCAGCTCGAATTCACGCTGCTGAAGCCCGACGTATCCGGTCATCCCTTCCTGCCGGTAAGCCCTGGACAGCTCGAACATGCTCAGGTTCAGGGCGTGGAAACCTGCCAGCGTGATGAACTGGAAGCGATAGCCCATGGCGCCCAACTCTCGTTGAAACTTCGAAATGGTCACGTCGTCCAGTTGGGCCTTCCAGTTGAAAGAGGGCGAGCAGTTGTAGGCCAGGAGCTTGCCCGGGTAAACCTGGTGGATGCCCTCGGCAAACAGCCGGGCCTCCTCCAAATCCGGGTGTGACGTTTCGCACCAGATCATGTCCGCATAGGGGGCGTAAGCGATTCCGCGGGCGATCGCGCAGGCGAGCCCGCCGTTGATGCGGAAGAAGCCCTCGTGCGTTCGCTCGCCCGTGATGAACCGGTGATCACGCTCATCCACGTCCGAGGTCAACAGCGTGGCCGAGTCGGCATCGGTGCGGGCGATGATAATCGTCGGCACTCCCATGACGTCGCTGGCCAGCCGGGCCGCCACCAGCTTCTCGATGAACTCCCGGACGGGCACCAGCACCTTTCCGCCCATGTGCCCGCATTTCTTGGCGGAACTGAGCTGGTCCTCGAAGTGAACGCCGGCCGCACCCGCCTCGATCATCTGCTTCATCAGTTCGAACGCGTTTAGATTGCCGCCAAAGCCGGCCTCGGCGTCCGCCACGATGGGCACGTACCAGTCGATCCCGGCGGCGGGCTTGCCCTCGCAAGCGTGGATCTGATCGGCGCGTTGCAAAGCATTGTTGATCCGCCGAACGAGCGATGGCACGCTGGACACGGGGTAGAGGCTCAGATCGGGATACGTCTGTCCCGCCACATTGGCGTCGGCCGCGACCTGCCAACCACTGCAATAGATGGCCTCCAGGCCCGCCTGCACCATCTGCACCGCCTGGTTGCCGGTCAGCGCGCCCAAGGCGGGAACGTAATCGCGCGAATGAACGGCACGCCACAATCGTTCGGCCCCGCGTCGGGCCAGCGTATATTCGATATTCAGGCTGCCGCGCAGCCGAATCACGTCTTCAGCGGTGTAAGGCCGGGATACGTAAGCCCAGCGTGGTTGGCTCGACCAGGAAGCGGCCAGTTGCCGGGCTTCCTGTTCGGGGTCGATCATCGCCGCAACATCATTATGGAACATCGGCGCTATATCCTTTCTTTATGCCAAGTGCTCGTAAGCCGGGAGGGTGAGAAAATCGGCCAGTTCGGTCGAAGTCGAAAGACGATCGAACAGCTGGGATGCCAATTCGAACTTACCTGCGTCGTACGCCGTGGAACCCAGGCTCTCCCGAATCTTCCCGAGTTCCTCGGCGGTCAGTTGTCGAAACAGTTCGGTGGTCACCTTGCGACCGTCATCCAGGACGCCGCCGGGGTGATGGATCCATTGCCAGATTTGCGTGCGCGAAATCTCAGCCGTGGCTGCATCTTCCATCAGGTTGTACAGCGGCACGCAGCCGTTTCCGCGCAGCCACGCCTCGAGGTACTGGATGCCGACGTTGATGTTCGTCCGCAACCCGCGCTCGGTGATCGGTCCCTGGTACGGCTCGACCAGATCGCGGGCGGTCACATGCACGTCCTCGCGCAGGCGGTCCACCTGGTTGGGTTGGGGCATGTGTTTGTCGAACATCTCACGGGCGATGGGCACCAGCCCCGGGTGGGCCACCCACGTGCCGTCGTGGCCATCCGTCACCTCCCGGAGCTTGTCCGCTCGCACCATGGACAGGGCCGCTTCGTTGGCCGTGGGATCGGTCTTGATCGGGATTTGAGCCGCCATGCCGCCCATGGCGTGAGCGCCACGCCGGTGGCAGACTCGGATTACGTTCAGCGTGTAGGCTCGCATGAACGGCACGGTCATGGTCACGCGGGCCCGGTCGGGCAGGACGTGCTCGTTGCTGGCCCGCAGCGTCTTGATGTAGCTGAAGATGTAATCCCACCGTCCGCAGTTCAGGCCGGCCGAGTGGTCGCGCAGCTCGTACAGGATTTCCTCGCACTCGAAGGCCGCCGGCAGCGTCTCGATCAACACGGTGGCCTTGATCGTGCTGCGCGGAATGCCCAGTTCATCCTGGGCCAGCTCGAACACCTCGTTCCACAACCGCGCTTCGAGATGGCTTTCGAGCTTGGGCAGATAGAAGTACGGGCCTGTCCCACGATCCAGCAGCTCGCGCGCGTTGTGGAAGAAATACAGGCCGAAGTCGAAGAGTGCCCCCGACATGGCCTCGCCGTCGACCCGCACGTGTTTTTCGGGCAGATGCCAGCCTCGCGGCCGAACCAGCAGCACGGCCGGGTTGTCGCTCAATTGATACTGTTTTCCCTCAGGACTGGTATAGGAAATTCTTCGGCGAACCGCGTCGCACAGATTGAGTTGGCCCTGAACGAGGTTGTCCCAGGTGGGGGAGTTGGCATCCTCGAAGTCGGCCATGAATGTCTTGGCGCCGCTGTTCAGGGCGTTGATCACCATTTTGCGATCGGTCGGGCCGGTGATTTCCACCCGGCGATCCTGCATGTCGGCGGGGACGGGGGCGACCTTCCATTGGCCTTCGCGAACGTGACGCGTCTCGGGCAGGAAGTCGAGCGTTGCCCCTGCGTCCAGCTCGGCCTGCCGTTGCTTGCGACGCGCGAGCAACTCGCGCCGACGGCCTTCGGCATAGCGATGCAGGCCAGCGACGAACTCCATCGCTTGCGGCGTCAGAACGCGATCGTAACCCGGCCCTTGATGGCCTGTGATTTCGATGTTTTTGCGCGCGACCTCATGCGTGGTCATAACCGACATAACGGTGCTCCTGCTCGAGTTTCGAATCGAACCGCCAAAAAGTGGAAGCTGGCGTTCCCGCTTCGGACTCGTTTCCGGCTCCGGCTGTCGTTCCGGTCGGAAGCTTGTGCAGATGCAAAAGGATATGGAGCAGTTTGCGAACGGAACACGCCAATAATGTCAATGCTGGGTATAGAATTCATCAATAGTGCAGTGGCATCGGGGCAGCGAGGTGAACGACGTGGTCCGGCAGCGTGACTGCAACTCCTGTCGCTTCAGAACGGCCTACAAGCAGAATCGCCTTCAGCAACTGCGGGGTTTCTGCTACGCCGCTCAGGCCGGCAGCATGTCCAAGGCGGCTCAGCGCATGCTTCTTCGGCAACCGTCGGTGTCCTTGCAGATCCGGTCGCTCGAGCGGGAGCTGGGCGTTCAGTTGTTCGATCGCAGCGGGCCGAAGATCGCGTTGACCGCGCAGGGCAAGCTGCTCTATGAACTGGCGGCGCCGCTGGTCGAGGGACTGGACACGTTGGAGGAGTCTTTTGCCGCCCGGCGCGACGTCGTGCTCAAAGGCCGGTTGGATATCGCGGCCGGCGAGTCCACGATCCTGTACATCCTCCCTCGATACGTCAGTGAATTCACCCGCAATCACCCCGGCATCGATCTCGAGCTGCACAACGTGACCGGACGTGAGGGGCTGATCATGCTGCGAGCGGGCGAAGTCGATTTCGCTTTCGGCTCCATGCTCGACGTGCCCGACGACATCGAATACATCCCGCTCTACACGTTCCACCCCGTTCTCATCGCCGCTCCGGATCATCCGTTGGCCCATGGCGGCAAGATTACGCTGGAGGACATCGCCCAATATCCGTTGATCCTGCCGCCGCGGCATTTGACCACCTGGCAGGTGGTCGATTCGACGTTCAAGCAGCGTGGGTTGAAATACCAGGTGAAGGTCGAGGCCGGTGGCTGGGAGGTCATCAAGCGGTACGTCGAACTGGGGCTGGGGATCTCCGTTGTCACGAGCATCTGCTTGACCGGCAGCGAACGGCTGGTGGCCGTGCCGGTGAAGGAGTACTTCCCCCAACGCACCTACGGCGTCGTGCTTCGCAAGGGCAAGTTCCTCTCGCCCCAGGCCCGGCGGTTCATTGAGCTGCTGGATCCACGCTTCCACGAGCGAAACCCGGGCGGTCATGGTTTTTCTCGGCCCGTCGTGGCCGGCAGCTGAGTCCTGTAATCTCATCACATGCGATGGGCCCGGGGACTGGTCGTGCTTTCCGCGTGCGGCGTTTCGTTTGACTCAACTGTCGCAACAATGACACCACTCGCTTGGGGAAGAATCACAGCGCCTTTTTCCTGGAAAACGGCGGTTTCCCGCGTAGAATAGCTCAGCGGCTCGTGCGGGCCGCGGAGGGAAAAGATGAAAGCGATACTTCTCGCATTCGGCCTGCTATGCGCGGGCTCGGTGTTCTCCATTTCTTACGCATCCTCTCCCCAGTGGGTGGAAGATGAAACCCGGCAGGGTGTGCAAGGCACCGTTCGCGCCATGGTTGTCTCCTCTGATGGGCAGACGCTGTACGCGGGCGGAGTCTTCACCTCCATCGGCGGCACGGCGGCGGCGAACGTGGCTCAGTTTGATGGCCGCACCTGGTCGCCCATGGGGGCCGGCTTCAACGACGCGGTCTGGACGCTGGCCGTCCTCGACTTGGGCGATGGGCCGGCGCTCTATGCCGGCGGCGATTTCACCATGTCCGGGGATACGGCCATCAACCATGTCGCCCGGTGGGACGGCACGGCCTGGCAGCCCGTGGGCACGGGAACGGACGGCGGCGTGTATGCTTTGACGGCGTATCCGGTCGGCGGTGTGCCCGCTCTGATCGCCGCTGGTCAGTTCTCTATGGCCGGGGGCACGTCCGCAAAAAACATCGCCGCCTACGCGAACGATTCGTGGACGCCGCTGGGGGACGGGCTCACCGGGGCGGCGCCTCTTTATCTCGCGTTCGCCCGGGCGCTGGCCGTCTACGACGCAGGCAGCGGCCCCGAACTCTACGTCGGCGGTTTCTTCAACAGTCCCGGCAAGAACATCGCACGTTGGAACGGCACGTCGTGGGCGGCCCTGGGCACGGGGGCCGGTGGTGTGGTCAACGCCCTGGTTGTGTGGAACGACGGAAGCGGCGAGCGCCTGTACGTCGGCGGTGCATTCACCAGTGCCGGTAACGTTGTCGATGCCACACGTATCGCCCGATGGAATGGGAGTGCGTGGTCCGCTCTGGCCGAGGGACTGCGTGATGAGCCCGTGAACACGCTGACCGTGATCGGTCAGGGCGGCAGCGCCGGACTCTACGCCGGCGGGCAGTTCACGCGGTCGGGCGATCTGGACACTCGCCGAGTCGCCCGATGGAACGGCACGGCCTGGAGTGCCCTCGGCGACGGAATCCCCGATGACGCTTGCTGGTGCGATCCGTCGTGCTCCTGCGAGCCGAAGCCGGTCGTGGTCTATGCGATGGCCTTCTTCAAAGAAGGCCTGTACGTGGCCGGCGAGTTCTCACGAATTACCGATTGCGTCACGCCCGTGAATCTGGCGCGATGGATGGCCCGGCCGAGCGATACGGTGGCGGCCGACTTCGATTGGGACCGCGACGTCGATGTGGATGATCTCGCGGCCTTCCAGACTTGTGCGACCGGCCCGGGGCTTGGCCCCGTTTCCCCATGCTGCACTTGGGCCGATCTCAACACCGATGGTCACGTGGACATGATCGACTTTGCCATGCTGCAGCGTTGCCTGACCATTCCGGCAGGATCAATCCCTCCGAGCGGATGCGAGTGACGGAAGAAGGAGACAGGAGTCAGGAGACAGGAGACAGAAGGAAAGCAGGAACCCGCTTCCATCTCTTTTCGGTCTCTTGGTCCGCAGCGCGCGGGGTTTCATCGCCAGCTATGGGCGAGCATCCTTGTGAGGCTCAACGGGCCCACATGCTTAACCCAACCTCCACACTTCAGAATAGCAAGGGGCTTGGCGATGGTGCTAGCCCGACTCTTGTCAAAGGTCGGCACTGCAGGCCGCTTTACCTGCGAAGGCCGTCCTGACGCCTCGCTATCGGCACTCCGTGTTCAAAGGGTTCCAACGCATGCGAAGTTGGGTCGACAGGAGGCAACGGAGCTAACGGAGAAGCCTTTCTGTTGCCTCCCTTAGCTCCTGTAAAAAACTGTTTATACTCCGTGTCCGTCCGTGCTATCCGTGGTCTGGCCTGACTTTCGCACTCTGGATCGGCGATGCAGTTGGGCAATATCGCCAGGCCCGGTTCTCGTCAAAGGTCGGCATTACAGGAGATGGCTGTCGGCGAGACGGCGACGCGAGCGCGGATGCGGGGTCGCCACTCGCCATGTAGAGATTCGTCGAAAGTGCGAAGCTTCGGCTAAGGAAGAGCCGCCTGACTCATGGCCGCGCAGCTGACAGCCCAAAGCTCACACGCCTTGGCTTCAAATCTGCAAAGCCTTGTAATCTGTGGATAGTCGCTTTGGGCGAACAGCAGCTTTGGGCCATCAGCTATCAGTCAGATGGCTGGCTCACAGCTCATGCCAATCGGCCACGCGGCCGACGCCGAAGCACGATGCCGAGCCCCAGCATGGCCAGAACAGCAGCGCCGGGAACCGGGACGGCCACCGCGAGGGTCGTGAAATCGGCAGAGGCGTTCACCTGGAAGCTGCTTCCGAACAGCGTGTCCAGTTCATTGGGCTTTCCGGTGAGCTGGAGCTGGAACAAGTTCCCGAGTGTGGAGGCCTTGTTCAGTTGACCGAAGATGCCGTTGAGATCGAGCGTGCCCTGCGTGTCACTCGTGTCGCCGGAGTACAACGGCTGGTACGCCGCCAGAACGTCGGAACGAATGACGCCGTTCTGATTGGTCAGTTCGCCGGAGATGGAGAGGGCATCGTTCACCATCGTCACGGACGTGCTGGTGAAATCACCTTCCAGCAGGACTCGGTTCTCGGAATCAGTGATGGTGTACGTACCGAGGACTGCATATTGACCCGTGCCGAGGCGGAACACATCGCCCGTGAACGTGGTCTTGAACTTGCCCGAGACGAAGTTGATCTGTTGCAGCAGCAGGCTCGAGTCGGATGAGCTCACATCGATCCGGCCGATGCTGCCTGCCAGTCCCGCGCCCTTGGAATAGACCAGTTGCACGGGGTCGGCCGTGATGGTGAGGCTGGGATTGGCTGTGGCTGCGTGCACAAGGCCCAGCGTGGCCACGATGGTCAAAAAAGCAATGGGCTTTCTCACGTCAAACATCCCCCGCCGGTCATGACCGGGCTGTTCGTTTTTTTATTCGCGTTCACGGCGCACTGCCGCTCACTTGACTACAGTGTAATCGCTGCGTCGGCCAAGTCAAGCCTAAATTTTGATAAATAAGAGACTTATATGCGACAGTGGGGGGTTTTGTCGGGTGCGGGACTTCGTCAGGTAATCGCCCGGAACCCGAGTCATCCCGGAGGCAGGCCGGCCGACTGCCGTGGTGAGTGCGCTCTGTTAGCGTTCTGTGACACGTGTTAACCGGCCGATCGTCTTTAATTCATGCGTTCTAGAGGTTTATGGTTGTTGGCTCTGCGTCCGTTTGCGTTGCGCTGCGACGGAAGCCCGTTTGTGCGGTTCTTCATTCGGCACCGGAACTCGCCCTGGCCGACGCCTTCGATGTCACCGTCCGGAGGCGGCCATAACAATACAGGGAAAAACGGGCGACAGAAGAATTGTGAAAGCTCCCCCCTGCGGCTCCGAAAGCTCGTTGGTTTTCTTGCCCCCGGCCATTTCGACCACGGATGGCACGCGCGGACACGGACAAGCAAAGGAATTTCACAGGAGATGAGGGAGGCAACAGAGAGGCTTCTCCGTTGGCTCTGTTGACTCCTGTCGGCACTGACGCCGTGCTGGCGAGAAGCTCTTGAACGCGGAGTGTCCGATCGCGTGGTGTCAGGCCAGCCTTCGAGGCTAAACAGCCGACGGCTCACGGCTTTGTTCTCCGCGCAAGCAACGCCCTCGTCGCCGGTGTTGCCGACGACGAGGGCGCGTGTAAACGAAGGGTCCGGTCAAAGAGCGCGGACTCGCTCTGCGATCAGCTGATGCGTCGCTTCACCCAGCCGACGAGCCCCAGGCCGACGAAGGCCAACGCCGCCGCTGCGGGAGCAGGCACAACAAGCGGCACGTTGGCTTCTGCATAAAAGGAATTGTAGATTCCCGAGAAGTTGGCGGTTGCTGTCCTGCCTCCGTCGTAGGTTACCGTCACAAAGGACTTGTTCATATGGGAACCTCTGACGGCGGCGTTACTGTTGTCGACATCAATGGTAAAGTTCAAGAAGTCAGCAGAAGAGAAGCCGTCGGTGAAATCGATCTGGAGGAAGGTACCACCATCCTCGACGTCGTATGAATAGAGGACCGACGAGGACACTTCCACGAAATCAAAGCCATCGCTGTACACGGGGACTCCCCCCGCCAAGTCAAACTTGACCGGTCCGCCTTTGCCCCCAACGAGCGTGATAAGAACGGATTCAATGTTGATGTTGCCACTGCCGACGTACGTGATGGACCACGAATCCGGTCCATTGTCCCACCTGCCCATAGAGGTATCTGAATTTTCATCCGTGAACGTAATCTTGAGCATGTCAGCCCAGGCAGGCGAAGCAACGCACACGAGTATGGATGCCAACAAGCAAACCGATGCTTTTTTCATACAATGCCTCCCGAAAAAGGTATTCCTCACTTCTGCCTTCTAACCGCTGGTTCAATCAGGCTCGGGAGGCTGGCGGGCTGCGCGGCGCGAGGACGAGGAGTGCGTGTTGCGGCGACCGGAGGCGATACTCGGCTTCCGGTCGATAAAAGCGCGGGGCGGGCCTGTCGGCTTCGGGCACGATCAGGCCGAAGACACTCTGCATGGGCTGGAGCGTCGGTTGGAATTCGAAGGGCACACTGTGGCCGACCTGGACTGCATCAGCGTGATACCAGTCGGGCACGTACGCGGCATGCAGAAGGGCAGCCAGGCCGGCGTGACGGGCCGACCGGGCCAACTGCAGGCCGGCGAGCGTGAGCAGGCCGGAGAGTGTCAGGATGCTGCCGTCGGGCGGCGGCGGGATTGCGATCACGTTCTCGCCGGAGGTGTCGGCACCAGCAACGTCGCTGAATGGCGAATCCGACCAACCATGGAAGCAGGCCGTGGTCGGACTCGATACCGGCAGGCGGTGCAGATCTGTGAATCGATCGGGCAGAAGAGCGAACTCCGCCGGCAACTGATCGAGCACCGGCGGCTGCAGGATGGCGATCAGGAGCTCCGGACGAATGCCGAGAGCAGCCGATGCGCTGGCGGCCACTGCGTCGAGTGACCGATTATTGGCAGCGAAAGAGCCGGGAGCGGACGCGCGATGGGTAACCGCCAGGTCGGCCGATGCCAAGCCTGTCGTCAGGAGGGTGATCAGGATCGAAATGGCTGGTGTTCTTCCCATCCGAACGTTCTTCCCAATCCCTCTGGCCATGCGCAAGCGCGGATTACGCGCGTCCGATACATGCAGGTTAGACCCGCACGTGTCTCACGGCAAGGATTTTTTCTTGGATTGTCGCCCACAGCTCATAGCTCACGGCCTTCTCCAGGCTTGGGCGGATGAGGCTTGGGAATCCGGGCCTTCCCCATCCCGCTGATTCCCCCCTTGCGAAAGCCTGGCGTAGCCGTGTAAGCCACGCCTGCAGGTATGCAAGCATAGACGAATTACCGCCAGATTTCAATGTTTTTGTGTACGGGTTTGCGCGTCAGGAGTGACAATTTTCTGGCAAGGGTCAGTGGGAACCAGGTTTTGTCGCGTAGCCGGTCAATGTACGAAACAAACGGGTATCGAGTTCGTCGCAAACCATTGATCCACATGGATGTTAACGCATCAGTGCATGCGGTTATGTTGGGAAGCAATGCTTTATCCGGAAGAAACGGTCGGTGGAGAGGGGCGCGGCGGATGCCGGCGAAAATGTGTTATAGTCGGCCTGGGCGCCGGGAGCCGGTCGCGTGTCAACCGATAAACATGCGTCAGCCTGGCGACCAGAGGAAGGTGCCGCCAGGAGACAGGCAGGCGCTGTAAAAACAGCGGCCCGGCCAGGGCGTGTCCGCCGGGCCGGGCCGATGATGCTTCCCATTGCCAGTCGGGTGGATGGAAACTCAGATGGCAGCTCGCCGCCTGAACCGGCCGACCATCCCCAGGCCTGCGAGAGCCAGGGCAGCCGCACCGGGAGCGGGCACCATGACCAGGATATCCTGGGCCCGGCCCCCGCCCTCGGAGTAGTAGAGCTGGAGCACGCGCACATTGCCGAGGCCCGTGAACCCGTTCTGGACAGCCGCGTTCGCCTCAGCAATGAACGTATCGGTGTAAGCAAACTTCCAGCCGGAGTTGTTCTCGAGATCGCCATACGGCAGCTCCTCCTCGAACGCCCAGATGGCTTCCTGGAGGCTTGCAGCATACACATTCTTCTCTGCCTCAGTTGCTCCCCGCAGCCCGTTCTTCACATAATCCTGATAGAGCCATGCGGTCTGCGAACTTATCGGATCGCCTTGCGGGCCCACACCGCCGTACATGGCCCGGTCCGAGATCACTCCATTGAAGGTCGAGCCTTCCGGAAACAGCGTCTCCTGCCATTCCAGGCAGAAGCTTCGGAACGGGACATTGTCCTGATAGTTGGGCAGTCCATTGGGCGTGAAAATCAGCTCCACCGCCCAGTTGTTGTAATAGTCCGCCCCGTTCTTATAGCCATAACCTACACCGTCACTGCCCAGGCCTGCCCAGGTGACGGTTATGTCGGCGGCGGCGATCTGTGCCATCGCCAACACGGCCAAGCTGACACACATGAGATGCAGTTTTCTCTTCATGGCATCTCCTCCCTTGCTGTGAAGACTCGAGCCATTTGAAGGCCTGCGGCGGGATAACCGGCGCCGAGCGGCCATTCTGAGCCTGGCCCATGCGGCACGCGGATCGGTGGGCAGAGTCACGTCGTGAACGTCGAGCGGACTCGAGACAATCGCGAGGAGCGGACGAAGTGCATCTGGACTCGGGCCGGTCCCAAGCGCCGTATAACCGTCACGGACGCAACAACCGAGTTCGCCAGGGCTTTCGCCAGTCCCCCCATCTTCCCCCCGTGGACCTTGCAGTGCGGAAGAACCCTTCCCCACTTTTCAAAGAATAGAGGATCGACCAGCCGAAAGCAAGGACTTTGGGGATCGACAGAAGCGGCAGCGGCGGCTGTGCCATAAAGATTGTCTTGGCATTGTGCGAGGTTATGTCGGATCAGTCTTTTTATGTGGAGATAGGACCTCGATGCCACCTATTTCTCAATACCTTGTAACCAATTAAGTTGTACTTGGTCAACTGACTTCGTTCTCTGCCGCCATGACGGCTGTGGTATAACAAAACAGGATTCGGAGGGGTGCGTGCTGCCTGCCCGCCGGTGCCAGAGTAGCGTGCCCCGTTCCCAGATCGGCAAGCAAAGCGAAAGGATTCGAGCGGGACGCTCTTCTCTCCAAGCTGGGAGACGCCCGGCGTGCTCCCGGCAGCCGGAAAAGCGACACCGGTGATTCGGTGCCGAGACACGTTCTTTCGGCGAGACAAATTGACGCCGTGGCGGGTGGTCCCGGATCAGTGATTTCTCTATAATCCGCCGTCCGCAGGAGCCTACCCCAGGGCCGGGGTCTCATGGGCTCCTCTCTAACGACGGTTCGTCATCAACTCAGGAGCTTCGCCTGTGGCCAAACGCTACGTGCGCCCGGTGCAGTCGCGGCAGTTTCTCATTCGCCGGCTGCACTCACTCTCTGGGATCATCCCGGTCGGGGTTTTCCTGTTCTTCCACATCGGGACAAACTCCCTGATCGCGGTCAGCTCGCCCGCCAGCGACCTGTACCAAAAGCAGGTGGAGAACATCCACAGCCTGGGGCCGTTGCTGATCCCGGTCGAGATTCTGTTCATCTTCGTCCCGCTGGCCTACCACGCCATCGTGGGTGTGAAGATCTGGCTGGAGTCTGAGCCGAACTCGCGTCACTACACCTATTGGGACAACATTCGTTACACGCTGCAGCGGACCACGGGCGTGGCGACGTTACTGTTCATTCTCGTGCACCTGTATCAGATGCATTGGATGGGCGGGTGGCTCCCGGGCGGATCGGCGTTCGTGGCTGAACGGGCCTCGGCGAGCACGGCCGAGGTCATGCAGAGCCGGTCCTGGATCGCGCCGTTCTATATGATCGGGGTGGTGGCGGCCTGCTACCACTTCGCCAACGGAATCTGGACCTTCCTGATCACCTGGGGCGTGACGGTCGGCCCGCGGTCGCAGCGGGTATCCGGGTTCGCCTGCGCCGCGTTCGGTGTGGCGCTGGCCATCACCGGCATCATCGCAGTACGCGGGTTCAAGGTGTACGACGTGAAGGCCGACCGGCCCGGCATCGAGGTGCAGCGGACGGTCGAGCCCGCGCCAGCCGGCGTGGGCGCTGCCGATCGCGAGCGGCAGGCGGAAAGTTGGAGTTGAGCCCGACGCTGCACAGGCAGGCAGCGCTCACGTGTTGATCCATCTTGATCCATCGCAGTTGCGAACGAGCGAACTATGGCAGAACAGCGTGTTGTCGTCGTCGGGGGCGGATTGGCCGGGCTGGCCGCCGCCATGAAACTCGCGGAACTGGGTCGGCCGGTAGACCTGATCAGCATGGTGCCGGTTCGCCGCTCGCATAGCGTTTGCGCCCAGGGCGGCATCAACTCGGTCAACCGGGTGACTCGCCAGGAAGGCGATGCCGAGTACAAGCACTTCGACGACACGGTGTACGGCGGGGCCTTCCTGCAGCATCAGCCGCCGGTCAAGGAGATGTGCGACTGGGCTCCGCGGATCATCGACCTCATGGACCGCCTGGGGGTGATGTTCAATCGGACGGCCGAGGGCTATCGCGACGTGCGACGATTCGGCGGGACGCTCTATCGCCGCACGAGCTTTGCGGGCGCGACCACCGGCCAACAATTGCTCTACGCCCTCGACGAGCAGGTCCGCCGCTGGGAAGTCACCGGCCATATCAAGAAGTACGAGTTCTGGGAGTTCCTGGGGCCGATCATCGATGATCACGGCCATTGCCGCGGCGCGGTGGCTCAGGACATGTTTTCCATGGAGATCCGGGCCTTCCCGTCTGACGCGGTGGTGCTGGCCACCGGCGGCTGCGGGTTGATCTTCGGCAAGTCGACCATGTCGATGATCTGCACCGGCGGGGCCGCGGGCCGAGCGTACAAAGCCGGCGTCAAGTACGCCAACGGCGAGTTCATCCAGGTCCACCCGACGGCCATCCCCGGCTCCGACAAGCTGCGGCTGATGAGCGAGTCCGCCCGCGGCGAGGGCGGACGCGTCTGGGTTCCGCGAAAGCCTAACGATCCGCGAGATCCGCTGCAGATTCCACGCAGCGAGCGGTGGTACTTCCTCGAAGAAAAGTATCCCAAGTACGGCAACCTCGTGCCCCGCGACATCGCCACCCGCGAGATTTTCAACGTCTGTGTCAACGAGGGGCTGAGCGTCGAGAAGGACCAGTACTGCGTCTACCTCGATTTGACCGAGTTGCCCGCCGAGACGCATCACAAGCTCGAAGGCATTTTAGAGATCTACGAAAAGTTCATCGGCGTGGATCCACGCAAGGTGCCCATGAAGATCTTCCCCGCCGTCCACTATTCCATGGGCGGTTTGTGGGTCGATTACGAAAAGGATCCGCGCACGGGCGGCCTGGTCGTCGATTCTCCTCGCAACCACATGACGAACATCCCTGGCCTGTACGCGATTGGCGAGGCCGACTATCAGTATCACGGCGCCAACCGGCTGGGCGCCAACTCGCTCCTGAGCTGCATCTTCAGCGGGCTGCTGGTGGGCACGGGCATCGACCGGCGACTCCGCTCGCTGCCCGCGGGCGCGGCGGCCGATCAGCCCTCGTCGCTCTTCGAGCGCGAGGTCAACCGCCATCGTGAAGCGTACGATCGTCTCATCCACAGTACGGGAACGGAAAACCCGTACACGCTCCACAAGGAGCTGGGCCAGACCATGACCCGCAGTTGCACCGTCGTGCGGTACAACAAGACCATCAAGGAGGCGCTGGCGAAGCTCGACGAACTGCAGGATCGTTATTCGCGCGTGGCCATCGCCGACAAGTCCAACTGGACCAATCAGAATCTCAGCTTCACGCGGGCGTTGGGCGACATGCTGACCATTGCTCGGGTGATCGCGGTGGGGGCCTTGATGCGCGACGAGTCGCGGGGCGCGCACTACAAGCCCGAATGCGACATTCCACCGCCCAAGGGCGACGACCCGGCCACGTTGCGAGCCGAGGCCGAGCGATGGTGCCGTCAGTTCCGCGAGCAGAACGACCGGTGGAACAAGACGACCATCGCCGAGTATACGCCCGACGGGCCTAAGATCTCCTATGAGGAGGTGGACACGTCGTCCATTCCGCCGCGCCCGAGAACTTACGGCCTGGCCGGGGCAGAGATGATCGACGAAGTGTGGAAGCAGATGCAGGAGAAGGAGCGGGGCGAGCGCCCCCAGCCGACACCGGCAGCGGGGTGAGATGAGCGTGTCAGTGGCCGGTGCTTCGATGTCAGGTCGTTGATCGCAACGGACCAACGGGCTACTGACCCAACCACTGACCACGGACCACGGACCACGGACTACTGGCAACGGACGTTAGAGGCCTGACATGAGTGACGCCAACGGCAAGAAAATCCGCTTGAAGATTCGCCGGCAGGATGGGCCGGACCAGCCGAGTTATTGGCAGACGTTCGAGTTACCCTACGAGCCGCAGCTCAACGTCATTACCTGCTTGCAGCGCATCGCCGAGCTGGGCCGCACGGCCGACGGCCAGAAGACCACGCCCGTTGCCTGGGACTCCAACTGTCTGGAGGAAGTGTGCGGCGCCTGCACCATGGTCATCAACAGACGGGTCCGTCAGGCGTGCAGCGCTCTGGTTGACCGGTTGTTGGCCGAGGCCGACGAGATTCGGCTCGAGCCCATGTCGAAGTTCCCCGTCGTTCGCGATCTGGTCGTGGATCGTTCGCGCATGTTCGAGGCCCTCAAGCGCATCAAGGCCTGGGTGCCGGTGGACGGCTACTACGATCTGCCCACGCCGCGTCTGACGCAAAACGAACAGGAAGAGCTCTATCCGCTTTCGCGTTGCATGACCTGCGGCTGCTGCCTCGAAGCCTGCCCGCAGGTGAACCCCAAGACCAACTTCATCGGTGCCCACGCGATCAGCTTGGCCGTTCTTTTCAACAGCCATCCCACCGGTGCCGCCGAAAAGCAGGCCCGTCTCTACGCGCTCATGGAGAAGGGCGGGCTCATGGAGTGCGGCAACGCCCAGAACTGCGTGAAGGTTTGTCCCAAGGAGATTCCACTCACCGACTCGATCGCCAAGGCCGGCCGGGCGCTGACGTTTGCGTCGATCAAGCACTGGTTGGACCGCTAGCCAGCGGGCTCAAACCGTTGTCCACGAACGAAGAAAGAGCCGCAGGCCTCCTGCGTATTCAGCGTACGGCACCTTATCGCCCCTTCGGGGCGAAGCCACACCGATCTCTTGCACGCTCAACACGTACCAGGCTTCAGCCTGGGCGCGGGCGACACATTGCTTTTCAGTAGACCAGGTTGGCTCCGAAGTCCGGATTGCCTCCGCTCCGGATCGCCACTTTCCACTGGTCCAGCCGCTCGAGGCCCAGTTTCCAGAATTCGCCGATCGCCTCCAGATAGGCCAGCACCGAGTCGCGCTCGCCCGCGTCGATCAGTTCCTTGGCCAGCATCAGGTTAGGCCCGAACGAGTTCAGTGGAGGCGATCCGGGCGTCTTGCCAGATTCGAGCAACTGCTGCTTGGCCTCGTCCAGGTTGCCGCCACGCAAGGCAACCCTGCCGAGCACCAGGTGGCCGTCATGGATGGCGTTTCCATAATTCCAGTCCTCGCGGTGACGCTCCGCGGCGTCGAGAAGCTCGCGGCTGTAACGCGTCGCCAATTCCAGATCGCCCGCCTCGAACGCCGTCTTGGCGAGATCGTTGAGCAGATAAAACTGGCTCGAGTCCCGCTTCAGACCGCGGCAGCGCTGAAGTTGCTCGAGAGCCTTGCTCGCCCACTGCTGCCGTTCTTGGCCAGACGACCCACTCATGTTGCGCTTGTACAAATAGCCCAGGTTCCGCGGCCACTCAGGACTGTCGGGCTCCAGGCTGGCGGCGCGCTGCAGCAGTTTCTCGGCGTGCTCGCTCTCGTGCAGTGTGAGGAAGCTTGCTGCATTGCCCAGAACGGCAGGATTGTCCTTATACCGTTCCGACTGCTCAATCCACAGATCGCGAGCCTGCTCGTATGCGCGTCCGTCTACAACTGGATGGAGCTGGGCCGGAGGCAACCCGGCGATGGGCTCGGCGGGATGGTGCCGGATAATGTAGAGCACGTGATCGGCTCGGGCTTGGACCGCCTGCGGATCCTTGCCCCGACGGAAGAAACAGTACGACAGGAGCTGGATGCGGGCGGGCAGGTCCGAGGGCCTTGATTCGACCTGCAGCGCGAGGGCTGCCGCCTGGGACTCGCTCATGCTCGAGCCGGCCATCATTAATTCGCGAGCCGTCTCCTCGGACATCAGGCCGGCCGGATGCGTCGAGACCGGCGGACCGCTCGTTGCCGATTGCTTGTGGCAGCCCACTATCGTTGCCGTCAGGACGGTACCTAGCAGTCAACATGAACGAGTCATATGTATCTCCAAGGCAATCGCACGCTCGCGTGCTGCGTCACTCCTGCTCCGTCGCGGCCGAACGACACGGCGGGCGAGGCGGCATAAAGGTACGTATGCGGCGTGTTGAACGGTTGTCGGCCTCGCCAAGTCTCGGGCCGAGTCGGAGGGGGAGATTCCAGAACCGCGGGGACGCGACTTGAAAGGCGAGAGGTGAGAACCGAGACCACCCACACAGGAGGTTTCGAGTTCATCACCCGACTCACTCCTCACCCCGCCACTCGCCCAATCCTACCAGCAAGCCGATTTCCGGCCAACCTCTTGGACGAGGCGCATCCGAGCCGCCCTGGCGAGAAACCCTTCGGACCATTTGCGCGTACAATGGGGGGAGTCGGGACGGGGCCGCACGGCGCGGTCCGAGTTCCAAGGCCCCAGTCGGAAGACAGTCTCATGAAGAAAAACGGTATTGTCGGTTCGAGCCTGGCGGTGCTCTGTTTGACTGGCCTGGTCCATGCCATTGATGTGGATAACCCGCCGGAGGGTTTGTTCTCCGACGAGTGGTACGTGCTCCTGCTCGACGGCAACAAGAGCGGGCACATGCACGCCACCATGGAACGGCGGAGCCGTGACGGCGAGGACATCATTGTGGTCAAGACCAGCATGCAACTCGTCGTGGGCCGGACCGACACGCAGATCAGCATCTCGTTCGATCAGAGCTCGGAGGAAACGCTCGACGGCAAACCTCTGCGATTCGAGCACCGCATGCAACTGGGCAAGTTGCCCATGACTACCCGCGGACGGATCCGCAATGGCAAAGTCACCATCACCACGTACCAGTTCGGCCTGCCCACGGGTACGAAGACGCACAACCTGCCCGACGGCGCGCTCATGGCCTGGGGCACGTATCGAGAGCAGATCAAGAAAGGTCTCCAGCCGGGACTCAAGTACGAACTGTCCGTCTACGAGCCGTCCATCGCGCCCGATCGCCTGACCCGCACGACCATGGAGGTCTTCGAGCCGGAGGAACTCGACCTGTTCGGCCGCAAAGTCATCGCCTATCGCACGCGGCAAACCGCTCATCTGAAGAACTCGTTTACAGGCAGCGAAACCGGTGTGGAGACCATCACCTGGATGACCGACGCCGGTACGGCCGTGAAGATGCAGATGTCGGTGCCGCCCATCGACATGCCTTTCGAGGTCATCGCCTGCACCAAGGCCGTGGCCCTGGCCCCTAACGAGCCGGCTGAACTGATGCTCGGCACGCTCATCCCCGCCGGTCGCGAACTCGACAGCTCGGCTCGCAGCATCACGTACCGCCTCATCAGCAAGGGCAGCGGGGAATCGAAGCTGGTCCTACCCGAAACGGCCATGCAGAAGATCATCGAGAACAACAACGGCGCGGTCACGCTGAAGCTGACCCGGCAATCCGCTCGCCGCGCGACTCCTTCCCCGATGACCAACGCTGCGGATGCGGGCAACGCCGCTCTCACGGACGAGGATCTGAAGCCTTACCTCGAACCGTCCGCCGACTTGAACTACAAGGATCCCGTCGTGGCTGAGCTGGCCAAGAAGGCCGCCGGCGGCGAGAAGGATCCGTGGAAGCTCACGGAACGGCTCTGCAATTTCGTGCACGAGTACATTGAGACCAAGAACCTCAGTGTGGGCTTCGCCAGCGCCAGCGAAGTGGCTCGCAGCAAAGAAGGCGACTGCACCGAGCACGGCATCCTGCTGGCCGCCCTGGGTCGCGCTTGTGGCATTCCGACCCGTATCGTGACGGGCATTGTCTACACCGACGAGTTCAGCGGCCGGCGTGATGTGTTTGTCGGCCATCTGTGGACGCAGTTCTACCTCGACGGCGAGTGGGTGGACGTCGATTCCGCTTTCGGCCAGACCGACGTCGATCCCACGCACATCGCCCTGGGCGTCAGCGCGGCCGGCGACAGTGGTCTTGCCGACCTCGTCACTTCCGGCTGGCTCGGCCTCAGCAAAGTGGGCCTGAAGGTGCTGGAAGTAGAGGAGTAACGCACTCGCGCTCAACTTGAATCTCGTTTCCGGTTGCTCCAGAATGGCGGCCCAGTCGGCTGTCGTTGGCCGGCTCGCCTCGCAGGCCCCTTCAGTTTGGAGCACGCGCGCATGTTCAGGTTCGTGTTGGCCGCCCTCATGATGGCAGGTTCGCCGGCGCTTGCCGCCGAAACGAGGACTCTCCCCAAGAAGGTCTACCTGGACAAGTTGCGAGGCGGGTGGGTCGGCCAGATGGTCGGTGTGTCGTATGGCGCGCCTTACGAGTTCCGCTCGCCGGGCAAGATCGATGAAGGGGAAATCCGTGAATGGAAGCCTGAATATATCTCCAACGCCATCGGTCAGGACGACCTGTACGTGGAGATATGCTGGCTGAGCTGTCTTGAGGATCACGGCCTGGACATCACGTTCGAACAGGCGGGCAAGTACTACGGCGATATGGACTTTCACCTGGCCCACGCGAACAAGACCGGCCACGAGAACGTCCGCAAGGGGATCATGCCGCCGGCCAGCGGGCATCCCGACAACAATCCGCACGCGAACGACATCGACTACCAGATCGAGTCCGACGCCATCGGCCTCATCTGCCCGGGCCTGCCGCGGGAGTCCAACCGGCTGGGCAACATCTTCGGCCACATCATGAACTACGGTGACGGCGTGTACGGCGGGCTGTTCGTGCAGGGCATGTACACCGCCGCATACTTCGAGAGCAAGGACAACCTCGCGGTCGTCGAGGCCGGTCTGGCGTGTATTCCGAAGGAAAGCCTGTACGCCCGCTGCATTCGCGACGTGATCACCTGGTACAAGCAGCACCCGAACGACTGGCGGGCGACCTGGCGGCTTATCGAGGACAAGTACAACGACGACCGCGATTGCGAACCGGGCAATCCGTTCAACATTGATGCTCATATCAACGGCGCGTACATCGTCATGGGCCTGCTGTACGGCGGCGATGACTTCTGGAAAGTCTGCGAAATCTCCATGCGCTGCGGCCAGGACTCGGATTGCAATCCTTCGTCGGCGGCCGGTGTATGGGGCTGCATGCGCGGGCTGAGTGCGATCCCCGCGGAAGCCTGGGCCGGTCTCGACGGAGTCGCCCATCTCCGGTTCGCTCACGTCCGCTACAACTATCGCGAAGTGATCGAGTGCTGTCGCAAGCTCACCGAGCGGATCATCGTCCGGAACGGCGGAAGAGTCGAGGCCGACCGCTACATCATCCCGGTGCAGACACCCGTGCCTGCCCCGCTCGAGCAGTGGGAGAGCCCGGCATTGAAGCCCGCGCCGTGACCTCGACCGCGCATCGCCGTCCTGGGAGAATGGGCGAGCCGCCGGGCTTGCCCCGGCGGACTCAGTTCGATGGGGTCCGGGGGTTCTTCTCGATCAAGAAGCGCACGTGAATCGGAGGCGACCCCGACCGTCTCCTTCCCTCCGGCTCATAGCTCACGGCTCACAGCTGATAGCTCATAGCTCATCCATAGGATGCCCCCCCGAATGGTCGCAATCAGACGATGTTTCGCCCCACGCCTTGTCCCGCGAATCGCATCCCTATACTGGATCGAGCTTCAGTGTCTCAGAGGGAGGTCGCGATGCGCGTTCTGTTCACCGGTGCGAGTTCGTTCACGGGTTTTTGGTTCGTTCGCGAGCTTGCGTGCGCGGGGCATGAGGTGGTGGCGACGTTCCGCCGCGGACCGGACGAATATGCCGACGAGCCGCGCCGCACGCGGTGCGCCCGGTTGGTCGAGTATTGCCGGCCCGTCCATGGTTGCACCTTCGGCGACGATCTGTTCGTGAATCTTGTGCGCGATGCCGGTCCCTGGGATCTCTTCTGTCACCACGCCGCCGACGTCACCAATTACAAGAGCCCCGATTTCGACGTGCACGCCGCCGTCGCGAACAACACGCGGAATCTCGACGCCGTGCTCGACGCCTTGCGATCCGCAGGTTGTCGGCGCGTGCTGCTGACCGGCTCGGTCTTCGAACCGCATGAGGGCGCCGGCTCGCAGGACCTTCCCGCTTTTTCGCCCTACGGCCTGTCCAAGGGCCTCACGGCCGAGATCTTCCGGTACCACACCGCCATCCGCGACATGCGTCTCGGCAAGTTCGTCATCCCCAATCCGTTCGGCCCGTACGAGGAGCCGCGGTTCACCATGTACCTCGTCCGCCATTGGCGCGAAGGTAAGACGCCGGTGGTCAACACGCCTGCGTACGTCCGCGACAACATCCCCGTCTCGCTCCTGGCCAAGGCCTATGTCCGCTTCGCCCAATCGCTGGGCGATGGACCCGGCTTCCAAAAGACCAATCCCAGCGGCTACGTCGAGTCGCAGGGCGCTTTCGCGCAGCGCTTTGCGGCCGAGATGGCCTCGCGGTTGGGCATCCCCTGCCCGCTGGACCTGCGCCGGCAGACGGAGTTCACCGAGCCGCGCGTTCGGCTGAACACCGATCTGCTCGACGCAGCCGAGCTCGGTTGGGACGAGAGCCTCGCCTGGGACGAGCTGGCCGACTACTACCGCGGCCTGCCGAAGTGACTCGCTTTCCGCTACAATAGAGAAGCATGTAAACGCGACGTACCTGGAACGATGACGGCTTGAGTGCCGTCTTGTGGTCATTCGTCATTCGGGTTTCGTCATCCGGCGTTGGTCACTCGCGCCCGAATCAGGATAAACCACCATGAAGGCCGGCTTCGAACTCTTCGATCACACCGCCGACGTGGGCGTGCGTGCCTTCGCTCCCAGCCTCTCGGAACTCGTTCGCGTGGCCGGCGAAGGCCTCTACAGCGTGATCGGTGAGCTTCGGCCGCAGGGCGAGCCACGCCCCGAGCGCTTCGAGTTCACCGACGGTGATTTATCCACGCTCTTGCACGACCATCTGTCCGAACTGCTCCTGATCTTCGAGCGAGACCACCGGATGGTCACCGATCTGACCGTCGAGACGTTCGAGCCCGGCTGCCTGCGGGCGAGCGGGCAAAGCTACACGGTGGATCGTGACGCCAGCCTCCTGGATCGCGAGGTCAAGGCCGTTACCTACCACGGGCTGGAGATCAACCGGATCGACGACGGCTACGAAACCCGGTATATCGTGGATATTTGAGTCTGTGCCGGCCGACCACGGGAGGCGCGGCGTGCCGCTCGCCTGCTCGCTTGTGGTCCGGCCGCCGTGCGACTTCAGGAGTCGCACCGGACGTAAGATTAGCGAGAGGCTTTGCCAAGCGAAGCGTAGGATAGGACGCTCATGCCCGAACCTACATTTACCGGCCCCGTCGAACGCATCAGCGACTGTCAGTGGCGTATCCCCCGGTCCTATCGGCCCGACATGCGCGTGGACGGCCTCGTTTTCGCCGACGAGCGGCTCATGTCCACGCTGCGTCACGACATGTCCCTGGAGCAGGTGGCCAACGTTGCCACATTGCCGGGGATCGTCCGAGCCTCGCTGGCCATGCCCGACATCCACTGGGGCTACGGCTTCTGCATCGGCGGCGTGGCAGCCACCGAGCCCGAGGCCGGCGGTGTCATCAGCCCCGGCGGCGTGGGCTACGACATTAACTGCGGCGTGCGTCTCGTCCGCACCGACCTCGCCTGGAACGATCTGCGCGAACGCATTCCCCAGATCGTGGACACCGTCTTTGAATACGTACCGGCCGGCGTGGGCGGCGGGGGGGCGGTGAAGTTCAAGCGGCCAGAGTTGGAGAGGATTCTCGCCGACGGCGCGCCCTACGTTGTCTCGCGAGGTTACGGTTGGAACGAGGATCTCGAGCTCACCGAGGCCGGCGGCTGCCTGGCCGGCGCTCGGCCCGACTATGTCTCCGAGCGGGCCTACCAGCGCGGGGCCGACCAGTGCGGCTCGCTCGGTTCGGGCAACCACTTCCTCGAGCTCCAGGTGGTCGAGCAGGTGTTCGATCCCCAGGCTGCGGCCGCCATGGGTCTGGCCGAGGGCCAAATAACCGTCATGATCCATAGCGGATCGCGCGGCCTGGGCTACCAGATTTGCGACGACGCCCTGCGCGACCTGCGTAACGCTCCCGGCAAGTACGGCATCAGTCTGCCCGACCGCCAGTTGGTCTGTGCTCCCGTGCATTCGCCCGAGGGGGCTCGCTACCTCGGCCAGATGCGGGCGGCGGCCAACTTCGCGTGGGCCAACCGCCAGATGATCATGCACCTGGCACGCCAAGCGTTCGAGAAAGCGCTCGGCACGCCCGCCGAACGCCTGGGTATGCACTTGGTGTACGACGTCGCGCACAACATCGCCAAGATGGAGACGTACGAGGTGAACGGCCGAACCAGGTCGCTGTGCGTCCACCGCAAGGGAGCTACGCGAGCGTTCCCGCCCGGTCACCCCGAGGTGCCCGCGAAGTATCGCGAGATCGGCCAGCCCGTGCTCATCCCCGGTGACATGGGCCGGGCCAGCTACGTCCTCGTCGGCCAGCCCGCGGCCATGACCGAGAGCTTCGGCAGTTCCTGCCACGGGGCCGGTCGGCTCCTGTCCCGCGGTGCGGCCATCCGCGCCGCTCGCGGCCGAAGCATCCGCAAGGAACTGCTCGCCGTGGGCATCTACGCTCGTGCCCACAGTCGCAAAGGCCTCGATGAGGAACAGCCCGAAGCGTACAAGGACGTCAGCCGTGTGGTGGAGATCGTCCACCAGGCCGGGCTCACTCGTATCGTCGCCAAGCTCCGCCCCGTCGGCGTGGTCAAGGGATGAAATGAGTCCTGAGGATTGAGACCTGAGACCTGAGACCTGAGCTAAAGACCACATCCGCGTCATGCGTGGTCCAAAAGAGCAGAGAGGCGGAATGCAACCGAGGATGCAAACACTCTCTCTTCTCCGTGCCTCGGAGCCTCTGTGGTTCCACGAGGTGCGGACTGTTCTCAAGTACTTGTGGGCTTTTCCGACCACCGCCGTTGGCTTGCTGTTCGTGCCGCTGGCGATCATGACGCGCGGACAATGGCAGGTCGTCGGTAATGTCATCGAGATCAACGGTGGGGCGGTGCAGTGGTTCCTCCGAGCGTGCGTGCCCATCGCCGGCGGAGCATCGGCCATGACGCTCGGTCACGTCGTCCTTGGCACCGACCGGCATACACTGGATCGCACGCGTGAGCACGAGCGCGTTCACGTTCGCCAGGTCGAACGCTGGGGCCCGCTCTTCATTCCCGCCTACTTCCTTGCCGGCGCCTGGCAGTGGTTCCGCGGCCGTAATCCGTATCGCGACAATCCGTTTGAACGTGCCGCTCGCGAGGAGACGCAACCGCGAACGTGAATCGCTCGCAGGCTTTCGATACACGCATTCGTGTTTCCGAGCGAGCGGCGGGGCTTGACCCCACCGTCTCCTTCCGACGTCAGTTGGCATCCATTCTCGAATCAAAACCGACGTCGGATGGCGGCCCAAATTCGGTTGATTGCGTCCGGAGATATGGATGTCGGGTTGGTGATCTCCATCCCGATGGGGCGCCCATCCGCCGCGAAGTCGATGAGCATGCCCTGCTCGGACTTCACCGTGCAAACGCTGTTGTCGCTGGCTCGACGGGGCAGGTACAGGTAGGCCACAAATGGCTTCCCGTTTCGGAACGTGATTTCGAGGTATCGACCCTGATGTTAGGCCTCTCCGGTCGGATAGGCAGTCTCGATGATTACGATCACCACCACTCGTGCCATTGCAGCTCAGGGTTCTCCGCCGGTGTGGCTAGGGTAATTCCCCTCCCGCCGCCAGACGTCGAGGATCAGCTCGTACCGCCGCAGGTCCATGCCCGTGTACACGCAGTTGCTGGTCGAGAAGATGTAGCGTCCGCCAGGCATGCCGTGCTTGAGGGCGTAGCGGGCTGACTCGATGCACTGCTCTTCCGTGCCGGTGTCGAGCAGTCCGCAGTTCACGTTGCCGATCAGGCAGACACGGTCGCCGATCCGCCGCTTGACCTCCGCGATGTCCACACCGCCTTGGGGATCGAGCGAATGCAGGGCGTGCGGCTCGCCCTCGATGAGCCGGTCGAGGATGGGCATGATGTTGCCGTCGGTGTGCTTGATGACGTACCAGCCTTGCCGGCGATAGCCGCGGCACAGGTCGGCCAGGTAGGGCGTGACGAACTCGTCGAACATGGCGGGGCTCATGAACGGCCCGGTGTTGAAGCAGTAGTCGCTGCACAGCGCCCAGCCATCCAGGCCGCCGTGCCGCCGGAACCGCTCGCCGCGAGCCAACGCATCCTCAACCCGGCGACGAGCCTGGTCCTTCATGGTCTGCGGCTCTTCCACCAGCTTGACGCAGAACTCGGTCATGTCGCCGCCGCTGGGAATGGAGTACGTCGCGTCGCCGTGCATCATCAGGAAGAACTCGTCTCCCGATTGCCGGCGGATCTCGTCGATGAGTCGCATCTGATCGACTTCGTTCGCCAGCGGGGGATGGATGAAGATGGCCGAGTGCTCGAATCGCCGCGCGGTCAGGATGAAGATTTCGGCCATGTCCCGCAGGTGCAGTTCCTGCTCGCTTCGCCGCATCTGGTCCCACTGCGTGTACGACCGGTGGATGGGGTGCACGCGGCCGAACGCCTCCATGGTCAAGAAGAACACCAATTCGAAATGGGGCACCCGGCCCGTCAGCGGCCTACCCTCCAGCGCGGCTATGAAACGTTCGCGATGCGTCATGTTGCAGATCCAGTAACCCTTTGTTCTCTTGATCAGCTCGAGCGACCGTACAGAGCGGTGAACTACACGATAACCTTTGGGGCCAATAGCTTAGCACTGACGGCTGACAGCTGAAAGCTGATAGCTCACAGCGCATAGCACAGGCTCTCTATTCCTCGAGCCCCAGTGAATCAATCAGTTCCTCCGGGCTCTTGAAGTGTCGCATATACTCTGCGACCTGATCCAGAGCCTGTCGCAACTCGTTCTCTGCCGGCGTCAGGCTGAGGAACCGCTCCATTCGATCTTCAAATTGTGAAAGGTCCGGTCACCTGCGGCCGAACACCTCACGAATGGCGTCGAGTTTCATCATGCCTTCGCCGCGAGTGGGGGCGACAATGCCGCCCTCGCCGAATTCGTTCCAGGCGTAGATCAGCAGCATCTTCGCGCGGCTACCATCCTTCTTGGGCGCACCCAGCCGGGGCGATGTGTCGAGTGCTCGCTTCACACGCTGCAGCGCATCGATCCACTCGACTCGCGTGGGCATGGCGTACGAGCACCGCGGATCCTGCCAAGGCCGCGGATCCCAGCCTGCCGGCACGTAGGGCACGTAGAATCGTGGTCCCTTGTCGTTCTGAATCTTCCAACCCGCCTCGGCGTAGTCGATCAATTCCGCGTAGGGACGCAGGGGAGCATTTCTCGGGGAGTCTTCCGAATCTGATGCGACTCGACCGCCGCCCGGCATCCACATATACGTGGTCAGAAAATCGAACTCGTTCGGCAGCTCGCCCGGGAACAACTGTTCGGGCAGGATGCCCGCGCTGAGCATCACCTCACCGGCGCCGGCGTCGCGCACCGCCTGCCGCAGCACGTCGAGTCTTGCCCGCGCGGTCTCCACGTCGCCGCCCGCCGATCTCAGGAACAGTTCGTAGCCGTGGATCTTGAACACCGGCCTGCCGTCCACCCGCAGGTAGCTCGGGTGCTTCATGGCTTGGGCCCACAGGTGGCAGGCTTCGGCCCACTCTTGATCGGTGGTTGCGTCGAACGGAGGGTGATTGACCGTTTCGAGCGTGAACTTCATTCGGCCGGCGTGCGGCGAAGCCATAAACTGCTCGAGCGCCGCGTTGAGTTTGTCGGCGTGCGGCTCAGGTGATCGGCCGTTGACCAGGGCTGGCCGGCAGTAGTACAGGATCTGAAAGAAATCGACCCCATGATCGGCGGCGGCGACGATCTCCCGATCCATGGTCGCCTGCTCGTTGTACTCGCCGAGCGTGGGCACACGCTGCGGCCAGTCCGCCCGCCAGTCCCGGCCGCCTCGTTGCCACTTGTTCGGCTGATCCCGCCACCAACCGGCAAAGTAGTATACGCCCACCAGGTATTCATCATGATGCGAAGCATCCTCGCGAGCGCCGGAACCCGTGATCTCGAGGCGGGGGCCATCCGCACGGGTGCTTCGGAGGCCTGCCCATGTCGTCAGAATCGCCGCCGCGACCGCGGCCGAGGCGATCCGACGTGCATTGCGGCCCATTGGTCCGGTTTCCATGAGCGGAATACTATCCGTAATGGCAGGCACAGGCCAGATTATTCACCGGAGGTTCCCATGAACGTACATTGCTGGGCCTGGACATTGGCGGCCGGTCTGGCCGGTTCCGCTTGGGCTGCACCGGCTGCCACTCAGCCGGCCGACGCTCAGGTCCGTCGGGACATGCTGGTCAGCGCCGATTGGCTGGCCGCGCATCTGCACGATCCCGAAATCGTGGTGCTCCACGTAGGCAGGAAACGCACGGGCTATGACACGGCCCACGTACCGGGCGCACGCTACCTCGATTGGTCGGACATCGCTCAGGAACGCGAGGGCGTTCTGAACGAGATCCCTCCCGTCGAGGAGCTGATCGCCACGGTACAGAAGCTGGGCATCGACGAGACCAAGCGGATCGTGATCTACGATGAAGGCGAAGTCATCCCAGCCGCTCGGGCTTACTTCGTGCTCGACTATCTGGGCTTGGGCGAGCGGGCAGCTTTGCTGGATGGACACTGGCCGCAGTGGAAGGCTCAAGGTCGGCCAGTCTCGACCGAGGAACCTCGTGTGCAAGCTTCCCGGTGGCGACCACAGCGCCTGCGCGAGGAACTCGTCGTCAGCCTAGCGGAGATGAGGGAGTGGGTGGAGCGCAAAGCCGATCGGTCGCACACCGGTCCGCCTGTCATCGACGCCCGTTCCGAAAACGAGTACGCCGGTTGCACCGCCGGGGAGAGCGTCCCTCGCGCCGGGCATATTCCGGGAGCGCACAACGTGCCCTCGTCGGGCAATCTGACCAGCAAAGAGGTACCGACGTTTCGAGGCGTTCCTCAGCTTCGCAAGATGTATGCTCAGGCCGGTGCCGAGCCCGGCGGGAAGGTGATCGTGTATTGCCGAACCGGGGCTTCGGCATCGCTCGACTACTTCACCGCCAAGTATTTGGGCTATCAGCCTCGCCTGTTCGACGGATCGTTTTCGCAGTGGAGCGCTCAACCGGACACACCGGTGGTGAACACAGCAGCCACACAGACGGCGCCATGAAATCGGGGCTGGGGGCTGGGGACTGGTGAGGAGAGGAACACGGCAGTCGCGATGGCAAGCGGAAGGTAGCTGGTGAGCGGAAGAGAAATGCGGGCGCAAAGAAAATGCCGCCGTCACGTGCGGTGATGGCGGCATTGACGTTTCTTAGGGGGCGGACGTCCCGTCCGCCTCAGAGGCGGGCAAGATGCCCGCCCTCCGAATCAGGGCAAAATATTCGTTCGCGAGATTACTGAGCAACCGGCTGAGCGGTCGTGCTCTGGGCATCGGACGCGCTCACCAAGCTGGTCTCGGACTTCGAGCAGCACTTGCTCTGGCCGTTGGCCGGCTGCGTGGCGGCGGCCAGTTTCGCATCCTCCTTGCAGCACTTCTTCTCGCCGCTGTCGGCCGCCGGTGTGTCCTTGCCCGAGCAGCAACCGCTCTTTTCCGTCGCGGAGGCCAACGTCGCCTTGCTCGCGCAGCAGCCGCTCTTCTCGGTCGTCGAGGCCAGCGTGGTCTTGCTCGCACAGCAACCACTCTTCTCCGTCGCCGACGCCAGCGATGCCGGCCGCGTCGTCGCAGAGCCGGTTACCGGGCAGGTCTTGGCCGAAGCCGTCGCGGCCTTCCCGCTGCAGCAGCCGCTCTTTTCGCTCGCCGAGGCCAGCGTGGCCTTGCTCGCACAGCAGCCGCTCTTTTCCGTTGCCGAGGCGAGCGAGGCCGGTTGCGTGGTCGCACTGGCTACCGTCTTGTCCTTCGTGCAGGCGCTCTTGTCGCAGCAGCCGCTCTTCTCGGTTGCCGAGGCCAGCGATGCCTTGCTCGCACAGCAACCGCTCTTTTCCGTCGCCGAGGCGAGCGTGGTCTTGCTCGCGCAGCAACCGCTCTTTTCGGTTGCCGAGGCGAGCGTGGCCTTGCTGGCGCAGCAACCGCTCTTTTCGGTCGCCGAAGCAAGCGATGCCGGTTGCGTGGTCGCACCGGCTACAGTCTTTTCTTTCGAGCATCCACCCTTGTCGCCGCAGGACGACTTAGCCGTGCTCTTGTCGCCACAGCCGCCCTTGTCGCCGCACGACGTGCCGCAAGCCGACTTGTCCCCGGTCGTCTTGCAACACTCTTCGGCTGACTTGCCCTTACAACAGGCGTCGGTCTTGACGACCTTCGGCGAATCCGAGGCCTTCGTCGTATCCGCCACGCCCTGGGTCTGCCAGACCAGCGCCAGACCCGCCACCAGCACCACTGCCGCCGCGAGCGATCCGAGTCTTTTCATTGTTCCAATTCTCCAATGTTTAAAGGAATTCCCCGTGCGAACCGTTTCGGCAATTGTAAGCCGCGCAATTACGTATGCCCATGAGGAAATACGTGGGCCGGGCTACCGAGGTTCCGGTGGAATGCTGTGTGTCAGGAATGAGACAGGGTGATCAGCTGTTCTAGCTTGGCCAAGGCGGCGCCGCTATCCAGCGAATCGGCAGCCATTTGCACCGCTGTCGGCAGATCGTCAGCCCGGCCGGCGACGATCAGGATCGACGCCGCGTTCAGCAGGCTGTGATCCCGCCGAGGGCCGCGATCCCGCCGTTCCAGGATTGCTCTGACCGCTTGGGCACTAGCCTGAGGCGAATCCACCAGGAGTGCTTCGAGCGGGGCGGTACGGAACCCGACCTGCGAGGGGTGCACGGTGAACGTGCCGATCCGGCCGTCACGCACCTCGGTGACCCGGCTCTCGCCGGTGATGGACAGATCGCACAAGCCTTCATGGCTGCAGGGCACCCAGGCCCGGGGCACGTTGCGGGCGGCCAGGACCTGGCCGATCTTCTCCGTCAGGTGCGCCTTGCACGTGCCGATCACCTGGCGGCGAGCCCCGGCCGGGTTGGTCAGCGGCCCGATGAGATTGAAGATGGTGCGGATGCGCAACGCACGGCGAACCGGGGCCGCGTGCTTCATCGCCGGATGCAGGAGTGGAGCGTGCAGGAACGCGATGCCGCACTCGGCCAGGCAGCGGCTCAGTGTCGCGATGGGCGGATCAAGCCGCACGCCCAACTGAGCGACCACGTCTGCCGAACCGCTCACGCGTGTGCTGGTATGATTCCCGTGCTTGGCCACGATCGCGCCGGCGCCGGCGGCGATGATCGCCGCCGTGGTCGAGACATTAAACGTGTTGATCCCGTCGCCGCCCGTGCCGCACGTGTCGGCGCAGTCGAACTCGCACGGCACGCGCATGACCTTTTCGTTCAATACATCCGCGGCGCCGGCGATCTCCTCGACGCTCTCGCCCTTGTCGGCCAGCAGGCGGAGAAACTCCGCCATGTCGTCATGCCCGACCTGCCCGGTCATGATCAGCTCGAACGCGCACCGCATCTCGTCGCGGCTGAGATCTCGGCCGGCTCGAACTCGGTCGATCCACACAGTGAAAGAGAGATCCGACATTATCGCACCGGCCCCGGGCAATCGAGAATAGGGAGTGGCTGTTGGAGACACATTGATCCGCTACGGGCGACGGGCGGTGCCTCCACTCTTTCCTCTCCGGCCTTCACTCTTAAAGCGTCTCCACCCGCGCCCCGTCTTCGGCCTTGGTGGTGTAAACCAGGGCCGGTCGCTTGTATCGACCGTTGTACCGATCAATGATAGCAGCTCGCAACGCATTTTCCGCCGACTTGCGTACCAATGCGATGGCACAGCCGCCGAAACCGCCGCCCGTCATTCGCGCCCCGTACACGCCGGGCACCGAGCGGGCGATTTCAACCAGCGTGTCCAGCTCGGGGCAGGACACCTCGTACTTCTGGCTGAGGGACTGGTGCGAGCCGACCATGAGCCGTCCGAACTCCTCGAGATCGTTGCTGCGCAGGGCCTCGGCCGCTTTGGTCGTCCGCTCGATTTCAGTCACCACGTGCCAACAGCGATCGAAGACCAGCGGCTTCATCTCCGGCTGGGCCTCCTTGAGCATCATAGGTGTCACATCGCGCAGCGAACGCAGACCCGGGTGCTTCTGCTGCAGCGTGGCCAGGCCCTCCAGGCACTGCCGCTGGCGGACCGGGTACTCGCTCGAGCCGAGCTCGTGCTTGACCTGCGTGTTCATGATCATCAACACGGCATCGTCAAGCACGAAGGGGATCTGCTCGTACTGCTGCGTGCGACAGTCCAGCAGGAGGGCATGATCGGCCTGTCCCAGGCCGCAGATGAACTGGTCCATGATTCCGCAGGGCGAGTGAGCGTACTCATGCTCGGCCTGCCGGCAGAGCAGGGCCAATTCCACCGGCGGCACGTCCTGGCCGGCCGCCGTCAGCAACGCGCGGGCCACGCCGGTCTCCAGTGCGGCCGAACTGCTCACGCCGCCGCCTACCGGCACGTCGCTGTGGATGAGGAGGCTGGCTCCCTGGAGCCGAATGCCGCGACGGATGAGCATGGCCGCCACCCCGCGGACGTAGTTCGCCCAGAACGGCTCGCCGGGGCTGCCGGGTTCGCCGGTCGGAAACGTCACCGTCTGGTTGAATGCCGTCGAATGCACGGCGATATCGCCGTCGCTGCGAGGGGCAACGAGGACCCACAACGCCTGGGTCATGGCGATGGGCAGCACGAACCCGTCGTTGTAATCCACGTGCTCGCCGATCAGGTTGACCCGGCCGGGCGCACGCACACGCCACCGGGCGACCTCGCCGGGAAACACCTTCTGGAATCGGCTCGCCAGCTCCTCTGCGTTGACCATGGTGGACTTGTCTCCAACAATAGTTACCATAATCCTGGGCGATGCGGCGACTGTAGCGCCTGGTTTCTGGCCTGTCAAATCTGCAAGCGGAGTCCGCTCATGTCCATGCCGATCCTGATCGACACCGATATGGGAGTGGATGACGCCATGGCCGTCGGGCTGGCCCTGGCCAGTCCGGAAATCCGGTTGGTGGGGCTGGCCTCGGTGGGCGGCAACGTCTCGCTGGATCAGGCGACCATCAACATGCCCCGGGTGCTCGAGGCGTTTCGAGCGGGTACGCAGCTGCCCATGGCTCGCGGCCTCGATCAATCGGCGCATCTGATGAATGCCGCCGACGTGCACGGCGACGACGGCCTCGGTCACGTCGATCTGCCCGCGCCCGATGCATTCGCGCCGGACGAGTTGATTCCGTTTTACGAACGTGCGATCGCCGAGCATGGTCGATCGCTGGCCATCGTCGCCATCGGACCGCTGACCAACCTGGCCTATTTGCTTCGCGAACGCCCCGGTCTGCTCGAACAAGCCGGACGTGTCGTGGTGATGGGCGGCGCGATCTGGTGCAAGGGGAACGTCACGCCTTACGCCGAGTTCAACTTCTATCGCGATCCTGTCGCCGCTCGCGACCTGCTGGTGTCCGGCCTTCCGATCAGTGTCGTGTCGCTCGACGTGACCCAGCAGGTGGCCATCGATGAATCCCATGTGGCCCGCATGAGTCGTAGCGCCAGCCGGATCGGCGGACAACTGGCCCGAATGTTGCAATGGCCGATGGCTCAGCCAAGTGAAGATGGAGTGGGGCGGTTCCTCGTTCACGATCCGTTGGCCCTCGGCACGTTGATCTGGCCGCAACTGTTCCTGCAATCGAGGATGGGACTGGACATCACCACGTCGGGTCCGCAGGCGGGCAGGAGCAAGCCTGTGCTCGTCAAGGACAAGAAGCGTCAGGTGTCAGTCGTCATCTCGGTCAATGCCGCCGATTTTCTGGAGAACCTCCTGGAGCGTCTGTGCAACGAGTCTTTCGTGGTATGACGTGCTCTTGCCGCGCCCGCTATCATCCTTCCGATGTTTGATCGTCTCGATGAGACCATTGTCGCGATCTCCTCGCCGCCCGGTTGCGGCATCCGGGGTATCGTGCGTTTGAGCGGTCCGCTGGCATTCGACTGCGCGGCGTCCGTGTTCATCTCCGATCATGGTATCGACTTGCTCAAAGCGGGAGGGCACGAGCGCCACATGGGTCGTGTCCGGCTGACCGCGGATGCGTGGTTGCCTGCCGAAGCCTACACGTTCCGCGCTCCCGCGAGTTACACGCGTCAGGATCTGGTCGAATTGCACGTGCCGGGATCGCCACCGGTGCTGGCCATGTTGCTCGATCAGCTTTTGCAGGCGGGGGCCCGCCCGGCCGAGCCGGGGGAATTTACCGCCCGCGCCTTCTACGCCGGGGCTATCGACCTGACCGGCGTCGAGGCCGTCGCCGCGGTGATCCACGCCCAGACGGATGCGCAACTCCGTGCGTCGGAAAGACTTCTGCACGGTGCCCTGAGCCGCCGAACCCGCGGCTTGCGCGAGGAACTCGCTGATCTGCTGGCCCTCATCGAGGCCGAGATCGACTTTGTCGAAGAGCCCATCGAGTTCGTGGCTCCGGCCCAGGTGTTGGAGACGGTGAGCCGCGTGGCGGATCAACTCGCCCGTCTGTTGAACGACAGTGAATCCGTCGAACGATTGGAAGTGTTGCCGCGCATCGCGCTCGTCGGATTGCCCAATGCGGGCAAGAGCACGTTGTTCAACCGTCTGACCGGCATGGATCGAGCCATTCAATCATCCGTCGCCGGTACGACGCGCGATGTCATCACCGCACCACTGACTTTGCCCGGTGGCGAGGTCATCGTGTGCGACACGGCAGGGTTCATCCAGGCAAGCGGCAATGTCCATTCGGGTGATGACCACCCGCAACTGACCGCCGCCATCGAGTCCATTACCGCGCGGGCGATGGCCGACGCGGAATTGATTTTGGTGGTCATTGATGCCACGGACGCGCCGGCTCGGGTCTTGTCCGAGATCTCCGATCGGCTTGCCGGCCGCCGCTATGAAGTCGTCCTCAACAAGACCGACGCGTTGCGCGAACCCCTGCCCGTCATCGCAGGTCATCAACCGGTTTATGTCAGTGCGGCAACCGGCGCGGGCCTGGATGAACTGCGGGTTCGCATGAGCGAAATCCTCTTCAAACATGCGGAAAAGCACGGTTCTGAGCTGATTTCTCTCACTCAGCGCCATCGCGATGCGCTGCAGGAAGCACGCGAAGCGCTACTGCGCGCCGCCAGTCTGTTTGAATCATCTACCGACCACTCTGTACCGCCTGCCGAACTACTGGCCCTCGAGATCCGGCATGCGATGCATGCCTTGTCACTGCTTCTCGGAGAGGTGACGACCGAGGATCTGTTGGGCCGCATCTTCTCTCGGTTCTGCATCGGCAAGTGATTTTGATCAAGCATCGGCACTCATCTGGTCGATAAACAGTTCACATGCCGGGCATGACGAATTAGAAAAAATTTTTGCCCGGCGCGCACAAATGCTTTGACATTCGTGCGCGACGCGTTAATCTTATGTGCCAGAAAGGAGGTGATACCTCATGGCGAAGAAACGCAAGAAAGCAGCGAAGAAGGTCGCGAAGAAAGTAGCGAAGAAGGCTGCGAAGAAGGCGTCGAAGAAGTCGGCAAAGAAGGCCGGCAAGAAGAAAGCCCGACGCAAGAAGTAAGCCGAACAAACAGATGCCATCGTTCGGCACGCTGAACCCCGCGTGAGTGGTTCGCGAGAACGATGGTGGTCGAGATCTCGAATGAGACTCGACGGACGACAGGAAGGTGCCCCTCGCCACGGCGGGTACCTTCCGTTTTTTCTGCACACTCACCTGTTACCTCTCCCTCCTTGCGATCAGACCCGTTCGACCAGCCGAAGACGTGTGGGTTGTTGCCATAAATCATTTGTGATCATGACCTTGCACTAGAATTGTGCATTCGAGGCCGGCAAACGGGGCCTGCCATAGGGGTAAGCACCTGAGACGGGGGCTACGGTCGCTCGACCGGTGACTTCGATCCGATCGGCCAGCCTAGAACGGCGAGTTTCGATCCCGGCCGGCCGGTGCATGGGCGGTCTGACGGCCCGGGCGGCGGCGCCCGTTCGTCCGACGGATCGGACTCTGACGGAATTCCTGACAATTTCCGGTAGAGAGTGGGGCCCCGGCGGGCATAGTATCTGTGTACTGGAGATCTGGCGAAAAGAGGAAAGCTTTCATCCCCAGGCAGTTTAGTGAGTGGTTATGCCTGTTCTTAGTGTCTTAATCAGTGGTCCCAGGCGGAGCGGCAAGAGCACGCTGGCCCGGTACCTGGCCGAGCACGTCCTGGACCGAAAGCCGCATTACCTGCGGCTCGAGGCCGCCCACGACTCGTATACGAACGCCGTCTGGGCCTGTGAAGCGCGCGAGGATGACGTTATTGGGGCGTCGTGGGCCTCCGCGCACCGAGTCAGCTACACCCATGATCGGCTCTTCGAAACCATTCCGGAGGGGCTGCGAGCGATCAGACGACAAGAGCGGGACGGCTTTGCCATCGTGGAAGCCGATGCAGACCCCACGTTGCGGCACGCTTACCCGTATGAGTACCGTATTTTCATCATGACGGCACCGCCGGACATCTACACCATCTTCCGGACGCCGGATGCCGCCGCGGCCGCGCTTCATCAAGTTCTTCAGGACACCGCCGCTTTCGCGTCGGAGATCTTCGGCTTGTTCGATGACGACGTCTTCGACGACAGCATTGGTGTGGAGCACTCCCGTCCCAGCCCGGCCGAATACGCCGGCGGGACACGGGTCGAACGGCTCAACATCGCCGAAGCGCAGATTCGCCACTTCCTCAGCTCGCCGCTTGGTGCGGAGATCGCTTCGCGCATCCAGTTACAGCCCGACTATCACGCGCTGGTCGAGGCGGATGTGGTGATCGTCAATGCCAAACGGATCGGGCGCCGCCGACGTGAGGTGCTCGACGAGTGCGTCTCGCGGTTGCAGAAACTGCTCAGCCGCATTCGGCAGGACGCTCGCCGTCAAAGCGTGCTTTACTGGGGTGATATCCGCTCCGATGACGCCGCCCGCCGTAAACTCACGCAGCGTCTCCAGCATCTGCTGCTCGGTGACACCTGAAGAGCTATGAGCTGTGAGCTATGGGCTATGAGCCGGGACCTGAGACTTGAGTCCTGAGCAAAACCAAGCGAGCGACGGGGCTTGCCCCCCCGTTTCATTTCCTCGTCAGTTGACTCGACTTCCGTTCCTGCCGGGTGAAAGGACCAGCCGCTAAACACATACGTGGTGGTGCACGCTTGCAGCATGCACAGTGCAGCCAGGATGCCTGCACCACAATGACGAGTGCAGGCAAGAAGCCCACACCACGATGCCCGCGAACGGTACCGGAGACCGAAGCGCTTCTTCACCAGCCCCCAGTCCCCAGCCTCCAGGTCCTTTCGTGTTGGTTACAACGTACCCTTTGTCGAGGGCACGGAGGTTTCGCGCGGATCTCGCTCGACGGCCGCTCGCAGGGCCTTGCCAAATGCCTTGAAGATGGCTTCGGCGATGTGGTGATCGTTCGTGCCGTAGGGCACGGTCACGTGCAGGTTCATCTTGGCGTTGAGCGCCACGGCCCGGAGAAACTCTTCGACCAACTGCACGTCAAAGTTACCGATCTTGGAACCGCGGTATTCAACGCGGTACACCGTAGCGGCTCGGCCGGACAGATCGATGGCGACCTGCGCCAGCGCCTCTTCCATGGGCAGGATGAAGAAGCCGTACCGGCGGATGCCCTTCTTGTCGCCGACCGCCTGCGCGATGGCCTGGCCCAGGCAGATGCCGACATCCTCGACAGTGTGGTGGTCGTCCACTTGCAGATCGCCCTCGGCCTTGACGGCCAAGTCGAACAGGCCGTGCCGGCCGATGTGGTCAAGCATGTGATCGAAGAAGCCCACGCCCGTGTCCGCGACCACCCGTCCGGATCCGTCGAGATCGAGCGTCAACTCGATGCGGGTTTCTTTGGTGGTGCGGCTGATGGTGGCCTGACGGGGTTCGCCGGCGGTGTTTGACCGCACCTCACCGGCCTGGCGAGCCGGCGTGCGGCTCGACGTTCGGCGCGGCGCTCGTTTGTTTTCCGTGCGTTTGCTCACGCGACCATCTCCCGCAGGGCGGCGATCAGCGCGTCGTTCTGCTCCGGCGTGCCGACGGTGATTCGCACCCGGTCGTTGATACCGGGGCTGTTGAAGTATCGGACCAGGATTCCCCGCGCCTTGAGCCTTTCGTAGACTTCAGCCGCCCCGGGCCGGCTGCAGCGGGCGAAGAGGAAGTTGGATTGGCTGGGCAGGGCGGGCATGCCCAGATCAGCCAGGGCCGAGGCCAGCCGTTGCCGTTCCTGGATGACCTTTCGTCGCGTCTGCAGGTGGTATTCCTGGTCGGCGATGGCAGCGGTGGCAGCCGCGATGGCGATGGCGTCCGCGTTGTAGCTGTCCTTGACCTTCATGAGTCCGGAAATGAGGTTGGCGTCGCCCACGGCGTAGCCGAAGCGCAGGCCGGCCAACGAGTAGCCCTTGGAGAGCGTGCGCAGCACCAGCACGTTCGGACGCGTGCGAGCCAGCTCGAGGCAGTTCACTTCGGCGAAATCCACGTATGCCTCATCGATGCACAGCACCCCATCAAGCGCGTCGGCCAGCCGGGCGACTTCATCCAACGGCACGAGCGTACCCGTCGGTGCGTTGGGATTGGCCAGGTAGGTCACGCGTCCGCGGGCTTGCACCAGGGCTTCGAACGGCAGTTGATAGTCCGGTCCCCAAGGCACTTCCTTGACCACCGAAGCCTGGATGGCACCGAGCACGCCGTACAACGTGTACGTCGGCACCGGAAACACCAGCGCTGCTTCGGGCCCGCTGAACGCGCGGACGGTCATGTTGAGAATGTCATCCATGCCGTTGCCGCAGATGATCATGTCGCGGGTGACGCCCAGGATTTCGGCCGCCTTGTCGCGGAACGCGTTGGCCAGCGGATGCGGATAGCGGCGAAGCTGCTCGGGATCGATTTGCCGGATAGCCTCCATCACCCGGGGCGAGGGTGGATAGGGGTTCTCGTTGGTGTTCAGCTTGATGACCGAAGGATCGGTCGGCTGTTCGCCGGGAACATAGCCTTCGGCCGCCTCGATGTTCTTTCGAAAGTAGCTCATCGGCTTCTCGTTTGGGTTTCGCTTCAGCGTCGTTTCCGCTTGGGCAGGCCGCGCCGTGCTCCGTCCGCAACTCGCCCGGTCAAGACTGCTGTTTATCGTCAATCGCGAACGCGAATGGTGGCCGAGCGGGCGTGACCGTCCAGGTACTCCGCGCGAGCCAGCGTGTCGATGGCGTCAGCTTCGCGGGCCAAACCCTCCCGCGTGTACTCGGTCATGCTCGTGTAACGCAGGAAGCTCATCGCCGACACTCCGCTCCAGAATCGCGCCGTGCCGCCGGTGGGCAGGACGTGTGATGGCCCCGCCACGTAATCGCCCGCCGCTTCCGGCGAGTAATGGCCGAGGAAGATCGCGCCCGCATATTCGATGCGATCGGCCAGTTCGTGCGGGTTGGCCGTTTCGATCTGGAGATGCTCGGGGGCGATGTCGTCGGCCAGATACACCGCGTCATCCATCGACTCGACGACGGCGATCGCGCCGTACTCGGCCAGCCACTTGCGGGCGGCCTCGGCGGTCGAGAGCGTTTGCAGTTGCTTGTCGAGCTCGGCCAGCACGCGGTCGACGAGTGACGCGTCATCGGTCAGCAGGATCGAGCAGCCCGGGTTGTGCTCAGCCTGAGCCAGCATGTCGGCGGCGACGAACGCGGGCTTGGCCGTGGAGTCCGCGATGATCAGCACTTCGGTCGTCGCGGCGAACATGTCGATGTCCACGATGCCGTACAGGTATCGCTTGGCCAGCTGGACGTACATGCCGCCCGGGCCGATGATCTTGTCCACGCGCGGCACGCGCTTGGTGCCCATGGCCAGAGCGGCCATCGCGTGAGCCCCGCCCATGCGGTACACCTCGCGGATGCCCAGTGCGCCGGCCACACCCAGGATGGCGGGATGCACGTCGCCTTCATGCCGAGGTGGCGCGACCACCACGAGTTCCTTCACGCCGGCGACCTGGGCCGGCACGGCGTTGTGGATGACCGACGAGAGCAGCGGGGCGGCAGCGCCCGGCACGCACAACGCCGCACGACGCAGTGGGCGGGCACGCAAGGCCAGCGTCTTGCCGTCGGCCGATAGCGGCTCGGCCGCGCGGACCATGATGTGTTCTTGGAAGCGGCGAACGGAGTCGATGGCCAGTTCCACGGCCTTCCGCAGATCGACCGGCAGGTCGCGACGCGCCTGCTCGATTCGCTCGACCGGCACGCGCAGCTCGTCGGGCGCGAATTTCGCGCCATCGACTGCGGCCGAGATCTCGCAGACCGCTTCGTCGCCCCGGGCCCGGACGTCGGCGATGATCTCCTGGACCCGCCGAGCCTGCGGTGTGTCGTCGAGAACCAGCCGGTCCAGCAACAGTGGGCGGCGAAGTTCCTGGAGCTGGGCGGCGATTTCGGCCCGGCCCGCGCGTATGACTTTGATTTGCGGCATGTTGCTTTCAGTTCCGATGGAAACGCCTGATGCCTCGCGGTCGAAGTTGAGGGCAATTATACGAAATCCGGCAGGAACTGGCCAGCAAGGCGGACGAACCGTCAACGGTCTGGAATCCGCGCAGGCTCGAGCCCGGAGGCTTGCCACGTGGTCCTGCGGATCGGGTTCAGCACGGCCCTATTCATTTCCCGAAGAACGTCAGGTAGGGCTTGGACTCGGCCAGCCGTTGGACGTACAGACCCACTTCCCGCAGGTGGTAGTCACCCCACATGCTGGATTCGCCACACGGCACCTTGCGCCCGGCCGGCACGTGATCCCAGCCATTGGGCCGATGGTACACCGAGTGCAGCAGCAGACCCTGGTGAGCGGTGTCCGTGCTCAGATAGGGCTCGTCCAGCAGCGTGTTGAGAACCGTCAGACCAGCCTGCGTGTATCGAGCCGCGTCGGCATCACCCTTGCTCTGGAGATAGTGCCCCAAACGAAGCAAACCCTGGGCGGCGATTGCGGCGGCCGAGCTGTCCACCGGCTCGTGATCGTTGAAGGGATCGGCCGGTCGATTCAGATAGTCGCCCATCCGCGCCAGACCTGGCGCGCCGGTGTCCCAGTAGGGCACGCCGTCGGTCGGCGTGTTCTCAATGTAGAAGTCGCACGACGCGCGGGCCGCCTCCAGCATGAAGCCTTCCACTTCCTCACGCCCGCCCCATGGCGTCAGTTCGTCGTCGTGGAGCGTCTCGAGAAACTCCAACTGCTCCGGATAGCCGCACATGATCCACGCCAGGCCGCGCGTCCATGTGGTGAACGGTGAATAACCCTGCTGCGAGTTCGGGCAGCGGTAATTGCCGTCGTTGATGTTGAAGATCGACTCGTGCGCCACCCGGCCGCGTACATCGTAGCTGTCGCGGCCCTTTCCGTAGTACACCGAGTACTTCGCCGTCGAGCGAGCGTGCTCGACGAGACGGTCGAGCAGGTTGATGGAGCGATCGTTCTCGCCCATCAGTACCTGGCCGAGCCGATATCCCATGGCCACCGCCCGTAGCGAGCGGATGGTGTCGGCAAACAACGAGTGCGGACCGTTGAACGAGTAGATGAACCCGCCGCCGCCCTTGATGGTCGTCCAGCGCCGGGCCTGCACCGCTCCCGAGCATTTGAGGGCCAACTCGTAGAAGTGACGCTCCCACTCGTTCGCGGGTGTGCGGCCCTCGTTCATGAGCCGCAGCAGGTTGCCGTACGTGCTGACGTTGTTGAAGCCGTGATCGTGCACGCCCACGTGCGTGACGTGCGGGGCCATCACCTGCAGCGTCTTGGTGCGGCCCTCGTCGAGGAAGTAGGTCTCGTCGGTCGCATCGTATTGGAGGATCGCCGAGCCGAACTGGAAGCCCTGCGTCCACTCCGTCCAGCCGCGGCTGGTGTAGCGGCCCTCGACGGTGAACACGGGGGCGCCCTTGGAAGTGTCGTACGTGCTTTCGATGCCGCGGATCTTGGCCGCCGAAAGCTCCCACATCCGTCGCAGCTTGGCCGTGAGTTGGCCCGGCTGCAGTTGGTAATTGATCTTGATCATGCTTCGCGCGTCTCCCTTCCTCGAGCCTCGTCGAGTGGAGCGATGGTACTCGATTCGCGAGCGCGGATAAAGGTGGCGATATTGGGGGGCGGACGTCCCGTTCGCCTCCGCGGCGGGCAAGATCTCCGTTTTCCGAAATGCGCGAGAGCGGGCACGGCAAACGCGTGCAAGCCCGCAACCTGCGTGCGGCTTGGCTTTCGTTTCAGCCCGCGGTGGAGCGACGGCGGACGTGGTCGAGGGCGACGGCCAGCACGATCACCGCGCCGATGATCATCTCCTGGATCCACGTGGGCACGCCGACCTGCGTACAGCCCGTGCGCAGGAACGCCATGATGAGCGCGCCGACCAGCGATCCGAACACCGATCCTTCGCCGCCGGCGAGGCTGCCCCCGCCGATGACCACCGCGGCAATGACGTCCAGTTCGGTGCCCATGGCGGTGGTGGGATCTCCCACGGTCAAACGACAGAACTGCATCACACCCGCCAGCCCGGTGGTGAGCCCGGCAATGCTGTAGAGGTACAACTTGACGCGCTCCACACGGATTCCGCACAGCCGGGCCGTCGCCTCGTTCGAGCCGATGGCGAAGATATACCGGCCCAGGGCGGTGTAGCGCAGGAGCGCCCAGACCGCTACCGCCAGGAGCAGCATGGTCCACACGCCGGGCGAGACCAGCAGCCAGGCCGGATCGGGATGGCGGACCAGCACTGAGTCTCCCAGCCAACCGGCGGGCGCGTCGATCTTTTGTTCCGAGGCGATGCCTTTGGCCAGTCCGCGGGCGATACCCCACATGCCCAGCGTGGCGATGAACGGCACGACCTTCAGCCGCGTGATCATGAGCGCGTTGAGCAGGCCGCACACCGAGCCCACCAGCACGCCGGCGCCTGCGGCCGACAGCGGAGTCCACCCCGATTTCAGGCACCACGCCGTCGCCACGCTGGCCAGCGCGATGACCGATCCCACCGACAGGTCGATGCCCCCGCCGATGATGATCATGGTCATGCCCATGGCGGCGATGCCCACCGTGACGGTTTGGTTCGCCGTTGCTCGGAACGTATCGACGGTGAGGAAGCGATTCTTTTGGTTGCAAATATAGTGCCATTTATCGTGCACTGGTTCGACGGGCAGGCCCAGTTTCTCCTGGCGTTGCGCCTTTTCGACGGCGTACGCGTGCGCATCGAGGCCGGCCTGTAGCTGGTACACGAGTCCGAAGCCCAGCACGATGCCGATGAGAGCCAGGAGCGGGCCCACCATGTTCAGCAGGCGGCGAATACGGGACCGATCCCCAAGCGAAGCTGTCTCATGCACGGGCAGCATTGTTGTCACGCATCACCTCCCACCGCCGTGGTCATGATCTCCCGCTCCGTCCATCGCGATACGTCGCGCAGGTCGGCCAGCCGTCCGCGGCTCATCACGCCGATGCGGTCGCACACGCCCATGAGTTCCGGCAGGTACGAGCTGACGAAAAGGATGGCCTTGCCGGCGGCGGCCAATTCGCCCATCAGCCGATAGATCTGGATCTTTGCCCCCACGTCGATGCCACGGGTGGGTTCGTCGAGCAGAAGGATGTCGGCCGACTGGTGCAGCAGCCGGGCGATCGCCACCTTCTGCTGGTTGCCGCCTGATAGGTTCCATACCGCCTGGGCCGGTCCCTGCGTGCGGATCTCCAGTCGATCGATCCACTGCCGCGCCGCTTCCCGCTGACGTCGGAGGTTGAGCACGCCTGCCCGGCTGACCGTGCCCAGCCGCGACAGCGTGATGTTGTCGGCGACACTCATGGGCAGGGCGAGCCCCTCGTCCTTGCGGCTTTCGCTCAGCATACCCACGCCCTGGGCGAGCCTGCGGACGGGCGTGGCTCCGCTGTCGATGATCGCCGGCCGGCCCGGAGGGGCGATGGTGATCGTGCCGGCCATCGTAGGTCGCAGGCCGAACACCGTGCGGACCAGTTCGCTCCTCCCGGCGCCGATGAGGCCGAACAGACCCAGGATTTCGCCGCGCCGCAGCGACAGATTCACGTTTCGCGGCATGCCCGGTCCGCACAGGCCGTGCAGTTCCAGCACGGGTTCGCCCGGTTCGCGCGGCACTCGCGGGAACATCTCGCTCAGCCGGCGGCCCACCATCAGTTCGATTATGCGCTCGGTCGGCGTATCGGCGACCGAGCCCGTGCCCGTCACGACACCGTCACGCAGCACCGTGAAGCGGTCGGCGATCTCCCGCACCTCTTCCAGGAAGTGCGAGATGTAAATGATGCTCACGCCGCGGTCGCGCAGGCGGCGGATCAGTTCGAACAGTGTGACGGTATCTTCGCGGGTCAGCGAGCTGGTCGGCTCGTCCATGACCACGATGCGGGCCTGGCTGACCAGGGCCCGGGCGACTTCCACCAGTTGCTGAGCCCCGATGCTCAGATCGCGCACGCGCACGCCGGGCCGGATGTCCGAATGTCCCAGTTGCTCGAGCGCCGCCACGACGCGTCGTCGCATGGTTCGCCGCCGGAGGAATCCGCAGAAGGTCTCCTCGAGCCCGAGCGTGACGTTTTCTTCAACCGTCAGGTGAGGCGCGAGCGTCAGCTCCTGGTAGATCATGGCCACGCCGCACGCGCGGGCGTCCTCCGGCCGCCGCGGCGCGAACGGCACGCCGTCAATGTGCATCGAGCCCGAGTCCGGAGCGACCGCCCCGCTCAGCACTTTCATGAGCGTGCTCTTGCCTGCGCCGTTCTCGCCGATGAGGGCGTGCACCTCGCCCGGGCCGACGCGCAGATCCACGTCGGACAGCGCTCGCGTCGCGCCGAACTGCTTTCGCACGCCGGTCATGCAGAGCCTGAATGAGGCGATGTCGTCGGACATAGAAAAAACGCGACTAAACCGAATCAATCAGTGGGCGTGGCTCCCGCTGAAGGCTCCCAAGATAGCGGCAATATGCCGAGTTCGGCAAATCCCGGAGCTGACCCGCACCGAGCCGAAAAGCCGCGCGATGATTCTCGGGATTAGGGCTCGGCCTGATGCTCGTACGCGCTGGAACACTCCTAGGATCGACCACACGCAGTGTCTTCGAGGGAAAGGTCATGCGATCACAAAATTGCCGCGCGACGCAAGTAACGGGACGGTTGCAGGCTGTCTGGTTCGGGTTGGCCATCACGACGCTGGGGGGGGGTTGGGCCTCGGCCAGGCGTCGGGCCAGGTCTTCACGCCCGGGCTGCTCAAGATGGAAGTCTACGATCTGAGCGACACCGACCTGCTCGATCTGACGCTCATGCCGCTGTTCCAGCATCCCACGTTTCCCGATCGTCCCAGCGAGGTCTACTACATCCGTTCGTTCGACAGCAAGTACGCCTTCCCCGACCGCATGCGCGACAACTACGGGACTCGCATCAGCGGCCTGTTCATTCCGCCGGTCACCGGCAACTACATCTTCTACTTGCGCAGCGACGATGCGTCGCAATTGTGGTTCAATCCCGGCGGCAGCAGCGAGGCGGGCAAAGTTCTCATCGCCGAAGAGTCTGAGTGCTGCGGCCTGTTCGGCGAGCACGCCTCACTTCCCATTCCGCTGCTTGCCGGCGAACGCTATTACATCGAGGCCATTCATCGTGAAGGTCCCGAGTACGACTACCTCCAGGTGGCGTTCAAACGGGACACCGATCCCACCGATCCTGATTTCCTGTTTCCGATTTCGCACAAAAACGTGGGAATCTTTGCTTCGCCCGACGGTGTCGTACTGACCAGCGATCCCGCCCACAACGCCGTCGCCGTGCTCCCGCCCGACACCACCGATCCGCTGCTGCTGGCCGAGACGTTCCAGTCGAACGATGGCGGCTTCACCGTCAGCAACGACTTTGCTCAGGGGCCCTGGACCTACGCGCCCGAAAGCGATGGCGTCTGGTATGCGCCGGGGCACCGCGACTGTGCCGGCACGGAGGCCAGCCGTCTCAACAGCCCGGTCGTGACCGTGCAGCGGGCCGATCCGGTCTACATCGTGTTCAAGCATCGATATTCGTTTCAGTACTATGAAGAGGCGTTCGACGGCGGCCAACTGAGGATCAGCGTGAACCGGGGCCCATACACGCCCGTGCCCGCGAGTCGCTTTCTCCACAACGGGTACAACGGCGTCGTACGGGGAAACAACCTGCTCACCGGCCAGGAGGCGTTCACGAACACCAGCCGCGGGCATCAGTCCGGCTATCACATCACATCGGTCGCGCAGCTCGGCCGGTTCAATCCGGGGGATACCATCTCTGTCCAGTTCATGGTCGCCTGGGACGAGTGCACTTCCGGAGACTACCCCGACTGGGAGATCGCCGACGTGTGGATTACGCACACCGTGGCCGAGATCAGCGTCGGCGCGGCCGGGTACCTGCCGGTCGAAGGGCAGGTACCCGTCGCGTACACCTGGCAGCGCGATACGGGCAGCGGGTACGTGGATGTGGGCTCTATCGAAGAGACTCTTTGGCTCGCGCCCACAATGGCGGACGATTGGACCCGGTACCGCGCTCGACTGGCCGTGCCCGGCTTGGCCCTTTTCTCCGAGCCCGTCACGCTGCGGCTCACTCGCGAGCCGACTTGCTCGCTCGGCGGACCGTACGTGGCCACCTGCGCGGGGGATCGGCCGGGATTGACTGTGAGCCTCAACGCGAGCGGATCGGAAGATCCCGACGGCGGGCGATTGAGCTTCGCCTGGAGCACGGCCTGTCCGGGAGTGACCATTGACGATCCGACCAGTCCGTCGCCGACGTTGTTCTTCGGCGCGGGCTTCGGCTCGCGAGCCACCTGCGACGTGACACTGACCATCACCAACGATGTAGGCGTTTCGGTCACGTGCACGGCGTCGGTGGATACGTCGCTTTCGACCATCCGGCCGGTCATCACCCTGAACGGTACTAACCAGACGTTCGACTGCGACGGCACCGCGGCGAACCAGTACGTCGAACTCGGCGCCACCGCGGTGGACGGTTGCGGCTTGCCGGTGGATGTGATCGTCGGGCCGCCTGCCAACACCCGCCGCAAGGGGACGCAGACCGTGACCTATGACGCCATGGACATCTTCGGCAACAACGCCCAGCAGGTCACACGGCTCGTAGTGGTTGAGGAGGGGCCCGCTGAGCTGGTGGACATTCCCGGCAACCTGGTGACTGAGTGCAGCGTGCCGGGCGGAATCCTCGCCACCGATCCGGATGTCGCCGCCTGGCTGAACACGCCTAAGGCGGTCGATTCCTGCGATGCCGATGAGTCGGTTGTGAACGATGCCCCCGAACTGCTGCCTCTCGGGGCGACGCTGGTCACCTGGACGCTCTGGGATGACGGGCCGACCGACCAGACGGGATCGGCCACCATCGAGGTGCAGGACACGCAGCCTCCGACGGTCAACTGCGTGCCGCTGGAACTCCAGGCCGACGAGAGCGGCAATGTGGTCGTGCCCGATTTGCGGTCGTTGTTGCAGGTTGCCGACGCGTGCACGTTGCCTGACCAGTTGATCGTGGTTCAGACGCCGGCCGCGGGCACCGTGTTGGGCTTGGGCAGCTATGAGGTCACATTCTCGGTGACCGACCGGGCCGCTTCGGCTCACACCACGACATGCAACACGACATTGAACGTTACTGCCGTGGGCGCTGAGCAACCCGAACCGCCCGGCTGCGGCGCCGCGGCCTGCGGCGGCAACGCCATGCTCTCACTATCCGTCATCGGCCTGGGGCTGGCCGCCATCAAGCGGCGCTATCGTATCACCCGGCGATGACACCGCATTTGGGGGGCAGGTGTCTCGCCCGCCTCGGATTAACCGGGACCATAATATGGCACTATTCGGTATGCGCCCTCAGGGTGCGGACGGGCGCATTGCGGTGCCGGCATCTTGCCCGCACGATGCACGCTGGAAGCGCGCACCACGACGGTGCGTCTCAGATCGCGCAGATTGCCCCGGCAAAGTGTGTCTGAAATGCGCACACTGGAAACATGCTGCCGCAACTCACCCTGTAATTTCGTCCGACACACCGCTCACGACGTGTCCTTCGCTCCTTCTTTCCTCTTGCCTGCGTCGCTTGGCCGCCGATAGGATGTACAGGGACCTCAAAGCAACTTGATTTGATCGGTTGTGGCAAGCCGGTATGCACCCTCATTAGCGTGACCGACTCGCCGAGGCAAAGAAGGGCAAATGCCCTCATCCAGGTTGCAACGGAGTGCGATCATGGCCCGCCAAATTGTCTCCATTTTTGTCATGGGTGTGTTGTCGGGTATCTGGGGCGGCGGCTGTGTTTCCGTGGACACGCCGAACACCAAAGTGGACGTTGGCCTCACCTCCGTCCAATTGCCCGGCCAAGGAAGCTCGAACCGGACGCCGTATGCCAAGCCGCTGGAGCGAGTCAGCCGTCAGCAGGCCAAGCTGGGTCGCGAGCTGGCCAAGCAGGACTGGGCGGATGTGCTTGAAGAATCGAGCGAGCTGATGGCCGACGTGCGAACACTCAGCGGCTACGCGGGCACGTCCCACGATCCGGCCACGTTCCGCGTCTGGTGTGGCGAACTGCTGGAGCATGCTCAGGGCGTCCGCGAGGCGGCGCTCGTTCGAGACGCGGCGGCGGCCGAGCGGGCGCTGGCCGCCGGCGATCAAGTGCTCAGTCGTATGATGCAGACGTTCCCGTTGACGGGAACGCCCGGTCAGGCCGTCTCCGCCTCGCCGCCTCCGACCGCCGCCCCATCGGCTGAGCCCGCATCTTCGCGGGGTGAGCAGAAACCGCTCGTGCCCTGAGACGCATGCAAGCTCCGCATGAAGGTTGTCAACCGCGACAGGCTACCGGCAGGCGGCCTGCGCGGACCCTCGGTGTGCTGCCGAAATTGGCGTTGAGCACTCCTCCATTCCGGCCAACCGTGTGGATGGGCCGCAGGCACCCGTCGTAGACTTTCGTGACTTTTGAGAAGTCGGAACGGCACACTTTTGTGGGGCACGCTTCCAGCGGGCACGGGCAGGTAGGATGCCTGCACAGCAGGGTAAGGGTTGCAGGTGGGCGGCGTCCGCCCGAACGGACGCAAGGAGACCTGCAATGGTAGCGAAGGAGTTCATGACAAGGGACCCTGCGTGTTGCGAACCGGATTCGACGGTGCAACAGGCGGCGCAATTGATGGTCGATTGCGATTGCGGCGAAATCCCCGTGATCGAAAGCGAACAGACCCGGCGGATCGTCGGCGTGATCACCGACCGCGATATCGCCTGCCGAGTGGTGGCTCAGGGCCGCGATCCCCGCGGCACGAAGGTGCGAGAGGTCATGTCCAGCCCGGTCGTCACCGTGACTCCCGAGACCACGGTTGAGGAGTGCTGCCGGATCATGGAGCAGAACCAGGTGCGCCGCGTGCCCGTGATCGACCAGTCCAACCGCTGCTGCGGCATCATTTCGCAGGCCGACATCGCCCAGACAGCCGACGAGCACGAAACGGCTGAAGTCGTCAAGGACGTATCGCGCCGCACGGAAAGCGCATCAATGGTCGGGACAGCGTAGACGCCGTGCGTCGGATTCGTTCAGAACGACCGAGGCTCGAGCCCCGAAGGATGCCCGTGGGACTCGAGCCTCAGATTTCGTCGCTCATGGCTGATAGCTGAGAGCTGACAGCTATCGTTGCACCCGCGCGGAGCCACCCTTGGCGAACGCCTCGACTTCGGGCAGACGGGCCATGGTGACATCGCCGGGGAACGTGGTGAGCAGGGCGCCATGGGCCCAGCCCAGTCGCAGCGCTTCCTCGGGATCGCGGCCGGTGAGCATGCCGTAGATCAGTCCGGCGGCAAAGCCGTCGCCGCCGCCGATGCGGTCGAGCACGTCCAGTTGACAGGTCGGGCTCACGTAGCGCTTGCCGTTGAGCCACAGCACCGCGGCCCAGTCGTGCCGATTCGTGGAATGCACTTCCCGCAGCGTGGTGGCCACCATCTTGATGTTGGGGAACTCCTTGACCACCGCCTCGATCATGCCGAAGAAGGTCTCCGGATCGAGCTTCGACGAGGACTTCTGCGTCACCTCGGGCCCCTTGATGCCCAGGCCCTTTTGCAGATCCTCCTCGTTGCCGATGAGCACGTCCACGTTGCTGACGATCTTGCGGAGGGTTTCGTTGGCCTTGGCCAGGCCGCCGATGGGCGCCCACAGCTTGGCCCGGTAGTTCAGGTCGAACGAGTTGATCGTCCCGGCCGCCTTGGCCGCCTGCATGCCTTCGATCACCAGCTGCGAGGTGGTTTCGGACAGCGCGGCGAAGATGCCGCCCGAGTGGAACCACCGCACGCCCGCGCCGAAGATGGCTTTCCAGTCGAAGTCGCCCGGCTTGAGCAGCGCGCCGGCCTCGTTGGACCGGTTGTAGAAGACCACCGGCGGCCGCACGCCCTGGCCGCGGTCACTGTAGACGGTGGCCATGTTCGGCCCGCGCACGCCGTCATGCTCGAACCACTTGTAGAACGGCTTGACGCCCATGGCCCGCACCTGGCCCTGGATCAGCTCGCCGATGCCGTAATTGACCATGGCCGTGCAGATGCCCGTCTTCAGGCCGAAGCAGTCGCTGAGGTTGGCGGCGACGTTGTACTCGCCGCCCGACACGTGGATGTCCACGCTCTTGGCTTTGCGGAACGGGATCACGCCCGGATCCAGCCGGTGAACCAGCGCTCCCAGCGACAGGAAATCCAACTCGCACGCACCTTGCTTGATGTTCAACTCGCTCATGAAAAATCTCCCCGGCCGCCCCTGCGGCGCATTACGGCTTGCAAAAGAACCTCCAAATATGCATTTTGCGGGGTTTTGTCAACTTTTCGGGAGGGGCAGTCCCGTCGTGCTCGTCAACCAAAGCTCTCAACTGGGCAAGAAAACCGCGAGCGGCGGGGCTTGACCCCGCCGTCTCTGTCCGACGTTAGTTCGCTTCCCTGTCGCAACGTGCGACGTGGAGGGTGTCCGGGCCCACGTCCAACCAAGTCCGCCGGGGCAAGCCCGGCGGCTCGCGCACTTCCCCAGCCCCTATTTGTCTTCTATCGTCAGGTTGCTCAGGTAATTCTGCAGAGCGGATCGCTGCTGTTCCTCCTGCTTGCGCAGCGCGTTCACCTGCTCACGAAGCTCTTCGATCTGCGTTTCGAGCGTGTCGAGTTTGGTCAATTGCCGTCGGTAGGAGTCTGTGTTCTGTTGGAGCACCTGGAGGTTCTTGCGGATGCGCTCTTGCTCTTCGCCGGCTTCCTTGAGCTGTCGCTCCTGGCCCCTGCGCTCGCGGCCGATGCGGTCCAGCTCCGTCCGCAGCGAGACCACCTTCTGCAGTGCCTCGCGGACCTGGTCCGACATCACCTCGCCACCCATCGCCGAGATGTAATGCGTGATCGTGCCCAGATCCAGATCGGTGAGCACGACGGTCTCGCCGTAGATCCGCTGCAGACGCACCGGTTGCGAGGTCATCTGGTTGGCGGGCACGGATATCTTGAACCGCATGAGCTGGTCCGTGCGTTCGAAGGGTTCGGCCGGCTCGAGAAGCTGCCAATCACCGGTGACCCGCTGCTCGATGAGCACGGTCTTGTCGCGAGCCTGCTTGTTGCGGAGCTTGTACGTCCGTTCATCGATGGCCTTCTGGCGGCGAATCAGCGTGCCTTTGTCGATGCTCAGGCTCACGATCTGTGTCTGGTGCGACTTCGCCTCGACCGTCACATCCGTGCCCAAATCCAGGGCGTAGGCGACGAGCCGCTCTTCGCCGGGCTTGAGATCGGGCAGTTTGGCGTCGCCGGCATAGATTCCGCCGTCGAAGATGGTGACCGGCCCCTGCATGAGGTTCAGCTCGGTGGTGTTCTTGATCTTCAAGCCGTTGAGCGGATGCTTGGAGTGGTTCTGCGGATTGAAGATGCTGAGTTTTTCGCCGCTGATTTGGCCGTTGACGATGGGCAGCATGGCCGACTGCTGGCGGTTGATGGAGACGGGCGTCTCGATGACGTATTCGAACAGTTCGCCGGCCTCCTGAGCCTCAGCCACGGATTTCACGCCGCGTTCATCGAGCAGCACGGACTCCTGACCGAGGAAGAGCTGCTTTTGAGCCGTGGCCGCCCCGGCGCCCCGGCGAGATGATTTCGCCGCGGGCGTTGCGACCTCGCGCGCCACCGCTACTGCCTCTTCCCCATCCGAATCCTTCGATGAAGCATCGCGTCCAAGCCTGAACTCGCCAGCGACGTTCTTCGCCAGGGCGTCGACGGGTATGCCGGCTTCGAACTGCGGCGCTCGCAGCGACGCGTAGAGTTCCAGATCCTCCACCGGCCGTCGCAGGTAGATGGGCGTGTACAGGTCCATGACGAACGAGATCGGTCGGCCCGACACGAGCGAAAGCTGCACGTCCTTCCAGTCCTCGTCCGTGGTATTCTCGACGATGGCCCAGCCCTGGATGAACGGCTTGGCATCGGGCACGAGCACCAGGCGATAGCTCGTCTTCCAGATGGGCGTTTCCAGCAGGAACGACGCTCGCACGCGGCGCTGGCCGTCGCCCGTGAATTTCAGCGAGACGGTCTTCTTGCCCGTGTCGTGCGTGGCGGCCAGGGCGGCCAGGGCCTTGTTCAGCTCGCTGGCGGTCTTCTCATCCAGCAGTTGCACGCCCTGCAACTCGGCGAGCGGCAGTTGCTGCATGCCGTCGGCAGCCAGGATGTTCAGCAGGTCGGTCTCGACGACCCGTTCGCCCGCCAACACCTGTCGTTTCTCGACGCCCAGGATGGTGCCGGTCAGCTGTCGCGGGCCGGCGATGCGCACTCGCTGGCCGCGCAGGCTGTCGAGCAACTGAGCCAGCGTCTCCTTGCCCGTGAGCTTCACGCCGAAGCTTTGCAGCGTGCGCTCGAGCGGGTCCTTGGGCGAGTAGGTGACCACGTCCACCGAGCCGCCGTCGAAATCCTCGATAACGAGCGATTTCAGGATGTCGTTGATCTGCTCGGTGCGAAATTGCAGATCGACTGTGGCCGATCCGCTCAGCGTCCCGGCCCGTTCAAAGTATCCAACTCCGCTGGAAAACAGCGTGATCCGCCGAAGCTGGAGATCGGCTTTGGCCGCCTCAACTTTCTGCGTGGCCTCGACCTGTGCGGACGCCGAAGCCGCGGCCCACAACGCCAAGCTCCCGATGATCTTGGAGACGCTCATTCCGCTGCACATGGAATTCTCCCGAGCCTTCTGCCCGTACGATGTCCATGGGTTTCACGAAACCCGGTTTCAATGACCGTCTGGACAGTTGGATGCACGGGAAGGCTGGTCGGTTCCACTGCCGCTCTGTTTTTCCCCGCGAGCCGCAGGGCTTTGTCCCAACGGGATCAGTTCGACGTGGGCGGAGCATCCGGCACGCGGGTGTTGCGAAGGGGAGCGACAGCGACGGGGAAAAGAGACGGCGGGGACAAGCCCCGCCGCTCGCTGGGGACACCGGAGGAGTGAGCTATGCCCAGTCATCCGCCCGCCGGGCGGGTGGTGGGAAGCCCGCGCAGGGCGATCTGGCCCTGGCGGATTTCGTCGAGCGCCAGGTTGAGGATGCGGGCTGCCTCCTGGTCGGCATGGAAGCCCATGGAGTTTTCGGCCTCGATGTAATCGAGGAAGAACTGGCCGCGCCGATGATGCTGGCGGGCTGCTTTGAGTTGATCGTCGGTCGCTCCGGCGGCCATGGCGTCGGCGATGTCCTCGATCAGGCTGACCAGAGCGTCCATGACCATGTTCCGCATGTCGTAGGTCTTCGATTGAATGGTGTACGCCCGCTCGCGCAGCTCCTCTTCCGATGCCCGATGACAGGTCTGGCAGGCGTGGTTGATGTTCAGCAGCGGACTGCGGACCCAGTGATCGCTGACCTTCATGGCCCCGACGCGCATGTACGGCATATGGCAATCGGCGCAGGCCACGCCGGCCCGGGCGTGCGTCCCCTGATTCCACATCTCGAACTCCGGATGCTGGGCCTTGAGCATGGGGGCCTTGGTGATCGCGTGCGTCCAGTCCGAGAAACCGACCTCGTCGTAGTAGGCCAGCGCCTCGTCGGCCTTGAGCCCCTTGAACCAGGGATACGTGAGCCGCTTTTCCTCACCCTTGAAGTAGTATTCGACGTGGCACTGCCCGCATACGAAGGACCGCATTTCCTGGCGGGTGGCCATGGTGTTCACGTCGTAATTCTCGATCCCTTCGGCGGCCTTGGCACGTTTGATGCCCTCGATGAACGCCGGCCGCGTCACCCGCAGCTGCATGGTCTGCGGATCGTGGCAGTCGATGCAGGCTACCGGGTGCTCGACGTGCTGGCGAGCCTCCTGGTAGGGCATGTGGTTCAGCTTCTCGAAGCCTTTGAAGATATCGCCGTCGCCCAGTTCCTTGTAAGCGACGTATGTCGAGGCGTGGCAGTGCACGCACGTGCCGGGCTGCTGTGTCACCCGCTGGCGCTGCGTGTACGTCTGGTCGCTCAGCATGTAGGCGTGGCCGCGTTCCTCGCGGAAGTCCACGGCGAATGCGTAGCCCGCCCACATGGTTTTGAGCCGGGGATCCTCCTCGAGCCGCGACTGGGCCACGATCGACCGCGGATCGGCGTCATCGGGCACGCGGGGCCGGGCTTCACTTCCGCCGAAGCGTGTGCGAACCATGTCCACCGTCCGCTGATAGGTGTCATACTGTTGCGGGAAGTTCTTGCCCCAGATGGACGGGTCCACCGTGTTGTCGTCCAGCGTCACGACGCGGAAGAACGGGTTCTTGGCTTCCTGCTTGTGCTCGTAGATGCTGATCAGGAGTCCGGCGACCACGAATACCGCAATCGCGGCCACGACGCCGGTGGCCACCACGAACCAGAGCAACCGGCGCGAGCCGGACGGCGGCGGGGCGGGAGCATTGGCCGGCGGGTTCGGCAGATTGTTGGAATTCTCGTGGTCTCGTTCGGTCATGGCTTCTCCACTTCTCTGCTCAGCCGCTATCTGACGGTCGCGGCTCGTTCTCGCAGGGCGGCCCTCTTGTCCGTTACCCGCGATCGGGTCGCAGTTCGAGATCCCTCGTCACTCGGCGTGACCTACTTGTGAATGACACCTCACGCAGGACATCGCCTCGCCCGGCCGATGCACCGCGTCGATGGCCTGCACGATGTCGGCGTGACACTTGCGGCAGGCCGCTTCTGTAACCTCCAGATTCCGAGGCGTAATGCGAATCGGCTCCTTGAAGCCGAACGTGAACGCCATCGAGTGATGGTATCCGTTCGACGCCTTGGTCAGGTACTTGCCGATGAAGTTCTCGGGCGTGTGGCAATCGTTGCAGACCGCCACGTGGTGGTGGCTCGACTTGGCCCAGGCGTCCAGATGGTTCTGCATGACGTGGCAGTTCGCGCAGGCCGTCGGATCGTTGGTCATGTACGACGCACCGTCGGCGTAAATGAACGTGAACAGGCCCAGGCCGGCCGGGATGCCGAGCGCCAGCCCCAGGACGCCTCCGATCAACGGCAAACGACTGCGCATTCCTCACTCGCTTAAATCATGAAAGACCGGTGGCTCGACGCCGCCTTCCATTATGGCCGGTCTGTTGCCGGTTGAACAGCACGGCAAGTCGAAGGCCCCGGGCACCCGGGAATCCGGGTACGACTTGCCCGGGGCCTTCGGTCGCGGACTTCGACTCGCCGTCAGCCGAATGTCAATTGCGCCCGGCAATGGCCACTTTCAAATCCACCAACGGCTGATCGCCCACCAGTTGCAGGTCGAACTTGTCCCGCAGGACGGCCATTACGTTGGGCGAGACGAACGCCGGTGCGGCCGGACCGATGCGAATGCCTTTGACGCCCAGTGCCAACAGGCTCAAGAGCACGGCCACCGCTTTCTGCTCGAACCACGACAACACGATGGTGAGCGGCAGATCGTTGACGCTGCAGTTGAAAGCACCGGCCAGGGCGGCGGCGACCTGAATCGCACCGTACGAATCGTTGCACTGGCCCATGTCGAGCAACCGCGGCACCGGTCCCACGCCCGGCAGCTCGATCGTGCCGAAGTCGTTGTCGCGGATACGGAACTTGCCGCAGCCTACGGTCAGCACGAGCGAGTCCTTGGGCGTGTTGGCCGCATACTCGGAGAAGTAGTTTCGGCCGGGCTCGGCGCCGTCGCAGCCGCCTACGACGAAAAACCGGCTGATCTTGCCCGCCTTGACCGCATCCACGACCTTGTCGGCCAGGCTGGTGATCACCGAGTGGTGGAATCCGATGGTGGACTCTTTCACCTTGTGCTCGGGCAGGGGGGCGCATTCGAGGGCTTTGGCGATCACTTCGGAGAAATCGTTGTTCTTGATGCACTTGCTACCAGGCACGGCCGTTACCCGCGTGGTGAACAACCGGTCCTTATAGCTGTCCTTGGGGATGAGCACGCAGTTGGTGGTGGCCAGGATCGGCCCGCTGAACTTCTCGAACTCCACCTTCTGCTTCTGCCAGGCCCCGCCGTAGTGGCCGGCCAAGTGGCTGTGCTTCCGCAACTCGGGGTACATGTGCGCGGGCAGCATCTCGCCGTGGGTGTAGACGTTGATGCCTTTGCCGGCGGTCTGCTCCAGCAGGTCGGCCAAGTCCAGAAGGTCATGGCCGGTGATCAGAATGCCCGGGCCGGCCTTCGTCCCCTCGTAGACGGTGGTGGGCGAGGGCTGGCCGAACTTCTTGACGTGGCCCTCGTCCAGCATCTGCATGACCCGCAGGTTCTTGCGCCCGCACTCGAGCACAAGTTCCAGCGTTTCGCCCAGGTCGAAGTTCACGTTGGTCATGGTCGAGAACAGAGCCTCTTCCACGAACGCGTCCACCTCGGGATCGACCATGCCCAGCCGCCGGGCGTGGTGCTTGTACGCGCACAGGCCCTTGAGCCCGTAGAGGAGGATTTCCTGCAAGCTTTGGATATCTTCGTTCTTGCCGCACACGCCAACCTGGTTCACGCAGGCCGTCCCGCCCGCCGTTTGCTCGCACTGATTGCAGAACATCGTACTGAAGTCTCCGTTGTGAATCCCCTTGGCCCCTCGGGCGGCCGACCATTCGGGCCCGGCCGGGGCGTCGATGTCATGGGGGTAGTATCGAGCATCGGCGAGGATTCCGCCTTGACGACGGTCAATTTTGGGAAAAAATTCACAAGAGATTGTAAGTGTTTGTAAGGCATTGGTTTATGATGGAAAAGAAGGGGCTGGGGCCTGGGGAAGAATCTCAGTTCTGAACTGCTGGGCGTCGAGGCGGGCGAGACGCCCGCCCCCCACGCCGGTCTGACTTTTATACAGCTTAGAGCTTATAGCTCTTCCTCAATCGTCGCGGCCGGCTTCCCGGACGCGGACCCAGCGGCGGAAGGCCACCAAGCCTACCGGCGCGACCGAAGCGATCAAGGCGATGATCAGCCACATGGTGGTCGAGTCACGCGGGCCGGTCTCCGGGCAGTAGCGAGCCAGGAGCGTGCCGGACACGCCGCCGACGATGAGCTTGGCCAGGAACATGGGCACGTACGACAGCGCGCCGTAAGAGGCTTCCTGGCCCTTGGGGGCGATGGAGGCCGCGTACTCATACACTCGCGGCGAATAGAAAGCCTCGCCCACCGAGAGCAGCACGGCGAAGAAAAAGATGCTGATGTACCAGGGATTCACCGCACCTTTGAGGCCGAGATAGCCGTGGCCCAGCCAATGACCGAACCACCCGTCGGCCAGACCCTGGAACCACGTGGGAGGCAGGGCCAGGATGAACACGGCCAAGGCGGAAATGGCGGTCCCGAACGTCACCACGCGATAAGCCGAGATGTGCTGCGTCAGCACGCCGACGATGGGCACCAGGATGATGATGAGGGCGGCGTTCGTCACCGTCCAGAGCCGTCCGATGGGCGCGCCCTCGCCCAACTCGCGAATGCCGAACTTCGGATACGCATAGTACATCTGCATGTAAATCAACTTGACGAACGCGATCAGCATGAGAAATCCGAGCAGGCGGTAAAAGCCGGGCTGGCGGCCCAATGCGGCAAAGTTGCGGCCCGTATCTTTGACCGTGTCGCGCACCGTCCGAGTGATCGCGGCGAAGAACCCTTCCTGCGAGTCGCGGGTCTGTTCCGGCGCAATGACCACGCCCTCGTCGGTGGCTTCTGCACCTGGCCGGATGCCGAAGTACAGGATCGGGATCAGCGCGATTTCAATGATCAAGCTTGCGAAAAACAGAGCCTGGTATGTGGAGATCTGGACGCCCACGAGCGGCAAGGTGTGCCGGGCATGCTCGCCCAGATGTTCTCGCATGAAGTCGAAGATGAATCCGGAAGCCAGGAAGCCCACGTTCATCATGATGTAGAAGATCGAGAACGAGATGGAACGCTGGGAGGTCGTGCTGTAGCGCCGGATGGCGGCCACGAGCACCGGTGTGCCCAGTGCCTCGCCCATGGCGAGCGGGACGAGGCCGCCCGCCACCGCCAGCAGCTTGTTCTGCGTGATCATCATCACCAGCCGGGCCGCCACGCAGATCCAGACACCGAGTAGGAAGGTCTTGCGCAAGCCGATGGCATCGGTCAGCGAGCCGACCAGGACGGTGAACACGGTCATCGAGATGGACCATCCCGCGACCAGGTAGCTCGCGTACTCGTCGCTGTAGCCCAGGTCGGCCGATAGCCACAGCACGAGCGTCGAGTTCATGATGGCATAGGCCGCCACAGCCAGGAACTTGACCAGAAAGACCACCCACAGCTCGGGCATGGCCCCTTTGAGGACCGCGAACCGGGCCAAGATCCCTTCGCGCGGTTCTCGCTGCGGCGACTGCTTTTCCGGCGTGACGGTTGTCGGCTGCGCGCTGCTCGCCATGGAAGTTCTCCTGCGATTTGGGTTGCGCCCGAGCGGTCGGGAGCGGTCGGGAACGATGACGGCGGGCATGATAACGGATGTGCCGTCTCGGGCACAGTCGCCGGGGGGGCAGCAGGCCGGCATCCCGACCTTCGGAGACGGGTGAGATGTCCGTCAGATGGGCCGTGCATTTGACCGCGAGCGAGTTTGCTCTACGCTAGGCTGCTGCCGGAGGCGGATATCCTGCCCGCCTGAGAAGGGCGCGACGCCCGCCCGCCGGAGCGCAAGGAGGCATAGTCCATGGGTGAACCTGACATTCGCATTGAAGCCCGCCCCTCGGCTCAGGAGGTTTCCGCCCGTGAGCAGATGCAGCGGCTGTTCATCGACTGCCCGATCCCGCTGGGCGAGCTGATGAGCAACCTGGGGCTGTTCATCCGCCGGCAGGATCTGTCGCGCTTGCTGTTCATCAGCGATCTGTACCGCCGCATCGTGGACGTGCATGGATCGATTCTGGAGTTCGGCGTGCGCTGGGGACAGAACCTGGCACTGTTCACGTCGCTTCGCGGCATCTTCGAGCCGTTCAACCACAACCGCAAGATCGTCGGGTTCGACACCTGGGAAGGCTTCCCGTCCGTGCACGCCAAGGACGGCCACGCCGACGTCGTGTCGGTGGGAGCCTATGCCACGACTGCCGGCTACGAGAACTACCTCGAACAACTGCTCGCCTGTCACGAGCAGGAAAGCCCCATCGCCCATATCCGCAAGTTCGAACTGGTCAAGGGTGACGCCACCGTCGAAGTCGATCGCTATCTCGAACGCAATCCGGAAACCATCGTCGCTCTGGCCTTCTTCGATCTGGATCTGTACGAGCCCACCCGCAAGTGCCTGGAGGCGATTCGTGATCGGCTCACCCGCGGCAGCGTGGTTGCGTTCGATCAGGTGAACGTCCACGCCTTCCCTGGCGAGACGCTGGCGCTCAAGGAAGTTTTCGGGCTCGACCGCTATCGCCTGTACCGTTCGCCGTACAGCAATGCCGCCTGCTATTTGGTGGTGGAATGAGCTTCCCGGCGGTCCTGCGTCGATTCCCATCGGCCGCGCGTGTCGGCGAGGATGCGATACAATCGGTGGATGGCTGAATTGGTGGTGCTGGTCGGGTTGCAGGCGTCGGGCAAGACGAGCTTCTACCGGGCGCACTTTGCCGAGACCCATGTGCACGTGAGCAAGGATCTGCTTCGCAACAACCGCCGACCCGAGCGGCGCCAGCGCGTGCTTATCCGCGAGGCGCTGGCGGCCGGGCGCAACGTGGTGGTAGATAACACCAACAGCACGCGCGAACAGCGAGCTCCGCTGATTGCCATCGGTCGCGAATTCGGCGCCCGGATCATCGCCTGGTATCTGGAGAGCACCGTAGCCGACAGCGTCCGCCGCAACCGTTTGCGGGAAGGCCGGGCCCGCATCCCCGACGTGGGCATCTACGCCACGGCGGCGCGACTCGAGCCGCCTGCGCTCGAGGAAGGCTTTGCCGAAATTCATCGGGTGCGCATGGTCGAAAGCGCTGCGCAGGATTCGCCCGAGTTCGTCGTGGAATCGACGACCGACCCGTCGTCGGGCCGATGATGGGGCGATGGAGGATCGATCAGCGCCGGGCTTTGGCGCTCTTCTTGGCGTGCTTGGCGTAATCGGCCTCGAGCTGGGCAATCTTCTTTCGATTGGCGATCTTGTCGGTGCTGTCCATCCGGTCGATGATGAGGCGGCCATCGAGATGGTCGGTTTCGTGCTGCCAGATCCGGGCGAGCAGCCCTTCCGCTTTCTGCTCGAAGAACTTGCCGTCCACGTCCTGGGCACGAATGCGGCACACGCGAGCCCGTCGCACGTTCACGCGGATGTCGGGCAGCGAGAGGCAGCCTTCCTCAGCCTCAACCGAGCCGGTCAGGTCGAACAGCTCGGGATTGATGTAGACGTGATCGTCACCGGGCTCGCCCGTCGGGTTGGCCACGAAGATGCGGCGGCAGATGCCCGCTTGCGGGCCGGCTAGACCGACACCGTTGCCTTCCCTCATGAGTTCCAGCATGCGCTGGGCCAGGGCGGCCGTCCGCTCGTTGAACTCTTCCACCGGCGCACAGACCCGGCGCAGCCGGGGATCCGGGTAGATGGTGATCCGGGTTGGAAGCGAGTCGGCGGACATCGGATTTCTCCTGCGGCCCCGGGCGACCCGGGCAACCGCGGGACTGAGTCAGTTATCGGACCGAACGCACAAACGCTCAGGATTCGTCCTGCCTGGATTATAAGCTCTCGGCCTCGTGCCTGACAGGCTGTAGCGTGTGGTCAGTATTTTGGGGTCGGGCAAAGGGGCGGGAGGATGGGAGGAGCCCGGCCCCATGCATCTGAAAGGGCCGTTGTGCGGAAAATGTCTCCGGATTTGTCTCCGCCGCGCGCGTCAACTGCCTAAAACTCGCCACCCGGCCAGTCGGGCGGTGAGCCCTAAGGCTTGATTCGTCCTGCACGTGTGTTACGATGACCTGTTCGTATGGCTCAGGAACTCGAAACACCCTCTGCCAATCCTGAAAAGGCCCGCGAGTGCTTTCGCAAGGCACAGGGCTTGGTCGCGGTCAAGAACTACGACTACGCCATCGAGTTGTACATCAGTGGCCTCGAGCACTGGCCAGACGCCGTCGAAGAGGGCCACAAACCCTGTCGAGCGGCGGCTCTATTTCGCGGCGGCAGCAAAATCAGCCTCGGCGACAAGATGAAGTATGGCACTGGCGGCAAGGACGCCAAGAAGGCCATGCTGAACGCCGAGATGCTCCTCTCCAAGGATCCGCACAACATTGCCTACATGGAGGCCATGTTCAAGAACGCGGAGAAGGCCGGGTGTTTCGAGACGGCCATGTGGATCGGCGAAATCTACGCCGACGCCGCCGTCCGCGAGGCCAAACCCAATATAGCCCGATTCCAGCTGCTCCGCGACACATATGAACGGCTGGCCGATCGGGTCAAGGACCAGAACATGCCCATGGCCATCACAGCCATGGAGCGGGTTGTGGATGCCCTGACCAAGATGCGGAACCTCAAGCCGACGGATGGCGTGATCTCCAATGACCTGCGAGACATGGCCGGCAAGCTGACCATCCTCAAGGGCAACTATTCGCAG
>Ga0209720_1000126_pt1 | contig 82017 bp, 65 predicted proteins | sample AD_JPNMR3_MetaG_FD_184426 | JGI IMG/M metagenome (GOLD analysis project Ga0209720, IMG submission 184426) | Active sludge microbial communities of municipal wastewater-treating anaerobic digesters from Japan - AD_JPNMR3_MetaG (SPAdes) (version 2) | ecosystem: Engineered > Bioreactor > Anaerobic... | reverse complement strand
TACCCATAAGGACTCATTTCTAATAAATGAAATATTGTGAATAAGTGAGATTTTAAGAGAAAAATGAAGATCATAGAGGGAGGTATTAAGATGCCAGTTCCGGCAGAATTGATTGAACGTGCTGAATATTTACGACGTGAGTTGGAACGTCATAATCATCTATATTATGTTTTGGATGCTCCGGAGATAACCGACTATGAATATGACCAATTGATGCAAGAACTGCTTAAGTTAGAGCGGGAATGTCCTGAACTTGAAACTCCGGACTCTCCGACCAAGCGGGTTGGCGGAGCAGCGCTTGACAGTTTCAGCAAAGTACGGCATCGTGCACCACTGCTTAGTTTGGACAATGCATTCAGCTTTGAAGACTTACAGTCGTTTGATGAACGAATCAGGCGTGGTTTGGCAAAAGCTGGGCCAATCGAATATACTGCCGAACTTAAAATTGACGGTCTGACCGTGGCGCTTACATATGAAGACGGTCTTCTGACGCAGGCTGCAACCCGGGGTGATGGGGTTGAGGGTGAAGATGTCACTGCAAATATTAAAACAATCAAATCGATCCCGTTAAGATTGAACAGTGAGAAGAAGTTGAATCTAGGTGTCAGGGGCGAGGTTTATATTAAGAAGGCGGACTTTGAACGTTTAAACGAACGCCAAGCCGAGCAAGGCAAGCAACTGTTTGCCAACCCCCGTAATGCCGCTGCGGGTTCCTTGCGTCAGTTAGATCCGAAAGTAACGGCGACCCGGCCACTGGATGCTTTCTTTTATGACGTCTTATTTGTCGATGGCCAACCGGTTGATACGCAACAGGCAGGATTTGAACTGCTGAAACAATGCAACCTGGTTACCAATCCCCATACAAAAGTCTGTAAAGGAATTGAGGAAGTTATTGAGTTTTGTGAATATTGGACGATTCACCGCGAAGAACTCCCCTATGAGATTGACGGAATTGTTATCAAAGTAAATTCGCTCAAAGCCCAGTCGGATCTGGGGTTTACTGCGAAGGCGCCTCGTTCCAAAATCGCTTATAAATTTCCGGCGCAGCAAGTTGAGACAAAGATTATTGATATTATTGTCAATGTCGGTCGTACCGGAGCGGTGACACCAACGGCAATCCTGGAACCGGTCCGGGTTGCCGGTTCAACCGTAAGTCGTGCTACTTTGCATAATGAAGATAATATTCGGGAGAAAGACATCCGGATTGGCGATCATGTAATCATCCAAAAAGCAGGCGATGTTATCCCTGAGGTTGTGCGGTCGTTGCCTGAGAAGCGGAGTGGCGCGGAACGGATTTTTGAGATGCCTAAAGTCTGTCCGGAGTGCGGGGCAGAGGTCTATCGTGAACCGGGTGAAGCAGTATCGCGTTGTATTGGCGCTACATGCCCGGCTCAACTTCGCGAATGGATTATTCATTTTGTCTCCCGGGATGCGATGAATATTGACGGTTTGGGTGAGGCGATCGTGGTCCAACTGATTCAGGCCGGACTTATTCATGATGTGGCTGATCTCTATCAGTTAAGTTACGAACAGTTAGTTAATTTAGAACGGTTTGGTGCCAAGTCAGCCATTAATCTGTTAGAATCGATCAGTAAATCCAAAGAGAATGACTTAAGCCGTCTGTTGTTTGCATTAGGAATCCGTCATGTTGGAGCTGGGGTTGCCCGGGAGTTAGCCGAGCACTTTGGGAGTATTGATGCGTTAATGAAGGCGTCGTTTGAGGATTTAACGGCAATCCCTTCGATTGGGCCGAAGATTGCCGAGAGCGTAGTCAAGTTTTTCAATGAACCTCACAATGGAATTCTAGTTGAGAAGCTAAAAGCAAACGGTGTAAATACCATCAGCCGTGCTTCAACAAATGAGCTATCGCAACAGTTAGCCGGTAAAACGATAGTGGTTACCGGGACTTTAGCTAATTTTAGCCGCGCTGAGATCGAAGAACTGATTCGTCAAAATGGTGGTAAAGCGGCATCGAGTGTTAGCAAGAAGACAGATTTTGTCGTTGCTGGTGAAAATGCCGGTTCCAAACTGGAAAAAGCGCAGGCTTTAGGGGTTAAAGTCCTGACCGAAGCCGAACTGCTACTCTTATTAAAAGAAGAATAGCTGGAAGTGAGGGAAATGTTAAGTATTTATTGAAAGATGTAAATTTTATTACAATAAAATCGTAAATAATGTTACAATAATTACGGTTGATGTTAGTTGTCAGCGATCGATAGAGGAGGATGCACAATGAGTCTAACTAAGGCTGAGGTAGAACATGTAGCGAGACTGGCCCGTTTGGAGCTGAATGAGAATGAAAAAGAGGAGTTCACCGGGCAATTGAATGAAATATTACATTTTGTCGAGAAGTTGAATCAGTTAGATACGACCGGAATCGAGCCAACAGCTCATGCAATACCGGTAACCAATGTTTTTCGCGCTGATGAAATCAGGGAATCGCTTGATCCGGAGTTGGCGTTACAAAATGCACCAGTGCGGGAAGGAGATTTCTTTAAGGTGCCAAAAGTATTAGAGGATTCTGAATCATAATCATTTGTTACGAAAGCTAGTATTAATTTGTGGCGTTTGGGGGTACATAGATTGGAATTATATCAAAAAACAGCTCACGAACTACGTGACTTAATTGTAAAAAAAGAGGTTAAAGCTACCGAAGTAGTTGCCTCTGTCTTGCAACGGATTAAAGCGGTGGAACCTAAAGTACAATCATATGTAACTGTCGCTGAGGAGACCGCGATGAAAGAGGCTGAAACAGTCGACAGCTTGCTTGCTGCGGGTAATGATTTGCCTGTTTTGGCCGGAATTCCGGTTGCGGTGAAAGATGTCATTTCAACGGCAGGATTAAGGACAACCTGTTCGTCGAAGATTTTGGAGAATTATGTCCCGGTCTATGATGCAGCGGTAATTACCAGCCTAAAAGAGCAACAGGCGATTATCATCGGTAAGACTAATATGGACGAGTTTGCAATGGGTTCTTCCACCGAAAACTCCGGTCTCTTTATTACGAAAAATCCTTGGGATCTGGAATCAGTTCCGGGGGGATCGAGTGGTGGTTCAGCCGCAGCGGTTTGTGCTGATGAAACGATCCTCGCTTTGGGTACTGATACAGGTGGTTCAATCAGGCAACCAGCTGCCTATTGTGGAGTTGTTGGTTTAAAGCCAACCTACGGGCGTGTATCCCGTTATGGTCAGATTGCTTATGCTTCTTCGCTTGATCAGATCGGACCGATTACGAAAGATGTGACTGACTGTGCTTTGTTGATGCAGGCAATTGCCAAATACGATCCCCAAGATTCGACTTGTGTTGATTATCCGGTACCGGATTATTTACAGACATTGCAACAAGGTGTAAAAGGAATGCGGATTGGAATTGCCAAAGAGTATTTCACTGAAGGAATTAGTTCACCGGTTAAAGTGGCAATTGACGATGCGATTCGGGTTTATAAAGATTTAGGCGCTGAAGTGGTTGAGATTTCACTGCCGTATACCGAGTATGCGTTGGCAGTTTATTATATTATCGCTCCTGCTGAAGCCAGTTCCAACCTGGCAAGATATGATGGAGTCCGCTATGGTTACCGGACTGCTGCTGATGTGGCTGACTCGGTTGAGTTGTTCATGAAGACCAGGAAGGAAGGTTTCGGTCCCGAAGTAAAACGGCGGATAATGGTAGGAACCTATGCTTTAAGTTCCGGTTATTATGATGCTTATTATTTAAAAGCCCAACAGGTAAGGACGTTAATCAGAGAAGACTTCAATCAGGCATTTAAGAGTTGTGATCTAATCTTAACTCCGACAACGCCGACGACGGCATTTAAGATTGGAGCGAAGACTAAAGATCCTCTGGAGATGTATTTAGAAGACATCTTTACAATCACTTGTAATCTGGTGGGTATCCCGGGAATTTCAATTCCGGCGGGATTTGCCGACGGAATGCCGATTGGACTTCAGTTGATGGGACCGGCATTTAAGGAAGAGGTTTTATTGCAGGCAGCTTATAGTTTCGAACAAGCAACTGACTATCATCAACGTAAACCAAGTCTTTAAAGATTAATACATTGATAAAATTCATCGTTTATCAGGTGTGGGAGGAATTACGATGCCATTATCCGATTATGAGATAGTGATTGGGTTGGAAGTTCATGCTGAATTGAAAACCAAATCAAAGATCTTTTGTGGTTGTCCGACCGAGTTTGGTGGAGAGCCGAACAGTCATGTTTGTCCTGTTTGTTTAGGATTACCGGGAGCATTACCGGTTTTGAATGAAACCGCACTGGATTATACAATTCTGGCGGGTTTAGCATTAAATTGCGAGATTGCACATTATAGTAAATTTGATCGGAAACAATATTTTTATCCGGATTTACCAAAAGCCTATCAGATTTCGCAATATGACTTACCATTCTGTAAAAATGGGTGGATTGAGGTCACTGCTGAAGATGGTACGAAGAAAAAGGCAGGGATTATCAGGGTCCATCTTGAAGAGGAAGCAGGAAAGACAGTCCATTCGGGGACCGGAATCTTAGACTCTGATTATGCATTGCAAGATTATAATCGCTGCGGAATTCCATTGATTGAAATTGTTGGGGCCCCGGATTTGCGTTCGCCTCGTGAAGCCCGGGAATACTTGGAAAAATTAAAATTGCTACTGCAGTATGCGGGTGTTTCCGATTGTAAGATGGAAGAAGGTTCGTTGCGTTGTGATGCCAATATTTCAATTCGTCCAAAAGGGAGTAAGGAATTTGGAGTTTTAGCCGAAATTAAAAATATGAATTCGTTTAAAGCGGTTCAGGCTGCATTGGAATATGAAGCCGAGCGTCAGGCCGATTTGCTTGATTCGGGCGAGAAGATGGTCAAACAGACCCGGACCTGGGATGAGAATAAAGGAATTACCGTTTTTATGCGTTCTAAAGAAGATGCCAGTGATTATCGTTATTTTCCGGACCCGGATCTGTTACCGGTGATCATCGAAGCAGATCGGGTAGCGAGATTAAGGACGTTGCTTCCGGAGATGCCTGACTCACGCCGGCAACGATATATTAACGAATGGGGTTTGCCGGAATATGATGCCGGTGTAATCAGTAGTAGCCGAGAACTGGCGGATTTTTTTGAAGCGGCGGTCAAAGAGTACGGTGAAGCTAAAACGGTCAGTAACTGGGTGATGGGTGAATTCTTACGATTGTTAAATCAGGAGAAGATTGAGATTTCCGCGGCTAAGATTAGCCCGTCGCAACTGGTGCAGATGTTAAAGATGATCGATGCGGGGACAATCAGCGGTAAGATTGCCAAAACAGTCTTTGAAGAGATGTTCAAAACCGGTAATGATCCTGCGCAGGTGGTTAAAGAACAAGGTTTGGTCCAAATCAGTGATGCCGGAGAGCTGGAAGCATTGGCACAAAAAATAATTGCCGCCAATCCAAAGTCGGTAGCGGACTATTTAGGAGGGAAAGAACAGGCAATCGGATATTTGGTAGGTCAGATGATGAAAGAGACTAAAGGACGAGCCAATCCAGGAATGGTCAACGAGCTGCTCCGGAAAGAATTGGACAAGCTTAAGTAGGAAAAGCCGGGGAACCGGCTTTTATATTACAATTTTTAATCGATTGAGGAGGGTGAGCTAATGGCACGAGTCAAGAAAAACAATACTGCAGACAGTAATGCCAATAGTAGTCAAGAGCCTATCTCCAAAGAGGTAGAGAGTACGAAAACAAAAACAACTGCTAAAAATGGAAAAGATACTAAGGCAACTACTAAACCAAGGACCAAAAAATCACCCGAAAAACCAAAACCTACTGTAGTGGTTGAGACTGATAACAATCTTGTGACCCAAGAACCGATGCTTGAACCGTCAATAACCAAGGAGGCTGTTCCGGTTGAACCGGCTAAACCGGCTAAACCGGATAAACCGGTTAAGACTGTTGAATCCGGAGAAGCGGTAGAAGCTTTGAAACCCGGTACAGACTCGGTGGTTTCCGAACCGAACAATGAACTGGGATGGGCGATTGCTCGCAGTGTAAAAGATGATGAAAAGGGATTTCGATTTCAACTTTCAAAATTAGCAAAATCTGTAAAGCTTCCGAAGTTCTCAAATCTGCTCGATGCTGAAGGAAAACTGTTTGGCTTGATTAATCCTGTTGATTTGGTTGTAATATTATTCATCTTTATCCTGGGAATCAAGGTGTTGGCTGATTACCGGCCATTGCCGTTGAAAGTGAATGAAGATCAGATTACCGTGGGATTTGTTGTCCGAAATATTCCGCCATATCTCGAACAGAGTGTTACAGTTGGTCAATTGCTATTTGACGAGGAGACCAATACTTTTTTGGGAAAAATAACTTCTAAATCGAACAAAACCGCTGAAGTCGTCCTGCAAGATGGTGGACAGCTCATTCTAAGCCGTCATCCCCAAAATGTTGATCTGCGCCTGGTTGTTACCCGAAAAGGGGAAGTAATTACCGGTCAATCAAAGAACGGAGTTTATTTGGGAAAATTACCAATTCGGATCGGCGATAAGTTAAAGATCCAGACACTCTATTCCACCCTTGAAGGTGAAGTCGAATCTTTGGATGTAGTGAGTAAACGATGAGCAGGTTACAGACAGTGTGCAATCAGTTTTTTGAGGTGGTTAAACTCTCGCGTTCTTATCAAAAGCTGCAACCACTTTGGAGAGTTGGCTTAACCTTTTCTTCTTTTATATTACAAATAATAAAAGACTTCAAAGGTGAATTCTATCGGAAGAGTTTCCTGGCAATGGTACTCCAATTGATTGGAGTTGGTTTTCAGGCAGTTCAAGAGAGATTGAAAGCAATTAATTTCGCAGAATCAAATACTGAACAAGCTTACTGTCCGGAAAGCGACATTAAATTCAGAGCAATTCAAAATTTTTTGTTAGCAATCATCTGTTTCATGCCAGTCATCCGGGACTGGTCGTTGTTAATCATTCCATTGATTTTGCTGTTTTGGTGGCGAACTCCAACCAAATGGGATACGGTTGATCGTTATTTTACCGGTTTTTTGTTTACTTTAGTGACAGCGACTTTTTTTTCGCGCCATTGGCAAACAGGGCTCAATCATTTGGCTACTTTGGTCCAATGGATTATTATTGCCTGGTTGGTTAGTCGTTCAATTCCACGAGTAATGATTGCCAAAATAATTAAAGCTTCAGTATATTCCAGTGCGCTCTGGCTAATAGTCGGATTTTGGCAACTTAACGCAGGAGTCCCAACACCAACCGGGTGGGTTGAGCCCGGGCAGGCACTGTTAATTCCGGTTCGGATTAGTTCTGTCTTTGTTAATCCGAATATTTATAGCATCTATTTATTAAGTATAATTATTTCAGTTTATTTTCTATTTTTCGAGACTAAACTGAAATTGGAAAAGCTAATACTAAGTATTATTGGAATAGGAAGTCTGATTGGGCTTTATTTTACTTATTCACGTACCGGATGGCTTATCGTTTTGCTATTAGCAATATTAATTGGCTGGAGACATTTAAAGGGACTTCATTGGTTGCGATTGGTTTTATTGAGTTTATTAGTCATTGTTTTTCTGGGAGTTCAAACCCGTATCAAAGCGCTGATTAATCTGGAGGAATCTACCTTTGGATATCGCCTCAAAATCTGGTACGGAGTAGTGAAGGCTTTAAAGGATTACTGGTTTTGGGGTGGTGGTCCGGGAAGTTTTGAACTGATCTATCCCTATTACCGTTTGAAAAGGATCATTGCCGATCATGCCCATCAAACTTACCTTCAGTTTTGGTTGGAGTATGGTATTGTCAATCTACTGCTCTTTCTCGCTTTTGTTGTTAATTTGCTTAAAACTGCGTTTGTTAATCTTGGTATCAAAGGAGCTGGCAAGAAGGATTTTTATCCGCAAAATGCCTTGGTTTTGATTGTTATTCTCTTTTTATTGGCTGGTTTTTCGGAAACCTGGTATGTCAATAGTTATCTAGGGGGATATTTTTGGTTAAATTTTGGCTTGTTATCAGCTTTGCTAAAAGGAAGCTGTTTTAATGAATAAAGTAGTGCTCTTTGGTTATTATGGCAGTGCAAATTTAGGGGATGAAACCAATCTTGCGCAGTTGGTCGACTATTTGAAACAGCTTAGGCCGGAACTTTCAATAGCTGTAATTACTGCGGACCCCGAAGAAACTGCAAAAAAGTTTTCGGTTGAAGCAATCCCGAAATTTAATTTCCGACAAATCTTCAAAGTCTTTCAGGAAGCCGATTGTCTGATTGGTGGCGGTGGTACGTTATTTCAGGACCGTTCCAGTTTACGGAGCTTGCTTTATTACCTCTTAATAATTGTTATTGCTAAAATCAGCAAATTAAAGGTGTTTCTCTATGGACAGGGGATTGGGCCGATCAAAAGTCGGATTGGGAGAATCCTAACCCGGTACATTTTGTCGACGGTTGATATGATGACAGTCAGAGATCGCTTGTCAATCATTGCTCTGGTAGAACTAAATATCCATAAACCGGAGCTCTTTTTCACGACCGAGCCACTGTTGTGCTTTGATCCCCAACCGGGCCAGTCAGTGGCGGAGTTTTGGGAAAACCAACCGTTAAATCCCCAAAGAAAGCAGAAGCTGGGTCTGATTATCCGTGAAAGTACAGGACTTAAGTTTGATTTCTGGAGAGATTTGTTAGAAAATCTTTCGTGGAATAAGAATCTGGAACTATTTTTACTGGTAATTGATGCTCAAGACTCGGAGCTTAATACTTCTCTGGCGATCGAATTAGATCTCCATCTTTTTAAAATAGCTGCGTGGGAACAATTACAGTTGATTGTCGGTGGGCTTGATTTGGTGATCAGCAGCAGGCTACACGGTTTGGTTGCTGCAGTGGTACAGAATGTTGCTGCTTTTGGTTTAGCCGTTGACCCGAAAATAGAAGGATTCTGTTTGCAACTGGGAATTCCGTTTGTTTTGTTAACTGAAGATTATGATCGGTTGGCTTTGGTTAAGAAGATTAATAAACTTCTGATGGAGTTAACTGACGAACAATTAAGTTGGTTAGATCAGAAAGATTATTGGAAAGTACGGGCATTAGAAAATCAAACTATATTAAAGCAATTTTTGAACAATTTATTTAATGATGATCAAAAGTCAAATTCTTGATATTCCCCTTGATATAATGGCACAAGAGGAAGTTCTCAAAATAACAACTGCTTGGTTGGAACAACCGCTCAAATCACGTCAGATCGTGACTGTAAATGCATTGATCCTAATGCGGGCTTTGGGTGATGCGCGACTGAAGCGGATTATTCAGCAAGCCGACTTAGCCCTGATTGACGGCTATGGAGTGGCCCAAGCCTTAAGAAAAAGAGGTTATTCGGTACCAAGTCACTTACCTGGAGTTGAATTGGTTAAACATTTACTGAATCTGTGTTCAGTCCAGAGACGTCGGGTTGCTTTTTACGGCAGCCATTCTACGGTTGTTGAACTGCTAAAGGTGAGAATTGGTGAGTTATGGCCAGGAATTGATTTGAGTTTTATTGGTGATGGTTACAATCAAAATGAACCAGAAGAAAGTGTTAAAATGAAACTGATTAAAGAAAATCCCGAGGTACTTTTGGTAGGATTAGGTTCGCCGGCACAGGAGTTTTTTTTAGCGGAGATTCTGCCACAATTACGGGGAACCGTCGGGATTGGGGTGGGAGGAAGTTTTGAAGTGTTGTCCGGATGGAAGCGTGAAGCACCCGATTTGATCCGTTACCACGGATTGGAATGGTTGTTTCGAATGTTGCAAAACCCTTCCAAGCTTACTAATCTTCCGGACTTAATTCGGTTTTGGTATTTATTTTTACGCCGGTAATTAATAAAAAGAAACAAAGGAAACACAATGAAAAATAAGGAGTTTTGGCAGAATATCAAACGGGAAATAATTGATTATACGGGGATTTTTATTGGAGTTACAATTACTGCCCTAGGTTTAGTTTGGCTTTTAATTCCCAATAAAATTGCCGCCGGAGGCATCAGTGGTTTGGCAATTGTACTGACCTACCTTTGGGGATGGCCGGTTTCAGTTACCATGCTGGCCTTTAATATCCCGCTTTTTATTGCTTGCTGGTTGGTTTTTGGACCGAGATTCGGACTGAAAACCCTCTTTGGAAGTGTTGTCATCTCAATCATGGTCTATTTTTGGGAATCAGTAGTCTTCATTTTGCCATTAACGATGGATAAATTGCTGGCGTCATTGTTTGGTGGGGTAATTGCCGGGATTGGGATGGGGATTTCGTTCCGGTTTCATGGTACAACCGGCGGGACGGACCTGGCAGCTCAATTATTGAAGCGATTTACGGGAATCTCAATTGGCCAGGCGTTGCTGTTCTTTGATGGATTTGTAATTGTCCTTGCCGGGCTGATCTTTAACAGTGCCGAGTTGGCGCTGTATGCAATAATCACCCTCTTCATAACCAGTAAAGCCTTGGATACAATCTTAGAAGGTCTAAATTATGCCAAAGCGGCAATTATAATCTCTGACCAATCGGAAGTAATCGGCGCGAAAATTTTGTCCGACTTACAACGGGGAGCAACAGGATTAATCGGACGCGGATTTTATTCCAATCAGCAAAAAGAAGTGATCTTATGTGTGATCTCCCGGGCGGAAGAGATTAAGCTGAAAGAGTTAGTGCGGGCAATTGATCCATATGCATTTGTGATTTTGACTGATGTCCATGAAGTTTTAGGCGAGGGATTTAATCAATAATAAAAAGGGATTTTTCTGAGTGAGTAGAATTAGGTTAAATAACTTGTAAAATTCAACATTTGTTGAATTGACTGGAGGGGTTTAATGGCGCTTCTACGAATGGTAAAGAACGGCATTACTCATGTTAACCTCAAGTTTCTCCGCAGATCTGCTCTGATTAAATTATTGTGTCTATGTTGGGTTTTTTTGACTGTCTTCTCGCAGTTACCACTTAAGGCTGAGAATAGCGATAAATATCCCTCAAAAGAATTAACCATTATTTGTCCCTGGGCTCCGGGTGGCGGATCTGATAAGATCTCCAGAAAACTGGCGGAACTCCTGGAGGAAGAATTGCAATATCCTGTTTCAGTAGTTAATCGTACCGGAGGTAGCGGAGTTGTAGGTTTTATGGCCGGAGCTTCGGCTGAACCGGATGGTCACACCTTAACACTGATCACTGCAGAAATAGGGACCTTATATTGGATGGGTATTACTAACCTTCGTTATCATAGTTTTACCAATATTGCGGTTTTCAATATTGATCCGGCAGCAATTATTGTCCGTGAGAACAGCAAGTGGAAAACGCTTGAAGAACTTCAAAATGCGATTATTTCTAGACCGCAGAAATTAATCGCTTCTGGTACAGCAAAAGGTGGGATTTGGGATCTCTTTCGAGCTGGTTGGCTTGATAAATTAGGTATTAAAGAAACTTATTTACGCTGGTATCCAAGTAATGGAGCTGCCCCGGCCCTTAATTCTTTAATTGCCGGCCATGTAGATGTGGTAATCTGTAGCCTTCCTGAAGCTGCAGGTTTAATAGCTGCGGGTAAGGTAAGGCCATTGGCAGTAATGGCGGCAAAGCGTAATCCTTGCTATCCGAAAGTACCAACATTAATCGAAAAAGGGGTTAATTTTACGGGTTATAATTTTCGGGGCCTTGCAGTACCACAGGGAACTCCGGTTGCAACCGTTGAAAAGCTTGAAAAGTGTCTGGCAAAGGTGGTCAAGAGTCCACAGTTTACTGAATTTATGGAGAGTTATGGGTTTAATTTATCATATTTGAAAGGTCCGAAGCTGAATAATTTTTTAAAAGACCGGGATCGTGCTTTTGGCAGATTGATCAAACAGACCGGTTTATTGAAATAAATATTAATTTTAGCAATGGTATTTGTTAATCTTAACACAACCGTCGTTGACATTGACTAAAAGGGTATGATAAATTAAAGTCACATTATTAGAGACAAATATCTTCAATATATACTTTTGGAGTCGAACATGAAAATTTTAAAAACTAAAGAAGATTCGCAAGATTTGATATTAGCTACTTTAAATCGCCGGCCACAAATTCAGGCGGGAAAACAGCTGGATTTGACGAGTAAAGTAGCTGCAATACTGTCTGAAGTGCAAAAAAACGGTGATCGGGCATTGATTGACTATACGGCTAAATTTGATGGTGTCACAATTGATACCATAAGTATCAAAGTGACTAAAGCAGAGTTTGATCATGCTTTGACTAAGGTTGAACCGGAGTTTGTCACGGCAATCCGTCAAGCAAAGAATAACATTATTGAATATCATCAGCAACAATTACCGAAAGATTGGATTACTGTTAAAGAAGAGGGGATTATTCTCGGACAACGCTATCAGCCTGTCGATGCCGCCGGTTTATATGTGCCGGGCGGAGTTGCCGGTTCAACGCCATTGGTTTCATCAGTATTAATGAATGCATTACCGGCAGTTGTTGCCGGAGTGAAACGAATTGTGATTTGTACTCCTCCCAATCAAAGTGGTGGTGTTAATCCGTATTTATTAGTGACTGCCTTGGAGTGCAATATTGAGGAAGTATATAAGGTTGGAGGAGCACAGGCGATTGCGGCCTTAGCTTATGGCACCGAAACAATTGCTCCGGTTGATGTCATCGTTGGACCGGGAAATCAGTATGTTACTGAAGCGAAACGGCAGGTCTTCGGTTATGTTGGTCTGGATATGTTGGCCGGACCAAGTGAGATCCTGATTATCGCGGACGAAAATAATAACCCTCAATATCTGGCAGCAGATCTGTTGTCACAGGCCGAACATGGTCCTGCCAATGAAAATGGGGTCTTTTTGTTAACTCCGTCGCCACAATTGGCAGAAGCGGTACTGAAAGAGGTGGCGAAGCAACTTAATTCTCTGACACGTTCGGAGACTGCCAAAGCTTCTTTAGATACTAAAGGGGCAATTATCATTACTGCAGATTTAGACGAAGCATTTGAACTGGCCAACTATACAGCTCCGGAACATTTGGAATTATTGGTCACTGATCCGTGGAATCAATTACAGAAGATTAAACATGCCGGCGCAATCTTTATTGGTCCTTATTCAACCGAACCGATTGGAGACTATGTAGCCGGGACCAATCATGTTTTACCTACCAACGGGACAGCACGGTTTTCTTCGGGGTTGAATGTTGATCATTTTATTAAGAAATCGAGTTTGATCTCTTATAGTCAAGCCGGAGTTGCCAAGTATGGCCCGGCTGCAATTACAATTGCTAAAGTAGAGGGACTGGATGCTCATGCCAAAGCGGTTGCAGTTAGGTTAAATCATGAATAATCGAGCAAAGCGGGTGATCTGATGAGGACAGCGAAAATCGAACGTAACACCAATGAAACAAAGATTAAATTGGAACTGGAGCTTGATGGTGACGGGAGTTTTGAGTTACATACCGGTATTGGTTTTTTTGACCATATGTTATCCCATATTGCCAAGCATGGTTTATTCAATTTGAAAGTTGATGTCCAGGGTGATCTCGAAGTGGATGCTCATCATACAGTTGAAGACGTTGGTATTGTACTGGGGCAGGCTTTACAACAGGCATTAGGAAATAAGGCTGGAATCAACCGTTATGGCGATGCCCTGATTCCGATGGATGACGCGTTAGCCCAAGTGGCGCTCGACCTCTGTGGACGACCCTACCTAAAGTATTATGATACTCTTGGTAAGGGTAAGCTGGGTGATTTTGATTTGGAGTTAGTTCCGGAATTTTTCCAGGCAGTTGCCGCTCATTCAGGGATGAACATTCATATCCGGCTTTTGGATGGAACCAATCTGCATCACTGTGTTGAAGCGATCTTTAAAGCATTTGGACGTGCTTTAGCGATGGCAATTAGAATAGATGAAAGGGTGAAAGGAATACCTTCAACCAAGGGTGTTCTCTAAGATGATTGCAATAATTGATTATGGTGTTGGTAATTTGCGCAGTGTTGCCAAAGCGTTTGAATATATCGGACATCAGGCAGTAGTAACTTCAGACCCTAACGAGGTTTTGGAGGCCGATAAGGTTGTGTTGCCGGGGGTTGGCGCTTTTGGAAAGTCAATTGAGTCTTTGACAAAAGCGGGAATGGTTCCGGTTGTTAAAGAGGTAGTTACTTCCGGACGACCTTTATTGGGGATCTGTCTTGGATTACAGATGTTGTTTACTGAAAGTACGGAACTTTTCGGTGATGCTACAGCAGCAATCAAAGGACTTGATATTTTGCCGGGAAGAGTATTACGCTTTCCGGAAAGCCATTTGAAGGTCCCACAAATCGGCTGGAACAGTATTACCAAAAAGAATGATTCCCCGTTATTGCATGGTGTGGCGCAGGGTAGTTTTGTTTATTTTGTCCATTCTTATTATGTTGTGCCTGAAAATCAGGAAGTCATTGCATGTACGACTAATTATGGTCTGGATTATTGTTCCGGAATCAGTTATGGTAATCTTTTTGCCTTCCAATTTCACCCGGAGAAGAGTAGTCAGGTTGGCTTAAAAATTCTTGATAATTTTGCTAAGTTAAAGTAGTTTATCAGTAATAACAGATTGAGGTGTGATCTGATGCTGGCTAAAAGAATCATTCCCTGTCTGGATGTCAAAGACGGGCGGGTAGTGAAGGGGACCGAATTTTTACAGCTTCGTGATGCCGGAGATCCGGTTGAATTGGGGGCTTTTTATGACCGTGAAGGTGCTGATGAATTAGTATTCTTGGATATTACCGCTTCCCACGAACGGCGGAAGACTGTTGTCGATATGGCGGCCCGGGTTGCTGAGCAGGTGTTTATTCCTTTTGCAGTTGGTGGAGGTATCGCCAGTACAGAAGATATGCGGGCTATTTTATTGGCAGGCGCTGATAAAATAGCAATTAATACTGCGGCAATCCAGAATAAACGGTTGATCAGCGAAGGGGCTGAACTCTTTGGAACGCAATGTATTGTAGTTGCAATAGATGCGAAACGTCGCTCCAAGGAAGATCCCAGTCAAGGTTGGGAAGTGTTCATTCATGGTGGAAGGACCGCTACCGGAATCGATGTTTATGATTGGGTCAAAGAGGTTGAGCAATTGGGAGCGGGAGAGATCCTTCTGACCAGCATGGACCGTGACGGGACAAAGGATGGGTATGATAACTTGCTGAATAAAATGGTGGCTGAAGCTGTAAAGATACCGGTGATAGCTTCGGGAGGAGCCGGTAATTTGGAACATTTAGCTGATGGGATCATTGAAGGTAAAGTTGACGCGGTGTTAGCAGCTTCAATCTTCCACTATAAAGAGTATACCATTCAGGAAGCCAAAGCTTACTTAAAATCCCGGGGAATTGATGTGCGTTTGTAATCAAAAATAAATATTAAAATAAAAAAGGCCATTTGGCCTTTTTTTATGCATTTTGTGCTTTAAGTTGGTTAAACTTTTTAGTTAACCGTGATTTACGCCGAGCAGCTTGGTTTTTATGAATCAAACCTTTTGATACTGCCTCGTCCAATTTTTTAATGGCACTTAATAAATTGGCTTGAGAAGCTGCAATATCCCCGCTAGTAATGGAGGTTTGTACTTTTTTCAATGCGGTTTTTAAAGCAGTACGTCTGGATATGTTAACTGCACGATTAGCAGCAGAAATCTTCACTCTTTTTTCAGCGGATTTAATATTTGGCAAGTCTTTCACCTCCTTAAACTGCAGGCACCATTACCTCTATATTCTAATAAAAATCAACAGAATATATTTTACCATGAATGGCGGATGTTTGCAATATCTTCAAAGTAATTAAATAATTAAAAAAAATTGGCTCATTAATTTGAGCCAATTTTTTTATCGATTAGCTTATGATTGTGTTGTACCAAGTAATCATGAGTTACTAGTTGTATAACTAACTAACTAACATTAATATCGGTCAGCCAGTTGCTGTGCGGTTGAAACGGCTGCATCTCTCAAAGCCTGACCAAGGATTGTTTTCCGGAATTCGTTACTACCAAAAGCAATTCCACTATAGTTAGAAACTACTTTAACATTAGTTTGTTTTTTATCACCACGGCCTGTAACAGCAGCAACAATTTCAGCAGTACTGGTATCAATCATCCGGGCGTCAATTGCAACTCGTGCATAAGTTGTTTTGAGTGATAGACCGGCTTTCTTGTTTCGTTTATTTGAAACCGCAGTTATTCCTTCTGAATCAGTCGTAAACTCGGTAACTTTACCAATAATTAAATATTGAACGCCGAGAATTCTACCGATACGGGCTGCTGATCGGGGATCAACCCTTCCGCTGGCACCAAAATTTTGTTCTCTTAATACTTTATCAAGTTGTTCACGTTCGATCACTCTGAATTTGTTGGTATTTACTAATTCAGTAATTACTTGATCAGATACTCCTTGACCAACATCCCAATGATTCCCCCACCAACGTTGGAGTGAACCGTCATCAAACGGTAATACTGCGACTGTAGGACGAGGGTCATGTTTCTTTGGCGCTGGTTTTGGAGCTGGTGGTTCTGGTTTAGGTGCTGGCGCCGGTGCTGGTTTCGGAGCTGGAGCTGGTGCCGGTGTATAGGCGTAAGCACGTTCGGCCAATTGTTCTGCAACAGAGTTCACCGCATCCCTTAATGCCTGACCAAGGCTGGTTTTCTTAAATTCGTTACTGCCAAAAGCAACTCCCACTGATTTATTGACAATAGCAAGGCTGGTTTGCTTTTTTTCGCCTCTTCCAGTTACGGCAGCGATAATTTCTGCGCTGGTGGCATCAACGAGGCGGGCGTCAATTGCTACTCTGGCAATGTTAGCTTTAACTCCAAGGCCGACACCTTTTGATGAATCTACTCCTGCAAATCCTTTGGAATCGGTTGTAAATTCGGTTATTTTTCCCATTACTAAATAATCAACACCAAGAATTTTACCAACTCGTGCCGCTGATCGGGGATCGACCCTTCCGCTGGCGCCAAAATTTTGTTCGCGAAGAATATGGTTAATTCGTTCACGTTCAATTAGTCTGAAACGACCGGTATTTAAGAGGGCAGTTACCAATTCATCAGCAACTCCGGTACCGACATCCCAGTCATTACCCCACCAGCGTTGTATTGAACCATCATCAAATGGTAAAACAGCAATTCGATAACGATTATCCTGACAAAAAGTTGGTAGAGCTAATGCCATTGCTAAAACAAGAATAAGTAAGAAGAATACACTAAATTTCTTAAACAAGTATTATTACCTCCCTGAATTTAAATTTGGTTATCCAATCAAATTATACCATATACAGGCGATGTTTAACAATTTAGAAGTCGATTGGATAATTAAAGCAAAATAATACATAGATTTGAAAAGGATGGGAAAAATAACTGGTGTTAATTATAAGTCTTTGACGGATTTAATGATAAATTTGTTCCATAGGTGATTAATAATTTTACTAATATTTCGAATTATTTTTCTGACATTGATTTTAATCTTTATCGCCTTACTCTTTCCTGGTTTTAATCCGGGGTCAAGGTTTCAGATTTTGTTTATCGGAGTATCAGGCGCATTAATTATCAATGGAATCAGGTGTTTAATCAGTGACCGTTTGAATTACCGGGAACGAAGTCTTCTTAGTGCGCTGGGAAGTATCGGTGCATTAGCGATTGCCCGTTGGTTATTTGGTGGAGTAAAGTTTTCACTGGGGGGGATAATACTACTATATCTTAGCACCAGCTTGCTGGAGATAATATTACCTGAAAAACTGGGAGAAATTATTGTTAAGCACTAAATCTGTTTACCGGGTGGAGATTGATAGAAATCAAGAATGGGGGTAAATAATGGAAGAGTATCTTGAATTATTGGGAGAGATTCATACTGATTTAGCATTAGAGTCACGTGAGTTGGCTATGCAGCGTGGCGCCGGAAAGGAACCGGATGGAGTCAAGACCGAGACTCAACAAATGGGCGATACGGTAATAACCAGGGTAATTATTGAGACGGAAGAGGCTGGACGAAGTGTAGGTAAGGTTCCAGGGAATTATGTGACATTGGAAGCGCCGGGGTTACGAAGCCGTGATCGGGATAAGCAAGAAGAGATTGCCTTATTGGTCGCGAAGGAGATTGAAAACTTTATTGCCCGGTTAAAGATTCCCGATGAGTCACCCTGTTTAGTGATCGGTTTGGGAAATTGGGAAGCCACACCCGATGCGTTGGGTCCAAAAGTAGTTCAACATATCCTGGTAACACGTCACTTAAACCATTTGACACCACCGGAGAAGAAAGATGGACTGCGCCCGGTTAGTGCAATTGCCCCAGGAGTCTTAGGTACGACCGGAATTGAGACGGGTGAGATTGTAATGGGTGTGGTTCAACGAACCCGACCAGGTTTTATTGTTGTTATTGATGCGTTAGCATCACGCAGCACAACGAGAGTGGGAAGTGCGATCCAAATTGCTGATGCTGGAATTCATCCGGGTTCGGGTTTGGGAAATAAGCGAATTGGAATTACACCCCAAACAATGGGTATTCCAGTAATAGCGATTGGGGTACCAACGGTTGTTGAAGCTGGTACGATCATTCACGATGCAGTTGTTGAGATTGTTAAACGCGATCCTTCATTGGTCCATCCTAAAGCCGTAAATGAACGGGCAATAATTGAACGGGTTTTGTCCCCGTATATGAGTAGTTTAATCGTAACTCCAAAAGAGATCGATGTGATGATCGAAGATTTATCAAAAGTAGTTTCCGGAGCGCTTAATATTGCATTGCATCCGGCGATCAGTCCGGACGAAGTATTTCGTTATTTAAATTAAATATCTTTTGTTCTAAATTATCTTTTTTAACATACTAACTTAGGTGAAAGCACTTTATTATGGAAGTGAATTTGATTATCATCTAAGGAGGTGTAGTTTAATGAAGATTTTTAGAGCAAGACTAAAGATCCACCTTTTTTATGGGGCGATCTTTTTTTTATTAGGATTTAGCGGAGTACTTTTAAACCGGGAACTGTCTTATCGTTTGATTGCGGAGCGTTTTAATCTGTTAACGGAAGATTTGAAAGTATATTCTGATTTGGATTGGGATTCAGAGCGGACTGTTCCGGTATTTAATAATGAAATTGATGCAACCAAAGCAAAGTTATATTTACTATATTATCCGGGAATAGATCCGGCATTCATTAAAGAAATCAGTGCAATTGCAGTAAATTCGGCAAATGAAATAATTTTAACAGGAATAGAACCAGGCCAAAATTTAGAAACTAAATTAGTAGAAATTATCAAAACCAATCAATCAGTGATCGGATTGAAGGTAAATGATGCGGATGATCTTTTTGAGTATCAGTTGTACTTTACTGTCAGACTGGATGAAGCAGAGTTAATCCAAGCGTTTTTGCAATTCAGTAACCGGTTAAATGATTGGAAAGTAAGCAAACTGATCGTCAATCGTCAACACAGCTTCTATCAGGTTCGGTGGCTTTCCAGTCCGGATCAAACAGACTTTAAAGCAGTTGTTGAGTGTCTTGTTAACCTGCAAAACAATCATTCCAACCGAAAAAGAATTTAAACACATATTCAAGGAGGTTCGATTGAAAACATTTGTAAAAATGACAATGGTAATTGTATTAATAGCAATCTTTGCCTTGTTTAGCTTGGTGATTGCAACCCGCAATCTCCGTTCTCTGCTGGGCAGGGAGAAGTTTGCTAACCATAAAATAGCGACTAATCTAATGAAGGTTGAAAGTAAAGTATTTCAGATAATTGATCATCACAGTGAACAGATCAATGCTAAAGTAATACGAAACATTAATTTCACTGCAATTAAAGAGCATTGTCTGCTCCGATTTCAAGCAGTTAATCTCTGGATTAGAACCCGGTTTGATACACTTGTTACTTATATTAATATGTTATGAAATTGGACTGGGCCTGCAGGATAAAACCGTTTTATGGTGAATAGTTAGAGTTTGTGAAAGGAGTAGGTTTTATGTTGGCAGAGAAGTCCACTGAACGGGCGGCAAAAGCTGCCGGAATGATCTCATTAATGTTTTTGTTGAGCCGGATTTTAGGATTGGTCCGTGAAAGTGTCGCTGGAAGAATCTTTGGCTCCTATAATATGGATGTCTTTTTTTCAGCGTTTATTATACCGGATTTAATGTATAATCTGTTGGTTGGAGGAGCGCTTTCGGCCGGTTTGATCCCCATCTTTACGGAGTATCTGACTAAGGGCGAAGAGGAAGAAGGCTGGAAAGTTGCCAGTACTTTTATCAACATCACTTTATTGCTTTTGTTGTGCTTTACTGTCCTGGGAGTAGTTTTTGCCGATTGGGTTGCTTTTTTGGAGGCACCCGATTTTCCAGCGGATAAGATGGCATCGTTGGTCAAATTGACCAGAGTGATGTTTCCGGCGGTCTGTTTTACCGCGTTAGCCGGATTAACAGGCGGAATCCTCAATTCGTATCAACATTTTTTTGCGCCGGCTTTCGGATCAAACTTTTATAATGTAGCAATAATTTTAGGGGCTATAATTTTAGGTCCAAAGTTAGCGATTGTAGGGATGGGTTTAGGAGTTGTTGCAGGTTCATTTGGTAACTTTCTGATCCAGGCGGGTTTTTTAAAGAGCAGGGGCGGTAAGTACTACCGGCCATTTTATATTGATCTCAAAAATCCCGGTTTTATTAGAATGATCAAATTAATCCTGCCGGCATTGGTAGGGTTATCGGCGGCGCAGGTTAATATCTGGATAACCAATGCCATGGCTTCGTCTTTTGAATCCGGGAGTATCACAGCTTTACGTTATGCAAACCGTTTAATCCAGATGCCAATTGGAATCTTTGCTGCAGGAATTGCAATGGCTTTTTTTCCTCTGTTATCAAGATTGGCAAGCGATAACAAGATGGACTCATTTAAAGATACATTAGCGCTTGCTTTGAAATATATCTTTTTTATTATGATCCCATCAGCGATTGGATTGATTATCCTTCGTTATCCAATCATGAAGCTGATCTTTGAAGGCCAAAAATTGACACCGCACGATACCATTTTGGCCTCTAATGCTTTATTGTTTTATAGTATTGCAATTTTTGCCCATGCAGCAATCTTATTATTACCCCGTGCTTTTTACGCATTGCAGGACACTAAAACTCCGGTTTTAGTCAGTGTCAGTTCAATAACAGTCAGTATTTTGTTAAACTGGTTGTTTAAGAATTATACCGGTATGGGTATTGGTGGTTTTGCGCTTTCCTTCTCGATTATGGGGTTGATCAATATGATTGCCTTATTAATCATTTTAAGACGTAAAATTGATGGTATCCGCGGGCGGACGATCTTCAATTCGTTTATTAAAACCAGTATTGCTGCCGCGATAATGGGTGTGGCCATTTTGATTATCAAGTGGATAATCATAAGTTTTGTACCGGTGAGCGGTCATGGCGAGGCAGCATTGATCGTTGTCTTTGGAATGATCTTTGGAATTATTGTTTATTTTCTGGCTGCCTGGCTGTTGAAGATCAATGAGATGGAGATGGTAATAAATATTATTAAGAATAAATTGTTACGAAAGTGAGACCACTTGATATGGGAGTACTGCAGCTTTTTATTGAAGCTTTCATTGTTGGCCTTTCCGGTGCGTTAGCTCCGGGGCCGCTATTGACTTATACAATTAAAACTTCATATCAAAAAGGTTTTTGGGTTGGTCCTAAGGTTATTTTGGGTCATGCCTTGGCAGAAACAGCATTGATAACTTTATTATTGTTAGGTTTTGCTAAATATTTAAATAATGATACTGTCAAGATCAGCCTGTGTCTGGTTGGAGGGTTGATCCTGGCGCTGATTGGTTACGACTTAATTTGGAAGGAGCGGAAGCAAAGTAATAATCAATATTCGGAGGAGGCTGCGGTCAGTGAGGTAAAACAACCAAAACTGACTACAATGGGCCCGTTTTTTACCGGAGTCTTCCTTTCAACGATTAATCCCTATTGGATGTTATGGTGGGCGATCATTGGTTTGGCATATATTGAACGGGCGCTCCGATATGGTTTTTTTGGGGTGGCAGTCTTTTTTACCGGACATATTTTGTCGGACTTTATTTGGTATACTCTGGTTTCAGGTTCAATAACATTTGGCAGTCGTCTGTTATCATCACGCTTTTATAATAAACTGTTGTTAATTTGTGGCCTGTTTATGCTGTTTTTAGCAGTGTCATTTATATACGATGGGTTGAGACATTTAGCGGTTTGGACTAAGGTGATTGACCTGTTTAACGAAGTTAAAATGATCTAACGCTTTAGTTACAATATTGTTTGAGTCTAATTAAGTGTTGCTTGGGATCGAATGCGAGTGATATAATATTAATTTGATAGTATTTTGAATCTGTTGGAGGTATTGAAGTTTTTGATACAGACACACATTCGTAATTTTTGCATCATCGCTCATATTGATCATGGTAAATCGACTTTAGCGGATCGATTGTTGGAATATACCGGTGCTTTAAGTGAACGCGAGATGACGGAACAAGTCCTGGATTCGATGGATCTGGAACGGGAACGTGGTATTACAATTAAGGCTCAAGCAGTTCGTCTTGAGTATGTGGCAAAGAACAATCAAAAGTATATTCTTAATCTGATCGATACTCCCGGACATGTGGACTTTACCTATGAGGTTTCCCGTTCATTAGCTGCTTGTGACGGAGCGTTGTTAATTGTTGATGCTACTCAAGGTGTTGAAGCACAAACGATTGCTAATCTTTATTTAGCATTAGAACATGATCTGGACATCATTCCGGTGATTAATAAGATTGATCTTCCCAGCGCGGAACCGGATCGGGTCAAAGCAGAGATTAATGAGATTATTGGTATTCCGCCCGAAGAATGTATTTTAACCAGTGCCAAAACCGGTGAAGGGATTATTGATATTTTAGAAGCAATTGTTAACCGGATCAAACCGCCCAAAGGAGATCAACGGTTACCGTTAAGAGCCTTAATCTTTGACTCGCATTTTGATTCCTATCGGGGGGTTATCGCTTATTGTAGAATCTTCGAAGGTAAACTTAAAGTCGGCGATAAGATCAGAATGATGGCAACCGGTAAGGAATTTGAGGTTAACGCGTTAGGGACATTCAGACCAATGATGGTTCCGGCAAACGAATTGGTTGCCGGAGAGGTTGGATTTGTAACTGCTTCAATGAAAAATGTTAATGATACTCAGGTTGGTGATACAATTACCACTGTAGATAATCCAGCGTTGATCCCATTGGAAGGTTATCGCGCGGTACAACCAATGGTGTATTGCGGTTTATATCCGGTTGACAATGCTGATTATGATGACTTACGTGACGCATTGGAGAAATTAAAGTTAAATGATGCTTCATTGGTTTTCGAACCGGAGAACTCAATTGCCCTTGGTTTTGGTTTCCGTTGTGGTTTTCTGGGTTTATTGCATATGGAGATCATTCAAGAACGTTTAGAACGTGAGTATGGATTGAGTTTAATCGCAACAGCACCAAGTGTTGTTTATAAGGTTTTTCGGACCGATGGTGATGTGATGGAGATCTCTAACCCTGCCGAACTGCCTGCTCCAAACTATGTTGATCATCTTGAAGAGCCATATGTTAAAGCGACGATTATTCTTCCCAGTGAATATGTGGGGACAATCATGGAGTTGTGCCAGGAAAAACGTGGGACATTTAAGAATATGGAGTATTTAACGGAGACCAGGGTGTTGTTAACCTATGAGTTGCCACTGGCCGAGATTCTTTTAGACTTCTTTGACAAGTTAAAGTCACGGTCCCGCGGTTATGCTTCTCTTGACTACGAATATTTAGGGCATCGTGAGTCGGCTCTGGTGAAGATGGATATTTTGCTTAACGGAAAGATTGTTGATGCTTTATCGGCAATTGTGCACCGTGATAAAGCTTACCAACGGGGACGACAGTTGGCCGAAAAATTAAAAGAGATCATCCCGCGACAAATGTTTGAGGTTCCGATTCAGGCGGCAATCGGTAATAAAGTAATTGCGCGCGAGACAGTTAAAGCCTTACGCAAAGATGTACTTGCCAAATGTTATGGTGGTGACATTTCACGGAAACGAAAGCTGTTGGAGAAGCAAAAAGAGGGTAAGAAACGGATGAAACAGTTAGGAACGGTTGAAGTACCGCAGGAGGCTTTTTTAGCGGTGTTGAAGATAGAAGACTAATAAATAGGTAAGAGTAATCGAGGATGGGGCTATTTATTTTAGAAGAATCGCAATTTAGGGTGATATTTTTTAGGTAGCGATTCTTCAACTCGAAGAAGAATATTAGTAGGCGGGCTCATTCAAGGATGGGGCTACTCATTTTAGAAGAATTGTTTGAAGTGAGTGGGTTTTGAGAGAAACAATTCTTCAACTCGAAGAAGAATATTAGTAGGCGGGTTCATTCAAGGATGGGGCTATTTATTTTAGAAGAATCGCAATTTGGGGTGATATTTTTTAGGTAGCGATTCTTCAAATCGAAGAAGCTTATTAAAAGGGTGAAATTTTTTAGAAGGCGATTTTTTGACTGTTAGAGTCAGCGTGAAGTTTTAAAATTAACCAGTAAAAAAACCGGAAAACCGGTTTTTTATATTGTTATTTTAGGTATTTTATTGTTTTTGGGGCGAATCGGTTTTTTCAAGTATTGGTTGAGATTATTAAGGCTAAGTATTTGGTCGTTTAGCTGGGTCATCTCCAATATAGCAGTAGTATTCGGGTATTGTTTGCTGATTTTTTTGATGAGATCTCCCCACCAGGTCAGATTGGCTGTTATCGGAAAATGGCGGTCAAGGAGACGGTCATTATCATGGAAGTGGAAGTGTGATACCCGATCCATCATGAGTAGGGAATCAATTGCTACATTTGCTTGTAAAGCATGACCAATATCTAAAGTTAAACCGAATTCTGGCTCTGGAAATAACCATAATAACTCCTGAAAACGTGAGCCATCAGCAGTACCAGGATGGTAGTCAGGATCAGCGGGCATGTTCTCAATTAAAAGCTTTACTCCTAATTTACGGGCTTCGTTAAGTAAACGGCCGATCGCTTCTTCCTCATAACGGTGATTTTCAATGTGATCTGGTAGGTTGGGATCGAGCGTTGTCGGATGAAAAGTGATCAGTTTGATCTGTAATTCCGCAGCCAATCGCATACAGTTTAAGATCTTGCTGTATGAAAGTTCGCGCAGTGTTGGATCAACGGAGCCAAGACGGCAGCCAACAAAGGGAGCATGCATTGTAAAGTTAAATTGATAACGTTCCTGATAGATCCGTAATGTCTGTTTTTGCGATTGGTTATAGGTGAAGTGCGGTGTTAGATACCGCGGATCGGCATGGAGTTCAATTGTCCGGAAATTACCGGCGACAGTTGCCAGATATTCTGCTAAAGGAATATTGGTAATGATTCTTGATCCCAGGTTAAATGGCATGATTAAGCGACCTCTTTCAATTGTAGCTGGTGTTGTAATCAATATACATTAGTTGCCTGAAGAGATCAATTAATAAATAGTTAATAATCATTGGTTGTTATTGATGGAGGCGATCCGGCTTTTGGGTAATGAATTTGGAATCTACGTTCACTTTCCTTTCTGTAAAAAAAAGTGTGATTATTGTGACTTTAATTCCTACGCCGGTCTGGACAGTTTGATGTCAGCTTATACAGTGGCTCTGATCAAAGAGATAGAGCGCTACTTGCCCCAGTCCCGTTCAGTTAGAACGATTTATTGTGGTGGCGGGACACCAAGTTACTTTATTACTGAATTCTTAATTTATATCTTAAACTATATTCGCGAGCATTTTTTTCTTAGCAGAGATCAGATTGAGACTACCTTGGAGATCAATCCGGGAACCATCAATCTGCAATCACTGGTGGAACTTAGGAATGCCGGTGTGAACCGGTTAAGTATTGGATTACAGGCCACTCAGGATGAGTTGTTAAAACGTATTGGAAGGGTCCATACTTGGGATGATTTTTGCTTCACATATCATTTGGCGCGTGATGTGGGTTTCAATAATATTGGTCTTGATCTGATCTTTGGATTGCCAGGGCAGACCTTGACGGAATGGAAAGAAACATTAGCTAAGGTAGTAAACTTAAGTCCGAATCATATTTCGGCATATGCGCTTCAGGTTGAGTCCGGAACTAAGCTTGCTGCTAAAGTGGAAGCAGGTGAATTTATATTACCGTCGGAAGATGAAGTGGCAGCGATGATGGCTTATACAATGGAGACTCTGCCGTTGGCAGGATATGAACATTATGAAATATCAAATTATGCTAAGCCCGGATTTCGCTCCGAACATAATCTGAATTACTGGCTGGGGCGTGATTATCTGGGTTTTGGAGCCGGAGCTTTTTCGACCTTTCAAGGGAAACGCTATTGCAATCTCCATCATCCCCAGGAATATATTAATGCTTTAAAATATGACCAATCGTTAATTGTTGAAAGTGAAATTATAGATGAACAATTGGCTTTAAAAGAACGGTTGATGCTGGGGCTGCGGTTGGCAGATGGGGTTAATTTAAATGAATTTCGTAGATCGTTGGTGCCAACATCTTTTGGGAGATTGGAACGGGAAATTGATGAATTAGTCAATCTGGGACTGATCAGACGTTTTGACAATACAATTCAATTAACAACTAATGCGATGATGATCAGTAATTCGATTATCAGTCGGTTACTGTCAGTTTGGTCATGACAGTTAAAATTATTGATTAATTAAGTGAATTTGATGGGTTGAGTTTTGGTAATTATTAATCTAATTTTAAAAGTTAAACCCCCTTGACAAACCAGCATAGCAGTGATATTTTTTAAATAGATTAGCACTCGGCATCAAAGAGTGCTAACAAAACCTTTCACTACGAAGTGAGGTGCTTTCCATGGCCTCTGAGTTAGATGGACGTAAGAAAACAATTCTAAAAGCAGTTACAGATGATTATATTATATCCGCCGAGCCGGTAGGTTCAAGAACGATTGCCCGAAGGTACGATCTTGGTCTTTCGCCGGCCACTATTCGTAATGAAATGGCTGATCTTGAAGAGAGTGGTTTCCTGGAGCAGCCTCACGCTTCAGCAGGTAGAATTCCATCCGAACAAGGATATCGTTATTATGTTGATACCTTGATTTCGTTACAGCAACTTTCTGATCAGGATATTGAGTGGATTTATGGTGAACTGGAGAAAAACCAACAACAGATGGAGATGATCATCCATCATACCTCAAAGATGTTAGTTCAAATGACCCAATATCCTTCATTAATTTTAAGTCCCCAATTAGAATCGGCAGCTTTTAGACATGTTCAGTTAGTCAGGCTTTCAAACAGTACAATCATGGTTTTAATTGTTACTGATACAGGTTATGTTGAACATAAAGTAATTGAGTTTGAGAGTGAAATCACCGATTCCGATCTTGACCGGATCTCCATGGTTTTAAATAAGAAGTTGCGTGGCGTCAATCTGAAAGAATTACAATCAGCATTGTTAAGCGAAATACGGTCAGAATTGGAATTTCATCAGGAGTTTTATAATGAGGCTGTTAAACTGTTGTTACGGGCTACGGCCAGTAGTACCGGTGGCAAAGAACGGGTCTATGTTGACGGAGCAACTAAGATTTTGAATCAACCTGAATTTGCCGAGGTTCAAAAATTCAAACCATTACTGGATATTTTAGAGGAGGAAGAGAAGCTTTACAAGCTATTATCGAATCATGTTCAACGTGGTGCTCAGGTTAAAATTGGCCATGAAAATGAAACATTTGGGATTAATGATTGCAGTATTGTAACAGCCAGTTATGAGATTGCCGGGAAAACGGTTGGAGTTATTGGTGTTCTGGGACCGACCCGGATGGATTACGCTAAAGTATTGCCCATTGTTGAACATACTGCTGCTATTTTGAGTGAATTTTTAACACAAATGTGCCGGCGTTCCAAATAAAAATAGTAATTTTGGCAAATTATAATAATTATTGAATAGCCATTAATATTTTATTTGGAGGAACGTGGTATATTGAACGAGATACCAACACAGCCGGAAACCAATCAACACCTGGCAGCATTAATTGTCAATGCCGGTGCAGTACGTGCCGTAACCGAAGCAGTTCAAGGTACTTTAGGACCCAAGGGACTGGATTGTCTGTTGATAGATGAATTTGGCTCGGTTATAGTGACTAATGACGGTGTCTCGATTTTGAAGACAATGGATGTAAATCATCCGGCAGCACGGATGATTATCAGTGCCGCAGAACATCAGGAAGAACAGGTTGGAGATGGAACTACAACGGCCACAATCTTAGCCGGAGCTTTGATTAATGAAGGTGTAAATCAGGTTATTAAGGGTGTACCAGTAATTAAGGTTATTGAAGGAATCAGACTAGGAATTAATGATGCCCTTGAATATTTAAAAGATGCGGTCGTTACGATTGATCAAAGTAATATTCAGATTGTCAAACAGATCGCCCTGATTGCAGGGAGGAACCATCCTGAACTGGCAGAATTAATTGTTGAAGCAGCTAAGATTGTAGGCGAGCAAATATTGCATGACCCAGGCTATAAACTTGCCGATCAAATAATTGCTTTAGAAAGTTCTGAAAATCATCTAATTCGGGGGACGATCATTGAGAGAGTACCTTTGAATAAAGAGATGCCTCGCCGAATTACTGCGGCACGAATCGTAATAATTGACGATTCACTAGAGCCGATTAAGGTTGATAGCGAAGCCTTAACTTTAGAGATAGGATTTAAACAGCAGATCCAAAGTCAGGAAGATTTAAGAGAGAACATTAAAAAATTAGCCCGAATCGGTGTAACAGCGATTTTTACCAATCGTTCGATTGCAGAGAGTGTTGAGGACCTGATTACGGATCTGGGGATGATTGCCGTTCAACAAGTTGCAATGAAGGAGTTACAACGATTGGCAACATTAACAGGCGCCAGACCAATTAAAAAAAGCAGTCTGTTTCGTGAAGAATCTGATTTAACTAGGATTATTGGTGCGGCAACTGAAATCGTTGTTGATGAAAAATATAATCATATTAAAGTTTATGGAAGTTCTGATTGTCAGTTTGTCACAGTTATTGTAGGGGCCGCAACGAAAGAAGTTGTTGCGGAACGGGAACGAATCGCTAAAGATGCTGCGGCAGCCGTTCAGGCTGCTTTGTGTAGTGGGGTAGTTCCCGGTGGCGGCAGTACCGAAATCAGTATTGCTAGTCGGTTAGCCCAGAATCAGGTCCGGGGGATGAATGGCTATGGTTATCAATGTGTCATTGAGGCATTAAAACAGCCAATGACGCAGATCTGTTCTAATGCTGGATTTAATCCGCTGGAGAAGATCGAAGAAGTTTTGGAGTATAATGCCAAAGATCCTTCTTATTCATATGGGGTTAATTGTGATACGGGAAGAGTTGAGGATCTGGCTTTAAATGGAGTTTGGGATCCTTTCGACGTTAAGTATCTCGCTATTAAGACCGCTGGTGAAGTTAGTGAGGCCATCTTAAGAATCAATAACATTATTAAAATGAAGAATCACTAGAATTATGGAGGTTATCAATGTTAAAGAAAGAAGTTGAAGAGAGTGTTTTGGAAACTGATGAGCAAATTGAAGCAGATATAAATGAAACAGTCAAAGAAGATGTTTCTGAAACAGTTGGTGATAATCAAAAGTTGGTTGAATTAACCAATGAAATAGAAGCATTAAAACAAGAGAAAGAAGATTTATATAACCGTTTACTCCGAACGCAGGCTGATTTTGATAATTTTCGCCGCCGGAGTCGTAAAGAGCTTGAACAGGCGAGTATTTATGGCGGGGAAGAACTTTTAAAAAAGATTTTGCCGGTTTTAGACAATTTAGAACGTGCGGTTGCAAGCTTTAATGAACAATCTGACAATAGTAGTTGGCAAGAAGGTGTTCAGTTAACACTGCGGCAATTCAAAGAAATTTTGACGGCTGAAGGATTAGAAGCGGTTGAGTCTTTAAATCAACCATTCGATCCCCAAGTCCACGAAGCAGTGATGCAGGAAGAGTCGGAAGCGGTTACTGAACCGATGATTACCATGGAGATCCAAAAAGGTTATAAATATAAGGATAAATTGATTCGGCCGGCAATAGTCAAAGTAGCTGTGCCAAAAAATTAAATGTTAGTCGTACATATTATAGGTAATCTAATAATAGGGGGTTCATATATATGGCTAAAGTCTTAGGTATTGATTTAGGAACAACAAACTCGTGTATGGCAGCGATGGAAGGTGGAGAGGCAGTCGTTATCCCGAATGCTGAAGGGGGTCGGACTACTCCATCGGTAGTAGGTTTCTCGAAAACCGGCGAGCGAATGGTCGGTCAGGTAGCTAAACGTCAAGCGGTTGCCAACACTGATCGGACCGTTGTCTCGATTAAACGGCGGATGGGAACTGATTACAAAGTAAAGATTGATGATAAACAGTACACACCTCAAGAAATTTCGGCAATGGTCTTACAAAAGTTGAAAGCGGATGCCGAAGCTTATTTTGGGGAAAAGATTGATAAAGCAGTTATTACTGTTCCGGCTTATTTCTCCGATGCCCAACGTCAGGCAACTAAAGACGCAGGGAAGATTGCTGGTTTAGAAGTATTGAGAATTGTTAACGAACCGACAGCAGCAGCGTTAGCCTATGGACTGGATAAAGGTGAAGATCATACGATCTTGGTTTATGACCTAGGTGGCGGTACATTCGACGTTTCCATTCTTGAGTTAGGTGATGGAGTTTTTGAAGTTAAGGCTACCAGTGGTAATAATCGCTTAGGCGGCGATGATTTTGACGAACGGATTGTTAACTGGATGGCAGATGAGTTTAAGCGGGACAACGGAATTGATCTACGGAATGACCGGATGGCATTACAACGGTTAAAAGAAGCTGCTGAAAAGGCAAAGATTGAGTTGTCCGGATTAACTACGACTGCAATTAATCTGCCATTTATTACCGCTGTTAACGGTGAACCAAAGCATTTAGACATGACCTTAACCCGGGCTAAATTTGATGAGCTTACCAGAGACTTGGTGGAAGCAACAGTTGGACCAACCCAAAGGGCATTGGCAGATGCCGGTTTGGAAGCAAAAGATATTGATAAAGTAATTTTAGTAGGTGGTTCAACCAGAATTCCTGCAGTTCAAGAGGCAGTGAAACGGATTACTGGTAAAGAACCTTATAAAGGAGTCAACCCTGATGAGGTTGTTGCAATTGGCGCAGCAATTCAAGCCGGTGTTTTAGTTGGTGATGTTAAAGATATCGTCTTATTAGACGTTACTCCGCTTTCATTAGGGTTAGAAACGCTTAATGGTGTGTTTACCAAAATGATTGAACGGAATACCACGATTCCGACATCAAAAACGCAGATTTTCTCAACAGCGGCTGACAATCAAACTGCAGTAGATATTCATGTACTTCAAGGCGAACGCCCCATGGCTGCGGATAACATTACTTTGGGCCGGTTTAGACTCGATGGTATCCCACCAGCACCACGTGGTATTCCTCAAATTGAAGTTACTTTTGATATTGATGCTAACGGAATTGTTCATGTATCAGCAAAAGATAAAGGAACCGGTAAAGAACAGAAGGTTACAATTACTTCTTCATCCGGTCTTAAAGAAGACGAGATCGAAAGAATGATGCGTGAAGCGGAAGCACATGCTGAAGAAGATAAGCGACGCCGTGAAGAGGCTGAGGTAATTAACGAAGCTGATAATTTAATTTACAGTACTGAAAAGGCATTAAAAGAGATCGGAGATAAAGCTGACCAAGCGCAGGTAGAGAAGATTAAAAATCTCAAAGATGAACTGCAACAAGCGGTAACTGCGAAAGATATTAATAAGATTAAAGAACGTAAGGAAAACTTAGAGAAGGTTTTACATGAACTTTCAGCAACCATCTATAATCAGGCAGGCCAGGCCCAAGCCGGGGCAGGACCGGATAACGGACCGACCGGATATGGCCCTCAAGCTGAAGGACCTACAGTAGATGCTGATTATAAGGTTCAGGATGATAAATAATTGCAAGCACCAATTAGTTGTTGGTTAAGTAAGATATAAGATATTTGAGTTTAAGGCTCCAAGGGAGATTTAATCTTTGGATTAATTATTCCTTGGAGTTTATCCTCAACAGGTATCTGGTTTTAAATTAAAACTAGAAAGTAAGGAATAAACAATGTCAAAACGTGATTATTATGAAGTTTTAGGTGTTAGTAAAACTGCAACCGAAGAAGAACTGAAAAAAGCCTACCGCAAACTGGCTCGCAAATATCATCCGGACGTTAATAAGGACAATCCGGAAGAAGCAGCGGCAAAGTTTAAAGAGATCAATGAGGCCTATAATGTTTTAAGTGATCCCCAAAAACGCGCTGCTTATGATCAGTATGGTCATGCGGCTACCGATCCTAATTTTGGAGCCGGTGGTTTTGGTGGCTTTGGTGATTTCGGATTTGATGGTTTTGGTGATATTTTTGATATGTTTTTCGGTGGCGGACGGGGTGGTTCGCAAAGGAGAAACGGCCCACAACGCGGTAACGATCTCCGTTTTGATATGGAGATTACTTTTGAAGAAGCTGCTTTTGGAAAGGATGCCACGATTGAGATCCCGCGAACTGAAACCTGTCCAACCTGTAGCGGAAATCGCGCGAAACCGGGAACACCGATTAAAACCTGTACTAACTGTAATGGTACTGGTCAAGTCCAGGTAACCCAAGCGACGGCATTTGGCCGTTTTGTCAATGTCCGGACCTGTGAACACTGTCATGGGGAAGGGAAGGTTATTGAAACACCTTGTACCGGATGTCATGGAACCGGTAGAGTCCGTAAAAACCGGAAGATTGATGTTAAAGTTCCGGCCGGAGTGGAGAACGGGTCACGGTTGCGGGTTGCGGGTGAAGGTGAAGCAGGCCTACGGGGTGGCTCACCTGGAGATTTGTATATTTATATCTATGTTAAGAAACATCCTCAATTTGAACGCCAAGGCGATGATGTGATCAGTGAAATCAGCTTGAGTATTACGCAGGCGACTTTGGGTACAACGGTTATGGTTGATACCCTTGATGGTAAGGTAGAATTAAAGATTCCGGAAGGAACACAACATGGAACCTCATTCCGGATGAGGGGACATGGAATCACTCACCTACGAGGCCATGGCCGTGGCGACCATTATGTCAAAGTAAAAGTGGCAATTCCTGCCAAACTCAATGGCGAACAGCGGGAACTCCTTAAAAAGCTGGCAATGTCGTTTGGCGAAAAGTTGGATGCTGATGAGAAGGGATTTATTGATAAGGTTAAGAATGCGTTTAAATAATAGGGTGTTGCGGAAGCAACGCCTTTATTTTTCTCTTTTTTAGTGAAAATAAAGATGTGTATATATGTGGAACAATGGATAAACAGAAAATGAAATTCAAAGCAGGAAAACTGATTTTGGAAGCTAATTTATTCCATTGTGCATTTATTAATCAGAAGGAGCTTTGGATGGCAGAAATAGTATGGTGTGAGTTGAAGGTGGTTGTCCCTGCCGAGTATGCAGACTTGGTGGCAGAGTTGTTTTTAGAAGAGGGAGCCGGAGGGGTTGTCCATGAAGATCCGGCAATTTTAGCTTCAAAAGAATTTGATGTTGATGAGTTGGTCGATGAGACCTTTAAAGATACAATTGGGTCCGAATATGCGATAAAAGCCTATTTTCCGGTCGATGATACTTTGGGTACCAAAGTGACACTTTTGAAAGAGAAGATTCAAGAGCTGGTACAAGAAGAAGTAACTTTGGAATTAAAGCAGATTTGTGAGGATGATTGGGCCCACGCCTGGAAAGCTTATTATAAACCGGAGCGGATTGGGAAGATTGTAATCAAGCCCAGTTGGGAATCTTATGAACCAAGTTGTTCGGAACAGGTAATTGAGATGGATCCGGGTATGGCGTTTGGTACCGGGACACATCCGACAACCCGTCTGTGTATTAAGCTATTGCAGGAGTTGATTCAGCAGCCTTTAGATGTACTGGATCTGGGTACCGGGTCCGGGATTTTGGCGATTGCAGCTGCCAAATTGGGAGCGGCGCGTGTGGTTGCTTCTGATATTGACTCGGTTGCTGTCAAAGTTGCCACTGAGAATGTGGTCCGTAACAATCTGGCAGATACCGTCAGTGTGATTAAAAGTGATCTTTTGAAAGAGCATTCCCAGGCAAAGTACGATCTTGTCGTGGCCAATATTATTGCTGATGTAATTTTGCAATTGATTCCGGAAGTAAATGATTATCTTAAACAGTCAGGATTATTTGTAATATCCGGGATCATTGAAGGCAGATTGGATGAAATCGAATTAAGTTTGAAACAGAATGGCTTTCAAATCCAACAGGTTAAAGAGGAAGCTGAATGGCGTGCCATTGTTGCTGTTAATTGCTCGCCAGTTTAATTGACTTTGGTAAAAGGAGATAACCATGACCCGATTCTTTATTCCTTCCAGCCAAATAAACGGTAATCAGGTGGTTTTAGAAGGCAGTGACCACCATCACCTTTTAAATGTCCTTCGAAAAAAGGTTAACGACCAAATTATCGTTTTGGATGGTAAGGGTCAGGAGTTTTTAGTCAGGATCACTGAGCTAAGTCCTTTAAAAGCAGTGGGGGAAATCGTTGAATTGATTGATAAACCTACTGAACCAAGAGTTCGGATTACTTTGGTACAGAGTTTGCCGAAAGCTGATAAGTTTGAATATATTTTACAAAAAAATACGGAGCTGGGAGTGGCCCGGTTTCAACCGATAATCAGTGAGCGGAGTACAATCCGGATCAATGAAGAATCCCGGATGAAGAAGTGGGAACGCTGGCATAAGATCATCAAGGAAGCTGCGGAACAATCGGGACGCAAAGTAATTCCGGAGTTGGAGATGGTCCAAAACTGGAAGGATGCGTTACCACGACTGCGATCCGGACTGGTTTTAATCCCCTGGGAAGGCGAAAAAACGCGCTCGTTAAAAGCGGTCTTGGAAGCTGAGAAAGTAGTCCCGGAGGAAGTCAGCCTGATCATAGGTTCCGAAGGTGGTTTTTCGCTGGAAGAAGTAAAGGAAGCCCAAGCCAGAGGAGCGATTCCGGTTACATTGGGGCCCAGGATTTTGCGTACGGAAACCGCCGGTCTGGTTGCCGCAACTGCTATTTTATATCATTATGGTGAATTGGGATATTAATAAAAATTAAATCTTAACAAGTCATTGTCCATTCCATCGAATCTTCTGTTTGACCGGATCATAAATAATTGGGTTTAACACTTTGTTTGCCTCCCATGATTCCAGTGTATAGATCACGATCGGGAGATAAAGGATTGCTACATTGATGATCTCGATTCGGATTATGGGACGGTATTTACGATAGATCTCAGCGATCTGCCGGTAAAAAGCATGTAAATCCTCTTTGGGTTCTCCGCGATAAAACTCTTCTAAATAGTTAACTTCTTCCTGCCACCGTAATTTGGCATTTTCAATCCATTGATCATCATGATTTTGCAAGAGCCATTTTAAATGGTTGGATAAAGCTTTAAACCCTTCACTGTAAGGAATCTTGCGTTTTTCGAGATGTTTTTTGGGTAGAGTGGTAACTACTCTTTTATTACTTAATTCGTTTAACAGGTTGGAAGCGATCTCTCCGGTTACCAAATTGATACTAAGACTATAGAGTTCTTCAGTCTTTTCATCAGTTTCAAAACCAATCTTAAAATTGACCAATAAATTTGGTTGGTAGTAAAGTAAGGGTTGTTTATAAAAGAAGCGGGGAGCTTCTTTGAGCAGATTGTTGATCTGACGTTCGATTTTCCGGTGATCAAGTTCATAAGGGACCGAACCTTTAAAGATCAATCCCCGTTTTTTGATACCATCGACGAACCACTGTAACCGGTAGCTACCTTTGGTGACCAGTTCTGAACCGGGGTATTTGGCTAAGTGGTCAGGGTGGCAGACTATTTGCAGATTTAAGGTTTCAATGTGGGCAGGAGTGAAGAAGGTTCTTGGCACCTGAACCTGACACTGCGCCATGATCAGTTCGTTATTGATAATGTTGTAAGGAGCTCCGGCGATCTTCAAGGAGTCAACGATAAAGTTGAAAACTTGCGACATGTTTATTCTCCAAATTACACAAATATGATTTGATTTGTATTTGTATTAAAGCAGACCATCCCAATCAGGGGTATCTTCATTGATTAGAGCTTCGATTTCAGCCCCGAGCTGTTCGAAGTTTTGGCTTAACTGTTCATGGGTTTCTGACTTGAAAACCAGTTCCATAATCCGTGATTCCAGGCTCTTACCGCTACAGAGCTTGCCGATGACACGATCACTTTCGCCAATCACCGAATGAAACAACTTTACTTTTTCATCGAGTAATTTGAGTAGATGTTCTTCGACGGTGTCTTTAATTGATAGATTGTAGATAAAGACATCCCGTTCCTGTCCAAGACGGTGAATCCGGCCAATCCGTTGTTCTAAACGCATCGGATTCCAGGGCAGATCGTAGTTGATCATTGTGTTACAAAATTGCAGGTTAATTCCTTCGCCACCTGATTCGGTACAGACTAAAGCGCGGTATTGCGGGAATTCTTTAAATTGATATTTGGTAAACTCTTTCTTTGAAGCAGAGAGATGACCATCAAACGCCAAAGTCAGGATCCCGGCCTGTTCCAATCTGGTCCTGATGTAGCTTTGGGTCCCGAGAAACTCGGTAAAGATAATTACTTTCTCGGGTGTTTTGCGGACTAGTTCTTCGACAACCGCCATTTTGGCATTGTCCTTAATCTGCTGTGCCAGTCTTAATAAGGCTACCGCTTCTTCCTGTTCGCTTTCGTCAATTTGGACTTTATTGACCAGTTTATAAAGGGTGATGATTGCGGCAAAAGTACTGGAACAGATCTCCCGTTGCAGCGTTAACAACGGTAATGCGCTCATGGCATTGGTCCGTTTGGTTAAACAGTTCCGGATAAAAGCGGTGGTGCGGTCGTACATCTCCCTTTCCAAATCCGAGAGAATAATGGGAATGTTTTGGACATTGCGTTTGGTAAAACCGATATTGGCGCCATGTTTATTTCGAATCATCACTTCACCGAGGAGATTTTTCAGTTCATTGACATTTTTGGTCTTTCGTTTATCAACAACATAGTTTTTCTTAAAATTGCGGTAACTGCCCAGTTGCCCCGGGCGGATCAGGGTGATCAGATTGAACAGCTCTTTTAAGTCGTTTTGTAGTGGAGTTGCCGTTAGCAGTAAGAAGTATTTCTTTTGAATACTGTTGACAAATTGGAAGTTTTGGGTATTGCTGCTCTTTAATTTGTGGGCTTCATCGACAATTACCATATCAAAATACTGTTTGAGGATTTCATTGCGGTTATCTTCTTTTTTAGCAGTATCAATTGAAGCAATCAAGTGATTGTACTGCGACCATTCAAAATCACGCCGTGCAATTAAAGAGTTTATTTCAAATTTTTCCCGGAGTTCGGCCTCCCATTGGCGGCATAAAGAAGCTGGTGTTAAAATTAGAAATCGTTTTACCAAGCCCCGAAGCATATATTCCTTAAGGATCATCGCTGCTTCAATGGTTTTTCCCAATCCGACTTCATCGGCTAAGATCGCTCGACCGCGTAATTGGGAGATCACTTTTTTAACTGTTTCAATCTGGTGCGGATAATGCAGAAATCCATTTTTACGCCAATGTTCCTGCAGATGCGTTAAGACTAATAGTTCCTCAAACCCTTTGCTTAAAGTCATTTCTTCACCTTGAACATGGATCTGAAACGCTTCCCATGAATCCCAATTTTTGCGGCGCATATTTAACAGGAATTCGGAGAATTGGTTTGTTTCCTCAAAGATTGGTTGAAAGTTGGGTAATTCAGCAGATAAAGCTCGATTATTGGTTTCGAAGTTGAGTGTTGATAGAGTAGAATCCAAGGTCAACCTCCGTAGTTATACATTCGTAACATATTGTTGCCTGGATTGTTGATTTTTAGACATTATTATTTTTATGTGAATTCATATTCATATGAATCATGAGTCATTTTTTGGATCCTCTTTTTAAATGTATCAAATTATCGCAGTTTGTACTTGGTTAGAAATGGTTGTTTAACCAAGATAATAAAAGCTTTGGTCTGTCTAATGTTAATTATTTTTGGCATTGGTTTTGCGTTCCAGGAAAAATAAAATTCCGACTGTGATTACCAGAATCATTAAATATAATATTAACACTGCCATACTGTTTGCTAATTGATAACGATCACCTAAAACTCCAATTAACCAGGGACCGATCATACCGCCGATTCCGGAGAAAGTGAATAGAAAACCTAAGTAATTTTGAATGTTAGGCTTTTTTATGTTAGTAAAGGATGCTGTAATTGTCGGAAAAATTATTGCAAAAAAGAATCCGGTAAAAGGAAGTAAAAAGGCTAATTGAGTCGGACCATAGATTCCTATTGTTATTGAGAAAATTGCGCTAACCGATACTAACAGTAACATTTTTAAATGACCAATTCGATCGACAAAAAAGCTTCCAATCAGTCTTCCAACCGTGATTAATCCAAAGTAGACAGAGAGCGCGAGTGAACTGTAAAAAAGGTTATATCCTTTAATTTCATTTAGATATTCAACAATCCAAACGGCAATCCCGATTTCAGCTGCCGTATAAGAACAAAGTCCCAGATAATGCCAAAACATTTCGGATGAAAAGGCAGTAGTTATCAGGGAAAGAATACTCGGTTCCTGTTTTTGGTCGAATTTTGGAAAACGGATTAAAATATGGTACAATAAAAGAATTCCAATTGGTAAGAGACAGATAGCATAGATATTCTGCCAGGAGATGCCGTTTGACAATAATGAACCGGCATAAAGCGGGGCCAGCATTGAACCAATACCGTAGCAGACACCTAAAAGGTTGAGAAACATACCTATTTTTTGACTGATTGATAAAATAATTATATTGTGGCAGGCGATTTCGAGGAGTCCGAGACCCAGCCCTAATATAAGAAAAGTTATAATTAAAATAAAATATTGCGGTATTCCCGCTATTAAAGCTATTCCTGCAAATAATAAGGCGAGCGCGATTGTTAAAATTGGTTTTAAGCCAAATTTATAACTTAAGAATCCAGTCCCAATAGTTGCTGCCAAAAAACCAATATATTGCATGAATAACATATTGCCGATTAATGAGTAGCGAAGATTGAGATCTTTAATTATCTCAGGGATCAATGGACCTCTTAGATTATCGAGAAAGCCAAACATAAAGAAGATGAAGAACGAACCGATAATAATTAGTGTTGTTTGCAGTTTGTTGTTCATAGTGAACCTCTTTCATTGCTTAATATTGTTTTTTAGTTTTGTAATCTTTGTAGGTTAATTATAAAAATAATTATCATCAATTTCTCGTCATCCTTTGCCATATAATTCCCTTTTTTTGCTGTTGCGGATTCAGCCAACTTTTCTAAAATGTTCACCAAATAGACACATTCTTTTTATACAATAAACTGGTTAGTATAGTTTTAATTACCTTTTATTCTTATAGGGGGATAACCAATGAAACGCTTGATTATCATTTTAAGCTGTTTGTTTTTAGTATTTTCCGGTCTTATTGTCTATAAAGTCAAAGTTAACCTTGATCAGAAAGCGGCTTTGACAAGTCAGTCTGGTCAACAAGGTCAAGGTGGACGTGGCGGCCGGGGACGAGCTGATAGAGGAGCTGTTGTCAGAGTTCAGGCGGCTAAACGGGAAAGCATTGTTGAGACTTTACGGGTAGTCGGAGAGATAACGCCAGATGTGGAAATACAGATTCAACCCCGAATCAACGGGCGGTTAATCTCGTTGTTGGTTGAGGAAGGACAAGAGGTTAAAGCCGGTCAGCTGGTTGCCGTTATGGATGATGAGAATATTCGTCTCCAAATCCAACAGAGTGAAGCGAATATAGCAACTTATCAGGCTAATCTGCGTCAGGCAGAATTAAATCTTGCCAAGGCCAAAACAGAGCAAGAACGTTACTTAGAATTGTTAGAAAAAAAGTATATTCCGCAACGGGACTATGATAATGTGGAGAGTGCTTACTTATCGGCAAATACTGCCGTAGAAGTTTTAAAAGCTCAATTAAGCGGGGCACAGAAGAATCATCAATTATTAAAGTTACAGCTAGAACAGACCAAGATCGTTAGCCCGGCTACCGGGTATGTACTGAAGAAGCATGTATCGGTCGGTATGAATCTGACAACCGGTACGACTATTTTTACAATCGCTGCTTTAAATAATGTTAAAATCAAGTTTTCGGTTGATCAGAGAGAGGCTGCAAAGATCAAGAAAGATACGGAAGTTCGGTTTTTAACCGATGCTTATCCGGGAGAGGTTTTTGCAGGAAAGATAAAGGAGATTGCTCCAATTTTTGATTCGCAAACACGGGCGTTAACCTTTTCGGTGTTAATTTCTAACCCTAATTTGAAATTAGTCCCGGGAATGTTTGGTACGGCCGAGGTTGTAGTTGGAGAAAATGTTGATTCAATTGTTGTACCCCAGGATGCTTTAGTCCAACAAGAGGGCAAACAGGGTGTCTTTATTGTCACTCCCGAGCAAACTGCCAAGTTTACCCCTGTTACTACCGGAATTACGGCAGAAGGCCGGATGGAAATCCTTAATGGTTTAGATGAAGGAGATTCGGTAGTTGTTGTCGGCCAAAACGTCCTGAAGGATGGCCAGTCAGTTCAGATTTTGGAAGGTCGCCCAACCAAAGCCGGTAATTTTCAACCAGGTCAAAACAGCGGGAGCAAGACTAAACCAGAATTCAACAATAAAAAGAACGAACGGTCGGAAAAAGGACCTGACTTTAACAGAGAACGGAGGCAGGGTTCCGAAGGTGAGCGTTCTGCCCGTAAGGGGGGTAGCGCTCAATGAGAATAACAGCCTTTTGTATCCGGCGTCCGGTTACGACCACAATGCTTTTTTTAGGGATGATCTTATTAGGGGTAATGAGTTATTATCGCTTACCGATCGATCTCTATCCGCAGATCACTTTTCCGGCAATCAGTGTTTCAACTTCGTATTCGGGCGCCGGCCCGGAAGAGATTGAACAACTGATCACCATCCCGGTTGAGCAGGCGTTATCTTCGATTAATAAAGTAACAACGATCACGTCAGTTTCGCAGGAAGGCAGTTCGCGGGTTACAGTTAACTTTAACTGGGGGACTGATCTGGATGAGGTTACCGATGATATTCGGGCAACTTTAGATCGGTTAAGCCGGCGACTTCCTGATGACGCCGGGGCACCAAGCTTATTTAAGTATGATCCTTCGGCAATGCCCTTGATGACAATCGGCTTGTCAGGAAAAGTAGCGGAAACCGTCTTGCGTAGTTTTGCCGATGATGAGCTCAGTTTTCGACTGCAGCGCGTTGACGGAGTTGCCGGAGTTGATGTACGGGGAGGCCGCAGCCGTCAAATCAGGGTAGCCCTTCGGCAAGACCGTCTCCAAGCGTTGGGGTTAACGATTGATCAGGTTATCAGTTCGATTCGGAGTTCCAATGTTACCCAGCCTGCCGGAAATATAACCTCAGGTACAATGGATTTTCTCTTAAGGACCAAAGGAGAGATTAAGGAGGTTGCACAACTCCACAAAATTGTTGTTGCGCAGCGAGACGGGGTTCCCATTTTCTTAAAGGATATTGCTGATATTCTGGATGATGCCGAAACAGTGCGTTCTTTGGTTCGGATTGATGGAAATCCTGGAATAGTATTGTCAGTTCAAAAAAAATCGGGATCGAATACCGTTGCTGTTGCTGATGCGGTCTATAAAGCATTGGATAATATTAAACGTCAGTATCCGGAGTATAACATCCGGATTCTCAATGATAATTCGACCTTTATCCGGCAATCTGTGTCCGGAGTGGTTAATTCGCTTATTTCCGGAGGTATTTTAGCAGCGCTAATTTTACTGCTCTTCCTGCATAATATCAGAGCAACGGTGATTACCTGTATTTCAATGCCGATTGCGATCTTAGCTACATTTATCTTAGCTTATTTTGGGAATATGACTTTAAACACGATTTCCTTAGGGGGATTAGCACTAGGGGTCGGGATGCTGGTTGATAACTCGATTGTTGTTTTGGACAATATTTTTCATAAATTTAACCAGGAAGGCCTAACCCAATCCGAAGCGGTGCTTCAAGGGACTGAAGAGATGGGTTCGGCGATTATTGCATCTACCTTGACGACAATTTGTGTTTTTTTTCCGTTGGTTTTTTTATCAGGACGAACCGGAATCATCTTTAAAGAACTATCATATATGGTGACATTTTCACTACTTTGTTCGTTAGGGGTTGCGATCACTTTAATTCCAATGTTATGTGCTAAATTCCTTAAACCCCGTGATTTTAGTGAAGAAGTACATGGCATTGTCAAGAAATTGCTTGAGGTCCAACAGCGATGGGATGAAACTTATCGCCGGATCTTAACTGCTGCTTTGAAGCATAAGACGGCAGTAATTCTTGGCTGTGTTGGTCTATTTGGATTAATATTATTACTGTGGCCGTTATTAGGAACGACGTTAGTCCAGCAAGCTGATGAGGGTGTGATCTCTATCCGGATTGATCTACCGATCGGTACCAAGCTGGAGGAGACTGACCGGATAACTTTAAATATGGAACAAATAATCCGGGATACCATTCCTGAATTGGATAACATGGAAGTTTCAGTAGGAAGTGGCTGGGGTGGTTCCAATGTTAATCGTGCTACGATCACTGTAAGATTAACCGAACGTAAAAACCGGCAACGGACAACAGCACAAGTAATTGCTGATTTACAACAACGGTTAAAATTTCCTGGAGCCAGAATCAGAATTTATGCTCCCAGTAATATGCGGATGCTCTATGGTGGTTCACAATTCCCGATTGCGATCGATGTCCGGGGGCATGATCCGGAACTCAGCCGCGAGGTTGCCAATTTGGTTGTTGCTAAGATCAGTGATATCCCTGGGATTTCCAATGCCAGTATTTCACGTGAGGAGGAACGTCCGGAATTGGTGATCGAAGTCGATCGGGAACGGGCTGCTGATTTGGGAATTACCGCTGCCAAGATTGGTGATACCATTCAGGCAGGGATTGAGGGAAAAGTAGCTACAATTATCAGAAGAAGCGGTCAGGAGATTCAAGTAAAAGTCAATTTACAAGATTCTGATAAGCAGTCGGTCCAAGACCTGGGAAGAATCATGATTGCCGGTAACGGCGGAATTGTGGTACCCCTTTCCAGTATTGCAACGATTAGAAACTCCAGTGGTCCGGTAGCGATTGAACGTAAGGACCGGGAGCGAAATATCACCGTAACTGCGAGTTTAGACCAACGGGATCTATCAAGTGCGATGCAGGATATTCAATCAGAGTTGGGTCAGTTAAAACTGCCCCAAGGGGTCAATCTGGTCTATGCCGGGGATTATGAAGAACAACAAAAAAGTGCGAAAGAGTTATTCGTCACGATCTTGTTATCATTGGCGTTGGTTTACATGGTGATGGCCTCGCAATTTGAATCGATTCTGGACCCTTTATTAATTATGATTTCGGTTCCGTTTGCGCTTGGAGGTGTAATTTTAATGTTATTCTTAACCGATACCGCGATTGACAATCAGGTATATATTGGCTTGATTATCTTAGGTGGCGTGGTGGTTAACAATGCGATTGTAATGATCAGTTATTTCCGGCTGTTAATGGAGCGAGGAATTGATCTCAAGACAGCAGTTATTGACGGTGCTGCCAGTCGTTTGCGGCCAATATTTATGACCACTGCGACGACCGTTTTAGGGCTGGTGCCATTAGCGCTGGGAATCGGAGAGGGATCAGAGTTACAAGCGCCAATGGCCCGGACAGTTATTGGAGGATTATCATTCTCAACCATTTTGGTCTTAATTATCATTCCGCTCTCTTTCTATGCTTTAGAAGAATTTCTTGTTAAATTTCGGCAGCGGTTTGTCAAAAAGACGGTTAATATCAGTGTGATTATCTTTCTTCTAGTAGGATTAACGTTATTAATTACTGGTAATCCTGCTCAAGCTGAAACTCCTGAACAATTATCGATCAAAGAAGCTGTCACCTTGGCCCTTGAAAACAGTGAAGACGGGCGGATCATTCTCCAAAAACAAGCCAGTGCCGAATCCAGTTACCGGGAGACCATGGGAAGTAAAGGGTTTCAGCTTTATTCACAACTGGAAACAACCAGTGATGATGATAAGCACTCCAGTACAATCAGTTTAAATGCGGAGAAAAAAGTTCCCGTAGCAAACTTGTTGGGAATTCAGTCATTATCGGACCAAGTTGCTGCTTATAATCTAAGACGGGATTTATTAGCTCTGGATATTGAGAAACAAAATTTGATTTATCAAGTGATCAAGGCTTACCAGGACGTATTATTAGCCAAACGCGATCTGGATATTGCTACTCAGTCGTTTCAGAGAGCCGAGCGATTTTATGACGAGGTCCTGACGCGTTCCAAATTAGGGTTGACCAGTATTACCGATGAGATGGGCGCGGCAACCCAGGTTGCCAATGCCAAAACCAGCTTGGCGCGGAGCCGTCATAAATATAATTTGGCTAAATTGAAGTTTTGCCAATGGCTAAACATCGATCCGGCTAAGGAGTTGGAGTTGGTCGAACCAAAAACCCAGTTTGGAAATGATGAGTATCAAAATTTATTAAATGAAGCTTTAGCGAAACGGATTGAGTTAGAAAAGGCGCAAGTGGAGAAAGAAAGTGCCGCAACGCTTTTAAAGTTGGCGAAACGCTCCGAACAGCTTGGAATAACTTTGAGTTGGGATTTTGAGCGGGAACATGCTGTTGCGGGTCTCAGTTTATCGAATTTAGGCCGTGACAATTCAGTTGGCGAATGGCAGATTGGTACCAATGCCAAATTGATGTTGAGTGACCCGGAAGATTCGAAGCGTGATGACTATTCGGACTGGGGAAAAGTGAAATTGGTGTTCCATTGGACCTTTTTTGATGGCAATGTCCGTAAAGAGCGAATCAAGCAAGCGCAGTTACTGGTTGCCCAACGGGATGAAGCTGTAAAAAAGACAGAAAAAACCGTTCAATATAGTGTTGAAGAAGCTTACGGCAATATTATGAATCAGGCTGATAATTTACAAAGCAGTGAATTACAGCTGAAATACAATCAGTTATTATTGGAGTCCACTGAGGCCAAGCTGCGCAGTGGACTGGCTTCGGTAAAAGATGTTTTAGACGCCCAAACTTCATTGGCAAATGCTGAAGCCGAGTATGAAAAGAGTAAGACTTCTTACTACCTGGCGTGGATCGAGTTATTGTTGGCTACGGGTAATTTGAAGCTGGAGAATCTGGAATGAGACCTATGGATTATTGTTAAATATTAATTTTTGTATGATAATAATAGTAAGGGAATCATTTTAGGCAGGGATGTTCAAATGATTAACTTTAATAGTCGAATTAGTTTTGGCCCAAATCAAGCTCATTACCCACAAAATAATGCTGCAACGAATACCATGGCTCAAATCAATCAAGACACTAATTTTGGTGCGGGCTTGATCAAAAACAATGCAGTATCAACCAAGCTGTCGGAACAATTGCAGGTGAAAGAGTGTCCAACATGTAAAAACCGGCAATACCAGGATGACTCGGATGATCCTGGTGTGTCGATGCAGACACCGACGCGGTTGGATCCAAGTAATGCAGCGGCTATGGTTACATCTCACGAACAGGAGCATGTGGTCCGGGAGCAAGCAAAGGCTGCTGAAGAAGGCCGTAAAGTAGTTATGCAGAATGTAATAATCCATACAGATGTTTGCCCCGACTGTGGCAGAGTGTATGTATCAGGAGGAGAAACGACTACAGTTACCAAGCCCAAGGATAACAACTCTGATCTAACAGGTATTGGTAAGTTATTAGATATGTTGGTATGATGATTTAATATTAGCAAAAAACCTTCGCTATATAGTGGGCGAAGGTTTCTATTTTGATTATCAATTTATTTCTTTCCTTTGAGATAATTACTCAAATCAGCGCATTCTTGAAGTACTTCCTGATAGTATCTGGTATCGGAGTATTGCTCAGCCAATAGTTGATAGTAGTATTCTTTCCCTTTGCCTTCCGGGGTAAATGCTTCCTGCCTTGAAAATTCGGTTTGGGAGGCGGCGGCCAGGAAACAGCAGCGCGCTGCTAACTCCTTGTTAGTGCTGACTTTCATTGCCTTATCATAGAAGTACCAGGCATTTTTACGATTAGCCCATTCAGAATAATAGTGGTTAAAATTAGTACTTGAGAATGTTTCAAGATAGAACGGGTATCGGGGATTATCATCCGAAAAATCAAATGAAGGATAATAATCGAGATTTACCATGTAATAACTCCATTGGCCTGAATGAAAGTAAGCATTGGCAATTTGGTAATAATAGAGATCTGCTTTATCAGGGTGCTTTTCAGCCGTTGCTAACAGTTGATTGATCTTTTTTACGAATTCGTACTTTGAGATTGCCGGGAATTCGTTTTGACCTTTTGGATAACGATATAAACCGGTTTTAGGATTGTAATAGTTGGTTTCAAAACTGGTATTGATTAAGTTTTGATTAATTTCATTCCAATAAGAAGGCGGTATTTTAGCCAGAAATTTTAAAGCTTCAGAGTAATTGCCTTCATTGAGGTATTTACTGCCTCTAATATAATACAAGTCATCAATATTATTAATCAAATTACTGGTCAGGAAACGATCAAACACTGTCTTTTCGGGATTAGTAATGTAGTTACTGATTCGTTCTAAAGATTGATGATCGCAGTGGTTGATCAAAAATGAAGTGGCTAAATTACCATAACCGGTTTGGTCAATGCAGCAGAATCCTTTGGCTAACTGTCCGGCCCTGAAGTATTTTTGCGCCATCAGGATTAGGTAGGAACGGTAAATGATTGTATTATTATATTGCTCTGGGTAGTTTCTAAATTGTCGAAGTGTCGGAGCTATTGCTGTCTCAAGCCCTTCACTGATTCGGTCTGTTTTAGCTAACTCGATCAGACCCCGGAAAGCATTTAACCATGGGGTGAAGGTATCATCAGTTTTAATATGTTCAACCTGGTCAAAATGTATTTTAGCAGTTTCATATTCTTTGAGCAAGATTGATAAATAACCGGCTGCCATCTGCCATAAGGCTGGCCGGCGAATGCGACTCTGATCGACGTTGATCACAAATTCTCGTAAGTCTCTGATGTAATTGAGCGATTCTTCACTTGGAGTTAGTTGTGAAAAGAAGAAATCAGAAGTGAGTAAGGCTTTTTCTAACTTGTTGATATAATAGACCAGCATAAACTCTAACCGTGATGATTTAGGTTCCAGTAAATAGACTTGGGTCAATGGTTCCAGATTGAGGCGTCCTTCATCTTTTAAAAACCACATTAACCACAGGGTAGCTTTTCGGTGATTGTTGCCGGCTTTTGCGAGCGTTTCCTGCCATACTTTTGGAGTAGGAAGATAGAATTCGATCATTGCTTCGTTCATTAAGAGAGGCGCCTGATCAAAAACCAATGAAGTATAAACTAAAAAGTCGCTTTCTTTTCTTAATTTCTTGAAAGCACCGGCTTTATGGCGCAGGGCATGAAAACGGTAGGCACTCTCGTGTTTGAGCGTGGCAACCAGTGAGTCATAATAGCGGATGCAATCGGCGGATTTATTGGCATAATTGGCCAGTCTGACGATCTGGTATCCATAGCGCAGCTTTAAGAAAGGATTAGTGGTCCTTTGATAGTTGGCTAAACCTTCATCGATCAGTACTTGCATTTTTTGTGGATCACGAATCTTCTTCATTTCCTCTTCAAAATCCCAGAACCAACCAGCAAAGTAGGCAAACGGTTCGCATTTTTTGGCAAAGATCAAGTATTCCAAAGTATCCAGTTGCGAAATGTTGGTTAAGTAATTTAAAAAAGAGTTTGGTGACTTTGGAATGGGTTGATTACTTATAACACGTTGTTTGATTGCTTCTAATTGTTTTAGTTCGGTTTTATAGATCACTTCTTCAATGGCTTTGGTTTCAATTTTAACATTAATATACTGTTGCCACTCACGGAGATTAGCAGTCTTGAATGGTTCAGGATCGTAGTCAGCCTGATTGTTATCACCGTCTGATCTCTTATGGGCTTCCCAATGCGTTTGGAAGAGATATTGTTTTAAAAAAGGATCACTGCCAAACTGCGAAGGGAAAAAAGAGATGTCCGATGGTACCAGTTCATTAGTAGCAACTGATTCGTATGATGGAACAGCGCAACCTTGAATGAGCGGTGTCCAACAACTTGTGACAAAGCAAAGACTAATTAATAGAATTAAAAATGGTTTGTAATTTTTCATACGAAAACCTCCTAATCAATTCTGAATCAAAGTGATAAATAATTACGTTGGTTGCAGGATGTTTATTGTTAAGATTTTTTTTGATAAACTTCGCGGTTTTGAGCACTTCTTTGTAGTCGCTTTCATCAATCCGGATCCGGTCATTTTTGTAAATGTAGGATTGATTTAAGTAGGTATTTTTTACTGCGATAAAAGTGTTGTCATTAATCCGTTTGAAGTTCGGGTTGTTTACTAAACTATTAATGGTTACATTGTTAATCAGACCGGTATAGCGCTCACTTTGAAAGACCGCACCCCATGAGTAGATTGGAAGCGCGACATCAAGTTGTAACGGGTATTGTTTCAAAACGCGATTGAGATAGGTAACTGCAGTATCATAGGTTAAGATCGAGTTTTTAATTCCGGCTTGTCCGGGATGCCCAAGGTTATAACACATCAAAACCCCTTTGGTGACCGGTGGGATTCCTGTTTGTTTGGGATATTTGATTTGGTGCAAGCGGATGGTCGCTGAAAGCTCAATTGTGGTTAATTGTTCTTCAGCGCTCCAATTATCTAATTCATTGCGAATCCTTTTTAATAAGGTAAAATATTTCTCGTGATTATTTTTTGTCCAATCACAGTCCAGTTGAATTTCGGGAAATGGAGGAAGCTGATTGTTCATCTGGATCTGCCGGACTTTCTTCACAATATTTTGGGCCAGCGCGGTTAATTGTCCGCTCGGACAGTTGTTAATTGTCTCATTGGTAATATAGATGGTTGGTATCAAAACAATATCGTTCGGGACCGGAGTCTGAAAGCTGATTGCCGGAGTGGGAAGCGGAGCATTGTATGTTGGATCCCATTTAACATCAAAAAATCTGATGTAAAGTCGCTTGATTTGCAGCTTTTGTAAGGTGCTTAAATCCTCGTTTTGCAGGTTGAAATTCGACTTCCAATAATAAAAACTCTTGGTGGTCTGTTTGACAGGACTACAGGAAGCAACCAACAAAATTAATATAATCAGTGGAATTAATTTCAAGTTCCGCAAGATCATACCTCCATAATTTGCAATAATTCTCGATTTCAATAATTATTCCTGCCTTCGTCAAAGATGGAAAAACGTTTTTTGTTGCTCTAAGAGTTGACATTCGATTCATGATTGTAGTATAGTGGTACTAAATAAAACCACTAAATAGGAATGAGATTGATGGAGATTGTTGAAATTTTAATTAAAGCTGGCTTTACCAGACATGAATCATTATTGTATTTAACTCTGTGTCAAGAGGGGGAACTCACAGGCTATGAAGCAGCTAAAATTTCCGGGATTTCCCGCTCAAACGCTTATCTAACCTTGGCCGGATTGGTAGAAAAGGGAGCGGCGTGGAAGATTGATGGTGAGGTTGTCCGCTATACTCCGGTACCACCTCAGGAATTATGCCTCAATTTAAAGCGCGAGTATCAACAATTATTGGACTATATTGAAGCTCATGCTCCTCAACTGAAGCAGGAGTCCGACCCATTTATCACGATCAGTGGTGATATTCAGGTAAGGCATAAGGTTAAAAATATAATTAATGAGGCTGAAAAACGTATCTATCTGTCCTTGAGTAATACTGAACTGAAATTGGTTTATGAGGAGCTTCAGGCCGCGGTATCAAGAGGGCTGAAAGTTGTCCTAATTACGGACCAATTAATTCAAATGGGTACTGCAACAGTCTATCTTACTAATAAAACCCCCGGTCAAATCAGATTGATAGCTGATTCGACAGTTGTATTAACGGGCGAATGGGTAAGCAATCTGAAGGCCAATTGTATATACTCGAAAAATCAGATTTTAGTCGCTCTGATTAAGGATTCGCTTACTAATGAGATTGAGTTGCTTGGCAGGAAAGGGTAATATTATCTTCTTTTCTTCCAAAAAAGTATTAATCTTTTAAACGTTCAGTTTAAAATTTGGAGGTATTATTATGCTAGCAGTTACTGAATTGACTAACTTTTATGGGGAGACTGACCCGCAAGCGTTGATCGCTAAATATGGCAGCCCGTTATATGTTTATAATGAACGGATCTTGCGCCAGCGCTGCCGGGAGATGAAGGAGTTGGTCTCATTGGACGGTTTTCGGGTTAATTATTCAACGAAAGCCAATGCCAATTTGGAATTATTAAAGATCATCCGGTCCGAAGGCTTGGATGCGGATGCAATGTCACCGGGAGAGATTTATGTGCTGTTGAAGGCGGGATTTAAACCGGAACAGATCTTATTTATTCCGAACAATGTTTCCGATCAGGAACTGCAGTATGCGATTGATCAGAAGATCAAGATCAGTGTCGACTCGCTTTCGCAACTGGAACGGTTGGGACGGCTTCATCCCGGGGGTGAAGTGGTAGTCCGTTTTAATTCCGGGGTTGGTGCTGGGCATCATGAAAAAGTAGTGACCGGAGGTTCGAAGACGAAGTTTGGAGTTAATCCGGGGCAGATTGCAGCAGTTAAAGAACTAGTGGCCCGCTATCGCCTGAAATTGATCGGGATCAATCAACATATCGGATCATTATTTTTGGAGGAGAAACCCTATCTGGATGGGGTTAAAGCGTTGTTAGCAATTGCAGTCCAATTTGAAGGATTAAGCTTTGTTGACTTTGGTGGCGGTTTTGGAATCCCATATCGGAAACAGGAAAGTCAGGCGCGGTTGGATTTAACCAAATTATGCACCCAATTAACCGGGTTGTTAAGCAATTGGCGGGCAACCTATAATCCTGCAGTTGAGTTTAAGATTGAACCGGGACGTTATTTGGTAGCCGAGTCCGGTGTCCTCTTAGGGACGGTTTACGCACACAAAGAAAATGGCGGCACGACCTATATCGGGACTGATCTGGGTTTCAATGTACTGATTCGCCCAGCGCTGTATGATTCCCATCATGATCTTGAGGTCTACCGCAATGGTAAAGTGGTGTCAAGGACAGAACTGCAACCGGTGACCGTGGTGGGCAATATCTGTGAGACAGGAGACATTATGGCGAAAGAGCGCGAACTGCCGTTGATTGAAGAGGGGGATCTTCTCGGAGTAATGGATGCCGGCGGTTATGGTTATGTGATGAGTTCCAATTACAATAACCGGTTGCGGCCGGCAGAGGTGCTGATCGATCAGAATGGGGACGACCGTTTAATCCGCCGGAGGGAGACATTTGAAGATTTGGTTGCTTGTTGTGTGTGAGAGTTACTGTTTGAATAGGTATGAAATAAAAGGATTGCGAGCAGTTTAGTTGAGCTGCTCGCTTGTTGAAGATTTTCTATTTTTACATGATGGTTAATTGGTTGCCGTCGGGATCGTGGATGATCAGGCAGTCTCCGTAACTTTCATGCAACAGCTTAAAGTTCTGATACTGCTTCTCTTCCAGCCGCTGTACAATTGCCTCCAAATTGCCGCGGACGGCAATTTCGACTGGGCCTTTGCCCTTACCCCAGTATTCCTCTTTCCACAGACAGATCTGGAGTGAATCAGCATCGAAGCCAAATTTTATCCCGTCTAGTTCGTTATTGTATCCCGGGAAGGTAATGGGAATTTCCAGGAGATCGTGGTAGAATGATTTCATTTTTTCAATTTGTGCGGTATGTAAATTGATGCAGTATAGTTTTCTGATCGGCGGTTTTTTCACAGGAAGCTCTCCGTTTATTTCCTGTAAAAACTTGAGGTTCATGATGATCAGGTGTGCTTTCCACCAATTTTTTGCAAGACACCATTCTTCGGGATAACCCCCCCACTGCCAGTTGACTGTCCAGGTACCGTCCGGAAGTTGGGTGTTTCTGATAAACTCGCATTCGTATTGTGCCAATTCTGCAAAGTGTTGATAGAGGAAACTCTCTTTGTTGGTAAAGAAATTTGAAGGCTTACAGACATAATTCGTCTCCCACAACTCCCGGTCCCAGGTTAAGGCTTTCTTGACCTTCTCTACCAGGAGCTTTTCCACAGCCACGATCTGCAGTTCCTCAGTCAGTCCTGCTTGGTGGCAATATTCGGTCATTCTGACATAACAGGCCAGGAGATGCATTTCAGCACCGTTGTCCGTATTCTGCAGATATTGGATCGCTTCCTTGGTGATCGCATAGCATTTTTGGTACAAACTGCTGTTTTTGGCGGCAAATCTTAAAGCAAAGCTTGCCAAGGCAGCGGTTGGATTGTAATTAATTGCATTATGGTTTTTACTGTTGTAGGTCCACCATGGGGCATGCGGGTAGTCGTTATTGGTAGGGACGGTATTGAGCCAGAATTTGCCGTTAAAGTCCTTGCCACTGTCTAAGTAGGCCAGGATGCCCCGGATGATTGGATGACCTTCTGAAAGGCCGATCTCATTAAGGATTTCGGTTGCAGCCCAGGTCTGGACCGGAGAAGAGGTAGGGTTGAAACAATCTGCTTCCAAAGCATGTCCAAAGCCACCGTCTTCATTTTGGTACTCTGCAAGTGCTGCCAAGACGGCTTCCCGGCTCCCATTCTCAAATAGATACCGGAACCGGGCCCGCTCGATGGGTCTGGCGTTAAAACAGATCCATTTTCTTGCTTTATCGAAAATACTTCTTTCCATGTTGATAGCCCCTTAATTTTAATATTTAATCAATACCAAAAAAATGTATCGGCAAATGTGACATGATATCTGAGTAAATCGAACCCAACGGACATCAAAAAATCTGATGTAAAGGCGCTTAATTTGTAACGTGGTAAAATCTTCTTTCGTTATTGACAATAATAGGTTATCAGAATATGTTAAAAAATAAAAGATTAAACTTCTATTTTAGATTTTTTATTTTTTTATTTTTGGCGGAACTCCTCTGGTTAAAAATATCATTATCTTTTAATCCGTTATGCAAGATTCTATTTTGTAGCAGGTAAGCTTTTGTTGCTGTAGAATTGTAATGTAAGAAAATAATGATTGTGTTGGTGGACGATGGACGTACAGCGATTTTTAAAAAAACTAACTTCTGATCAATATTATCAAGGACAAATTGCGTTTATCAAAGAGTTACCCAGCCGCGAAGCAGTTTACGGGGATGTCAGTCCACCATTACCGGAGACAATCCAACGGTTGCTGTTAGCACGGGGAATTGAAAAACTATATTCGCATCAAGCGGCGGCGATCAATGCCATTAGAGAGGGTCAACATACCGTTGTAGTTACCGGGACTGCCAGCGGAAAAACGCTCTGTTACCATCTGCCGGTTTTGGAGCGTTTTGTAAACGACCAACGTTCCCGGGCTTTATTTTTATATCCTACCAAAGCGTTGGCCCAAGACCAGTTGAAGACGTTGCTCCGTCTTACTGAAAACCTCACCGGACTAAAACCGGTGATGGGCACTTATGATGGCGATACTCCGGTAAGCAGCCGGAAACGGTTACGGGATTCGGGAAATTTTATCCTCATCAATCCGGATATGTTACACCAGGGGATCTTGCCCAAACATCCGGGATGGTCGCAGTTTTTCGCTAATTTACATTATGTTGTGATTGATGAGGTCCATACATACCGGGGGGTTTTTGGCTCTAATGTTGCTAATGTGATCCGGCGCTTAAAACGAATCTGCAGCCACTATGGCAGTCAACCGGTCTTCATTGCTACTTCGGCAACGATCAATAATCCTTTAGAACACGCTCAGAGTTTACTCGGTTGTGAGATGCAACTGATCAATAACGATGGCGCACCGCGCGGCAGAAAGTATTTTGTGTTCTGGAATCCGCCGCATTTGGACGAAAGTAAGACCGAACGGAAAAGTGCCAACTCGGAAGCGGCACAGTTAATGACGGAACTACTGAAGGAACGGATCCCGACGATTACTTTTGCGAAAGCCCGGGTGGTTACGGAGCTGATCTATCGTTATGTCCAGGACCAACTGGAGCGGCAAAGCCCTTCACTTGCGAAAAAGATTCGCGCTTATCGCGGTGGATACTTACCGGAAGAGCGCCGTGAGATTGAACGACAACTCTTTGAAGGAGAACTCCTTGGAGTTACCAGTACCAATGCCTTAGAGTTAGGAATTGATATTGGACAGTTGGAGGCTTGTCTGGTGGTTGGGTATCCTGGAACAATTGCTTCCACTTGGCAACAAGCAGGTCGGGTTGGGCGTGCGAAGGAAGATTCATTAGTGATCTTTATCCCGCATCAAAATCCGATTGACCAGTATTTGATTAAAAATACGGCCTACTTTTTTGAACAGAATCCGGAAACCGCAGTGATCGATCCCAACAATCCTCATATCTTATTGGGACACTTGCGAAGTGCTGCGTTTGAAGCACCATTGACAGCCGGTGATTGTTATCAGTTTGGCGAATATGCTTTGGCATTGATGGAACTGCTGGGTGAGGCAGGGCAACTCAAGGAGATGGGCGCTAAGTGGTACTGGCGGACTACCGGTTTTCCGGCCGCAGATGTTAGTTTGCGGAATATTTCTGATAATGTCTTTAGTATTGTCGATCTCTCAAACAATAAAGTGATCGGGACACTGGATGAGTTAAGCGCTTATCAGCAGATTTATACCGAAGCGATCTATCTCCATGATGGTGAGACCTACTTTGTCAAAGAGATGAATGTACCCCAGAAGATCTCTTATGTTGAAAAACTGGAGGTTGATTACTATACCCAATCAATTACCGAAGTACAGATAACCGTCTGTTCAACGGATCTCGAACAGCAGTTGGAGAAGGCAACAGTTGGATTTGGCGGGGTTGAGGTGATGATCAAACCATACCTGTTTCGTAAGATTAAGTTCGGTTCCCGGGACAGTATCGGATTTGGGAAGATTGATCTTGAACCGCAGGTGATGCAGACCAATGCTTTTTGGTTACTGCCGCCGCCATCAACCCTTAATCTGGTTAAAAGCTTTGGCAAGGACCCGGTCGAGAGTATGCTGGCAATAGCGAATGTGCTTACCGAAGTTTTACCATTCTTAGTAATGTGTGATACCAGTGATATTGGATCCATTGTTGATCTGGCTAATCATGGCGCTCCGGCGCTCTTTGTTTATGATAAATATCCGGGTGGCATCGGATTTGCCCATCGCTCGTTTGAGAAAGTAGCCGCAGTTTGTTTGGCAGCCTGTAATTTAATCACTAGTTGTCAGTGTGATTCAGGGTGTCCGTCTTGTGTTGGTTCACCGTTACCACCCAATCCGCAGTTGGATCCGGACACTGCCGGTAAAGGGCGAATCCCTGATAAAGAAGGTGCACTGGTGATCCTTCATGACCTGTTAGGGTTGGAACCATATATCCCAACTTCGATCCGGAGCAGTAACAGTAGTGTAAAAAACTCAAGTGATTCGATCGAATATCCGAAACTAGTAAGGTTACCGGAGAAGATTGAGGAACAACTACGTCAAAAACTGGCAGGTATCAAGCGCAATCCCAAGAATTCTTAAGGAGGAAAAAAGATGGAGCAGATTAGCTTAGCGTTGATTGGCGGTTCTGGTTTTTATCAGCCCGGGATGTTGGCGGAGACTCGAAATCAGGAGTTAATTACACCATATGGGAAGGCCAATGTTATCATTGGAAGGCTTAATGATAAATCAATTGCTTTTTTGGCACGTCATGGAGCCGGTCATTCTTTGTTACCGCACCAATTAAATTATCGTGCTAATCTTTGGGGTTTAAAGGAGCTTGGTGTTAAAAGAATATTGGCAACCACTGCGGTTGGTAGTTTACAACCGGATTTGGGACCCGGTTCATTGGTGATCATCGATCAATTTTTGGATTTTACTAAAAATCGGCCGTTGACATTTTTTGAAAATAATGATGTCCATCGCGCACATGTTGATGTCACTGAACCATACTGCTCTTATCTGCGGGCGGAATTGAAAGCGGCAGCCCAGAGAAGAAATATTCCGGTTCGTTTTGGCGGTTGTTATGTTTGTGCCGAAGGCCCTCGCTACGAAACTGCGGCTGAGATCAGGATGTATCGGATGCTTGGCGGTGATGTTGTAGGGATGACTGGGGTACCAGAGGTGGTTTTAGCCCGGGAATTGGGTATCTGTTATGCTAATATCAGTATTATTACCAATTTTGCTGCTGGGATCAACCAACAGCCGTTGACCCACAAAGAAGTGGTGGAGGTCATGAATGAAAATCAGGCGAAGTTGCGGACTTTGATTATGGATTGTTTTGCAGCTGAAGATGGTAATTTTGAATGTAATTGTTGTGGCCGTAGCGAGCAATAAAAAGAGACCGATTTAAATCGGTCCTTTTTTATTGCTGGGAATACCATAACGCGGGAAGCTATGGTAGACCTGAAAACATTGCGGGCAGAACCACTTACCGTCAGCTGGAAGGAGACGATGGCGGTTGCAGGTTGGACAAAGCATCGCTGTCACCTCTTAACTATAAAGATAGATTATATTATATAAAATGTCTAGTTAAATGATGCTGGGATTTATGTGAAGATTTGGTTGTGGTTTTATAAAATTTTTCTTGGTGTTCTTTCAATCCCGAAGAGAAATAATAGCTAGGGAAGGAGGGAATGATTTTGGCCAAGAAAAATAAAAAACAAAGTTTTACAAACCAAGGGATGAATTTTAAAATCGCCCGGGAAACCAATCCTCAGGCAGATCCGGAGTTTGCTTCCGAATTTCCAACCAATACAGGTAAAGCAGGAAAGAATCAGCAGCAGTCGCAGCAGAAGAATCAACAGTAAGGATTTTATAATTAAAGGGCTGTTGTTAAACTACTTTTCAAGTAGGGCAACGCCCGTTTTTATTGATGGGTTAACACTCATAAAGTCTTCCCTTAAGATTCAAGGTATGATATTATTATTTGGGATCATTTTGGCATGATTTAGAAACTAAGCAGGACTAATTGATCATACATTTTGTGGTTAATTTTAATTAAACAGCAAGAGCGATTTAAAAAAGTATTTTGAGGGAGTGGGCTTTATGGATCAACAAGAGGTAAGAACGCGATTTGCCCCGAGTCCGACGGGGTATCTACATATTGGTGGTGCCAGAACGGCAATTTATGACTGGTTACTGGCAAAACAAAGAGGCGGAAAGTTTCTCTTAAGGATCGAAGATACAGACCGGAACCGTTTTGTCCCGGATTCGTTAGCGGATATAACTGCCAGTTTACGTTGGTTAGGATTGGATTGGGACGAAGGACCGGAGGTTGGCGGTGAATATGGACCTTACTTTCAGTCAGAACGGTTAGAGATTTACCACCGTTATGCCGAACAGTTAATCAATGAAGGTAAGGCTTATTATTGTTACTGTTCAGCCGAGCGTCTGCAGGAACTGCGTCAAAGTCAACAGCAAGTTGGATATGATCGGCATTGCCGGGAGCTTAGTGCCGAAGAGCGGCAGCAATTGGAGCAGAGCGGATGCAAAAAAGTAATCCGCTTTAAGACTCCGTTGTCTGGTAAAACTGTTGTGAAAGACGGAATCCGTGATGAGATGTCGTTTGATAACAGTACATTGGAAGACTTGGTGTTGATCAAATCTGATGGTTTTCCAACCTATCATTTTGCAAATGTTGTTGATGATCATTTGATGCAGGTTACGCATGTCTTACGGGGCGAGGAGTGGATTGCGAGCACTCCAGTACATGTTTTGCTGTATCAGGCTTTTGGCTGGGAACCACCTCAATTTGTTCATTTATCAATCTTTCTGTCTCCTGATGGAAAGGGTAAGTTAAGCAAGCGTCATGGTGCAACCAGTGCCAAAGAATACCGTGAACAAGGCTATTTGCCGGAAGCTTTATTTAACTTCCTGTTATTGTTAGGCTGGAATCCTGGTACTGATCAGGAGATCTTCTCTAAGGAGGAAGCGATCGCCAGTTTTAGTCTGGAACGGGTCAATGCTTCACCGGTAAGATTTTCTACGGATAAACTTAACTGGCTAAATGGAGTCTATATTCGCAAGTTAACCCCTGTTGAGCTGGCAAATCGTTGCCTACCGTTTTTACAAAAGCAAGGATTACTGCCCGAACCCTGTCCAGCAGACCGGTTTGATTACCTCGTTTCATTAATGCCATTAGTTCAGGAACGCTTAAAATTACTGACGGAGATTGGTGACTGGGTTGATTTCTTCCTCAAAGAAGAGATTGAGACACCTGGTGTTGAGTTGTTGATTCCCAAAAAGATGGACCAGGCCTTAACTTTAAAAGTGTTGGAGAGTGTCTATACAGCTCTTGAAAAAGTAGATGATAGCTTTAATGAGCAAGAACTTGAGGCGGCATTACATCATTTGCCGGAACAATTGGAGATTAAGGCCGGACAGTTATTTATGCCATTGAGAGTAGCAATTACCGGGAAGACAGCGACTCCCGGCATCTATGAAACAATGCATGCTCTTGGGAAAGGACGCGTTTTAAAACGGGTACAAGCGGCGATTGGCAGGTTGAGGGAGGAATAGATTTTCCTAACCATCAAATAAATATTGGGCTGTTGCAAACTTTTTCAAGTAAAAGCAACAGCCTTTTTGCTTTCCGATGATGGAAAAACAGTCAAGTGAACGCTTATCGATCAAATTTAGGCCCGTTTGATGGCGGTGTTTTGTCTGGTTTATAGTTTGATTTGTATTCATTATTCTTTGATTTATAAAAATAATCTTTCTTAAGTTTTTCAATTTGTTCAATAACAGTCTCAGGGTTTTTGATGATATTTTCTAACCCTTTAATATTGATAGATGATTTTTTAACAAATGATTCGGGGCATTGTTCTATTGTGTCAAGAATTTTTATCATATTTTCTCCGGCCTTAATCAAAACGTCTATTTCAAATGCTGTCTTTTGCAGCTCTTTTTTTACAGGCCCATCCGGTATGATATCGCTTAAACCATCACATTTTTCTTTAATAATTTTTTCTTTGTCGTTACGTATTTTAATGAGAAAAGTTTCTAATTTAAAATTTCCCGGTATTAGATTGCTATCTTCAGCCTGTAATTCAGATATAATTTTATTCAGTTCATATTCAGCAGAATCAAGATACAATTTTAGTGATTTTTCCTGTAAATGTCCGATCTTTTCAATACATTCCTCTAAATGGCTTTCTATAGCTTTTTGAAAAAACTTAATGTTGTACTGCTTACTGGTTGGATTAGGATTTTTCTTTGCAATTTGTTCTTGAGAAGCGCTGAATTTTCCCTCAATTGTTTTGCTTGGATTTTCTTCTTTTATGAGCTTATCCAGTCGAAGGAGGTCGTTGATAAGCTGTTTTTCTTTAAATAATTCTTCATTAATTGCTGCAATTAATTCGTTTCTTTTCTGTATCGATCCTCCATTTAGATCAGCACCATTTTTCTCAAGTTCATTCATGATGGATGATTTTTGTCGCGTAAGACCTTCGGCATCAGTTTCAAGCCCTCCGGGAATAAGAAGCGTCGTTGTAGCTCTATTTTGAGGAGGAATAGTTTTGATGGCGATTTTAATATCTTCCAGATGAAGTTTGGTTTCTTGATCGGGATTTTCATTTAGTAGTGCATTAATTTTCATGGATAATTGATCGAGAGGAATCTGGACGCTAATCTGTTCATTGATGCTTTTATATTGTTCTTCAATTGAGTTTCTGTCCAATGGGCGATTCAACCGAATGGTCTGATTGGTTTCATTAGTGTAATTATTAATAAAGCGTTCAAGGTCCTTTTCTAAATTAATATAATCATTTTTAAGCTCATCATCATAAAAATATGGATTAGAGCTTTCGTTAAGATGTCTGTTAAATTGTTGCAGTTTGGTCAGGAGTTCGGAGAGCGGAACATCTTCTTTTAGTGCTTCTTTAAGAGCAGGTATTTGCTGATATAACGACTCCATATTGATACTGAATTCATCGGGAAGATTGATTTCAATTTGTTGATCCGGATTCTTTTCAAGAGCAGCATTGATATTATTGCGTAATTGTCTAAATTTGGTACTACGAATTATAGCATTGAGAAATTGTTGATCTTTAATCAAAGCCGGAGATTCACTGCCTGCTAAATTCTTGACTTCTTCATTAAGGATCTTAATATACTCATCAATTTTTACGCTAATTTTTTTCAATTCATATTGCATGAAGCTACTCCTTGAAAAATATACAGTAATTTTGATAATAACTGATTTATATTCAAATTCTTCTTATTGGTCAAGGATACCTTCATTTAGGGGATTAGATTTTCAAAGTTCTCTGTGAAAGATTGAACAGAGACAATTAAGTGTCATTAAATTACTTGATAATGGCATCTTAATGATTGGTATTATCTGCTATTATTCTGTACCTTGACTTAATCAAGCGTAGCTGATATAATATATTGTGCACATAAAAGCGTGTTAAATGCTATCGACTAATCGTGCCTTGGGGGATCGTCTAGTGGTAGGACAACGGGTTCTGGCCCCGTCAGCGAGGGTTCGAGTCCTTCTCCCCCAGCCAATGAAGATTTAGAGGCATTGTCAAACGAAAAGCTAAAATGGTCTTATCGTCTAGAGGCGTCGTTTGCAAAGCAAACGCAGACACCGCCCTCTCACGGCGAAATGTAGGGTCAAACGAAAGTATAAATTATGGTCTTATCGTCTAGAGGCGTCGTTTGCAAAGCAAACGCAGACACCGCCCTCTCACGGCGAAATGTAGGGTCAAACGAAAGTATAAATTATGGTCTTATCGTCTAGAGGCCTAGGACACCGCCCTCTCACGGCGGAGACACGGGTTCGAATCCCGTTAAGACTACCAAACGAATTTCAACCACGGTTATTCCGTGGTTTTTGTATTGTTGGAGATAATAGTCAAAACGAAATTTTAAAGAAAAGTAAATACGGTCTTATCGTCTAGAGGCGACGTTTGCAAAGCAAACGCGGACACCGCCCTCTCACGGCGGAGACACGGGCATCTTGACAAAGATAACGAATCCCGTTAAGACTACCAGCAAAATTTAAACCACGGAAAACCGTGGTTTTTTGTATTGCAGGAAATAATTGTCAGGAAATTGGGACGAAATTTTGCAGAAAAGAAAATATGGTTCTATCGTCTAGATGATGTAATCTGATTGCAATTATAGTAAAAAAACATAATGCAATATTTTTGAAATAGATTACATAATTATTGTATTTTTATTAAAAATTATGCTATTATATGTAAAGTGGGTTAATTTTTTATTAATATAATGTAACAAAAAAGTAATAAGATTCCAAGAATATAATTTTATTGAAAAGAATGCGAGAGTGGGTGGTCAAAAAATTTTTTTATTGATTTTTAAGTCCTGGCATAATCACAGAACTACTTATCTTCTATATATTTAATTGGAATTTGCAGTAAAATTTTAATTTATGATATGAAAGGTGTTATCCAATGTTATTTAATTCATTAGAGTTTTTAATCTTTTTTCCGTTGGTTATAGCTTTGTATTTTATTTTGCCGCATAAGTTTCGCTGGGCATTATTATTGTTAGCCAGCTGTATATTTTATATGTATTATAAGCCAATCTATATTGTTTTACTCATGTTCTCAGCGTATCTTGACTATTGTGTAAGTATTAAAATGGAGGAGACTTCTTCAAAGCAGAAAAAGAAGTTTTACTTATTGGTTAGCCTCATTGGGAATCTTGGTTTATTATTTATCTTCAAATACTTTAACTTTTTTAACAGTCTCTTTGGTGCTGCTGTTACCGCATTTGGCGGGGAATACTCTTTTCGGGGGTTAAACCTGTTGTTACCGATGGGAATCTCTTTTTATACTTTTCAGACGTTAAGTTATACCATTGATGTCTATCGGGGCAACAGAAAAGCCGAACGGCATTTTGGATATTTTGCCCTTTATGTAAGCTATTTTCCACAATTGGTTGCCGGTCCGATTGAAAGGTCAGATCGTCTTTTACCACAATTGCAGGAGCAACATAATTTTGATTATGATCGGGCAGTCTCCGGTCTGCGCCGCATGTTATGGGGTTTCTTTAAAAAAGTGATTATTGCGGATAATCTGGCTGTGGTTGTCAATCCTGTTTTTGCTAATCCGTACAAGTATAACGGATTTACATTATTACTGGGTGTGTTATTCTTTAATATCCAAATTTTCTGTGATTTCTCAGCATATTCGGATATTGCGATTGGTTCGGCCCGGGTGATGGGGGTTGAATTGATGGAAAACTTTAGACGTCCGTATTTTGCGAGAAATCTTAATGAGTTTTGGCGAAGATGGCACATTTCACTGACTACCTGGTTTAAAGACTATTTATATTTTCCTTTGGGCGGAAGTCGGGTCTCCAGAGCGAGACGGAATCTAAATGTAAGTTTGGTCTTTTTAATAAGTGGCCTATGGCATGGAGCCAATTTAACCTTTATAGTCTGGGGAGCTTTCCATGCATTGCTGCAATTTTTTGGTGAAATAACTAAAAGTTTTCGTGAGCAAATTTATACCCTGCTTCGGATACCTGAGCAGTCAAAGTTCAAGAGAGTATTTCAAATTTTGATCACTTTTACGATCGTCTGTTTAGCAGGATTGATCTTTAGAGCTCAAACGCTTTCGGATGCTTATTATATTGCTACACACTTAATTGATTTCGATTCCAATTATAATTTGAGGGTAGCACTTGAGAATTTGGGACTCAACAGTATGCAAGTTCTATTGATCTTCCTGACATTATTTGCTATTGGAATCATGTTTTTAAAGCATCTTCTGGAAGAGTTAAATGTTGGACGGTTGATTGACATCAATAGGTATCCAATAGCATTAAGATGGGGCTTGTATCTGTTTCTTCTGTTTTTTATCGTTATTGCCGGTAGCTTTACCAATCAAGAATTTATCTATTTTCAATTTTAGTCTGGTGAGGGTATGACATGAAAAAATTTTTGATTAAACTTATGACCTTTATAACACTTTTTTTGCTGTTAAACATTTTAATAATAGCATTACCGGAGAATGACAATGACTTTTTACATGCGATTACTGATAAACACCAGTTACTAAGGTTAACCCAAAACGACAAACGGCTTATCGTTATCGGAGGGTCAAATGTGGCGTTTGGGGTTGACAGTAAAAAAATTGAAGCACAATTAGGTATTAGAGTTATTAATGTTGCTGTACATGCTGGAATGGGTTTGAAATATACACTTGACGACATAGTCAAATATATCAATAAAGGTGATATTGTACTCTTAATCCCTGAATACCATATGTTTTATGATGATAAGTTTTATGGTGGTACCGAGACTATCGAAGTTTTGCGGATCTGTCCGGAGAATTTAAATAGTATATCTTTCAAGCAATTTATCCAGATGTTTAAGGGATATCCACCCTATGTCAGACGTAAAGTTGGCTATACTGCTTTGAATTTAATGGGTGTCAAAAAATTTGGAGATATCTATTTTCGTGATTCGTTTAATGAGTACGGGGACTTAGTTGCTCATTTGGAGCGAGAAAATTTAATATTTGATACGAGTTGCCGTTTAGAAAAACTCAATCCCGAAGTCTTTTCTTATATTGAACAAATTAAAAGTCAAATCGATGCCCATGAAGGTGTATTATTGATCTCTTTTCCGTCTTTTCATGTAACAGCTTATAATGATGTCCGTAAACAGGTCAATACTGTTGTCAGAGAATTGAAGAATAATTCTAATCTTAATATAATCTCTAATTTCCAGGACTATATCTTTGATCATGAGTTATTTTATAACTCCATCTATCATCTGAATGCTGATGGGAGGGAGCTTCGGACTGCGAGGTTAATTAAAGACCTGCAAAGATTGACGGGTGTTGCCGGGATCTCATGGCAACCAAATCCATCTGTTGGAAAGTATCTGCAATAATTTTCGATTTAACGGGCTTGTGATTGGATGTAGATTTGTTCCATTGACAAGGATGTATTTGTTGCTAGTATATTGATACTTTTAAGAGACCAGCTTCAAAAGAGGCTGGTTTTTAGTTTTATTCCGGAATTGCAGTTGGGTATCTGTTAAAAACATTGTAATATTAATTCTTTCACCCCTAGTTTTTTGGATTTTTCAAAGTACAACAACCAAAAACATCGGATGGTTAAACTATTATTTTCCTTATTATGTGTTCGATAATGAATTTTTGATCCAAAAATGACTCTTTTGATACTCAAATTGTGATCCACTTGAAGTCAAATTTCTTTTTAAATTTTTTAGTTGCTTTTTTTAAATAGTTACACTTAAATTCCTGGCAATTCAGCTTTTTTCCTGATAGAAAAAATCCAAATTGCCAGGCTAAATGGATCACATTTGGTTATCGTAGGTGGATCTAACTTTGATTATCAAGTGGATCAATTTTTCATTATCAATCGCATTATTAAATAGATTATTAAAAATAAAAATTAAAAATATGTAAATAAGGAGGAAAAATCATATTAATGCAGAAAATACCATATATTCAAAACAAAATTAACAACAGGAATTTTATTGGTAGTAGTTGTATTGGCTATGGTCCTTGCGGGCTGTGGTGGCGGAGGTGGTAAAAAAGGCGGGGGAACCGATGCTGCGAACAATCCGAATAGCGAACCTAATGTCCCCACTACTTCAAGCGGTTCAGGAGTTTTAAAATCAATACCTGATAAACTGAAGAATACCACTTGGGAGGGTAAAGACAGGAAAGGAGTTGTAGTAAAAATCAGTTTTACTACTAACGATTTTACTTATTCCAGAGATAAAGAAAACTTTAAGTTTAGTGATAAGTACCGTGATTATGTGATTGAGGAAGAAGTTACTGGAACTTATTATTCAGTTACTAGTTATAAAGGAAATACTGAACATGAGTGGGATTTTGCTACTATAGAAAATGGTAAATTAGAATTTTCTTTCGTAAATGAAAAAGATGAACAAATTATGGCTACTTTAGTGAAGAAATAAGTTTATATTTTCCCAAAAAACTCACCTGTATAACTAATAGGTGAGTTTTTTTGTTGGGTTTTTTGTAGCAAGCCAAATTACTGAATTTGCCTTTCATCTGACTCGATTATGGGTTTAAAGCCACGCCGTGAAGAGGTTTCCACTTTTGGGACCCGTAGTTTCAAGACACCGTTACGGTAGTGGGCCGTTGCCTGTTCGGATTTCACCTCAACCGGTAATGGGATGGTCCGGTAGAAACTGCCATAGTGGCGTTCTGTTAAATGGTAACCTTTTTCCTCACGGGTTTGATCCTGTTTGATTTCCCCTTTAAGAGTGATCATTCTTTCTTCAACGGTAATGTCCAGATCTTCACGATTTACCCCTGGAATATCAGCATGCAGAATAATTTCATTCTCCGTTTCTTTAAGATCGACCGATGGACCAAAATTGCCGGAACGGAAAAAATCATTGAAGGTTTTGGGGATTAGCTGAAAGCGATCTTCCCAGAAATCATGGTTGAACGGGCTTAGCCAATTACGATTATTCATAATTTTTTCCTCCTTCAGTTTTTGATTTATTTTATACAGATATTATTTCACTAATTTTATGATTTAGTCTTATCCAATAATCTTATGAAGTTTTTTGATGTATAAACTGAATGATAATAGTTTGACAAATTAGGGTAATAATAACTGTAACCAAATTGGGAGGATTAATTGATGTTTTGGCAAATGTTATTGGCTTTTGGTTTGAGCTTTTTGGTAACTGCCTTTTTGGCATTGCTTTTTGCTCGGCCGGGGATTAATCTGATTGTAGACCGGTTTGTCAAAAGGTTGCTGCAGGATCCATACCCGGAAAACCTGGCCGAGATGTACAATGTCTTTAAAAAAGTGGGAGTTCAGAATGTCGTGGAGGCTGACTTGCGGGCCAATGACGGCGAACCGCTGAAACGTCCGTTTGGAAGCCCAATTCATTTTTCCGATTGGGATCAATTATTGTTTAATCCGGTCTATTTATCACGCCGGCCAATTGAAGAATCGGTTTCAATTGATACTTCAGTAACCATTGGACCATTGGCCAAACGTCCACTGGAGATTGATCTTCCGATAATGATTGGGGGAATGGCCTATGGATTTGGGCCATCGTTAAGAGCCAAATTAGCATTGGCCAAGGGAGTGGATCTGGTTAATACCGCCACCAATACCGGAGTTGGTCCGTTTTTACCGGAGGAACGAAAATACACGAAACGGTTGATCATTCAATATAATCGCGGTAATTGGGGGAAGGAAGAAGAAGTACTACGTCAGGCAGATATGATTGAGGTTCAACTTGGATATGGAGCTTTAGGTCCGGCGCCGGTAGTGTTAGACGCTGAAGATATCAGCGAGGAGTTTCGCGAGTATATGAAGTTACGGCCCGGTACCGAACTGAAATTAGACAGTACACTTGATGGTATAACTACTAAAAGGGCTTTGACCGGCTTGGTGGATTATTTAAAGAAGGTCACCAATGGTGTTCCGGTTGGAGTAAAGATTGGCGCCACTCATTATTTAGAAAAAGAGTTGGATATTCTCGTGGGTGCAGGTGTTGATTTCGTAACGATTGATGGCGCTGAAGGAGGAATTAATTTTGGTCCGGCCATCTTAGCTGATGACTGTGGACTGCCAACTTTACCGGCGCTTTGCCGGGCTGCTGCTTACTTCCAGAAAAATCGTTTAGACAAGAAAGTTTCATTAATAATCTCCGGGGGATTATTCAATCCGGGCCAATTTTTAAAAGCAATTGCTTTAGGAGCAGATGCCGTATACATTGGAACAATCGCAATGCTGGTCATTGCACATCTGCAAGTGAGTAAGACTATTCCATGGGAACCGCCTACCGAACTGGTTTATGAGAGGGGCAAGTTTAAAGACGAATTGGATATCGAAAAAGGAGCGTTAAATATTGCTAACTATTTAAAAAGCTGCAAAGAAGAGATGGTCCTTGCCCTGCGGTCAATGGGAAGAACTTCGCTCGCAGAATTGACTTTAAAGGATCTCTGTGCACTTACTCCGGATATCTCGTCAATGACCAGAACGGAACTGGGGTTATATGCGCCCATGTTAGCAAGTGAGGGTACCAATGACTGATTTATTGTTAGTTTTTCTAAGTAGTTTACTGGGATTATTAATTGCAGGTGTTGTGGTAGGGTTCTTTTTTCTAAAAAAGATTACCAAAGAAATATGTATGGCGAAAAATTTAAAACGAATCAGTAATTGGTTGCTAATGTTTACCAAATTGGACTGGCGGAATTATATCGAAACAATGCTACGTGCGGAAGAAGGAAAGAGTATTGCGCGCCCGTTTGGGACGCCAATCCGCCATTTTAGCTGGAATAAGATTCAATTCAATCCGGTTTACCTAAGCAAAACACCATTGGATGATGTTGAAGTCAATACTGAAATTGTACTGGGTCCCAGAGCGAAGCAGCCCTTAAAACTGGAAATTCCAATACTGTTAGCCGGGATGGCTTACGGAAGCGCGCTAAGTTTGCGTTCGCATCAGGCGTTAGGTGGAGCAGCCAAACAGGTAGGAAGCGTTTTGAATTTCGGTAATGGAGTATTTTTACCGGAAATGCGGCGTGAAACTGATAAGTTCGTGCTGCAGATACCCCGGGCATATTGGTCACGGGAACCGGAGATCTGGCAGCAAGTGGACTTAATCGAGATTGGTCTGGGGCACAGCGCGTGGGCTTCAGCACCGATTAGAATCGATGGTTACCGGGTATCACCTGATTTTGCAGATCGAATTAAGGCAATACCGGGGCTAGATCTGGAAATCCATAGTAATCTGCCGGAGAATACTTCGTTTAAAGAATTAAAACAGTTTGTTCAGGATATTAAAGCTGCAAGCGGTGGTAAACCGGTTGGTTTTAAATTTGGTTGCAGCCATTATATTGAGCGAGAGTTGGAGAAGATGATTGAAGCCGGAGCGGATGTCATTTTTTTTGATGGAAATGAAGGCGGAACTCATGGTTCACCGCCGTTATTTCAGGACCATTTTGGACTGCCGTTATTACCGGGGTTATGCCGGGCTGCTAAGTTTATGCGAGACAATCAACTATGTGGGAAAGTATCGTTAGTTGTCGGAGGAGGGCTTAGTACTCCGGGTGATTTTCTGAAGTGTTTAGCTTTGGGTGCCGATGCAGTGATTGTTGGGACAATTGCTGTATTATCAATGGTTTCGTCGCAGGTTACCAAAACATTGCCTTGGGAGCCACCGACGGAAATCGTCTATCATGGAGCTCAAAAGGAAGATAGTTTTGATTATCAATTAGGGGGTCAACATCTAAGCAATTATCTGGAAAGTTGTCTTTGTGAGATGAAAGAACTCACCAAAATCCTTGGAAAAACACGGTTGACTGATTTGAACAAAAATGATCTGGTGGCTTTAGATCCGATCTATGCTCAAATAGCAGAGATCGAATGTATATACTGAATTAAATCCTAAAGCTGTAGCGTAAACTATACCGATAGTAATACCGTACACCGTACCGTAGGAGGACAAGAAATGGCGGGAGTCAATGAAAAAACTTGTTTTAATGATGAAACCAAGGAAGAGATCTTAAGCAGATTAAAACGAGCGGAGGGGCAGTTACGCGGAATTCAGCGAATGATTGAGGAAGAACGGTCCTGCCAGGATTTGGTGATGCAATTGGTTGCAGTCAAGTCGGCAATTACCCAGGTTGCCCTCACGGCTTTAAGTAATCAGTTTATTCACTGTTTAAGTGAAGCCGAAGTCAATGGTGAGCCAACTGCACAGATTACTGCCAAATTTATTGAGATCTTTAAAAAATTATCTTAAATCGATGGAACATTTTTGAGTTAAGTTTGTCTAAATGATCAAATTCGAAAGGGGGAATTTGATTGAAACGGATTCGGATCCAGTATTTATTATTGATTTTAACTTTAGTATCGTTGATTACAATCATTACGGTCTGGGGCGCCGATCAAGAACAGCAGAAAGCCGGAGGCAGTCGGCCTGCAAATGATCAGTTAGTCCAATTGACAGTGTATAATCAAGACTTGGCACTGGTAAAAGACCGCCGTGTGTTGGTTTTGAATAATGGAATCAGCAATTACCGGTTTACTGATGTTGCTTCCAAAATTGATCCGACGTCAGTTAAGTTTTATACGCCAAATGTGACAGGAATTCGTGTTTTAGAACAGAATTACGAATATGATGTGGTTAATGATTCAAAGTTACTGCAGAAGTTTTTAGGTGAAAAAATTACCGTGGTTGACACCAAAGGTGAAGTGATTGAAGGTTATTTACTTGGCGCTGGCGAAAATTTGGTGCTCTCCAGTAATGAGTCAGGCGGAGAAGTACAGATCATCAAAAATTCGCAAGTTAAGTCAATTCGGTTTCCGGAGTTGCCGGGAGGCCTGGTAGTCAAACCTACTTTGGTCTGGTTGCTCCAGAATGCGAATAAAACCGGAGAACAGTTGGTTGAAGTCTCTTATTTAACCGGTGGATTATCATGGAGTGTCGACTACGTCGCAACCATCAACCAGAAAGATGATCGGGTTGATTTAACCGGTTGGGTGACATTGAACAATCAAAGCGGGGCCAGTTATGAAAATGCCAGTCTCAAGCTGATTGCCGGCAAAATTAACCAGGTAAAAGAAGACCCGAATCTATTAAGGGGATTAATGCTTGAAAAAGCTAAAGCTGCCGGCACGAACTCGTTTAGTGAAGAGTCTTTCTTTGAATATCACATGTATACTTTGAATCGACCAACTTCATTGAAGAATAACCAGATCAAACAGGTGGAACTGTTGTCAGCCAATACGGTGGTTGCTAAAAAATTGTTTATTTATCAAGGAGCGCGTGACCCGAAGAGAGTTAAGACAATGCTCGAATTTTCCAATAGTTCGGCCAATAATATGGGAATACCGTTGCCTAATGGACGGATTAGAGTCCAAAAAGCTGATCAATCAGGTTCATTACAATTTATTGGCGAAGACCGCATTGATCATACACCGAAAGATGAGACGGTCCGGATCTATCTGGGCGATGCCTTTGATATCGTCGGTGAACGGATTCAAACTGAGGTAAAGGAAATATCCAAAAACAGCCGTGAATTGAGTTACCGGATTGTGTTACGGAATCATAAAAAAGAAGCGGTGACTGTAACAGCCGTGGAGGAGATGCCTTATCGCGGTGATTGGAAGATCACTAACAGCAGCCACAATTATACCAAAAAAGACGCGGCGAAGGTTGAGTTTATTGTAAATATTCCGGCTAATGGGGAACAGGTGATCACTTATACCGTAAGATATAAGTAATTTAAAAGCGAGCTTTTAGCTTTGAGTAACAGTTAAAAGCTCGCTGTCCTTCAAGATGATTTAAATTTGGAGATTTTTAATCCGTTCCATTGCTTTTTCAGTATTGGAGCGACTCCCAAATGCAGTTAAACGGAAGTAGCCTTCACCGCTGGGGCCAAATCCGGCACCGGGAGTTCCGACTACCTGTGCTTCATTCAAGAGTTTATCAAAGAAATCCCAGGAGCTTAAGTTACCGGGAGTCTTCAACCAGATGTATGGTGCGTTAACCCCGCCATAGACTGTAAAACCGGCACGCTGCAGACCTTCACGGATTATCTTAGCATTGGTCATATAAAAATCAATCACTGCCCGGATTTCCCGTTGACCTTCGGGAGAATAGATTGCCGCTGCGGCAACCTGAACCGGATAAGATACACCGTTAAATTTGGTTGTCTGGCGGCGTAACCAGAGTTTATTTAATGAATGGGGATTGCCGTTTGAATCATATGCCAGGACCGATTTTGGAACAACAGTATAGGCGCAACGGGTACCGGTAAACCCGGCGGTCTTTGAGAAACTCCGGAATTCGATGGCTACTTCTTTGGCACCTTCAATTTCATAAATGCTATGCGGGATACCCGGTTCCTGAATGAATGCTTCATAAGCGGCATCAAACAGAATAATCGCTTTATTGTTACGGGCATAGTCGACCCATTCTTTAAGTTCGGCTTTGGTCAGGGTCATGCCGGTTGGATTGTTTGGGAAACAAAGATAAATCAGATCAACTTTGGTTTGGGGAATTTCAGGTTTCAAATTGTTAGCGGCGGTACAAGGAAGATAGACGATCTTTTGATAACGGCCGTCACTGCCTAAGTCACCACTGCGGCCGGCCATTACGTTACTGTCAACATAGACTGGATAGACCGGATCAGTTACCGCAATGACCGAGTCTAATGAGAAGATCTCCTGAATATTACCGGTGTCGCATTTAGCGCCATCGCTAACAAAGACTTCGTCTTCTTCAAGGTCGATTCCGAGCGGTTTGAAATCATGTTCGATAATTTTATTGATCAGAAAAGCATATCCTTGTTCGGGGCCATAACCGCGAAATGTAGCTTCGGCTCCCATTTCGTCGATTGCCTGGTGCATACTGTTGATGACGGTTGGCGCCAAAGGTTTAGTAACATCCCCGATTCCGAGACGAATGATTTCTGCGTCAGGGTGCTCTGTTTTATATTTATTAATCCGTCGGGCAATTTCAGAAAACAGATAACTGCCGGGAAGTTTAAGATAGTTTTCATTAATCTGAGCCATAATCTCATCCTTTCCAAAAATTAATAATGCTATTAGTTCGTTATAACCCTTAAAAAACCTTTTTAAAAAATGTAAACAATATGTCACTTTGATTTAAAAAATGATTTATTACTGCCATTTAATTGGCAAGTGAATGTCAAACGAGGAGGAATTGGCAATGTTTCAAAGACTGGTACTGATACTGTTTTTGGCAATCATATTATTAACCGGTTGTAATTTAATTGCCAGTGAGCCAGAGGTGTTTGATGGCCAAAAACCATTTATGCTCAAATACAATTTTCAAAATGCGCTTGAATCACGAACCGGGATCGAGGTTACAGATCGGAAATTTTACTACATTACTGAATATTTTTATGGTAACAAAGAACAGGAAGTCCTGGAAGGAGAGTTGACGCCGGAAGAATTGACTAAATTGGTTAATGAAATTATTAATACCTACAAGTTTTTTAAATTACCGGAGAATCTTTCTGTCCGCGATGATTCACTCTGTGATGCTCCATCAGAGAGGCTTGAAGTTACATATGGAGACCGGCATCATACTTGTTGGGGATATAACATTCAGAACAAACGGTTTCAAGGAATAAAAGGAATATTATTTGAAATTTACAGAAATCTGCAAGCCCAAAAGCCGCCAGAAACTGAGTCTTAAAGCAAACAAAGAGAATCTTTAGTTTTCCTGGGAACTGAGGATGCGGAAAATATCGCCTAATGTTGCTTCCTGAGAGTGGACACTGAGGACTCTTTTTTTCTGATACAGAGTTTGTAAATATTGAAAATGTTCTGGAGTGGGGGAGAGGACCTCTTCTTTGATCGATGAGCTGTCCTGGTAGACGACTTTAAGGGTTTTCTCCCCATATTTCTCTTTTAGCACATAAGGTTCTGCCAGTGCGATCAGTCGGCCATGATTGATAAAACCGATCCTGTTGCAGAGTTCATCTACTTCTTCCATGTCGTGGCTGGTTAAAACGATCGATATCCCTTTTTGTTGTTGCTCTTTTAAGTAATCCCAAATAATCCGGGAGGAAACAGGGTCCAGTCCGGAAGCCGGTTCGTCGAGGAAGAGCAATTCGGGTTCATGGATCAGTGCTCTTAAAATTAAAATCCGTTGTTTCATACCTTTTGAATAAACCTTGACCGGATCATTGGCGCGATCGGCAAGTTCCATTCTTTCCAATAAAGGCTTAATTGCGGAAGTCGGTTTCTGATATAACTTACAGTAAATCGCCAGATTTTGATAGCCTGAGAGGTTTTCGAAGAGGTTTGGTTTCTCAAACGCAACTCCGATTCGTGGATGGATCTTCTTCAAGTTTTTATTTAAATCAAGGCCAAAAAGACGAATGTTTCCTGAAGATGGCTTTGACAGACCCATCAGCATTCGCATGGTTGTAGTTTTTCCTGCGCCATTTGGCCCCAATAGTCCTAAGATTTCACCCTTAGCTAAATTGAAACTGATATTATCGACCGCTTTACGGGTGCCAAACTCTTTGGTTAAGTTTTCGACACTAATAATACTCATGATTGTTTTCCTTAAAAGTCCTTTTTCTGATGATAGATTAAAGCTGTAATCCAGATCATCAAACCAGTTTGGATTAACAGTGAGATGATCGTTGTTAACGAGTTTAGTTGTAAGGCATTTCTCATAATTGCCGCTTCAAAACCATTAAAGATCTGAATTGTTGGTAAGATATTGAGAATGTCTTTCCATCCGAGATCGATATCTTTTGCCATTAATGGTAAAGATGAGACGAAATAGACACAGGTCGATAATGTTCTGGCAAAAAGCGCGTGTGGCGAAGCGATAGCAATTAATAATGATAATGACGCGAAAAATAAGCATCCCAGTAATCCGAAGATCAGAAAATTAGGAAGGTTAATCTTGTATCCGGTTAATACGATAGTCAGTATTAGTGATGCCAGCCCAATCGCCGAGTTCCAGAGCATTTTGGCAACAAGGTAGTCACTCATTGAAGCCGGTGAGACCAAGAAAGAATGCAGTGTCTTCTTGGATTTTTCCTCGGCAATAGTGGCGGTATTTTGCAGGAAGCAGACGGTTAGAATGATTTGAATCAACCATAACGGAAGCGCCAGCCAGCGATTTTCGATTGTTTTACCGGCATACTCCAGTTCAACCTGGGGAATGGATTCATTGGAAAACTGCTGAATCAATACGATATTAATGGCATTTGTAATTAAAAGCCCTTTTTTAACCTCATTGCCGGGTATTAGCAGTGAAAAACGGTTTTCACTCTTGGTATTGGTATAGATTACGGCGTCAAGATCATTACGCTTTAATGCTTGTCGGGCGTCGGTCAGTGATGGGTATGGCTTGGTAGCAATATTAGCAGCTGACAGTAGTTTGATTAACGGGGTTTCAGCTTCGGATTCCAGATAGGCAATCTTAAACTTGGTATTTTCAGCTTCACGGTAAACTGTTCCAAATATAAAAGCAATAAATAAGGGGAAAACCATTGCGACAATCCAGGCTTTACTGGAAAAAAATTCGCGGTAGTCTTTTTCTAATAAAACTAAAATGTGTTTGTAATTCATACTTTGCCCCTTATTATTGAATGATAACAGAACTTAAAAAAGAATTGTGAATTAAAGATTCACAATTCTTAAAAGGAAATATTTATTACAGGATTTCAATCAAATCATATCTTCTTTTTTCATGAAATACCAGATTAAAAAAACTACAGCGATAACGCCAATGATCTCCATTAACTTCCCCCCTTTATTAGTTGCTTGTTTTGTGATTGATTCCTTTAAGTACAGCGAGTTACTATTTAAAAGGTAAACTTATTTAACTTTATTTATTCGTTTTTAACTGAAAATATCCTGCTAATATTTTTTAAAGAAAAGTAATAATTATTATTTGCATAAAAAAACTAATAAAAAAACCCCCAACTTTGGGGGTTTTAAAATTAACGATGGTATTCCAATCCGTCAACTCGGTGTAAAATCTTGCGCTTGGTCCAGGTTGCCCAATCGTCTAGGATACTGTAAACAATGGGGATTACAACCAAAGTCAGTAACGTACAGAAACTCAAACCACCGATAACAACCACGGCCATTGATTTGTTTAAGGCTCCGCCTTCTCCGAAACCAAGCGCCATTGGGACCAATCCTAATACTGTAGTCAGTGTAGTCATTAAAACAGGACGGAGACGGGTTGGCCCGGCTTTTAAGATTGCCTCCTGCTTCGATAAACCTCTGGAGCGCAGGGTTTCAATATAGTCGACCAGAACAATCGCATTATTGACGACGATACCGGCTAACATAATTACTCCAATAAATGAGGTTATGTTGAAGGTACAACCGGTCAGGAACAGACTCCAGGTAACTCCGGATAGCGTGAGCGGTAATGTTCCCATAATTGCTAAGGGATGGACCAGGTTTTCATATTGAATCGCAATTACGATATAGACCAGAAATACCGCCAGCAAAAAGGCTAATGATAAAGCAAAGTTAGAGTCTTCCATGTTTTTAACGGAACCACCCATAGAGAAGCTGTAATTATTGGGGAAAACGACATTTTGCCGGATTCGGGCTTTGATCTGGTCGGCAACTGATTTTAAGTCGTTCCCAATGAACTGCGATGTTACTGATATTTGCCGGGTTTGATTTTCCCGGGTTATTTTAGTTGGTCCTTCGGCTGAAACGAATTCAACAACCTCTTTTAGTGGAACGGCTGCACCAGTATTAGACAGAACATAAAGCTTTTCAAGATCGGTTTTAATACTGCGGTCTTCAGGACGTAATTGTAAAAAGAGATCGAATTCTTCGCCAGAAAGACGGATTTTCGTAGCGACCATCCCTTGAAAGCTGGTCTGAACTACTTTGGCAATCTCGGTAGGAGAGAGTCCGTAAGCGCCGGCACGTTCACGGTTGACTTTGAGTTGGAGTTCAGGTCGCCCGCTTTGCCAGGAGGTTTTGACTTCCCGGGTGCCGTTGACGTGCTCAATCTCTTGCTTGACTTGCGTTGCCAGTCTTTGTAATGTTTTTAAATCAGGACCTTCGATATTGATTACAATCGGAGCTCCGCCTGCATTGAGCATTCCCGTATCTTCGCCACGGACGGTAACTTTAACACCAGGCATATTCTTCAAACCATTACGGGCATTTTCTAACAGTTGATCAATTGTTAAGGGACAACCTTCTTCCATTATAATCATGAAAGTGCCCTTATGACTGTCTTCAGAGCTATTGCCAAAACTGAAGGTGGAACCGGAGCCGATTGTACAATAAACGGTTTCAGTATAAGGCTGTTTAACTAAAAACTCTTCAATCTTTTTGGCAACGGAAGTAGTTACATCAATATTAGTACCTAATGGCAGTTCGAAATCAACATTGTATTCCAATTGGCCCATTGAGGGCATGAATTCGGCTTTGATACCTAAAAAGAAGGGAGCAAAGCCCATCAGAAAGACGATAAAAGCAATGACGATTACCAACAGACGATGTGAAACAGCCCAGCCAAGTAAGGAACGGTAAGCTGCTTCAAATTTTCCGAGACGGTAGTTGTTGGATTCTTCATCATAAACCTTTGTCTTTCGTTTGCTTGAAAACCGCATGATCTTCGATGATAACATTGGTATTACCGTAAGTGCGACGACTAGTGAGGCGATCAAAGAGAATGAAACAACATAAGCTAATTCTTTAAAGATCTGTGCGGTAATATCTTCAACAAAGAAGATTGGCAAGAAGACAATTATTGAGGTTATTGTTGAAGCAGTAATTGCCATCCCGACTTCTGAAGCTCCTTCGATGGCGGCAGTGATCGGATCATGCCCTTCTTCGCGGTAACGTTGAATGTTTTCTAAAACAACGATTGCGTTATCAACTAACATACCGACACCTAAGGCCAGACCACCCATTGAGACCAGGTTAAGAGTCAGTTTTGAAAAGTAGATCATCGCAAAGGTAACGATAATTGAGACGGGAATTGCAATTCCGATTACTAAAGTATTGCGAATGCTACGTAAAAATACCAGCAGGATGAAGATTGCCAAAAAAGCTCCCGTAATTGCGTTTTCAACTACATTTCGAATTGAATCTTCAATAAATTCCGCTTGTTCAAAGATCTTCTTTAATTCGATTTGGGTTCCTAATTCAGTTTGAAGCTGTTTCATAACTTTACGGGCTTCTCTGGTTATTAAAACGGTGTTAGCATCACTTTCCCGCATCAATAAGATCATGACACTCTCTTGACCGTTAACACGTGAGAACTGTTTGCGGTCGTGGTAATCATCTTTAACTTCGGCGACCTCCTGAAGGGGAATGATTGCTCCGGAGGGGAGAGCGATCTTCAATGACTTAACTTCTTCAACTGACTGAAATTCGCCGATTGTCCGGATGGTTAACTCATTACGGCCTTCATTAACGATTCCGCCGGGGAGATTGATATTTTCACCCATTAAGATTTGACCGATATAGCTGGGGGATATCTTGTAATAAGCCAGCTTATCAGCGTTTAATAAGATTTTAATTTCACGGGTTAAACCTCCACTGATTCTGACTGAAGCAATTCCGGGAATTCGTTCCAAGCGAGGTTTGATCTTATCTTCAGCGACCCGGGTGGCCTCAACGATCCCTTTTTTACTGGAGATCGTCCAGAAGGCAATCGGCATCATGGAGGCATCCATCTTGAATAAGATTGGATTCTCAACGTCCGATGGCAACATTCCCTTGATCAAGTCAATTCGTTCGCGCATCTTTAAACTGGTGAAATCCATATTCGTGCCGTAATTGCATTCGGCAAAGATCAGCGAACTGCCATGAGAAGAGGTGGAAGTTACTTTTTTAACATTGGGGACGGCGCTGATTGCTTCCTCAAGCGGTCGCGTAACCAAAGTCTCGATCTCTTCCGGTCCAACCCCTTCATAACCGGTAGAGATAATAATATTAGGGAAGGTAATATCCGGATAGAGTGCCAGTTTTAACATATAAACTGAAACCGTTCCAAGTACGACGGCAAAGAGTACCAGCATCATGACTCCAACCGGACGGCGTACACAAAGTTGAATTAAATTGCGCATCTTATTTCACCACAACTTTCGATCCATCTTCGAGGTTATTCTGCCCTAAAGTAACGACCTGTTCATTTGCTTGCAACCCGTTTAATACTTCGACAAATTTTCCATCGGAGATGCCCAGGGTAATTACACGTCTTTCCGCCCGGTCACCATTGACAACATAAACAACTTTTCCGGCCGGTTCTTCTAAAATAGCATCGACGGTGGTTTTGATGACATCTTTCTTCTCGTTGAATTTAAGCCGCACCTGTGTCAACATCCCGTCCTTAAAGATTCGTGAAGAGTTGTTTAAAAGAATTTTAACCAGGAAGGTTTTACTGGTTGCATTGGCGATCGGTGCAATCTGCTTAATTGTCCCTTGATAAGTTTGCTCCGGATTGGCAGCCAGTGATATTTCTGCTGCTTGCCCCAGTTTTGCCTGGCTGATGTAACTGTCACTTAAGTTTACAGTCACGTAAACTTGGGAGAGGTCGACAATTACAAAGAGGGGAGCGCCGGGATTTGCCATTTCGCCGGGATTAATATTGCGGCTTCCAATAAAACCGCTGATTGGCGCACGAATCTCAGTATTACGCAGTTGTTCTTCAATCATCTCGATTCCAATCTTAACTTCCTTCAACTGCATTTCAGCGATCTCTAAGAGATTTTTCGCAGTGTCGTATTCGGACTGTGAGATGATGTTTTCTTCATATAATTTTTGTTTTCGGACAAAATCATCTTTTGTCTTGCGGTAATTAACTTCGGTTTGAATTAGAGTTGTTTTGGTTTTTTGCAATTGATTAAGATAATCGGTCTTCTCGAGGGCTACCAACAGTTGCCCTTTTTCAACATAATCACCCAATTGGGCGCGGACTTCGGTAACCCGTCCGGCAACTTTTGAAGCTACTTCAGCTTTATTGTTGGCTTCAACGGTACCGGTAGTCGTGAAGGTTTCGGTGATCGTTCCGACCTCGGCAAGCGCAACTGTAACAGGAATAACAGGTTCTTCGGTTATGGTAGTTTCAGCTTGTTTCCGGTTACAACCTGTTAGTAACAGCGCGAAGATTGTTACGGCAAGTAACAGCTTTTTAGTCATTAAATTAAGCCTCCTTATAGTTAACATGTTGACATGTTCTGTTTGTGTGTAAAAGTGTTATTATTGATCCCTTCCGACTACTTGGTCCAGTTTCGCTAAAGCCGTAATATAGTCGGCAAGACTTTGATAATAACCATTAAGAGCTTGATCAAGCGCTAATTGGGCATCCATGATGTCCATTGTGGTAGCGATACCGGCATCAAATCTGGATTGAGTCATTCTTAATGACTCTTGCGCCAATTCAATATTAGCTAAATTAGCTTTTGCAGTCTCAATGTTTTCTTTGATTGCCTGATAAGCTTGCTTGACTTCCAATAAAATTTTATCGCGTAACCCAGCTTCCTGAACCTCAAATAATTCTTCACTCTTGGTAGCGCTGGTAACTTTCGGTTTTGTCCCGGCATTGAAGATGCTTCCCTGGACTACAACAGCCAGCTTCCAAGCTTTATCCCAATCATCAAAAAGCATCTCGTTGCCGCTGCCTTCATAACTTAATGAAGCGCCAATAGTTGGTTTATAGGCGGCAAACTCAATAGCTGTTTTTAGCTCGGCAACTTTGGCGCCGATTTTTAATTGGCGCAATTCAGCCCGATTTTGATAAGCCTCTTCCAGCAGTGAGCTGATGGAGAGATCGTGATTTTCCGGTAAGTCAAACTGTTTTGGGTCAAAATTGATTGCAAAGTCTTGTTCTTTATCAAACCCGATAATTATTGCCAAACCTAGTTTTGCCAAAGAAATAGCGTTTTCGGCTTTGATTATTTTGGGTTTAATACTTTCCTGCTGGACTTCAGCGCGTAAGACATCAAATTTGGATGCGGTACCGACTTTGAATAATTTGTTAACTTTGTTGACATGTTGACTGAGGTTATCATATGAACCTTGAGCGACTTTAAGCATCTCCTCCGCTAACCAGACTCGGTAATAAGCTTCTTTAACTTGATAAGTTAAGTCTTGTTTGATTTTACGGGCCTGCTCCAATTCTTTGTCTAAGTTGGCTTTAGCTATCTCTAAAGCATTGGTCAGTTTCCCGCCGGTATATAATGGTTGGGTAAGTGCGATTTTACCTGAATATCCTTCTTTGCTTCTGCTTGGATCCAAAGGACTGAGTGGTTCATTGGAATAAATTCCAGCGTATTCGTAGTTAATACTTGGCAGGAAGCCAGCCTCGGCCTCTTTAATCAGTTCTTTGGCAATCGCAATATTTTTCTCAACTTCCTGGAGTTGTTTGCTGTTGGCATAAGCCATCTCTAAACATTGTTCCAGTGTAAGTACTGGTTTGCTTTCGGTTTCAGTTTCGGCAAATGTATTAATTGAGAGAAACAGGTTGATGATAAGAATGGTAATGCTTAAAACAAGAAATTTATGACGCATTGAAAACACCTCCGGATTTAATTGATTACTTGGTCTTTTGAGCACCAGTTAAAAATATTTCTAAGATAGTATCAGTCATTGAAGTGATTGATTCTGTTTCACCGGTCGTTAACCAGTGAACGATGAAGTGCGAGATCATCCCTGATAATGATAAAGAATAGTAATTAGGGTTTCCTAAGCGCAGATATCCTTCTTTAATACCGTTATGAAAAAACTCCTCCAATAACCGGTATAACTGATGGTGTAATTCAACGATTTTGGTTTTGGAAGGGTTGTCATAAAAACAGAAATTTAAACGTTCTTTAAGAAAGATTTTGTAGAAGTCTTTATTTTCTTCGACGAATTTAAAATGATAAGTAATCATCTCGCGTAGTTGAGTCATGTAATTTCCATGGCTGAATATTTGGTTGAGATGAGTGATCATTTTACTCAAACCTTCTTCAATTACAGCCATAAATATTTGCTCTTTATTTTTAAAGTAAAGATAAATGGTACCTTTACCCACATTTGCCTTATTAGCAATCTCATCGACTGTGGTTTTTTCGAATCCCCGTTCCGAAAATAATTGCAGTGCAGCTTCGATGATCTCGACCCGTTTTTCAGTATTTACTTTTTCCAAGTTTCACTCCCCCCACGAATACTGACTGGTCAGTCACGTATTGTAATTTTACTCCATCTGAATCCCAGTAGTCAACACAATACAGAAAAATTAACAAATGATCCATAAAAATTTGGTGATTGGTAATATTTATTAAAAAATATAGCCATAATCCAAATGGCAGATAATTATTAATAAATTTTTAACTTATGAAAAGGAATTTGGTTACCGATGTAGAAAATATGTAATAGTTTTGTAGATAATTTGTCGTACTGGTGATATAATGAAAATCGAGATCAGGGGAGTGGAAAATCTAAGTTTTCGCGAACGACAAGTTGTTGTTTTAAAAGAGATGGGTGAAAGTACGGAACGGATTGCGAAGAAATTGCAACTCTCCCCAAGTTCAGTGGCAACACTTTATAATCGTGCTAAAGCAAAGGGATACGAGGTTGTTATAATCTTACCCGGAACTTCATTGGGGCTGGCTGGTGCTGATGAAGTGATGGAGAATGAAGGTGAATGATTTAGAATGCAAAACGCGTATCAGGAAAAAAACCGGAAGATATCGGTCTATTCAGGACTTACTGCTGAAGAATATCAATTATTACATAATAGAACGTCTCAGGAAACAACTTCAGGTCAGAAAGTGGTCTCATTGAAAACAGCTTCACGGTCGGTAACGGGCAATCTGTATAATCTCAATAACACCGGTAATCAATCCGGTCCGAAAACCAATCCGACACTAACTCAAAAGCGAAAAGTAAAATGGAGATTTAAACCGAAATCATTCTGGCCTTTCTTTCTCTGGGGCCTGCTTTTATTTGCTTTCTGCAAGATCGTGCTCATTCCCTTAACCGAAGGATTGTATAATTATTTTACTAAAACTAATGAGATACAAGCGTTGCAAGCGAAGTATCATTCTTTAGAACGGCAGCTTGAGACGATGAATAGGACCCGTGATTATATGCTGACGTCGGCTTATGTGGAAGAGCGGGGCCATCAGATCGGGATGGTTCGGCCCAATGAAACCCAAATGTTGGTTGTTGAGTCCGAAACCAATGATGCGCTGCAAAACACCCAAATTATTCCCCGAAGAAGAAACCGGTCAATTGAGATTGGAGACTAGTTCTGATTATCATTGACTAACAATCAAGTGGTGAGTAAGTTTAAAATAAGCCGTTTTTTGCGGCTTATTTTGTTTTGTATAAACGAAAACCCCCGGCTAAGCCGGGGGTTCCAAAAAGGCTATGCCTATGAGTAGAAAAAAGAAACCTCCCTTGCTAAAATAAATGTGGCTTACCAACCACATAAAAAGCAAAGGAGGA
>Ga0209720_1000125_pt1 | contig 82230 bp, 67 predicted proteins | sample AD_JPNMR3_MetaG_FD_184426 | JGI IMG/M metagenome (GOLD analysis project Ga0209720, IMG submission 184426) | Active sludge microbial communities of municipal wastewater-treating anaerobic digesters from Japan - AD_JPNMR3_MetaG (SPAdes) (version 2) | ecosystem: Engineered > Bioreactor > Anaerobic... | reverse complement strand
TTTAAATACAATTGGTTTAAAAGACAATGATCAGTCTAATATTCTGCAAACAGTGGATTGGTTAGTTACGGAAAAATATTGTGTTTTTGGAAAAGATTTTGAAATTACATTTAAAAACAGCTTTTCAGAATACGCTAATATAGAGAACGAAATAAAAAAAGAACTTGGTGATTCGAAACCATTAGTTGCAAGAGAAGTAGCAAAAGAACTTTGTAATGAAAAATACAACAAAGATGATCGTGGTTGGGGTAAATTAAAAGAGTTAGCAGACAAAATAAAAAACTTATGAAAGTTTTATTAGATACAAATATCATCATTCACCGAGAAACTGATAGAATTATCAATGAAGATATCGGAAAACTCTTTAATTGGCTTGATAAAATAAAAGCAGATAAGTTAATACATCCAGTTACCGAAAGAGAAATAAACAGGTTGAAAAATAGTCAACAAAAACAGACATTTAATATAAAGCTTGAGTCCTATACAAAGTTAGTTACAAAAGAGATACTTGACCACGAGGTAAAAAAAATAGCCGCTAAATATGATATAAATAATAATGACAATAATGATACACTTCTTTTAAATGAAGTTTATATAGGCTCTGTAGATTGCTTAATTACAGAAGATAAAAAAATTCACAAAAAAGCCATCGAACTCGGGATTGCCGATAAAGTTTTTACCATTGAGCAATTTATAGAAAAATCCATAACAGAACACCCCAATTTATTAGATTACAAGGTCTTAAGTGTTCAAAAATCATACTTTGGACGGGAAAATTTAGATGATCCATTTTTCAATAGTTTTAAAGAAGATTACCCGGAATTTGAAAAATGGTTTAGAAAAAAATCAAATGAACCAATTTATGTTTCAAAAGATGAAAACAACAATATTCAGGCATTTTTATATTTAAAAGTAGAAGACTCTAACGAAAATTACTCTGATATTGAACCAATATTTCAACCTAAGAAAAGACTTAAAATAGGAACATTTAAAGTGGCTTTGAACGGTTTTAGGTTAGGAGAAAGATTTCTGAAAATAATTTTTGACAATGCTGCGAAACAAAGAGTAGATGAAATTTATGTTACCATATTTGAAAGAAGAGACGAACAAATAAGACTTATTAATTTGCTTGAAGACTGGGGATTTATAAAATGGGGAATCAAAAAATCAACTGGCGAAATTGTAATGACTAGAAACTTTGCTAAAAGCTTTAATATTGCTAACCCCAGGCTTACTTATCCATTTATTTCTTTAAATGAAAGAAATAAAATTTTTATTGTGCCAATATGGCCAGAATACCACACTGAGCTTTTCCCTGATTCAATACTAAGAACAGAATCTCCAGATGATTTCAAAGAAGATAAACCCCATAGAAACGCGATATCAAAAATTTATATTTCAAGATCGGTTGAAAGAAATGTAAATAAAGGGGATATATTATTATTTTATAGAACGGCTGAAAAAGATAAAAGTGCATATTATACTGCTGTTGTAACTACGATTGCAATTGTTGAAGAAATAATAGACAACATTCAAAACGAAAACGAATTTATTTTGAAATGCAGAAAAAGAAGTGTTTTTTCAAATGAGGAGTTAAAAAAATGGTGGAACTATAAAACTCGTAATCGCCCGTTCATTATAAATTTCTTGCACGTCTACTCTTTCCAAATAGGTGAAAGAGTTATTAGAAAGCGATTGTTAGAACTTGGTATACTAACAGGTGAGGAAAATGAGTTAAGGGGACTAAAACCAATATCAAAAGATAACTTTTTAAAAATCATAAAGGAGGCTAAAATCGATGAAAGTTTTATTATCTATTAAACCAGAGTTTGTTGAGAAAATAATTGATGGTGAAAAAAAATTTGAATATCGTAGAAAAATATTCAAAAAAGATGTAGAAAGTATTATCATTTATGCATCTTCACCATGGAAAAAAATTATTGGAGAGTTTTTTATTGAAGAAATATTAGCTGATGATCCTGATATTTTGTGGAGTAAAACATTCAGGTTTTCTGGTGTTGAAAAAGAATTTTTTATGGATTATTTTAAAGGTTCAGGGATAGGTTATGCAATTAAAATAGGTAAATTGGAACTATACAAAGAGCCATATGATATAACTGAACTAGTAAATACACCTCCTCAATCTTATGTATACATTACATAATTAGGAAGCATAATTTTAATGAAATTTTGGAAAAAAAGACATTATCTACCAAAAGATGGTAATAAATTTCGCAAATATTTTATTGACCAAAAGCAGGGGTAAAAACTTGTTGTTTTATTGACATAAAAAAAAATCGTAAGCAACTATATATCAATAAGATATATTTGCCAAAATAGTGGGGGAATAAATTTTATTGGACTAATATGGCCCTAATGCCACTCAGCACAAGAACCAAAACTTGGCATCAGCAATTAGGAAAGGAAAAAAAATGAACTGGTGTACAGGTTGTATGATTTGACTGTGGAAGAAATAAAAATAATTGAAGGAGTAAACTAATATGTCAATTCAACGTTATTCAGTTAACCAGCATCCCATACAAACCATTTTAACATGGATACAGAGCGGCGAGATAGCCATTCCGGAAATACAGCGCCCCTTTGTGTGGGATGCGGCTAAGGTTCGCGATTTTGTTGACTCGCTTTACAACGGTTACCCTGTTGGGTACATCATTGCATGGCGTAACCCCGATGTACGCCTTAAGGATGGCACAAACGCAACGGGCAAGAGGGTATTAATTGATGGTCAGCAACGCGTTACGGCTCTTATGGCTTCGCTACTTGGTAAAGAGATTATAGATAAGGATTACAGAAAGAGGAGAATAGTCATTGCCTTTCACCCCGTAGAAAAGCGGTTTGAGGTATCGAACCCAGCCATACAAAAGGATAAGCAATGGATACCGGATATTGCTGAGATTTTTCACCCCAATTTTTCGTTACTGAGCTTTATTGATGAGTACTGCGCTAAAAATGCCGACTTCAATAAGGATCAGATATTTAAAAACATCGAGCTTTTAAAAGGGATAGTGAATAATCACATTGGTTTAATTGAGCTTAACTCCGATCTGGATATCGATACCGTTACGGAAATTTTTATTCGTATTAACTCGCAGGGAGTTGTTCTAAGTCAGGCCGATTTTGCAATGTCAAAGATTGCAGTTAACGAGACCTACGGGGGTAATATTCTGCGTAAGGCCATTGACTATTTTTGCCACATGGCCGTGGCTCCTGAATTTTACAAGCAGCTAGTTGATCTGGATAAAGATTTTACAAAAACGGAGTACTTCCAGAAGATGGCCTGGCTTAAGAACGAGAACGACGACCTTTACGATCCATCCTATACCGATATGCTCAGAGTGGCCTTTACCTGTAAGTTTAAGCGTGGCCGCCTTCAGGATCTGGTTGCACTACTATCGGGACGTAACTTTGAAACCCGCGACTACGAGGAAGAAATTGCTAGAAATTCGTTCGAGACCCTTTCCTTAGGCATAAAGGACTACATGAACGAGAGCAATTTTAAAAAGTTTGTCATGATAATTCGTTCTGCTGGGTTTATCGATAGTTCTATGATTCGCTCGCAGAATGCCCTAAACTTTGCCTATGCTTTATACCTGCATTTACGTGAGTTAAAGGTTAACCAGGCTGAAATTGAATCTTTTGTAAGAAAATGGTTTGTTTTATCGGTTCTTACTAGTCGGTATTCGGGTTCACCGGAATCGCAGTTCGATTATGACATAAAACAGTTTTCATCCGATCCTGAAAAATATTTACAGAATACCATAGACGCTGAGCTTTCCGACGCATACTGGAAGTTAAGACTGCCACAGCAGATGGATACCTCCGTGTCGAGTAGCCCATCGTTCAATGTTTTCCTGGCAGCGCAGGTTAAAATGAACGATAAGGGATTTTTGTCCAAGGATATTACGGTGCAAGACCTCATAGCCCTGAAAGGGGATGTACATCATATTTTCCCCCGAGAGTACCTTAAGAAACAAGGCCATTCCCGCGGAGTTTACAATCAGATTGCCAACTATGTAATGGCTCAAAGCGAAATAAATATTGCCATTGGCTCAAAAGCACCAAATGTTTACTTTAAGCAAATCATGGAGCAATGCAATGGGGGTAAACTGAAGTATGGTGGTATCAAAACCATGGAGGAGCTTAAAGCAAACATGGAGATGAACTGCATACCCGAGGGTATAGCCGATATGGATTCCTCAAAGTACAAGGACTTTCTTGAGGAACGACGAAAGTTAATGGCGTTGAAAATTATGCGATACTTTTCAATGCTATAGCAAATAGGGGAAGAAGTATTTTAATAGCTAGTAGGATCAAAAAACAGTTGTTTTAACCAAATCGGTTACCTATTCGGTTACCTATTGCAAGTTGAAGTTCTGAAAGCCTTGTAAAATCAATGCATTTTATATAGGGTTCGATTCCCTCCAGCTCCACCTTAACGAATTCATTCGAATTCAAAACGCCCTAAAACATCCAATTTTAGGGCGTTTTTGTTTTTTGCATTTCATAAAAAGTACATTTTGCGTAAAAAAATAGTAGGTTGACCATACAGGTAAAGATTTTAGGAGTTTACAAAAAATAATTGAATAAATTTACTAGCTTAGCATTTTCGATGTTATATTCTGAATCAGAATCGGGAATAATACGTTTGTGTTTAATTGTATTTAATTTTTGAGCAAGTGAGGTTATATGCTCTTTTTCAATAAATGCTATACCATCTTCAGCAGGCTCTGTAATGCTTTTAATGAAAGTATAATTATCTATTGTAAGTGCAAGTTTTATTATTAACATTATATCTGTCATTTCTGCCTCAGAGCCATTTTTTATATGTTCTGCCATTTTTCTTACAAGATTTCGGCCTTCTTTGTCACTATTTATATAAATTGCATGTAAAATGAGCCATGGACCAATGGTATAGTATAAACTATTATTGTCAATATATTCTTTTATCTGATTAATTTTATTAATTTCTTTCCATGGTAAAGTAACAATCGTGTCGAAGTTTTCTTTGAATTTAATCCTTGCAGCCTCAATGGTTTTAATTGATCCTTGGTTTCTAAGTATATAAAATAGCTCGGCAATACCTTCGTTTCGAAACCTTAGTAAATGTTTTACTAAAAGTTCTCTGACATCGTTACTATAAAAATGATATCTGTATTCAATAATATTATTATGATCTAACATATGTAATATTTCATGTTCCCAAACAAAGTCTGTTATAGTATCCATAATGTAGGTGTTATCCCAATATTTTTTAAAATACTCATACAATATATAAGGACCAACCGCAAATCCGTAGTTTCCTTCTTCATTATCTGAGTCTTCATGATAGTACCGTGCTAAACCATTGTTAAGACCAAGTATATCAATTCCAATACAAATGGAATTTATGGTTTTCCCTTCAATAAGTGGATAAAGGTTTCTCCATGCCTTGGTGAAATGTTCGTAAACTACATCCGATGCAACCTCTTCGATGAAAATATCCTCATCGTTCCAATTTCCTGGAAAATCTTTTATGTCCTCGTCGCTGTAATCAGATTCAAAACTAATTGAAATGCGTAAATTTTCAGTCTGCATATTTTTAAAATTTAAGGTTTTAAAATATCACTATTTAACTTCTGGTTTAATGGACACTTTTCAGGCTGGCTTAGTGATTAATTTCAATAAATATGAAACTATGGAGGATTCGAAAATCTTGGATAAAAATTTTGTGTTTACTGCAACGGGTCAAGCAAGAAAAGAATGGAAAGGTAAATGAATGTTTTTTAATGCATATTCTTAGATTAGTCATAAAATGAAGGTTGTCAAGAATTAGTTTTATTGACTATTCTAGTCGGTCAGGATATTCCTGACAGGATGCCCCTCTGCAGAGACGTTTCTGCTTACCCAACATGTAAAAATTTTCTATACGTTTTTTCTGAGAAACATGATAAAACCAAAAGCCTGAAAAATGTCCAGTAGAACATCTAGCATAAAAATAGCATGAATTTTGTCCTTTATACCAATTTTCATAAAGATTATAGTTACTAGGATTTATAGATTAGCTTGCAATTATTTGACATTTAATTTAAAACAAAATCACATTTATTGTATTATGTGTATTTTTACATGTAATGAGAAAACCCTGTAAAATTTTTTAGTTTTAGGATTCACAATAATTAAGTCCTGTTTATACTCTCTTCGTTTTGTTTTTAAAATAGAGCGTTGATTAGTATCTACAACAATGAAATAGTTTTTATCATTATGGTTGTAATCATACAATTTATCAAACTCACGCGTATTAAGTACATTGCCGTTCAGTAACGTGACGCTTGAAAAATCGATTAATTTCACTCGATCACCGATATATTTTTTTTCAGTATCAGAAGTCAAGTTATTATTAGTGCAAATTTCATTTAAAAAATCATCTAAATTGTATTCACCGTCCATATTTATTAATTTATTAATTAAACTAAATTAAATAAAGTAATATCAGTTAACAATTATGCAAAAGATACTAAAATAATAAAATTGACAAATTGCTTAAAGTAATCACTACTGTCCGAATAATAATCTTTACACTCTTCGAGGAATAAAAAAAGAAATAACTTTTTTATTTAATTACATTAAACCATACAATACCTGTTATAAGAATTATTTATACTTTTAGCTGATAAATTTAATATGAATGCGTAATAACAATATTTTTTATTCCCAATTGATAATAAAAGAAGTTGGGTTTTACTATTTCATGAAAAATTAGGCGGACAGTAGTGATTCAAAAAAAGGCATAATCCAAATATTCTTTAAATAATCAACCAATATATAAAGAACTTTTTCATTTTCTGAGAATTCATGATAGTATTTTGCGTCAATATAACAAAGACAAATAATGTCAAATCCAATACTAATGGTGTTAATGGTTTCCACTCAAAAAGTGGATAAAATTTTTCCAAAACTTGGTGGATTACTCATGAACAAAATCCGATACAACCTCCTTTCATTTCAATTTCCTGGTATTCTTTATATCTTGGGTGCAGAAGCAAGATAATTCACATCCAATTGAACTCGTCAGGTCTTCAGCCTACAGATTTATTATTTATTTTACCAATCATTATTTGGGTTTTCATCATGATCATGGTTAGGATCTACTTCAACTATAGTATCAGCATTAACAACCAAGTATATACTTTCAGATATGGGCCCACAAGCCATTTCGGTAAATGTGCATTCATAAACAACCCAATTGGGGTTTGTGTATGTTTTAAGAAAATTTTTAACAATCTCGAAATCATTTAGATCCTCACTTAACCTCTCCCACTTTTTATAATATTTTTTCCATTCCTTCTGGAGCGTAGCATCTTTTATTTCAGGAGTATTAAAAACTTCTGAATGCCAATATGCGATAACTGCTGAAGCTTTGCCATTTATCATTTCATAATCAGGTGCGAAAATTATCTCATTAGTTGATGGACAATACATTCTATCTGTTGACAGATCTGGTGCACAAGAAATTATTTTCATAGATATTTTTGTTTTAGTAAGTTGTTATCCTCCTTATATAAATAAGAAAATTTAGACATACATTTTACACCTTCGCTTCGAAACAATTCAATATCGTAGAAATCTTTGTCACAAATTTTCCACATACCCATATAGCCGATTGGAGCCATAATATGGGATACTTTAATATGTCTATTAGAATCAATAAAATATAGATCAACGTGTAGAAAAAATTTCTTAAAGCATATTTTTTCAACTATTGCCCTTTCTAATATGCAACTTTCGCTGTATTGATATTCTTTACCAATGGTTAAAGTTTTGTCTTTTGTGCAGACATTACTTGATAGGTTCAATTTAAATGTTTTGCAACCAAATATTATCCGCAATTTTAACCATTGATAAATAAAAAAAGCTTTTACGCCATTTTTCTTAACGAAAAATATCAAATTGTTTAAGTATCCATTCTTTACCATATAAATTATCTTTAAATTTAACTATAAAACACTTATTGTTAAAGACTAATTAAAAATATTTATAAATTTTTGAACATTGTATAAATCTATACATATCGCTTTTGATAGTAATAGATAATACAATCACATGGGTGCTCTCATATACATTCTTTGTTATATTTGATATAGTTACTATCAAAAAATGCAGGATTAATCCTTTTTTTTGATTATAAAATACATATATCTTGCAATTGCTATTATATTTGTTGATCATGACAATTTATGTCATATTTAATATTATCAAGATTTCAAAGAACGACTGCCTCTTTAAATAGTATACGATATTTAATAAAAAATGTTACAATTCTTTTAAAAGATTAATTATAATTTTCTATTTTTTGCTTAATGTATCAAATCCTTAATCATCTAAACCTTTTTATATTTAATCCATGAAGTATTTAAAATCATTAGTTTCAAAATAGTTACCTTCTTTTTCATGCAATCCTTTATATAATATCATAACCACTAAACTATCGGAGTGTAACTGTAATTCGATTCTATTTGATCCTGTTGCAAAAATTACTCCGTTGTGTTTGTCGTATTTCACAATTACTCTAGAAAAAAATTTTTGATTTCCATACTCATCTTTAAATTCTCTCATAGTACCATAAAAACATTTATCGAATCCATTCAAGCCAAGACCGGCTTTAGCTAGAAATAATTGAATTAATTCAAATCTAGGTTTTTTTTCATATCACAAGATGTTTATGTTTCTAATTAGTAAATTGAATCACCTTATACTTCATGTTCTCCGTTATAACTATTGATTCCGTATAGTTTAAGATTAATGCAATAAAACCACTTTCACTTGCCAAATACTTGTTTAATAATAACCAATTCAAAGAGAAAAATTCTTATATTAGTATAAATCCTTTATTTGTTTACACAGTTATGCAGGTGACGCAGGTTACTCATGTTACCAATATTTGGCTTATTTTTTTTCAGTTGATCGAATGACATTCAAATTCTGTAACCAATTTTATTGAGAAAAATGTAAAGCCTTGCATTTGATATCAGTATGTAATACATATATGAATAAACTATTTTCAATAATAGAATACTTTAAAAGGTTTTTATTCATAAGGTTCTAACTCCCCAAAATATGGTATTACATAAGGATCAATCAAAATTTCAGCAAGAAACTTAAATTTTAGGAATGATTTTAATTTCCTGCGAGAGTATATCATACATAAGCCCCAAATTATAAACGTGATGCCACTTATCCATAATGAATTTGTAAGCAATTGCATTATAGGTACAACAATTATACTCCATTTTGCTATAAGGTAATATGTCCGATACACAGGAATCCAATTTCGGTAAAATAGTATTACTTTTTGTCTATGCTTTAACACTTCGTAGGGATTATCATAATCCACATATTCGTCCGAAGGGCATTCCCTGTTCTCTTTGTTGGGCCAAAATTTTAATTTAAAGTATATCATGTCATTTAGTTTTTTTGGGTTTTAATTAGTTTTTCACTTTTTAAACGTTTGCTAAATCCAAGTAACCCCAAAAGAATTACTAGTTTATTTCGCTTTTATTATACTTTTATTTATTTCTAATGATGGATAGTAATATGTTGTACCAACATATCCTTTTCCCCGAGTAAATGAGTGGCGGATAATACCTGGGAAGTGAATCCATAAATTAGTATAATCTACGTTAGGGTTAAGCATCAATGAGTTATAGAAATCAATTGCATCTTTTTCCTTATTGTACTCATCAGGAGTTTTTATATTTCCATAAATGCAAGGGCCAAAACGGACACCAGCGTATGGCACTTCTCGTTCTTTGTTTAGTACATCAATATATAATTGATTATCTAATTCAAGGGTGAATAATAATACATCAATGTCAACTCCAATAGCTTCCAAATAAGCTCTTGGGGTAGGGATCTCAAGGTTATCCCATGCAAATCTTCTGCGATAAAATTTTGCATAATTTTTCATTCCAACTTTTTTCATGAGTTCCAATCTTTTTTTTTGACCTTTACCGCAATAGGGTATAGCGGATGATTTTTTTTGAATATAAGCAATACAGTTTTGATAAGGAGTATAACCTTGAGGTACATTTAAACTTTTAGCCGAGAAAATTGAAATTTGTTTTGACATACTCAAAATGTTTAGCTGTTAAACTGAAGTTTTTGTAGCGCATCGTTCGGAATTAATTATAACTATCATCCATGGTATTTTAATTTAAGTATCTAATTTTAAAATATTGAAATAATCAAAATTATAATTTAGATAAAATGTATAAAATTTCTCCTTTTCATTAATCTTTTGAAAGCAAATTTTTTCTTTGCGGGCACATTGCGTATCATCAGATATTCAATTTTTACTAGCATATATAGTCGTAATTAAATTAGTTTAGAAAATTGTTTCTTTAAAGTGTTTGTAATCTTTAGGTATTCGTTATGCATAGCATATATGAATTTAATGAATTAAAACTTACTGTTCGTCATCACGATTACTCTCCCCAAGCTCAAGTGTTTGAACAGAACCTATTGCCGATCCAGCAATTCCTTTAATTGAGCCATAAAGGGTAGTTGTATTAAAAATCACCTTTTCAATTTGTTTCTCACGCATACTCCATATGCGCTGCATAGCCCTTTTTTCTGATTCCATATCTTCTTTCATTTGCTTAAAACCTTCTACAATAGCCTCGATATGGGATTTAAATTGTGGGCTTGTTAAGTAATCGTAAAGCATTGCCATTTTATCACCTTTGTTTTCCTGACTAGCAATCAAGTCACTGATTTTAATAACATGTTCACGGATTATTGCACTTAAACTTTTAAATTCATCGAAGGTGCAAACCCAAATTCCATCCTTAAGGCCCATCCTTTCCATATCCTTAGGCATGGTTTGAGTAACCAGTATTCCAATATTAATACCTTTTGAACGCATGTCGGCTTTGAATTTTTCAATCCAATCATTTGAAAATGTTTTGGCACGTTTGCTTTCATAGTAAATCTGTCCACAATTATTTCGTTGATACGTGTTTACAGTTTGAATGCAATCGGCTCCGTTTTGGCCCTTTTTGATTTCTTCAATAGTATCGAGGGGGAAATTTTTTCTTAACCAATCTTCTATGGCAAGTTCCTGAACTTCACCCTGTAATTGAATTGAACCTTGTTCTTGCTTTCTCCTCATTTCTTCAGTTAGTCTTTTTTGATCTTCTAACTGCTTTTGTAGTTCATTAATAATCATTTCGTTGCGCTCCTGCTCTTTCTTTTTTATTTGTTCTTTTACTTCTCTTAATTTTTCGTTAAATAATTTTTGGTGTTCGGCTTCAATTGCTTCCTTTATTTCTTCTTTTTCTCTTTTTAACCTTTCAATTTCTGCTATAGCACGGTTATATTCTTTAAGTTTATCTGATTTTTCATTTAACTCTTTTTGTAAAGCAAGAAACTTTTCAGTTTGCTCATCATTTATTGATTTTCGCAACTGGTTTTCGATTTCTGCTCTTTCTACCTTAATTTTTTCTATTACAGCATTATTAATTTGCTCATTAATAGTTTTTCTTTCCATTTCTAGCTGCTTTTGTAGCTCTGCCAGTTTTTCAAATTCTTTTTGATAATTTCTCTTTTCTTCTTCAAGTTTCTGCTGATACTTCCTGTTGTAAATTTCCTCGAATTGTTTGGCATAAACTTCATTAACGTCAATGAGATTATGGCAATGTGGACATTCAAAAAGTTTTTTTTCTTCCATAAGTTGTAAGTTTTGTTAGTTTATAAAATTTATTAAAAGTTTAATTTCGCAATTAAAGGTTGTTAATTTCATTATTCCAAAATTCCCAAAGCATAACCATTGCAAGAGTGTCGAGTTCGCAATATTTGAGTAGTGCATTTTTGATAGCTTCTCGCTGATCTTCAGGAATATCAACAAATTGAAGTTTTGCGTATGCCATCATGGCTGCGCCACCATCGGCCAGTCCTTCCATATCCGAAATTAGATCGTCGAGTTCAGACCTTGAAAAATTATCAAATACCGGTGGCAGTGTTTTATATGGATCATTATCATAATTTTCATCAATCCATATATGACTATCAAAATTTAAACTTTTTACGGGCATATTTTTACCATATATGGGTTTGCAATACTTCTCCTTTAGAAAACTTGAATCGTTAATGGCAGCGGGAAGTATTTGTTTTAGTGAGTTTGAGCCCTTTGCATGTCGAGAGTAATAGAATCGTAATACTAAATCATACATATCTACCATGTTTCTATTGCCTGTAAATAATTCATTATCGATTTTAAAGCAAGTGATAGAGTTGATAAAGTCTATTAGTTCTTCCCTGTCGGGGATTTCAGGTTTATTCTTTATTTGATTGTGAATATGACGTAAGAATGTGTTTTCATGGTTATGGTAACGAAAAATTGTTCCTGAATCGGTTGAAAGGTCTTGCTTCAGTTGTCTTATAAATTCTAAATTAGGATTTACACCTTGATCTGCTTTAAGAAACTGGGATTTATGTTCAATCGAATAACCACCATCGATAGTTTTATATACAATGTGATGACTGTACTGGAATGCTACTCCTTCATAGGGTTTTGAACCTTTTGTAAATGGGAGTGCTGGGCTAGTAGTTTCAAAATCGATAAAATGCAAAGGGTAAGTCCATTTATCCATTTCTGCTTTTAAGCCATTACGATCCAAGTAAAACTTTTCGTTTGATTGAGATAATATAATTTGTAGCCAACGTCGTTGATTACTGCTTAACTCTCCTGTTAAATTATCTGTTAGATCTTTATGGATATGCTCCCTTTTTACCTGGTCCAAAAAGTATACGTTATTATCCATTAACTTTTGAGCAATACTAACATTACCATATTTTCCACCCCAAAGTTCTGTTACTCTTGGATCGTTAAATCGATTTTCGGAAATTTTAAGTTTTTCAACCCAACACTCTTTAACACCACTTTTCAAGTTCTTTTCAGCATCTGATGGTTTTGTATAGAATTGGCAATTCTTACATTCTTTTGATAATGGAGTATATATTTTTTTGTCTTTTGCATAGTATTCGGACAATGCATTTATATAATTTTCAAAACTATAATTGGGGAATGCTGCAGATTGTACTGGTGAATTCCAAATAAATTCTACTATATCATCAATCGGAACTTTTATTAGTATTTCATCTCCCAGTTCTTCCCTTCTAAGGTTTTTCTTATAGTAAACCTTATACCCATATGTATCTTTTTTAACTCTAAAAATCTGGTTTAACCCATCAACAGTTGCAACAGCGTTAGAGTTTAACATCATTAGGTAGGCTTTGACTTTAAAGTCGGGAAACGCTTTTATTACAACATATTTCTGGAATGCTACATCCATTAAGTATGGCAGCCAATCGTTATTTATTACGAGATTCCCTTTATTATTACCCTTTTTTGATTCTTTTATAAATTGTTCATCACTTTTATATGAAACAGACTTAACCTCGTATATGCATATTTCCTTTTTAGATAAATCAATTTCAAAAATGTCTACTCTAATAAATAGGTTTTCAAAGCGAATAGCAGCTTCCGCAATATATCTATCACCTTTATTTATTCTTTTCTGTGTTTCGTTTAATGCTAAGTAATAGTCCATTTCCTCCACCGTTATTTTTTGAGCATCACTGGTAATGTAAAACTTAGCAAGTTCTCCTACTTGATAACCTCCTTTGGCAAGTTCAATTAGAAAGGGATTATCAATAGATTGATCGGCATACTCTTTTTTTCGGGTGTAGTAGAGTTTGGTCTCGCATTCGAGTCCTAGTTTAAATCTGCTTTTTGTGAGAAATCTTTCCATAAATGAAATATTTATTGAGTTTGTTTTTTTAAAATCAAAACAACGCCACAAGAGGGTTATATTAAAAACCCATGCCTTTGTATTGTTCTATCAATGGGGAACAAATACAAGAATATGAAGAAAGATTATTTGACTTTAAGTGGAGAAAGAAAAGACCCTTTGGATTCTTCTTTAATGATGGTGCTTTTTAAATTATGTTCCATAAGTTCAAAGTTATAAAGGTTAAACTTTTTTACTTATGGAAAGACACTTTAGAGCTAATGTTCTTTAGTGCTTTCCACTCACATTTGCTTATCCGCAGAATACCAAATTCAAACTCTGCGTTACGCAGACCACCGTGGCTTATTGGCTTGCTCAAGACCCTAAGCTCGGTTGGTAATTACAGTCTATTAAGAGAACACATTTAACTGTAATTTCTTAATGTTTTTTACACTTATACATACGGTAGATAAAAAAAAATGTTACACTTTTTGTAAATATTTTATTATTTTATTAAAAAAAATTATCATAGTTGAGTTTATTACAATCGTTTATTAAATACTTTGCAAAAGTATATAACTAAGTTAAAATTTATTCCAAAACATACAAATCATTCTTATGAATTATATAAAGGCATAAATTTTCATTGCAAATGCAACTTTTGGGGGCATTAATTTAAGGGGCTAAAGAAAAACCTAATTATTCAAGAACGAGAGAGAAAGAAAATGGCTTTCCTCCATCTTTCCGGTTGGGTTTTTGCTATTAATGGATCCATGGCTTATTGGTTATCCACCTTTGTCTCAAGGGCGTCCTGAATATCGGTAGGTATGTTTGTGAAAAAGTTGTAACCGGTTAGGTTCTCAACGGAATCGACACTTACCCGGAAGTATGTCCACTGGTACTTTGAACACTCCTGATTGTTAGGAATAACCACTGCAATAACCCTTGTTGAGGTGTTAATGCGCGATATATCGTTGTTACCATTGGGTAGCACAAGTGCAATTTTCCACACATGGCTTGGAACCACAACCTCTTGCTGGCGCGGAAATGTATCCTAACCCTAAACCTTTTCAAATCTGCACAGGCCCCTGCTAGCGCGGATTTGTAATCCGTGCTACCAACATAAATGCGAAACCTGCCTGTTTTTGGCGGGTTTAGTTGCGTTTTAGAGGGCGAGCTGCTGTACCCTTCGCTTTGTGATGAATGCTTCCCCTTGTTCGAGTGCGACTTCCTGTCGCGTTCTCTTATTTTTGTGGAATGCACTAGGGAACGCACACCAGTATTGTGGTTTTTGCTATTAATGGATCCATGGCTTATTGGTTATCCACCTTTGCCTCAAGGGCGTCCTGAATATCGGTAGGTATGTTTGTGAAAAAGTTGTAACCGGTTAGGTTCTCAACGGAATCGACACTTACCCGGTAGTATGTCCACTGGTACTTTGAACACTCCTGATTGTTAGGAATAACCACTGCAATAACCCTAGTTGAGGTGTTAATGCGCGATATATCGTTGTTACCATTGGGGAGCACAAGCGCAATTTTCCATACATGGCTTGGAACCACAACGCCCGATTTTAGAATGGTGAAAGTGCCCTTGCTGCTGGTTCCTCCCTCGCCGTAAGGCCCACTGATTATGTAAAGCTCTGAGCCGCTTTTTGCCAGGTTCCGGCAGTAACTTTCAAAGCTCTCCCACACAATCTGGTTATTATTGGGCGATTGGGGTACCATGTTGGTCATCAGGAAGGTTGCCGAGTTATCGGCAACGGTGGCGGTACGGTCGGCGCTGGGGCACATATGCCCACGGTCGAAACCGTACTGGGAATAGTAATAGTCCGATTCGGTTACGTGGTACCATGTGTCGGGTAATGTGTAATCGGCCCTGAAATCATCCTGGCGCGAAACACTACCCAGCCAGCTGGAGTTTAGGTGCCATGCCACCCAGTTGGCAGTTCGTTTTGAGTTGTTGTACGATAAGCAGTACTGGGGTTTAACCATTAGGTAGTTATTGGCATTCACAATATTGGTGGTTGCACCTGTTGGATTGCCAAGTAAAAGGTGGTCGTTGTCAACTAGTGCTGGGTTTTCGGAAGCGGTGGTAAAGATTCGTTCAACGCTGTACGATGTTCCCGCACTGGTTATAGCGTATGCACGGATATAGTATTGTGTTCCACTTTCCAGGTTTTCTAATGTAGCCGAAAAGGAACCAATGCCGCCATTAAGGGCAATTTTGTTATTGGCAATGGTAGGCATAGGTGATTTGCTCCAGCAGAATCCCCTTTCAGTTACCGTTTCACCTCCTGCCGAGATAATGCTTGCCGAGCATTGGGCTGCGGTTTTAGTTACTGATGTGAATGAAATATCGGAAATGGTTGCAAGTTCCGGCTGGGTTTTAAAACTAACACTATTGCTGTATGTGGTTCCGTTGGCATTGGTGGCATAAGCCTTTATGTAGTATGTTGTGTTAGGGGCAAGACCCTTTATTGTGCTGGTGAATTCACCAATTCCCTTACCGTCAATATTCCTGTAGTCGGAAATGGTTGGGTTTCCGGTGGTGTTCCAGCACACTCCCTTACTTAAAACTTGTGTTCCCCCATCGTCCAGTACCTTGCCATTGCATATGGCGGAATAAGTGTAAATAGCTGAGAACTCAACTGTTGAAATCTTTGGAAGAGCCTTATCCTCATTGCAACCTGTTAGTATAAAAGTTCCCAATAAGGTAATAACAAGGGAAAAAACCTTTGAATAGTTGATGACAGTTACTTTCATGCCAATATTAACTTATGCTATATCGTGCAAAAGTAAGTATTTAGCATGGTAAGTATGGGTAAGTTACAAGTTTGATGCCGATATTTAGATAAAATGAATGCTATTTAAGTAGAATTGCAGTGAGTTATTCTTGAGTTAACTGAAAATCACAGTGTAAATTCTGTTTATTTCCTACGTCGATTCAAGGCCTTTTGGTATGTTAATGGTAACCCTTGTACCCTGTGGTATGCCATCGTGGGAGTAAAGATCAACTATTTGAATGTTAAACTTTTGGCCGTACATGGAGTTCAGCAGGTCAATGCGTTGCTGAGTAATTTGAAATCCTCTTGAGCGGTGAACTTTATTGGTGGTTTCTTGAATTTTTTTGGCTTGTTCTCTACCTACGCCATTGTCCTCAATGGTACAAAGCACTGAGGTTTCCATATCGCGAATTGTTATCTGTATGCGTCCCGATTTGTCGGGCTTGAGCATAATTCCATGCCAAATGGCATTCTCCACAAAGGGTTGAATCATCAGGGTAGGGATTTTAATATCAAGAACTGCTTCGTTGTTCTGGTAATCGATATCATACGTGAATTTATCCTGAAGCCTAAGGGCTTCCAGCTCAAGGTAAAGTTTAAGCGATTCAAGCTCATCACGGAGTGGGATAGCGGAATGTAATGAATTATCGAGGGTGTAGCGCATCAGCCGGGCAAATTTGGTAAGGTACTTATGTGAACTTATGGTATCTTTTTCCAGTATGTAGTACTGAATGGAATTTAGCGTGTTGAAGATAAAATGGGGGTTCATCTGCTGGCGTAACGATTGTTGCTTATAAAGATTGATATTGTTGATTAGCTCGTTACGTCTTTTGAGCTCACCCATTCGTAAGTAATAAATAAGATATAGGAAACCACTTAGTGTTAAAGCAAAAAGGATGATAAACCATATTCTTTTCCAGTAAGGTGGTGTTACTGTAATACTTAGCGAGGCAGGGTTGCTCCAAATGCCGTTTGAGTTTTGTACTTTCACCTCAAAGGAATAATGACCGGGCGAAAAAACGCTATATAAGCATTGGTTTGATGTGGTGTAAACCCAGTTTGAGTCGAGGCCAAGTAGGCGGTACCGGTATAACGCCTTGCCCATATTCTTATAGGATAAGCCCTCATACGAAATTTTAGCATACTTTGTATCCCATGGAATATTCAACCCATCGGGTGTCCATTTATAGGTACTGTCGGCTACCTCAATTGAGGTTATGTATATGTTAGGTTTCGTTTGGTTAGGCTTAATTCTATTGATGTTTATTATTGACAAGCCACTAGTTGTTCCAATATAGGCATTTGAATCATTAACGTACAGCGATGTTATATCGTTACTAACAAGGCCTTCGTTTGTGGTAAGGTTTTGAAGAGAGTAACTGCCATTGTTGAAAGTAATTATTGACAACCCCTGACGTGTGCCAACCCAAATCCTGTTCTTGTGGGCAAAAAAGGCGTATATTGAGTTTGAAATTAAGCCATCATCCTTGGTTATCTGCTTTATCTTGCCATTTTTATCGAGTATTACAATACCAGCGCCGTTAGTTCCAATCCACAAGCTTTCATCTTTGGGGTTAAAGTAAAGGGCATAACTGGGTGATGCCAGGAGTGGATTTTCGTCGCCCATGAACTGGAAGAGTTTATTGGAATACTTCCATAGCCCATTAGATGTAACAAACCAAACATTTCCCTTGCTATCTTCATCAATTCCAAGAACAAGAGGCGAAAAACCTTCATCTCTGGAATCGTACACCACTTTATCGTCCTGCACTTTTACTATTCCGTAGGCAGTAGAAACCCAGTAGTAATTGCCCTTTTTACTTTTCACAATTTTTCTGGGGTAAACCGGTATTTTCGATTCAATTACTTTGTACCTATTGTTCTGTATATACCCCAAATGTCCAAAGGAGCAAATCCAAATCCTGCCATTGGCCTCGTCGCCCAGGAAATACCTGACAAATGAGGTATTCCCCTCTGTTTTTGTCATTTTGATTTTTTCTACCTTCCCATCCTTGATCATGTCCACCCATCCCATTTGATACCCAAGGTAAAGATTGCCATCCTGCTGGTAAACAGTTTTAATTCTATTGTCGCTTAGGCCATCTTTTTTGGTGATGGTTTGAATGTGTATGTCGGGTATATACAGTACGCCATTGTCGAGTGTCGAAACCCAGTAAGAGCCTTCTGAGTCCTTAATTACTGAAGTAACCTGAAATTCCTTAAGAATCTTTTTGTATTTTAATCCATTTTGATTTACCAATGGTGAAAGATTCAGTCCACCCTCCAGATCACTAGTAATGAGATACTCATCATTCACACTTAACCAAATAATGCTTTTAAATTGTCTATCTACCCATTTTAGTTTGTGGTTAACAAAACAGGCTACTTTTCCCTCTAGGGACGCATATAATGTTGAATCGTTTGGCTTTATTGCGTATGTGTAAACAGGATTATTTCCATCAAAAATATCTTTCAGGGGGAAACGAGTGGTTTTAGTGTTAGAGTTAATAATTAGTTCGTGTTTAATGGGTTTATTGGGATTTGAAATCAAAATTTTGCTATTTGGGAATTCGTTTAGCACAACCGGGGCTTCTATGTTTATACCATCAAATTTTTTAAAAATCCCTTCAGGAGTAATATGCATTATTCCATAATCTTTTACTCCAAGATAAACGTTATCAAGTGAATCAATGTAAAACGACATCTTTATAGGCCCTTTTGACCGGGTTGGCATGTTTTGCCTTATCTTGTTATTATAGGGGTAGGGTTTTATTTTTCCATCTTCATAGTAACTTAGTGCACCGGAGTAGGGAATAAACCAAATGCGGCCTTTATAATCCTCATATATTTCAAAAACAATATTATCGACTAAACCCGATTGAACATCAAAATTTTGAAAGCTATACCCGTTGAACTTGCTTACGCCGGTGCTGGTGGCAACCCAGATGTATCCTTTTGAATCTTGGAATACGTGGTAAGTTTCATTTCCGGCAAGCCCATCATTAACTGTAAAATTTTTATAAATTGGGTTATACTGGCTAAAACCAAGTAAAGGAATAAAAAGAAATAATATGATAACGGGCTTTAACATTAAACAAAGTTTAGGACTAATGAATGGAACTTACTTAATGCTAAAGTAATATTTTTTTGATAAAGTGGATAGTTTATAAAAGAAAAAAAAGCCGCATTTGAGCGGCTTTTTATTTACATATGGTGAGTTTACTCGTTACCTGCCATTTTTTTGTAGGTGTTGTAGCGCCACTTGGCATTCTCCTCGGCAGCCTTGAAGAGTTCTTCGGCTTGCTGTGGGAAGGAGAGCTGCAACGAGGTGTAGCGAACCTCACCTTTAAGGAAATCCTGGAACAGGTTCCATTCGGGCTCCTTGGAGTCGAGCTGGAAGGGGTTCTTTCCTTCGGCCTCAAGCATGGGGTTGTAACGGTACAGGTGCCAGTAACCGGCTTTAACGGCCATTTTGGCTTCGTTCTGGGTAGAGCCCATACCTTTACGGATACCGTGGTTGATACAGGGTGAGTAAGCAATGATGAGCGAAGGTCCGGGGTAAGCCTCGGCTTCCTTAATGGCTTTGAAGTACTGATTATGGTCGGCACCCATGGCTACCTGAGCCACATAAACGTATCCGTACGACATTGCCATCATGCCAAGGTCTTTCTTACGAACGCGCTTACCCGATGCGGCAAATTTAGCCACAGCTGCAGCAGGGGTTGATTTTGATGCCTGTCCACCAGTATTGGAGTAAACCTCGGTATCAAGTACCAGTATATTTACATCCTCACCGGTTGAAAGTACATGGTCAAGCCCGCCGTAACCGATGTCGTAAGCCCAACCATCACCACCAAAGATCCAAACCGATTTCTTTTCAAAGTATTGCTTGAGATCGAGCAGTTCCTTGGCAACAGGGTTGTTCTCTTTTTCAAGAGCAGCAATGAGTTTTGCCGATGCAGCACGCGATAGATCAGCGTTATCTTTACCGGCAAGCCAGTCCTTCATAGCTTCCTTGGTTTCGCTTGTAAAGTTGCCGTTAAGAGCGTCCTGAAGTTTCAGAGCAATGCGTTCTCGCATTTTAGCCACACCGGTAGCTATACCAAAGCCGTACTCGGCATTATCTTCGAATAGTGAGTTAGCCCAGGCAACGCCTTTGCCATCCTTATTGGCTGTGTAAGGGGTTGAAGGGGCTGAACCGCCGTAAATCGACGAGCAGCCGGTAGCGTTAGCAACAATCATTCTATCGCCGTAGAGTTGGGTGATAGCCTTGATGTATGGGGTTTCGCCGCAGCCGGCGCAAGCACCGCTGAACTCGAAGAGTGGTTGAGCAAACTGGCTATTCTTAACCGATTTGTCTTTTCCAAGCACATCCTTGTAACCAACCTTTTCGTGCATGTAATCGAAGCGTTCAGCTTCGGCCATTTGGGTTTCGATGGGTTTCATCACAAGGGCTTTGGTCTTGGCAGGGCAAACATCGGCACAGTTGCCGCAACCGGTACAGTCGAGTACGCTTACCTGAATGCGGAAATTGTAATCCTTGATACCGCCATTACCACGAACGGTTTTGGTGCCTTCGGGAGCATTCTTGAGTTCCTCGTCGGTTAGTATGAAGGGACGAATGGCTGCGTGAGGACATACATATGAGCACTGATTACACTGGATACAGTTTTCAGGAATCCATTCGGGAACATTCACCGCAATGCCACGTTTTTCGTATTTGGTGGTACCGGCAGGGAATGTGCCATCCTCACGGTTGATGAATGCGCTTACGGGCAAATCGTCGCCTTTTTGGAGGTTAATGGGTAGTACAACCTTATTGATGAACTCCGGTGCGCCTGGAATTTCCTGCTGTTTTTCGGGTTCAAGGTTAGCCCACTCTGAGGGTACCTGAATCTTAATTACATCACCACCACGATCAACGGCAGCATAGTTCATCTTGAGTACTTCTTCGCCTTTGCGGCCATAGGATTTTTCAATGGCCTTTTTCATCTCCTTAACTGCCAGCTCGTATGGAATAACATTGGCAATCTTGAAGAATGCGCTTTGCATGATGGTATTGGTGCGGTTGCCCAAACCAATTTCCTCTGCAATTTGAGTAGCATTGATTATATAAAAATTGATGTTATTCTGGGCAAGGTAGCGTTTTACCGAGTTGGGTAATTTTGCTTTAACCTCATCGATGCTCCAAATGGTGTTGAGCAGGAATGTTCCGCCTTTTTGTAACCCTTTGAGCATGTCGTATTTGCCCAAATATGCCTGAACGTGGCAAGCCACAAAATCGGGTGTATTTACAAGGTAGGGTGAGCGAATGGGCTGATCGCCAAAACGTAAGTGCGATACAGTTATACCGCCCGATTTCTTTGAGTCGTAAGCAAAATATGCCTGACAGTACTTGTTGGTATTGTCACCAATAATTTTGATGGAGTTCTTATTTGCACCAACTGTACCATCGGAACCTAAGCCGTAGAATTTAGCCTGGAAAGTTCCCTTTGGCGAAAGGTTGATTTCCTCGCCAACGGGTAACGATTTAAAGGTAACATCGTCAACAATACCAACGGTGAACTGGTTCTTGGGCTCCTTCATCTTTAGGTTCTCGAACACGGCAATCATTTGAGCAGGGGTTGTATCCTTGGAGCTCAAACCGTAGCGTCCGCCAACAATGAGAGGAGCCTTTTCCATTCCGTAGAATAGATCCTTAACATCTAGGTATAGTGGGTCGCCGTTTGCGCCGGGTTCCTTGGTGCGGTCGAGCACGGCAATGCGCTTAACGCTTTTGGGCAGAACCTTGAAGAAGTATTTTGCCGAGAACGGACGGTACAGGTGAACTATAAGCACACCAACCTTTTCGCCTTTCGACATCAGGTAGTCAACGGTTTCCTTAAGGGTATCGGTAACTGAACCCATTGCAATGATGATATTCTCAGCGTTGGGGTCACCGTAGTAGTTGAATGGGTGGTACTCGCGACCGGTTAGCTTGGTAATTTCCTGCATGTATGCTTCCACAACATCGGGAACGGCATCGTAGAACTTGTTAGCAGCCTCACGAGTCTGGAAGTAGATATCGGGGTTTTGAGCTGTTCCCCTGGTTACCGGGTGCTCAGGGTTAAGGGCTCTGTCGCGGAAAGCCTGTAATGCCTTCTGGTCAATGAGCGGGGCAAGGTCGTTGTTCTCCAAAACTTCAATCTTCTGGATTTCGTGTGATGTTCTGAAACCGTCGAAGAAGTGAAGGAAAGGAACTCGGGTTTTGATAGCTGCAAGGTGAGCCACACCAGCAAGGTCCATTACTTCCTGCACTCCACCAGTTGCCAGCATGGCAAATCCGCACTGGCGGGTACTCATCACGTCGCTGTGATCGCCAAAGATCGATAGCGCTTGCGCTGCAATACTACGAGCCGAAACGTGGAATACACCCGGGAGTAACTCTCCCGAAATCTTATACATGTTGGGGATCATCAGCAACAACCCTTGCGATGCAGTGAAGGTTGATGTTAATGCACCTGATTGCAATGAGCCGTGCACTGCTCCTGCAGCTCCGGCCTCGCTTTGCATTTCAACCACCTTTACAGTGTCGCCAAATATGTTCTTTCGACCAAATGCCGACCACTCGTCAACATACTCGGCCATGGTGGACGATGGGGTGATGGGGTAAATAGCTGCAACCTCACTAAACATATATGCTATGTGCGCAGCAGCATAGTTCCCATCACAAGTAATAAATTTTTTTTCTTTTCCCATTTCAGTTTGATTGTTATGATGGTTAGTAATAATTTTTAAGCCCATGCAAAGTTAATACTATTACCTGATTTTTTTCATGCTTTACAACAATTTACAGCGATGTGTTTACACGCTAACAACCTGAAAACGTTTGAAATAAACATCTGTTATTGGAGTATAATATTACAATTCGATATATTTTTTGCTCGATATGTTATAAATCGTAAGCAATAATTCTTTTATTTAACATCCATTTAAAAATTTTTTCAAATGTGATATCGTTTTATTAGTTTCGCAAAATTCAATTTTTGCTAAAAAAAGTTAAAACCAAGCCATATGCCTAAACATTATAAGATTGGAATTTTAAGGGAAACCAAAACGCCACCCGATAGGCGCGTAGCCTTAACCCCCGAGCAGGTTGTTGAGGTGATTAAGAAATTCGACAATGTTGATGTTGTGGTTCAACCCAGCGAGTTAAGGTGCTATAAGGATGATGAATACTTGCGCCTTGGGGTAAAGCTCCAGGACGATTTATCGGATTGTGACTTGCTCGTTGGCGTTAAGGAAACCAAAATACCAACAATCATTCCGGGTAAAACTTACATGGAATTTGCACATGTGGCTAAAAAGCAGCCTCACAATCAGAAACTGATACAGGCTTTTGCGGCTAATGGCAATACGGTTATTGACTATGAGTATCTTACCGATAAGAATGGCGTTCGTTTAGTTGCATTTGGTCACTGGGCAGGAGTTGTTGGATCGTATAATGCCCTAAGGGCAATTTACATTAAACACAAGTTAGGAGAATTGCCTCCTGCTCATACGTTGCACGACTATAATGAGCTAAAGGGCATTCTCAAAAAAATCAAGTTACCCCCGTTGAAGTTTGTAATTACCGGTGGTGGTAGGGTGGCAGGTGGTGCCATAGAAGTGCTTGGACAAGCTGGTATAGCTGAAGCTACACACGAAGAGTTCCTGACCAAGGAATTCGATCATCCGGTTTACACCCGCCTCGACCCATGGCATTACGCCAAACGCAATGACGGTAAACCCTTTGAATGGGATTACTGGGTGAATAATCCAGCCGATCACCAGAGTACTTTCTTACCCTATGCACAAACTGCCGATGTGTTTATTGCTTGCCACTACTGGGATTTCCGTTCACCCCACTTCTTCACCGTTGATGATATGAAACAACCCGATTTCAGAATCTCAATCATTGCCGATGTGAGCTGCGATATACCCGGTCCAATACCCTCAACCATAAAGGCCTCCACCATTGCCGATCCTTTCTTCGACTTTAATCCAGCTACCGGAAAGGAAGAGCCCGCATTCTCATGCGGGATGAACGTTACCGTGATGTCAATCGATAACTTACCGGGCGAATTACCCCGCGATGCCAGTGAGTTTTTTGGCCGTTTGCTCATCGACAAGGTGCTACCGCACCTGCTATGCGACGATTGCGAAGGTGTGATAGAGCGAGCCACTATCCTAAAAGATGGGAAGTTAACACCCCGGTATGCTTACCTTCAGGATTACCTCGAAGGGAAAGAGTGAATGGTAGGAATTTGAAACCGGTGGCATAATCACCGGTTTTTTCTTGTCCTTTCAATTAATAGCATATCGGCTAAAGCAATGGCTGTAATGGCCTCTACTACAACCGGAACCCTTAGCGCAATGCAGGTATCGTGTCTGCCTTCAACCATTAGAGTTTCAATTTTTTCGGATTTTATATTCAGGGTTTGCTGCGGTTTAGCAATGCTCGATGTTGGTTTAACCGCAATTCGGAACACAAGTGGGTTTCCGTTTGTGATACCACCGTTCACCCCTCCGGCATTGTTAGTAGCTGTAGTTCCTTTACTATCAATTATCGGGTCATTATGTTCCGAGCCTTTCATGCGCGACGCGGCAAAGCCTGATCCAAACTCAATACCTTTTACGGCAGGAATGGAAAACGCCAGATGGCTTATTACCGATTCAGCTGAATCGAAAAATGGTTCACCGAGGCCTATGGGGATTCCCGTGGCAACGCATTCCACAATTCCACCTATGGAATCGTTTTGCTTTTGGGCTTCGGCAATGGCTTCGTCAATATTAGTTTTGCCTCCTGCCTCAATGAGCCTTGCTTCAATGCTAACCTGGGGTATTACCTTTTTGGCCACCACACCGGCTGCAACCAGCCCAAGGGTTAGTCGGCCCGAGAAATGTCCGCCCCCGCGGTAATCGTTGTAACCGTCAAACTTATGGTATGCAACAAAATCGGAATGCCCGGGACGGGGAACATCTTTCAACTTATCGTAATCGCCCGATTTTGTATTCTCATTCCTGAAGAGTATTGTTAAAGGGGCACCTGTAGTGTAGCCGTTAAACCAACCAGTAGCAATCTCGGGTATATCGCCCTCAACACGGGGAGTGGTTCCTATTGCACCAGCCCTACGGCGGGCTAGATCGTCTGTAAAGTCGTCAGCATTTAGCTTTATTCCATGTGGCAAGCCATCAATAGTTACACCTACCATGGCTCCATGCGATTCGCCAAAGATACTGACCCTGACTATTCTACCAAATGTGTTCATATGGTTGCCCTAAAAATTATCGACTTGCATTTTGTAAAGATCGTCAAAAAAGTTTGGATACGATTTGTTTACCGCCTCAGCATTCTCAATTTCAACATCTCCGTTTGCTGAAAGTGCTGCAACAGCACATGCCATGGCAATGCGATGGTCGCCATGCGAGTATGTAATTGCCGATTTGATACTCGTTCCATTTACTACCATCAGGTTGCCAACAAGTTCAATTTTAACGCCCATTTTCCCAAACTCTTGCTGTAGGGTAAGCGCTCTGTCCGATTCCTTTCCGTGTAAACGGTTTACCCCAAGTATTTTTGACTGTCCATTGCAGTTAGCTGCAAGCGCCACAAGTGGCGGAAAAAGGTCAGGACAGTTACGTGCATCAAAATCGAAAGCCTTCAGGTTGGCTCTTTTGGCTACTATGCTGTTTTCACGAATCGATAGCGAAGCTCCGGCACTCAGTAAGGCTTCAACTATAGCCCTATCGGCTTGTAACGATTTTGGGTTAATGTTTATAACCTCAACCTCACCTGCAATTGCCCCAGCCACCAGCATGAATGCGGCTCCACTCCAGTCCCCCTCCACGTTAAAATTACTGGCTTTATATTTCTGGTTTACGGCTATGCGGTAAGTGTTGCCTGGCAGTTCATCAACCCTAACGCCAAATGCCTTCATGGTTTCTATGGTAAGGTCGATATATGGTTTGCTATTCAAGTTATCAACCTTAATGGTTACATCGTTTTGGGCAAAAGGCGAAGCCATGAGTAAGCCGGTAAGTGCCTGTGAACTTTGTGAGCCATCTACAGTAATGTATCCACCCTGTATGGGTCCCTGAACAGTAATTGGTAACTTCCCGTTGTTAGTGGTACACCTAACGCCAAGCTGCGCTAAACCATCGGTAACCATGTTCATTGGGCGGTTGGTTAATGAGCCGCTACCGGTAAGGGTTACGGGCGTATTGAATATGGATGCAATGGCAGCAAACATCCTGATGCTTAACCCCGATTCGCCACAATGCAATGTATCATTAGGGCTTTTGGGGCCTCCCGTAATGGTTAGTTTGCTCCCATCGCCCACTATATGGGCACCAAGTTTCTTACAAGTGTCGATGGCGGCAAGGCAATCGTTACTGTTGCCTGCATTGTAAATTATCGATTGTCCTTCGGCCAAGGTTGCCAATGCAATTGCCCGTTGGGCAACGCTTTTCGATGCTGGCGCTTGAACCGTCCCTTTAACTGCCGAAGGTTTTACTAATTTCTTCATCCAAGAATTGCTTAAATTCATTATCGTTGCTTGCCGATATAAGTAAATCGTAATCAGTAAACAATTTTTTATTATCTACCCTTTGTATCCATTGGGCTTTCAGGTAGTTAAGTGTTAACTCATTTTCTACCGCTACGCTCATGATTTCAACATCAGGCGCTTTACCAGTAAAAATTTTAAACGCCTCCACTGCTTGATGGATAAGCCATTGCTTACCTGAAATTACCCTACACCCAAAGCTCATAAATTGCTCGCTTAGGCTCGAAGGGCGGTAATTGGCATCGAGTAGAACTAGATTTCGGGGTATGTTAACCCCCAAAAAAGGGTTTGCGTTAGGGAGTAAAGCCGAAACTACTACCTCAAAGTAGGAGAGTTTATGGGAAACTTCGTCAAAATCTATGTAATTTACGTTTAGTCTTTTACCTATTTCAATGGCTTTTTGGGTGGTTCTGTTGGCAATATGCACCACTGCACCTGCTTTTTTCAGTCCATATACAGCAGCTGTTGCAGCTGGACCAGCACCTAATACCAGCACTTTCCTACCTATTAGGGTAACACCTGCGTTAACCAAAGCATTTACAACACCGTTCCAATCGGTATTGTAACCGGTAAGTTTGCCGTTCTGGTTGGTTATGGTATTTACCCCGTGTATTTCGGCTACTTCATCGCTAACATGGTTCAGGTATTTGATAACATCTTCCTTAAAGGGTGTGGTAATATTAGCACCTTTAATACTATAGTTTAGGATGATGTTGGTTAGGTCATGTGCACTTCTGGGGCGAATCCTGGTGTATTTGGCATCGATACCCATTCCCCTGAAAACGCTATTGAATAGCTGTGGGCTTTTGCTGTGCAGTATAGGATTACCAAAAACTGCGTAGGTTTCCATACTATAGGGGTTTTAGGGAGTCAAGTAGGGATTCTAAGTATATATAGTCAAGCTGACCCGGTGCAGTTTGATTTCCGGGTAATGCTGCATAGGTGAACGGGGCGCCTAGTAATGGAGCCGCAACGCGAGTAATTGTTCCAACCTGCCCCATACAAAAAGCAACTATTCTGGTATTTTCTTCATAAAGGGAAAGGACGCGGGCGCAATCGCTAGTACTGTTAGCCATACAGGCTATTTTAACTAAAGATACATCATAGGTTTGGGCATTCTCAGTAATTTTTTTTAGCCTAGCATATGTAGGGGTTTCAGTATAGTTATGGTATGAGATTATTACCTTGCAGTTAGCGGCTTGGGCTATAGCTGTTATTTCCCTGATAATTTCAGTAGGCGTGTCAATATCAACATCAACCCAGGCTGCGCCATACCCAATAGTATCAGTAAGGAGATTAAGCATTACATCGAATTCTGACTCTTTAGGCCGGTAGGTTGCAATAAGGTTATCGTGTAAGCCAAATAGCAGCTTTAGCTCATCCCTGTTCAAATTGAGCAAATCAATCCTGATTTCGGCAAGCGAAAGTTTGGGTAGCAAATTGCTAATTGCATGGAAATCAACATTTCCTATACTAACACATATATCGGGGCGGATAGCTTTCATGCATCATAACCTTTATTCTGCAAACTTTTTTAGTTCCTCTAATGCCATTGTTTCAATTTTAGGGACTCCAATTCCCATTAAAAGAACAAAGTCGATACTGTTGGCATTCCGCTTTTTGTCCTTTACCAGAGTTTTGAATACCCTACTGGGTTCAATGTTCATGCAGGTTGGGAGTCCAAATGATTGTAGCAGGTTAATAATTCTCAGGTAGTCCCTGTTGCTAATAAGTCCTTTCTCCATGGAGAGCCTGCAGGCAAACTCCATTCCAATGCTAACCGCCTTACCGTGCGATATTCCGGTTAGTGTTTCAACGGCGTGACCCCATGTATGGCCAAAATTGAGCAGCTTTCTAATTCCGCTTTCACGTTCATCGGCAGTAACAATGCTTGCTTTAACTCTAATGGATTCCGCTATATGTTTTGATATTTCAGGTTGATTTAGGTTAAGCAGAGCAATACAGTCGTGCTCAAGCTGTTCAAAAAGTTTGATATCCGAGATTAGGGCATGCTTTACCATCTCGGCGAAACCATTCACAAGTTCCTCGTGGGGCAATGTTTTTAGCAAGCGAGTATCGCAAAGCACAAATCGGGGCTGGGTAAACGTTCCAATAATATTCTTATATCCATCAAGGTCAACCCCATTTTTGCCGCCTACACTTGCATCAACCTGTGAAAGTAAGCTGGTTGACACAAACCCAAACTCAACCCCACGCATGTAGGTGGAAGCCACAAAACCAGCAATATCGCAAACTACACCTCCTCCAATTCCCAGTATAAAGCTATTACGATCGGCGTTGTTCTCCAACAACCAGCGGTAAATACTCTCAATATACCCTAACTGTTTTGATGGTTCACCCGGATTAATTGAGAAAAAGGGTGCCTCTGGAAACACCGTGGCATAATACTTTTCAATGTTTTTGTCGGTAATAATGAAATGCTTTTTTTTAGGAAGATATTTGGTAACTTCCTCAAATCTTTCGTCAACAATTATTGTTGATTTACCGTTTTGGCCTTCAATTAAAATGGTTTCCATTCTTGCATTTAAGGATTATGCCAAAGTTAACCAAATTTTACCATTTCAGTCCTGTTTTGGGTGATTGCTTCCTGTGTTTGTAACGATTCGCGATGGATGCTATTAAAAAGTCTTTTCACAAAATCAGTTCTGAGCCCCATTTTATGTCCCTTCCCAATCACCCTGTTTAATACCTCGTTCCAGCGGTCGGGTTGAATGATTTTTTGACCCGTTTCACTTTTAACGCGGGCTATTTCAGTTGCTATCGCCATCCGGTTTGACAATGCCCAAACAAGTAATTCATCCAAGGCATCAATTTCAGCTCTTAGCTCATTCATTAGCTCTGTATTAGCCTGTTTTGCCTCAAAAATATTGCTAATCAACAAGTTAAATTGATTGGGTGTTAGCTGTTGCTTGGCATCGCTAAGGGCTATCTTAGGGTTTGGATGTACTTCAACCATTAGCCCGTCGAATCCAAGGTTGATTGCGCGGTTTGAGAGTAGCTCAATATACTGCGCATCGCCAGAGATATGGCTAGGGTCTGAAATAACCCTGAGCTCAGGATTGTTAGCTTTTAGCTGTAGGGCTACCTCCCACATTGGGAAGTTTCGGAAAGGCGATGCGTGCCAAACGGTAAACCCCCGGTGTATGGCGCCAACCTCTTTTACTCCTGCCAGCCTTAGTCGGTTAATTGCACCCTCCCAGAGCTTTAGGTCGGGGCTTAACGGATTTTTTACCAGAACCGGGATTTGAACACCCCTCAAAGCCGATGCAATTTCCTGTATAGCAAAGGGATTGGAAACGGTGCGTGCACCAATCCATAGCAGATCGGCACCGAACTTCAGGCACTCGTAAACATGCCTCTCGGTTGCCACCTCGGTGGCAAAGGGCATACCGGTTTCCTGCTTTACCTGGTTAAGCCAGATTAGGGCTTCAGTTCCATAGCCCTCAAATGAGTTAGGGGTTGTGCGCGGCTTCCATACTCCAGCCCGCATGTAGTTAACAAACCCATTCTTTTTAAGTTCCTGAGCCACTTCTACCAGTTGTTGTGGCGACTCAGCACTGCAAGGCCCTGCAATAATCAGTGGCTTGGCATCTTTTTGGATTGATGGGTTAGTGCCTTCTTCAGTTTTTAACTTTTCGTTTGCCATGGTTTAGTATGTTTTGATTTTGTTGATTTTCAAATGCTTTTCGTATGCCATTTGCTTGAACTATAAGCCATTGTAACGTTTGGTCGTCGTTTTGCCTAATTGCCAATTCAATCCGATTGAGTTGTTTCTGGAACTCGACAATTGCGCTGAGGATGTTCTCCTTGTTTTGCTTAACTATGGGTAGCCACATGCTAGCGCTACTTTTTGCCAAGCGGGTCATGGAATCAAATCCGCTGGATGCAGCCTCCATTGTTTGATTTAAAGAGCCAATTCTATTTACTGAAGCAATTGCCAAGGCATACGACACCAGTTGTGGTAGGTGCGATACGTTTGCCATTAGCTTGTCGTGTTGGTTGGAGTCAATAAATTCAACTCTTGCACCCAGTAAATCCCATAGCCCTGTAATTAATTCTACCGCCTGCTTGCTACAAAGGTGTTCATCGCATATGTAAACTAGTTTATTCCTAAATAGGCTTGCGCTTGCATTTACTGCACCTTGTTCTGCACTTCCAGCCATAGGATGCGACGAAACAAATTTACTCCGTTCTGGAAGGGTTGAGAGTACAATATTTATTATTGATTTTGTAGATCCAACATCGAACACAGCTAATGGCTTACCACTTGCACTAAGTATTCTTGATGCAATTGGCATTACTTGGTCAACTGGTGTTGCTATTGCAACAACATCTGCCATTTGGCAAATCTCCTCCAGTGTATTGGAAGTGTCAATAATACCAGCGTTCATGCAAAACTCCTCGTTAAGGGGGTCAATATCAAAACCAACGATGGTATTAACCTTACCCTTTAATCCTGCTGCCAGTGAAGCCCCAATTTGGCCTAAGCCAATAACTGCAATGGTTAAATTCTTTAGTTCCATACCATCATTAATTTGTTTTAATGCCAGTTGTATATATTCCAAGAACCTTAACCTCGTTAGCAATGGTTTTTAATGAGTCTAGGGCTAACTCAAAATCGTCGATATGACGGAAAACAGCATCGGTATGGAAGTAGTATTCCCATGGGTTGCCACCTTGTGGCAACGACTGCAACATGGTTAGGTTTACACCATAGCGGGAAAATGATTGTAGTGCTGCCTGTAGGCTGCCAACCTTGTGTGCAAGTGAAAATGCGACACTTGCTTTATTTGCAGAGCTATAGGAATGTTTTGAAGTTTTACCTAAGACAACAAAGCGGGTATAGTTGTTAAGGTTCGATTCAATGGAACTGGCAATCACCTCCAATCCGTATTCCCTTGCCGCTCTTTCGCTTGCTATGGCAGCAACACCTTTTATTTGGTTCAAAGCAATATCCCTTGCACTTAGGGCAGTGTCGTGGGTTGCAAATACTTTTACATGGGGTATGCTCTGAATGAAATCATCGCATTGCGCAATTGCCATGGGATGTGAGTGAATCTCCTTTATATCCTCAACCCTTTGACCGCTTATACCTATAAGGTGCTGCGATATCCTCAGGAAAACTTCCCCCTCAATGGTTAAATCCGATTCTCGAATTAGTGTGTAGTTCTGCAAAATGCTTCCTACTAATGAGTTTTCAATTGCCATTACACCTTTTTCGGCTCGTCCTTCGGTAACCGAGTTAACCAACTCTTTGAAGGTAAGGCATTCAACCAGTTCGAGAGGTGTATTGAAGTAAAGTTCCGCTGCATCCTGATGGAAAGCGCCCTTGAAACCCTGTATTGCTACTTTTATTGGTTGCATTTGATTTGCATTAAGTTTTATTAAATTAAAAAGCCCTGTTTCTGGCAGGGCTCAATTAGTATCATTAAATAAATGGAGTAGTTGAGCCCGCTGGTTAGGGGAAGTAGAAAAAGTAATAGTAAAACATAACCTTACATGAGGTTACCCTTGTAGTGGGTTGTATGTAGATGCGTTTACTCATAAAAAAAGCCCCGCTATTGCGGGGCTGGTTTATTGTTAACTGGTTATACCTTTTTATAATATACAACAATTACCCAGCCCACAATTACTAAAGTAGAAGTAGTAGCTGTAAAAGTAGTTGTTGTTTATTGCTCTCATTCTTTTCTTCCTTGTTTTGCAATATTAAGTAAAGTAATTAACAATTCAAAAGAATGAATAAGATTATTTTTGTAAGAATTTCATTTTTAATAGTTGGCTATCGGTATGATTAAAATATTGCTTCTGGATAATTACGATTCGTTTACTTACAATCTTTACCATTATATCGATTTAACCGGTGGCTTTATCGTTGATGTTATTCGTAACGATGCTCTAAAACTTGCCAGCATTAATAGTTACGACGGAATTGTGCTTTCGCCCGGACCCGGATTACCCAAAGAATCGGGTTTACTAATGAATGTAATTGATAACTACCACTCAAAAAAAAAGATTTTCGGCGTTTGTTTAGGGCATCAGGCTCTTGCTGAATATTTTGGGGCTAAACTGCTCAATTTGCCTGAAGTTTTGCACGGAATACAAACCCCGATTAAAATACTTGAGCCAAAGCATTATATTTTTCGTGATATACCAAGTACTATTGAAGTGGGTCGGTACCATTCATGGGTAGTTAATCCCATTGATCTACCTGATTGTTTAACGGTTACTGCCATTGATTACGACAATCAGATTATGGCGTTATGTCATAAAAAATATGATATCTGCTCAGTCCAATTTCACCCAGAATCTATTATGACTCCTTACGGAATGAAAATTATCTTGAACTGGCTTGACGGTTTTTAGGCGTTCTTTATCATCTCAATTGCTGCCAACGGATTATCGGCCTTAAAAACTGCGTTTCCGGCTACAAGCACGTTTGCCCCTGCTTGGTAAAGTTCACGGGCGTTGCTTGGGCCTACGCCACCATCAACCTCTATCAGGGTTGATAGCCCTTTTTGGTCGATAAGCTTTCTTAATCGTTCAATTCTACCAATGCTGTTGGGTATGAATTTTTGTCCGCCAAACCCGGGGTTTACTGACATGATTAAAACCAAATCGGCGTATTCAAGAATATCGGTTAGCAGTTCAACGGGTGTGTGTGGATTAACTGAAACACCTGCCTTCATTCCAAGTTCCCTGATACGTGAAAGAGTCCTATTAAGGTGTGTGCAAGCTTCGTAGTGAACGGTTAGCCAGTCGGCGCCAGCCTCGCGGAAACGCTCAAGGTAACGGTCGGGGTCAACTATCATTAGATGAACGTCCAATGGTTTAGTAGCCAGAGATTTTATTCGCTCAACTACTGGGAAACCAAACGATATGTTGGGAACAAATACTCCGTCCATAATATCCAGGTGAAACCAGTCGGCTTGGCTCTTGTTTACCATTTCAATGTCGCATGAAAGGTTGGCAAAATCGGCCGAAAGCATCGATGGGGCTACTAAACGTGTCATCATTATCTTGTTTTTTGCAAAAGTAGCTAAAAATAAAAAAAAACGACCCGATGGGCCGTTAAGTAATTGGCTATCCTAAGTAGCTTTTGAGTATTTTGCTTCGTGTAGTTTGCTTTAAGCGCTTGAGCGCTTTTTCTTTAATTTGCCGAACTCGTTCGCGAGTTAGGTCAAACTCTTCGCCTATCTCTTCAAGGGTGAGAGGATGCTTCCCATTTAAGCCAAAGTACAACCTGATGATATTTGCTTCGCGAGGCGAGAGTGTCGATAATACTCGTTCAATCTCTTTGCGTAGACTCTCGTTAAGTAGCCCCTTATCAGGCATGGGAGAGTCGGGAGAAAGGAGTACATCGTACATGCTTCCTTCTTCATCTTGAGTAATTGGGGCATCCATTGATAAATGACGGTTGTTGCCCTTAAGGGCTTCCTTAACATCATCTGGTGCAAGGTTTAGCATTTCGGATAGCTCATCAATGGTAGGCTCCCTTTCAAAGCGTTGCTCTAACTCGGCTAATGCACGGTTTACCTTGTTTATAGAACCAATCTTGTTAAGTGGCAATTTTACAATTCGTGCCTGTTCGGCAAGGGCTTGCAGTATGGATTGTCTAATCCACCAAACGGCATATGATATAAACTTAAAGCCTCTTGTCTCATCAAAGCGCTGGGCAGCCTTAATTAATCCAACGTTACCTTCGTTGATCAGGTCGGGTAGGCTTAATCCTTGATTCTGGTACTGCTTTGCAACCGATACTACAAATCTTAAATTGGCTTTTACGAGTTTTGCCAGTGCTTCCTGGTCGCCTTCTTTAATTTTCCTGGCAAGCGTTACCTCCTGTTCGGCTGTTAGCAAATCAACCTTTCCAATCTCATGAAGGTACTTGTCAAGCGAGACAGCCTCTCGGTTAGTAACCTGTTTAATTATCTTCAATTGCCTCATGCCAATGATTGATTTTTAAACATTCGAATATATTAACAAAAATTAAAAATTGTTCTTTTTGATAAATTTTTTTTATACTTCGATTAAACATTTGCGAAAACTTATTGTCTAAATAAATTTTTCTTATGGTGTATGGCATATTTATGGTGACTAATGATAATTCAAATAGTAGTATCTTCGTAATTTAAGTTAGTAACTATGCATTTTTCTGTTATTATACCGGTATATAATCGCCCTGGTGAGGTAGAGGAATTACTTCAAAGCCTTGCAGGTCAGGGATATAATAGTTTTGAGGTAATAATTGTTGAGGATGGGTCAACTGTTCCCTGTAGCGATATAGTAAACAAATTCGCCTCTGAGTTAAAAATTAATTATTACTTCAAGGAAAACACTGGCCCAGGGCTAACACGAAACTATGGTGCCGAAAGGGCAAAAGGGGAGTACTTAATCTTTTTTGACTCCGATTGCATAATCCCTAACAATTACTTTACCCGTGTTGAGGAGGAACTTGCGGCAGAATATGTTGATTTTTTTGGGGGCCCCGATGCCACTCACCCCTCCTTCACCAATGTTCAAAAGGCTATTGGCTACTCCATGACCTCATTTTTTACAACTGGGGGTATTCGAGGGGGAAGGGTAAAGCTGGAGCGTTTTACTCCACGTAGCTTTAACATGGGCATTAATGCCGAAGTTTTCCATTCGGTTGGTGGTTTTTCAAACATGAGGTTTGGTGAAGATGTGGATTTAAGTTTAAGACTTTTCGAGAAGGGTTTTACGAGCAGGCTTTTCCCTAAAGCCTTTGTATACCATAAACGCAGAACCGACTTCCGAAAGTTTTTCAAACAGGTTTTCAACTCGGGTATGGCTCGCATAAATCTAAGCAAAAATCATAAGGGCTCACTTAAGATGGTTCACCTTTTACCCTCGGGATTTGTGTTGGTAATGAGTGCAGCTATTCTGCTTTCATGGGCTTTCCCCATTATATTAACGTTGCCCTTGCTATACACTTTTGCAATAATGTTCGACTCCTTGTTAAAAGGAAATTCGCTCACGGTTGCAATATTAAGCATAGTGGCAGCATGGGTTCAGCTATACGGTTATGGCTTAGGTTTTATTTATGCTACCTGGTTATGGGTTGTTCATGGTAAAAGGCCCAATGGTGCTTTTACTAAAAACTTTTACCGGTAGCTATTTTATCATTTCCAGCAACTTGTTGCGGTTAAGAATGGTTATTTCACGACGGTTGATATGAATAATTCCCTCATCCTGCATCTCGGAGAAAACCCTTGCCAAGGCAGGGCGCGTTACGCCAAAAAACTCTGCCAATTCCTGATGCGATTTTGGTAGAATGAGCGTGGTTCTAATTTCGCTTTTTGATAGGTTTAACAGGTAGTGCGCTATTTTTTCCTTAATGGTTTTAAATGAAAGAAACCAAAGCTTGTTTGACAGAAATTGAGCCCGGTTTGATATGGAGTTAAGGTAATTGGTTAGCACCTTTGCGTTTTTCTGCATCAGCCCAAGAAACTCAGCTTTAGGGATATACAGCAGTTTGCAGTTTTCCAAGGCAATAACATCAACAGGGTACCTGTTGTTTTCGCCAAAAAGAAAAGCGTGGGCAATTGGCATTGGAGCATGCATCTCCTCAATTTTTAGAATTTTTCCAGAAAAGTCAACCATTTCGCCCTTTACGCTCCCCTCAACTAAAATGCACAAATTTCGGACCTCTTCGGTTCGCTGGGCTATGGTTTGCCCTTTACTGAATGAGCGAATGGTGTGGGGTGTTTCATTTAGTAGATGGGCTACTTCATTCTCAGTTAATCCCCGAAATATGGGTGATAATGCTATAACCTTGTTCATAATTTTCTTAATTTGCCACAAATTAAACAAATCAACAGGTAGTTTGCTTAATAAATATGCCTGTTAAATATCAAAACGGACAGGTGGTATGCGTACAGGAGCATAAACCTATTGCTTTCAACCCTTGGAAGCACCATTGTGGTTTTGTATGCAATCAAATTCAGCTAATCAGAGGGGAAGGAGGTGGCAAGCTAAATGAGCTTTTAGGGTATATTGGAGGGACTCTGCTCGATTTTTACATTGGTGAGCTTCCTGTTTACACAATAGTAAATGAGGTTAAGAAATATTTTATGGATTTGGGTGTAGCCAATGTTGATGATTTTAAACACTGGCTTGGCTTACCTGAAACTACGTTCAAAAGCATTTATCTAAGCGATGGTCAGTGCTGGGTTATTCGATTAGGACAAAACGATGAATATTACATCCACATACACCCGGGGCGACACTCTAAGCTGACTATCCGCTGTAGGCCAACAACTCTAAAAACTGCCATTGCTTTCAGGTACCTTTTTGGATTTGAGGATGAAAGTTTGGAAATTGACAAACTCAATTATGCCCGTAAACTTGCAGGTTTACCCCCGGTTGAATCGTTAAATTCAGCTTCAGCCTTGCAAAATTTTATATCCAATTTAAGGGTTAATAATCGTTAAAAATCCACATGTGTTTTATAACATATACTGCTGAATATCAGTATATACAAGTCGTTCAAAAAAGGTGTTTTATATCATCATTTTTGGCCTGAATTTTGTGAAACTATGGTTGTATTTTTGCGTTATAAAAGTAGTTTTTCAAGTATAGGTTTTAGGGTTAATAGTTGGTTAGGTTTAGTTGATTTAGGTTAGTTAGGGTGTAAGGACGGAGCCGTATTTTCGGTTCCGTCTTTATTTTTACACGGATTTATGTCCTAAAGCACCAAACAATTCCATAAAATTCGTAGGTTTGAGTGAAAAATTTAGCGTATGAATCTGTCCTTATCCAAAGCATTCAGCTTCATATCATATTTATTGATAATATCCTGCTCAACTGAAACTGAAAGGTTAACCACAAATGTATTCAGGTATAACGAGAGTAAAGGAATAACCTCGCTTGACCCCGCTTATGCCCGTAATCTTGCATTAATTTGGCCGGTGAGCCAGATATTCAACGGTCTTGTTCAGTTTTCCGATTCGCTAACTGTTGAGCCTTCCATTGCAAAGCGTTGGTCTATTTCCCCCGATGGGTTAACCTACACATTTTTATTACGCAACGATGTATATTTCCATGATTCACCTGTTTTCAAATCAGGCAAAGGGCGACGCGTTACAGCCCAAGATTTTGTTTACTCCTTTGGCCGAATACTCAACCCCACAACAGCTTCGCCTGGAATGTGGGTGTTAAGCGTGCTCGATAAGGAGAACCCAAACTATGTGAATGGTTGCCATGCTCCTAACGATAGTACTTTGGTATTGAAACTTAAAAAGCCTTTCCCGCCCTTTCTTGGAATGTTGTGCATGCCATACTGCTATGTTGTACCTCACGAAGCGGTTTCCTTTTATGGTAAGGATTTTGGTCACAACCCAGTTGGTACCGGCCCCTTTTACCTGAAGTTTTGGCGCGATGGGGAAAAGCTTGTATTACGCAAAAACCCAAATTACTTTGAGGTTGATGAGCAGGGGATCCGCTTACCTTACCTCGAAGCTGTATCCATTTCATTTATTCCCGATAAGCAGTCGGAATTTCTTGAATTTTTGAATGGTAAAATCGACTTTCTTTCAGGGGTAAACGCAGCATCAAAGGATGAACTTCTTACCCGTTCGGGTAAGCTAAATCCCAAGTATTCCGCTAAGGTTAAAATGATTACAGGCCCATACCTAAATACTGAATACATTGGGATACTTGTTGATTCTACAAAACTTCCCAGTAACCAACGATTTTTGCTCGACGAGCGGGTACGTAAAGCTATTGCTTTGGCTTTTGATAAGGAGAAAATGATGCTTTACCTTCGGAGCAACCTTGGCTATCCGGCTTATGGAGGATTTGTTCCTTCCGGCATGCCCGGTTTTACTGATGTAAACTACGGTTTGGCTTACAACCCATTACAGGCAATGCAATTGCTAGAGCAAGCAGGTTACAGCAGTAAAAACGCTTTACCTGAAATAACAGTTTCAACCACCGACGATTATCTCGATTTGTTTGAGTACATTCAAAACCAGCTCAGTTTGGTAGGCATTAAACTCAATATTGATGTGCTACCCGGTGCAGCATACCGCGAAATGCTTGCAAATGGGAAACTACCCGTTTTCAGAGGGTCTTGGATAGCTGACTATCCCGATCCGGAAAACTACCTAGCTTGTTTCCTTACTGATAATTTTGCTCCTAATGGACCAAACTATAGCCATTTCAGCAGTGTGCAGTTTGAAATGCTTTATCGGAAAGCAATGTCACTTACCAGTTACGACCAACGATTACCATACTACCATAGCCTCGATTCTATTGTTACATCAAAAGCCATAGTTATACCTTTGTACTACGATAAAGTGGTTAGGTTTACCTCGGCCAGAGTTGATGGTATTGGTGTAAATCCGATGAATTTTTTAGTTTTGAAAAAAGTAAAAGTAAAAAGCATAAAATGATAATTATTGCCGATAGCGGAGCTACAAAAACCGATTGGAGAATCATAGAACACGGCAAGCCCATTGCAAGTTTCGAAACCATTGGGTTAAGTCCATACTTTAATAGGCAGGAAGATTTTTTAAGCGCATTAAATCAAAATTTCCCCAAGCAAATCAATCCAGAACAGGTAAAGGAGATTTTCTTTTACGGTTCAGGATGCGGAGTGCATGAAAGGGGACAGGATGTGGCAAGGTATCTGGGTGTTTTTTTTAGCAACGCCAAAATCCATGCAGTTACCGATGCTTTAGGGGCAGCCCGGGCGCTATTTAAGCGCCAAACCGGTATTGTTGTAATCCTTGGAACTGGCTCAAATATTGCCTACTACGATGGCGAACGGCTTAATAACCGAACCCCCTCGCTTGGATTTGTTCTGGGTGACGAGGGTAGTGGAGCTTACATGGGACGGCTGTTGCTTCGTGCATATCATTACAAAACACTTGATGTTGGTTTAGCCCAAAAACTTGAGCAACAGTACAATGTTGAGCTAAGCCATGTGCTCAATATGGTTTATAGTGCACCCCGCCCATCGGCATACCTTGCATCGTTTGTACCTTTTATTCTTGAGAATATACATAACCAGCATATATACTCTATTGTAAAGGAATCGTTTGTAGCCCTTTACAGGTACCACTTTGCGGTTTTTGAGAATCTATCCGACTTATCAATTGGTGTAACCGGTTCCGTAGGATGTCTTTTTAGTCAGGTTCTTGATTCGGTTGGTGAGGAGTATGGGTTTAAAATATCGCAATACTTGCGCTACCCAATAGTTGAGCTTATTAACTACCACACACAAAATGCTCAGAATACACCTTAACACCCGATTTTTCAGAAAGAGTTTCGGCATATGAAACAAACGATTTTCCATAGTTTGTTTCGCCTAGTCGTATTAGGGTTTGACCAAGTATGTTCATCAATACCATTTCCTGTAAGCGGTAACCCGATATTCCACAAAGTTCAATAGAGTTCCTTATACAGGTATGTGCATCGTTCAGGTTGCTTTCGTAAAAGTACGATATTGAGCGTGCTAGTTCTCCGAGTACTATTGCAAAATGGTTCCTACTGGGATTGAGCTGGCTGTAGTTTTGCATAAGTTGATGATGCTTTTCCGGAGTAAATGGGGTACGATTTTTAGTGATATCGGTAAACTCATAAATGATAGAGTCCAACGCTTTTTGGTGTGCCGAGTGATTTAAGGGCTCTATGAAAATATCTTGAAGTGGGAAAAAGCGCTTATCAATGAAAACTAACGGTAAAACCGACTCCCTAAATTCAAGCTTAGCATTGGCGGAATTGATACTTTTATAGAATTCTAAAGCTTTCTTTACCATTAGTTCGGATTTTGAACTAGATGAAAAGAAAATATTAAGGCAGAACCACATACCTGCAATTCTGGCTGAACTTTGCTCAGTCAGAATAAAATTATTAATCCACTCATTGCTATTGTTAATTTGCGAGATTTCCAAACCTATAAGGTTGCAGTAATCCATTGCTATTTTTGAATCCTTGTAGTAAGGGCTTGAGGGTTGCACTTGTTCTAGTATTTTCCTATAGGTTGATGAGGTGCCATTCAAATCGGGACTTATGAGCAATAACTCCCTCTCTAATTCTCTATTTTTGAGAAGGTGAGGAAGCAAATCCTTGAATAGTGATTCATCGCGTTTTAAACATAGCGTGAGGGTATTGGTGAGCTCCGTGATGTAATCGGGCAAAAATAGTTGGAACAAATCCTTAAGAAAAGCAACCTTACGTTCATTAAAGCTAATGCTAAATATGTATCCAATCAATTTTGGGTAAATCTCGTTTAGTGAAAAGAGATTTTTTGTTGCATTGATTAATTTCTCGTTAAAGCCGTACTCCTTAATTAGTTTTTGTGCAATAAGCGATGTTAATATATTATTATTGCTTATGGAAACAAGAGTTGAGTAGCCTAGTGAATCGGAATACACCTTCTCTTCAGAAATAATTCCGAACGAAAGTAAATCATGGTAAGCGTCAAAGTAGTTGCCTGCAGTTTTTAGGTTTATGGGGTAGAGCTTTTTAAGCTGCTGCTTGGTGATTGCACCAGAGTTTTCCAACCATTCTTTGGCAATGGCATTCAAAATATCGGCTTTCTCTTCAGGGTAAATTGAATCAAATACTTTTTGTTTGATAAACTCGTTGAGGATATTCAGTGGGTCGGAAAGGGTTTGGTAGGTTGCCTTTCCGTAGCTGTTAATGAAAAGTTGTAGGTAAAATGGGTACGAAATGGTTTGGCGTAGCAAGGGCGGTAACTCGAATATGAGCAAGCGTTCCTTTTTCCCTTCGTTCACAGTGTTATCAAGAACTGTTTGCATTTCATCGTACGAAAGGGGAGGGATATTGGCGTTATCGGAGTTGAAGTTGGATTGATCAATGTTCAGCCAAACCTCTGGGTTTATAAGATAACCCTGCAGCGATTTCCAAGTGGCATACCTTGATGTAATAATCAGCTTGGTGTTGGCCGATTCTGAAAACTCTTTGGCCAGTTCGTGTATTCCTTTAAGTGTTCTTTCAAGTTTAGTGCCTGTAAGGGTAACCTCATCAAGGGCATCAATTATGAATACAACCGAGCCAGGCAGTTTTTTGAGCTCATCTTTTAAATTTGGGATAGAAAATGGGTTAATGCCAATTTGACCCCACAACCATTCATCGATATTTAGCTCTGAAAACGCATAGTTTTCAAGTTTTGATGCCGAAATGATGATGGGTATTATTTGCTGTTTTTTTACTTTAGGGTTATTTAAGTACCAGTGGGCAATGAAAGTAGATTTTCCATAACCGCCTGGCGCCACAATTGCCAATGCTGTGTAGTTTGAACTTACAAAGTGATTAAGCAACGATTCCAGATATGTTCGCCTTACGGTTTTTTCAAATGGGATTCCGGATTTTATTTGTATTGAACGAATGCTATGGTGGTTTACCTCCAGTGTATTTGTGGTAATTAAACTCCAAAGCTCCGGTATGTTTGTTTTAGAGGTAACACTCGCCTTAATCTGATTTTCAACAAAGTCTTGCCAGTGGCTATACCCGCAATAGCGTGCAAGAATATCGAGTGTGACACGTGTTGGTTTAGAATTCGTTTTCAGGAACCCAAAAAGCCGGCGGAGGGTTGCCGGGCTTATATACTCGTGTGTATGCTCAAATACTTTTTCCGACAAGGTTTTACAGTCGCGTTGGTACGATATCTTTTTACCAAAACGCTTCTCAACGGCTTCAATAAGCTGTTTATGTAAATCCATTGCCGAACTGCTTTTGATGTCTCAAATGTAAGGATTTTAAAGATATCTATAAATCGGGTTGTAAAGGGTTTTCTTAAAAATTTATTGACACGTTTGACACGTTACTCTCCGAGGATAACTACCGTATATTTGGCAAGGAGCAAAACAATAATGCTATGTTCAAGCTTGTAAAAAAGAATAAAATTGACATTGGGGTGTTCATCATTTTTTTCATCATCACCCTAATTTTTGTAGTAACGCTAGTAAAAACTTTAACATTATAAATTTAAAAAACCATGTACAGTCAGGTTTGGGAAAAATGTTCAGCATCGGTTTGTTGTCTGAACTTTTACAATGAGCACGGTGTGCTCATTGACACGTTGAGTGGATTTAAGATCAATAAATCGCTTGTAACCTGTGAGCAAGCCTTTTACGTAAAAGGCGCCCAAAAGGTAGAAATCCGTTTTGTTGAGGCTGACGCAAATACCCCAAAGGCATCCATGCGTTTGGATTACAAAGAGTTCATTGATGACCTTAGGATTGGGTTTACCCATAACCAAGCCGATTACGCTGTATTTAATATTGATTTTGCTGAATTTCAGGATATTCCAAGCCTATCGCTGTGCGAACGATGGAATTACCCAATTGGCATGCCTGTGGCAATTATTGGTTTTAATGGAGTAGGGCAAAACCTTTCCATAAAAACAGGAATAGTTTCGTCCGCTTTCTCCAATAAGCAGGGAGTTAGGTATCTTCAGCTCGATGGCCTAACTTGCTATGGGAATAGCGGAGCTCCTGTAATTGACCCTCAAACCATGCAGGTAATTGCAATAGTTTCGCGTAGAAATAACCCGGCAACCAAATCGTACAACGATTTAATGGGCTACATCAGCACAAACCTTGATGAGCTGCGCAAGATTGAAGGTAAATTTAAACTTGGTGAACTCGACCCCATTCAGGTACTTATTGCCAACCAGAACCAGATTAAGCTTTTGGCCACAAATATCTACAAGCACACTGCAACAGGTTCATCGCAGGCAGTTATGCTCGATCATATTATCACTTACTTTAACGAACAAGCAATTATTGAAAATCATTTATTAAAAAGTACCGAAGTGGAATTTGATGTAACAGTTAATAAAGAGTAGTGTTTTTGTTTTCATGGGTTGGTAGGGTACTGCTATCATGCAGTGCCCTTTCTTTTTTATGTTAAACAATTATAAAAAGTAAAATGTTTGTAATTTGCATGAACAATAAGAATCAAGCATACTTAGTTTTGTGTTAGTTTTTTATGGTGAAACTTAAATGATAAGGAAATGAGTCGAAAGAGTTATGTTGATTTTCTGAGTAATATAGAACTTTTCAGGGGATTGAGTGAGCAGGAACTGAATACACTTGTCAAAGGGATTGTTGAAAGGGAATTCCCTACCGGAAGCATGTTGTTCATTGAGAATAATAAACGCGAGGGCATTCTGGTGATATATGAGGGGCAGGTTGAACTTTTTAAGAGCAATCCTTATGGAGTTGAGCTTAAGCTAACCCAATTCTCAAAGGGCGATTTCCTTGGCGAAGGGGTTCTAGCCTCAGAATCTACTCATTCTACATCGGCAAGGGCTATAGCTCCAACAAAGGCTTTACTCCTGAGGGTTGAGGATTTGAATGCAAATCCTGCAATTGCACTCAAGGTACTTACCAATATTACCCGGGTTATGCAGCGGCGAATGAGGTATGCCAACAACCGTATGGTGAACCCTGCTAGCCAGTACGAATCAGGTGCGACCCGCCTTGAGCACGACTTGCTTGGAGAGAGGGAAGTGCCTGCCGAGTACTACTATGGAGTGCAAACCCTAAGGGCATTGGAGAATTTTAACATCTCCGGGGTAACCCTGAACTTTTACCCCGATTTAATTGATGCTCTTGCAATGGTGAAACAGGCTGCTGCCGAGGCAAACCATGAACTAGGTTTACTTGAACCCACCATTAAAGACGCCATAATTAAAGCTTGCACTGAAATAACCAATGGGAAGTTCCACAATCAGTTTGTGGTTGATATGATTCAGGGTGGGGCGGGTACCTCCACAAATATGAATGCCAACGAGGTTATTGCTAACCGCGCACTGGAACATTTGGGGTATTCAAAGGGGGAGTATCAGTACTGCCATCCACTGAACCATGTGAATATGTCGCAGTCAACCAACGATGCTTACCCTACTGCTGTTAAAATTGCGCTTATCAACTCAAACAAAAAACTGGTAAGAGTTCTTGAATCCCTGATTGAATCGTTTAGAGCAAAGGCAAAAGAGTTTGCCCATGTAATAAAAATGGGAAGAACACAGCTTCAGGATGCTGTTCCCATGACTCTTGGTCAGGAGTTTGAGGCTTATGCGGTTACCCTTTCCGAAGAGGTGGAGCGCTTGAATCAGAATGTACGGCTATTCCTAGAGGTTAACATGGGGGCTACCGCAATTGGAACGGGTATAAACTCGGACCCCGATTACCCGGAGAAAGTAATAAAGCATTTACGTAAAATATCCGGCTTAGATCTGGTACTTGCCTCCAACTTGGTTGAGGCAACCCAGGATACCGGTGCATTTGTAATGTACTCATCGGCAGTAAAGAGGCTAGCAATTAAGCTTTCCAAGATATCCAACGATTTACGCCTGCTGTCCTCCGGCCCGCGAACGGGTTTAAATGAAATTAATTTACCGCCCATGCAGCCCGGCTCATCAATTATGCCTGGCAAAGTGAATCCTGTAATTCCTGAGGTGGTAAACCAAATTGCTTTCAAGGTAATTGGAAACGACTTAACCGTAACCCTTGCCGCCGAGGGAGGTCAGCTTGAACTTAATGTTTTTGAACCCGTTATTGTTCAGAGCCTTTTTGAATCAATTGAGATGCTTAAGAATGGCATGAATACGTTAAAATATCGTTGTATTGATGGAATTACTGCAAACGAGGAGCGCTGTAGGAGTATGGTGCACAACTCAATTGGTCTGGTAACAGCCCTAAATCCTTACATTGGTTATGAAGCATCAACCCAGCTTGCCAAGGAGGCTTTGGTAACCAATAAAAGTGTGTATGACCTTGTTTTGCAAAAGGGTTTACTATCCAAACAGCAGCTCGATACCATTCTTGCCCCTGAAAATATGGTTAAACCAAGAAAATTAAATCTGTAAGTACGATATTATCTAAAAATCCTTACATTTGATGCACTCCCTTTTTTGTTGGGAGTGCATTAAAAATATGTGGCAATGCTAACAATTGATTATACTGAGTTTCACGACACCAATCAATTAAAGGATTGGGAGAAAGATTTGATAGAACAAGCTAAAGCAGCTTTGGCTGGCAGCTATTCACCTTACTCCCATTTTAGGGTTGGAGCAGCAGTTTTACTGGACAACGGGGTAATAATTACCGGGAGTAATCAGGAAAATGGTGCATACCCCTCAGGTCTGTGCGCAGAGCGAGTAGCCCTTTTCTACGCGGGTGCGCAATACCCTAACGTTCCAATTAAAGCATTAGCTGTTGTTGCATCGAACGAGAAAGGGATTACCGTAAGTCCGGTATCGCCATGCGGTGCGTGTAGGCAAGTAATGCTGGAATATCAGATGATATCCAATAAACCCTTTACCATTTATATGGTAGGAGCGGGAAAGATTATCAAAATTGATGATGTAAAGCAACTACTTCCCTTTAGCTTTACCAATGTAAGCGAAATGGATCAGGAGTAAAGGTTTATAGCGAGGAAACTATCTTTCGTAAAGCATTATTGGGGATAAAACCATCGGCATCCTCGGAGAATTCCGGTTTTATTCTTTCCACAAAGAACATCTCAATTTCACCGATATTCTTGGCGGGAATTTTACCTCGAGGCGTACAAATAAAGTAATCCTTGATGTACGAGTATGTAGTCTCTGAAATATTAATTTTCCCTGGTTCGCATGCTGTTTCCATTCGGCTAGCCACATTAACCGTATCGCCCCAGATGTCGTAAGCAAATTTGTGTTTACCAATAACCCCAGCTATCACACTGCCAGAGTGAATACCAATACGTATTGACCAGGTAGGCTTATTGGCCTGCGCCTCCTCAATGTTCCTTGCTTTAGTATAGCGCTGGAGTTCAAGTGCTGCAAGCACAGTGTCGAACGGGTGGCTATGGTTGGTTCTTGGCAATCCTCCTACGCACATGTATGCATCGCCTATCGTTTTAATCTTCTCAATATAGCGCTGGGTAACTATTTCGTCGAATGCTTCAAAGTAGCTGCTCAGGACATTAAGGAACTCATCAATATTCTCGTATGCCACACTTATTTTTGAGAATCCAACAAAGTCGGCAAACATAACCGAAACTTCCTTGAACTTTTTAGGCTTATATATCCCTTTTTTCTGGAGGGCGTTGGCAACCTCAAGTGGTAAAATATTTAGCAGCAAGGCCTCGGTTTTTTGTTTTTCCTCTGCAAGCAATTCGGACTGTTTCTGAATTTGGTTTTGTTGTTCCTCTAGGATTTTGTTGGCATTCTCAAGGTTCTCCATTATGCTTTGGAGATGTTCATTCTTTTCGGCTAGGTCTTTCTCTATTAACTTAAGGTCGGTAATATCCATTTCAATGGCTACAATGTAGCTCAGGTTCTGCAAGTCATCAAAAACAGGTGTTAGACTGGTTTGAATATATTTCTCCTTGCCCATGGGAGTGACCCATTTACTTTCGTAAACCACATATTCCCCAACTATACATTTTCTAATAGCTTCAGCAGTTGTTTTATTTATGGTTTCGGAGAAAAGGTTTTGGCCAAAGGTTGCTTTAAACTCCTCAACACTACATTCGTAAAGGCGTTTAAAGCCCTCATTTACCCATGTAATTTCGCCTGTATTGCTAATAATAATTACTGAGTTACCCGCCTGGCTGATGGCAGTTGTGATGCTGTCGAACTGATCCGATAGGGTTTTGAGTTTTTTCAGCATACGTCCGCGCTGAATCCCTACCATTGTTCGCTGGATAAGTTCAGGGGTGTTTATTGGCAAGCCAATAAAGTCGTCGGCACCAGCGTGGAATAGCGATTGTATATGTTCCGGTTGTAAGAAATCGGCAATGGCCAGTATGGGGATGTTAGATGTAGCCGGGTCGGCCTTTATGATTGATAGCACATCGGCGGCAGCCTTGTTGGCAAAGTGGATATCGTAAAGGATAATGTCCGGGTTGTTGTTGGTGATAGTTGAAATAATACGCTCGGAATCAAGAATATTACTTACCGTAAAATCATCGTCGGCAAGGCTGAATATTCGTTGAATATCTTCTAAAAGTTGAATGTTTCCACAAGCTGTTAAAACTTTGTAAGGCATTTTTCAATTCCGATCTTAAAGCAAAAAAACGAAAAATTATGTATTAATGGAAACGTTTGCGGAAATTATTTTTCGCCCGCATCCAAGTAAAAAGCATTTTTTACTCATCATCTTTCTGCATCTGGTCAATAATTTTTTGAATTTCCTCCTCGGTAAAGTGAAGTTTTTGTTTGCAGAATTTTAGTAGTTCCGAGGCGCGTCGGATTTTCTCCGTTAACTCATCAATATCAAGTTCGTTCGATTCTATTTGGTTGATAATTCTCTCAACCTCCTCAATAGCCTCGCTATACTTAACAGGTTTCTTGGTCATACATTACATTTTTTGCGGGTAAAGTTATTGTAAATGTTGTTCCCTTTCCCAGGGTACTACTTACGCTTATGGTGCCGCCATTAGCCTCGGCAAATTCCTTACAAAGCATTAATCCTAGTCCTGTTCCGCTCTCGGAATTGGTTCCCTTGGTAGTAAAACCATCGAGCCGAAATAGGTTACTCAAATTTTCAGGGGCTATTCCAACACCCGTATCGGTTACTTGAATTGTCACTTTTTGGTTATCGGACGAAGCCTTTAATGAAATTTTGCCTCCACCTGGGGTAAACTTTATGGCATTGCTAAGCAGATTCCGGATTATGGTTAGTAGAGTGTCGTAGTCGGCAAAAGCGGTCACTGTTTCATTGCATATTACCTCGATTTTTATTTCTTTTTCACCTGCAGGCAACGATGCCACTTCGACAGCTTTGCTAATTAGTTCGCAAATATTTATGTATGCTTGATTTAACACTAACTTGCCAGTTTGACTCCGTGCCCAGCTAAGAAGGTTCTCAGTGAGTGCAAGTACATTTGAGGCTGACTGGTGTATGTGGTTGCTAAACTCTTTCACCTCGGAGGGCGGGAGTTCATCGGCTTTAGTGGCCAAAATCTCCGAAAGACCTACAAGAGCGGTGAAGGGGCTTCGTAAATCATGAGCTACAATGGAAAACAGTTTATCCTTGGTTTTAATGTTTTGTTCAAGCTCCGCCTGGTATTGCTTTAATTTTTGGTTTATCCTTTCCTCCTCCTCATATTTCTCCCGTTGGAGTCGGGCTAAATTCTTTTTTTGGTTGAAAAGGTAGAAACTCCCAAATGCAATAAAAAGCAGAAAAATTACTGCTGTTACCAGGAGATTGCGCTGTGCTTTTTGCTTGTTTATGCGTTCCCTATCGAGTTCAACCTTGGTTCGCAATGCTTCTACCTCGGCTTCAATCAGTTTTATTTCAGTCTTGGTTTTATCCAGTTCCAGGTTGATATGTGCATCAATGTTTGCCTCGCTGCGTTTGGCATCTTCAATGCTATCCTTAAGGTAAACATATTTTTGGTAAAGGGTTAAGGCGTTCTGGAACTTACCCTGTGCCTTTTCAACATCGCTTAGTGCTAGGGTTCCGAGCAAAACAAGGTATGGGTTGCCAACGCTTTTTCCAATACGTATTGATTGGGTTATATTTACTTTTGCGTCCCTGTATCTTCCTTGGAGTGAGTAAATCTCACCTATTTTTCTAAGGCAAAGCGCTTCGCCATCGGCATTTAAGTTTTGCTTATATTTTTCCTTTGCGGTGTTATAATGGGTTAGCGCCAGGTCAAAGTTATTATCCTGGCGTTCAATGTTGCCAAGGGTGTTATATAAGTCCGCAAGTAACTGATTTTGGTTACTTCTCAGTGCAATTTTTATTGCTTGGGTTATGGTATTTCTGGCTTTACTTGGTTTATTTAAATCGAGGTAGGTTTGGGCAATGTTTCTTAGCACCCGGGTAACCTGTAGGTCATCACCTTTCTTCTCGCTCAGTTCTAATGCTTTCTGGTAAGCGTTAATGGCATTGGTATATTGTTTCTGGTCATAGTATACATTACCCATATTTTGGTATATGTATATCTTTAGATCCGGCTTAGCGTCAAGGTTTTCAACTAAGCCTTTTGCTTCACTCATATACTTTTGGGCATTGCGGAATAAGCCTAGGCGCCGATAAACCAGGGCAATGTTTACCATGGTGCGAGCAATATCCTCATCTTTCCCATACGACTGGCGGATTTTTAGAGCCAACAGGTACCTGCGGAGCGCCTCAGGGTAATCCTCAATGGTTAAATAGGTATTCCCTAGCTCATTGTGGATATTGGCTTCAGTGAGCGGGTCTCCAATTTCTTTTGATAGTTCCAGTGCCTTGTTGAGCGATGTTATAGATTCGCTGCTATTTTTTAGCAGCAAGTAGGCTTTGGCCAAATTGTTCAGGGTGTTAATGCTCGACTGTTTATAGCCAAGTGTTCCCCTGATGTTTAGGCTTTGTTTGTAGTATTCAATGGCCTTTGCAGGCTGAGAAAACTTAAGGTAAACTCCGCCCATAATATTTAAAATATCGGCCAGCTCATCGTTTAGCTTGCTTTTTTCTGCTATTTGAAGGGCTTTGCTAAGATGACTTGTCGATTTGTCGAAATTGCCTGTTTCGCGGTAGGTTAGTCCGATATTCTTTAAAAGTTGAATAATTCTAAGGGTGTCGTTATCCTTTTCAGCTGCAATAAGCCCTTCAAAGTACGATTTAAGTGCCTCCTGGTAATTACCAAAGTTCCATTGAGTGCTGCCAATGCTTTGATGGCATTCAGCAATGCCTACACCAATTTTTTTTGCAATGGCTAATGCTTCACCCTTTTTGCTCAAGGCGTCGTTATACTGGCCAATTTCCTTGTAAATATCTCCCCGTAGTAGCAAGCTTTGAATAAGTAAGCGGTTATTTTTCCCTTTCAAAGCTGTAAGCCTTGCCTTTTCATTAACCTTGATAGCTTCGCTGTAATTACCCGATCGTTGCAGTAATGCTGATTTTTTTAAAAGAGCATCAACGTATAAGGATTGGGTTCTTTTGGATTGTGTGATGGTAATTGCTGAATCAACATGGCCTAAGGCATCGCCAGTTAAGCCCAGTCCACTCTTGTATTCGCTCATGGCAAGGTGGTATAGCGCTCTAAGTGAATCGCTGGGGTTTTGTTTCACCTGTAAGAAAAGTCGATTGCAGCTTATGGCTGAAACTTCAGGATTCTCAATGGAGTACTTTTTGATGGTGGCAATTAAGCTGTCAATATTGACCTTTGAACCCTGTGAAAAGGAGCGAAAGGCCAACAGGGCTAAAAAAAGGGGAACTTTAATTTTTTGCAACATTTTAATTACTATAAGTGATGCTCATAGCAAAGTAAGGAAAAAAAATGATTATGACAAACAAATGGGATGGGTTATGCAAGTGGTATAGTAAAGTGAAACTCGCTACCACTCCCTTTAGAGCTGTTTACCCAAATTTTACCATTGTTCTTTGTTACAAACTCGTGGCAAAGCAGTAGCCCCAGTCCGGTACCCGTTTCATTGGCTGTGCCCTTTGTGCTGTAGGAACCGTCAATCATGAAGATTCTTTCAAGGTCATCCTGATCTATGCCTATACCTGAATCCTTAACAACCACTTCTGCCATTTTAGGAAAATCTTTCGATTCACTTGCAATTATCTCGATAGTTCCTCCAATATCAGTAAATTTGATTGCATTACTCAATAGGTTTCGGATTACGGTTGCTATGCTATTTTTATCAGCGTAAACACTAATTGCTGAACTTGCGTTGACGGAAACATTTATCCTTTTTTTCTCGGCATTTGCGTTAAGGTTTAACACTTCCTGCTTTATCAAAGGCTCAAGTTTGAATTTCTCGGGAATGTAGTTAATGCTACCGGTTTGGGCTCGTGTCCACTGTAAAAGGTTATCGAGCAGCTTGTAAAGATTCTGAGCCGACTCAGAGATTACCGAGATGTATTCTTTCTTTTCGTTATCGGTCAGGTGGTTAAAGTTGCGTTCAAGAATATCGCTAAACCCGATTAAGGCGTTAAATGGATTTTTTAAATCGTGGGCAATAATGGAGAATAGTTTATCCTTGGTGGCATTCAGCTCGCTAAGGTTTTTCTCTGATTCTTTCAGCTTTTTGTTTATTTCAAATAATTCAGCGTTTTTCTCAGCCAGTTGCTTATTCTTTTTCCGAATTATGGTTAAAATTAATGATGTGCCAAAGAATATAGCCAGCAATAAAAGAGTTAGGGAAATTAATACTTGCTGTACGCTTCGTTGTTTTTGGAACTGTAACTCCTTTAGCTCAACATCTTTCTTCAGGAGTTCTATTTCTTTTTCTTTGGTTTCGGTTTCGTACCGTGCCTGCATTTCGGCAATGCTGGAAAGGCGTTGCTGGGTATAGAGAGTATCGGCGTATGCAAGTTCAACACACTTGTAATGGTAAGCATTTCTATAATCGCCTTTTTTTGCATAGAGGTCGCTCAGTAGCTGGTAGGTTTCCTGTTTGTAGGCTTGATCTACAACATTGGGAATGTTTCGGAGCGCTTTATTAAGCGCTTCACTTGCCTTTTCAAGATTATTTTGCTTGAGGTATGTTGATGCAATATTGTTTAGTGTATTATGGGCGGCGTCAACTCCATTTGTTTTCACTGAAATTTCATAAGATTTTTGGTAGCTCATCAAGGCTTTGTCAAATTGTTTAATTCTGGCGTATAGGAAACCAATGTTGTTGTAAGCGGTTGCTATGCCCGATGAATCCCTTTGTTGGGTAGCAAATTCCAGCGATTTTGTATAATACTCCAAAGCCTTCTGCAAATCGCCCTTTTCGTCGAGTACTATTCCTAAGTTGTTGTAGGCAGTGCTAAGTCCACTAATGTTTTTGCTTTTTTCCCACTCCTTAAAAGCAAGGGTATAGTACTTCTCAGCCAGTTCCAAATTTTTCAAATCCCTATTCAGCGATCCTATCAGATTGTACAGGTTAGCCTTTAATTCGTCAATATTGTTCTCGTTTACAATATTTAATGCTTTAAAGGCGTATTCTAACGCTTTATTTTTATCGTTTATTTGGTTGTAAAGGCTTGCAATACGGTTATATGAGATTGATTGTAAATCGTATCGTTTGGCTTTTTCGTAATAGTCTGCTGCCTTAGTATGACTGCTAACTGCTAGATTGAATTGCTTAAGCTCTCTGTAAACCAGCCCAAGATTATGATATGAATTTCCAATTTTTAAAGGGTTGCCATTTAGTTTCCTGAACTCCAACGATTTCAGGTAGTAATTTAAGGCTGTTTCGTTTTGGTACTTTGAGGAGTAGGCATTCCCCAGGGCGTTATAGGCATCGCCTATAGCATCGTCGCTGCCATCGGCTTTTGCCTCTTTGAGCGATTTTTCAGCAAAAATGACGGACGAGTCAGGGTTTACATCCCAGTAGTATTTTGATATATCAATAAGAATGTTGACTTTCTCTATGCCCTTGGCATTATTAAGCTTTAACCTTAAGCTATCAATTGAACTTGATGGTTGCTGGGTAAAGCCGGCAATAGGCAGGTAAAATATAACTATTAGGTTTAATAATATTTTAATATTGTTACTTCTCACACCTTTTTTTTATCAAATTACGAATAAAATCTATTTCACAACACTTTTAACTTCGCCATCCCAAAATTTAGTTGTTAACAAGCTACCTTCCCCAATTTCACTAGCGCTTTTAATGGTTTTCCCGTCAATCATGGTTATTGTAAACCCTTTCTTTAACGTATTTATTGGGTTCATTGTTTCTATCATTCTGCCAAAAAAATCTACTTTTTGTTTGTTTGCCGATAGGGTTTGAAGCGTATACTTTTTTAAGTCCTTTTGATATTTTTCTATGGCGATTTTTGGAGTATTAACATAGTTTTCGGCTGCAGACTTTACCTGTTCTTTCAAACCTTGTACTTGTGACAAGCTCTTAAACATGTAAAACTTTGCAAGTACTGGTAGCGATGACCAGGTTTTTGTCAGCCTGTTTTTATGGTGAAACACCGTAAGCTGACTTGCCGATTTGAGCTGGTCGGCATAAACAATCAGTTGCGATTTTGAACTTTCGGTGTAGCTTGTTGATAGTTCCACTAGGCTGTCAAGTAGTGTAAGGTAAAGCTGCTCAGCCTCGCTAGCTAAATCGATAAGATACTCCGCAAGGGCAGTAGGTGTTTTTACTGCTTTGAAAGCAACCAAATCGGCAACTGTTGTGTCCTTTTCATGGCCAATTCCGGTGATAACGGGCAGTGGAAACTGTGCAATATGGCTTGCAATACTGTATGAATCAAAGCACGATAGGTCGGCAGAGGCGCCACCCCCACGAACAATTGCCACCAGGTCAAACCTATCTATCTCATTGTAGATATTTGAAAGTGCTTGAATTATGGAGTTTTCAGCGTCTTCGCCTTGCATAACGGCTTCAAAAAGCTTGATGCTGAAACGGTATCGGGCTTTGTTGCCTAGCAGTTGCTTCTTGAAGTCTTCGTATCCAGCAGCCTGCGGCGACGATATTATAGCAACTCTGTTAGGGAGTAAATCCAGAGTTTGTTCACGATTCATGTCAAATACACCGTCGGCTATAAGGCGGTTAATGGTTTCGCGCCGTTTTAGCTCCAAATCGCCGATGGTGAATGTGGGTTCAATGTCAATAATATTTAGGCTGTAGCCGTAAACCTCATGAAAACTTACCTGTGCCAGCACCATAACCTTAAGGCCGGGAGAAAGCTTACGGCCAGTTGTGGATTCAAAGTAGGGTTTAAGCATGCGGTAGCTGTACGACCATATTGTGGCCCTTGCACGTGCCACAATGTTGTCCGATTCTTCGTCCTTTTGGATGAGTTCAAGGTAGCAATGTCCCGAGTAATGCTCCTTTATTTCGCTAATTTCACCCACAATCCAGTATGCCTGCGACAAGTATTGGCTTAGGGTTTCCTTTACAAGCAGGTTAAGCTCCTTGAGCGAGTATGTTTTTTGTTTTTCTACCATCACTGTTTAATACCCGTAACGTAGTATCTACTGCCTGAGATATCTATTGAGAGCAGGTAAATCCCTTTGGGCAATTCCTCAGAAATGTTGATTTCAACATGACCAGTACCATCGCTAAAAGCATTCATAGTTAAAATCAGCTGACCGTTGGTTGTGAAAATTGATATGTTTGCTGGTATGAACGATTTTCCTAAAAGGATATTAATTTTTGAAGTAAAGGGGTTTGGCCAAAGTTCTATACTGTTTCTAGCATCAGTAATGCTTGAAGTTGATGCCTGCGCAAAATCAGGAATTCCGTAACCCGTGCTGTTGTTGGGTGATGCATTGTTCGACGATGAACTTTTAACTAGCTCAACAATTTGTTGTGCGGTAAGCGATGGTTTGGCCTGCCAAAGGCAAGCCACCATGCCAGCCATCAAGGGTGATGAGAAAGATGTACCATTGGAAGTTCCAGTTGTTCCGGTAGCAATGGCCAAAACAGTCCCTTTACCCATGGCGCAAACATCGGGTTTTATTCTTCCATCGGCCGTGGGGCCAAATGAGCTGAAATCGGCCTTTACTCTTTTGTTATCTACTGCACCTACTGTTAGAACGTTTGGCGAATCGGCAGGAACCGAAATGTAGTGCCAGGGGGCGTTCCCATCGTTTCCGGCACTCACAACCACAACCATTCCTTTGCTTGCTGCCATGTTGGCAGCAAGTGTGACAGGGGCTGTGTTGCCATTAAGATCCTGATAGGTGTGATTTTGGCTGGCAACATCAAAAGTGGTATAACCCAACGAGGAGTTAATGATGTCAGCTCCAACACTATCGGCAAACTCCGCACCTGCAGCCCAATTGTATTCCTCAATTATTTGCTCGGTGGCCGCATCTTCGGTTCTAATTAGCCAATAATTAGCCCTTGGGGCTGTGCCAATTAGTTGCCCGTCAATATATCCCCCCATGGCCGATAGTACCATTGTGCCGTGGTAATGCTCCTTATAAATATCCGATTGTGGGTTCACAAAATCACGAGCACCCAGTATGCGTCCTCTTTGCCAAAGGCTATCGAAAGCACTATGAGTGTTTGCATTTAAGAATCCGGCATCGAGAACTGCAATAACCATCCCGTCGCCAAGGTAGCCATTACCGTGCAGTATATGCCCATTCATCATGGCAACCTGTGTGTACGATGCACCATAGTTGAGGTTGGCAAAAGTATTTTTATCACTCTGATTTAGTGGCTGCCAATCGGTTTCTTCATCCGTTGACGATTTAGTTGGCTCAAAAACCTTTGTTACACTTTTTACAAACGATAGCTCTTGAATGGCTGTAAGCTGTTGGGGGGTTAGGGTGGCCACAACCCCATTAAACCATCGTAAGGGGTAATGAATTGTTGTGGCAATTTGCGCCACCTGATTTATGTAAGTTGATGATACAGGCAGATCGTCGGTGGTAATGGCAATACCCTGTTTTTGCCGGCGTTCAATTGCTCTTGCGGAAAGGAACTCGTTGGGTTTATCAACTGAATACGTTGAATTTTGCTTATCAGTAAATCCAATAAAGTACTTTGCTTGGGCAGAAACATTGACAGGTAATATACTTGCCGTGGCAAATAGTAGTATGAATGACAGAAATTTTAATAGCGACGTGTTCATTCCATTGGAATTTTAGTATTTAGTACCCATTGAGTTCATAATATCATCAATGGAAGGTTCTTTTAACTTACCGGCATTCTTTATCAGTGAATCCATGTACTTCGATTCTTTTTCAATCAATTCATTAGCGTTTTCAGCTACTCCATCGATATACTTAATGGTTTGCAATATTTTTCCATCGGCATCGTAATATTTCCATTCACCTTGTTTTAGGCCTTGCTTGTAATTCCCTTCAATTCTTAACGTTCCGTTGGGGTAAAACACTTTCATAGTACCATCAATCTCACCATTTGAATATGGGATGATGCTTTTATTTAAGCCATTCTCAAAAAACTGAACTACCAAACCATTCAGGTTTCCATTGGTGTAGCTTGCACTTTCCAGAACTTTACCCGAAGGGTAAAAACTTCTAGTTCTTCCGTTCTTCAAACCATTCGTGTATCGTTCCTCAAAAATCAATTTCCCGTTTAAGGAGTAATACTGCCAAAGGCTATCCTTTTGCTGGTTTTTGTAAAAGCCATCAACTATCTTTTTTCCATCTTCATTAAAAAAAGTGGTTGAAACGTATGGCGAAGACTCTGAGTAAACCATTATTACCTTTAGCTCTCCGTTTTGGTGGTAACGTTTAAATTCTCCAATTGGTTTGTCGTCCTTGAACCAACCCTCATAGGCTTTCTTGCCGTTTGGGTAATACTTGCACCAGTAACCCTGCTTTCGGTTTTTACTATCAAGTTGGTTTTTTGCACCATCGGTTTGCCCAATGGCTAATCCGCAAAAAATAAGTAGAACTAAAAAAGCCAATATACGTTTCATGCTTACTGTTTTTTATTAAGTTCTATTGGAAATTGAATGTCTTTGGTTAGTATAACAAATTGGTTTATGGTAAAGTGCATGATTTATAAGTTAAAATTGTCAACAAATCAAAATGTTGATGCAATATAAATTTTCAATTAACCTCGTATATTACCATTAAACAAAACACTTGATATTAACCTTCTTTTTCTCATTTATCAGCTGTAATAAGTTCAAAGATAAGCTCAGTCAGCGTTGTAACATCGCTTTCAACAGTTCCTTTCATATAACGTTCGTAAACACTTATATTGTCTGGTGGGTTGAGATTTAATATCAAGCCCTTTTCCAATGCCAACAGCCGAATAAATTCTCTTTGTGCTCGTCCATTTCCTTCTCTGAAGGGATGCAAATAGTTAACATTGTCTAATATTTCTGCCAATTTTTCTGCTAATTTCCTTTTGTTGTTTTTCGGGATTTTCCTGTACTCATCAATTAGTTGGTCAATATATCTAAAAGCGTTGTCAAAGTAAGTAGTTGGGAAGAATTGTTTGCCGTCTTTGCTGATTTCAACAACCCGTTTTTTCCCAGCCCAAATGTAAATATCTTGAAACAAATGTCTGTGAATTTCAAAAAGGCTGTCAATTCCCTTAATTTTTATCGGGTTCTCGTAAAGTTCCAAAAGTCGTTTAGTCACCGCACTACTCTCAACAAAGAGTAATACTTCGGGGTCTGATATATCCTGTAAATTTCTTAAAATTCCTGTCTTGGGGTCAATGTAGCTGTAGTCTGGGTCTATGTACTTGTAAGAATTAGACATAGGCTTTTTGTTTTGCAAATGCCACAAGTTCTGTTAGGGATATTTTTCCAGTCACATAATCCCTAATAATTTCAATTCCTTTTTGAGTTGGTGTAAAACCTTCAAACATGTTACTCCCCAAAGCCCTTGCTGTGAGTTCTAAAGTTTTCAGGTCCGAAAATTTTACCCCCATTATTGTCAGATTCTTTCTGTCTACTTCAATTGCATTGAACATCTCTTTTCAGTTCTTAAATTTCCTCAAATTTACAAAAAATCTTCGTCAAATCTTTAATTTTATAGTATTAGAAGGGTCTATAGGAAACAGTATAAAATGAAAAAAGCCGCCAATTAGGCGGCTTTGGTTAGTATCCATTCGGGTTATTTCACCTCTTCAAAATCAACATCGGTTACTTCCTGGTCGTTGCCCGATGATGACGAGCTACCTGCGTTGGCATTGGCCTGTTGGCCAGCACCAGCGTTAGCTTGTGCTTGCGCTTTGTAAAGTTCCTCCGATGCAGCCTGCCATGCAGCATTGAGTTCGTTGGTTGCGTTCTCAATGGCAGCTAAATTCTGGCTCTTATGAGCGTCCTTAAGTTTACCAAGTGCTGCTTCAATGGAAGCTTTCTTGTCGGCAGGGAGTTTATCGCCAAACTCTTTGAGTTGCTTTTCGGTTTGGAAAATCAAGCTGTCGGCAGCGTTAATCTTCTCGATACGCTCTTTCTCCCTACGGTCGGCTTCCTCGTTACGCTTGGCTTCCTCCCGCATGCGCTTGATTTCCTCTTCGGTAAGACCCGATGAGGCCTCAATACGTATCTTTTGCTCCTTGCCTGTACCTCTATCCTTAGCGGTTACATGTAAAATACCATTTGCGTCGATATCGAAAGTAACCTCAATTTGGGGTACGCCACGTGGTGCAGGTGGTATTCCATCGAGGTGGAAACGTCCAATTGTTTTGTTGTCCTTAGCCAAGGGACGTTCCCCTTGGAGCACATGTATTTCAACGGAAGGCTGATTATCGGCAGCGGTTGTAAATACTTCGGTTTTACGGGTAGGAATGGTGGTATTAGCTTCAATCAGCTTGGTGAAAACACCACCTAAGGTTTCGATACCCAACGAAAGAGGTGTAACGTCAAGCAGCAGAACATCCTTTACCTCACCGGTAAGCACGCCACCCTGGATGGCTGCACCAACGGCAACAACTTCATCGGGGTTTACGCTCTTATTAGGTTTGCGGTTGAAGAATTTTTCAACTACCTCTTGAACCTTAGGGATACGGGTTGAACCACCAACTAGGATTACCTCGTCGATATCGGAAGGCTGTAAGCCTGCATCGGCTAAAGCTTTACGGCATGGTTCAACGGTACGCTGAATGAGGTGGTCGGCCAGTTTCTCAAACTGGGCTCGGGTTAAGGTTTTAACCAGGTGTTTGGGTATGCCGTTAACGGGCATGATGTACGGAAGGTTGATTTCGGTAGTTGTGGTGCTTGAGAGCTCAATCTTAGCCTTTTCTGCAGCCTCCTTTAAGCGTTGGAGTGCCATAGGGTCTTTACGGAGGTCAACGCCTTCATCTTTCAGGAACTCTTCAGCCAGCCAATCAATAATTACTTGGTCAAAGTCATCGCCCCCAAGGTGGGTATCGCCATTGGTTGACTTAACCTCAAAAACTCCATCGCCAAGTTCAAGGATTGAGATATCGAAAGTACCACCACCAAGGTCATACACTGCCACCTTGATATCCTTATTCTTTTTATCGAGACCATATGCCAGTGCTGCGGCAGTGGGCTCGTTGATGATACGACGAACCTTTAAACCTGCAATTTCTCCAGCTTCTTTGGTAGCCTGACGTTGCGAGTCGCTAAAGTAAGCTGGTACGGTGATAACGGCTTCGGTTACTTCGTGTCCCAGGTAATCCTCAGCAGTTTTCTTCATCTTCTGAAGAATCATCGATGATATTTCCTGAGGGGTGTACAGGCGGCCATCAATATCTACACGTGGGGTGTTATTATCGCCACGAACCACCTTGTAGGGTACACGGGGTATTTCAACCTGGGCAACCTTATCGTAGGTTTCGCCCATGAATCGCTTAATTGAGAATATGGTTTTTTGGGGGTTGATTATTGCCTGACGCTTTGCTGGGTCGCCAACCTTGCGCTCACCGTTTTCGGCAAATGCAACTACCGATGGGGTAGTGCGTTTCCCCTCACTGTTTGTTATAACAACCGGTTCGTTACCTTCCATTACGGCAACGCATGAGCTGGTTGTTCCTAGGTCAATTCCAATTATTTTGCTCATTGCTTTAGATTTTTATTGTTATACTTTTGATTTGTTTCGTTTTTAAACATTCCTTTCACTTTGTTCAATCATTGTGCCAACACCAAAAATGGACTGAAAGACGAAAATCTGTCACAAAATTTTTAGTTTTTCAGTAATCCTTTGTCAGGTTTCTGTGTTTATATTTGAGTTGATATATTTATAAGGTTCAGGTTTTCAGATAGTAGTCATTAATTGTGTCTTTTTGTCAGTTTTTTCAATTTTAATAAATTAGCTTAGGTTTTCCTGAATAATAGATTACCTTTGACAATCCTTAAAGTTTAATACTTATGTCGAGCGAGAGTAAAGTTAAAGTGGTAACCACCCATGTGCTTCAGGAAATGAAGGTCAGGGGTGAAAAAATTGCAATGCTGACAGGGTACGACTATTCAATGGCCCGGATACTCGATGCCGCTGGAATTGACGTATTGCTGGTAGGCGACTCTGCTTCGAATGTAATGGCAGGCCATATATCAACACTCCCTATCACCCTTGACCAGATGATTTACCATGCCAGTTCAGTGGTACGTGGAGTAAAGCGTGCATTGGTTGTTGTTGATATGCCCTTTGGAACCTACCAGGGCAACTCCAAATTAGCATTACGTTCGGCCATTCGAATTATGAAGGAGAGCGGAGCCGATGCCGTTAAGCTCGAGGGTGGCTCGGAGATTATTGACTCCGTGGAGCGAATCCTATCTGCAGGGATACCGGTTATGGGGCATCTAGGGCTTACCCCTCAGTCAATCCATAAGTTTGGAACTTACGTTGTAAGGGCACGCGAGGAAGCTGAGGCCAAGAAACTGGTTGAAGATGCACATTTGCTGGAAAGAACAGGCTGTTTTGCCATTGTGCTTGAAAAAATTCCCGCCGCATTAGGAAAACAGGTTGCCTCGGAGCTGAAAATACCCGTAATTGGAATTGGTGCTGGCAGTGGAGTTGATGGTCAAGTGCTAGTTACCCACGATATGCTTGGTATTAACCAGGAGTTCTCACCACGCTTTCTCAGGCGGTACCACAACCTTTACGCTGAAATGCTTGGAGCATTTCAAGCCTATATTAGCGATGTGAAATCGCTCGATTTTCCCAATGAACGTGAGCAATACTAATACTGAAGATGATAAATTTTTCAAGCGACAGAATCCTTTACGAGGATAACCATTTTTTAGCGGTAAATAAGAACTGTGGTGAGATTGTGCAGGCCGACAAAACCGGCGATGAGTCGTTGGTTGAAACGGTAAAGCGGTTTATTAAAGAGCGCGACAGTAAGCCAGGTCGCGTATTCCTGGAAGTGACCCACCGGATTGATAGGCCTGTGAGTGGAGTAGTGCTTTTTGCCAAAACCAGCAAAGGGTTAAGCCGTATCAATAATCTTTTTCAGGAAGGGAAAATCACCAAAAAGTATTGGGCTATTGTAAAGAACCAACCCCCTGTTGAATCGCAAACCCTTGTTCATTACCTTTTGCGCGATAACAAAAAAAATAAGTCGTTTGTATATCACCGTGAGGTGCACGGCTCAAAAATTGCCAAGCTTAAGTATGAGCTTGTTGGTAGAACTGAAAATTACTACCTGTTAGTAATAGATTTGATTACCGGTAGGCATCACCAAATACGTGCTCAGCTCTCGAAAATTGGATGTCCAATTCGAGGCGATTTAAAATATGGCTATCCCCGTTCTAACCCCGATGGCGGTATCGATCTGCATTCAAGGGTTTTTGCATTTACCCATCCAATTTCTGGGGAAGAAATAAAAATTGTAGCTCCTCCTCCCAGCGAGAAGTTATGGAGTGAGTTTTTGTTGTTAGGCTTGGAGTAGTTTTAGCTATGAATAGGATTTTAGTTGCACTGTTTTTTATCCTTACAGGGATTCATCTATCTGTATTTTCTCAAAACAAGATTTCGCGCGAGGAATACATTAGCATGTATTCGCATATTGCCGTTAATAATATGAAGCAGTTTGGCGTACCTGCAAGTATTACTCTTGCCCAGGCCATGCTGGAAAGCGATAATGGGAATAGCACATTGGCCGTAAAGGCCAATAACCACTTTGGGATAAAGTGCCATAAGGACTGGACTGGTGCAACCATTTACCACGATGACGACCGAAAAGGGGAGTGCTTTAGAAAATACAAAAATCCGGAGCAATCGTTTAACGACCATAGTCTTTTTCTCAGAGGCGGAAAGCGCTATGCTTTCCTATTCGATTTGACCCCAACCGATTATAAGGCATGGGCCCATGGGCTCAAGAAAGCTGGTTATGCTACAAACCCAAAGTATGCAGAGCTGCTTATTAAGATAATTGAGGACAATGAGCTTTACCGATTCGATCAGGGAATTACCGTTGCCATTAAGCCACCCAAACCGGTTGTAACCGATTGGGATAATTACGAAATTGACCTTTACAAAACTCGGCCTGTTTTCATCCGAAACAGGGTAAAATATATTGTTGCCAAGGATGGCGATACTTTTGAATCGTTAGCTAGGGAGTTAGATTTAATGCCCTGGCAGCTTTACAGGTACAACGATTTGACTCGCGATTCAGTGATTCGTCCTGGGCAGGAACTATACATACAGCCCAAACGATGGAAAGCAGATAGGTCGAATCCGGTTCATACAGCGGAAGAGGGCGAAACCATGTATAAAATTTCGCAGATGTACGGCGTTAAGTTAAAGTCACTTTACCGGAAAAATAGAATGAAACCGGGCGATGAACCAGAGGTGGGTCAACTAATTTACTTGAGGAAACGTAAACCGTTATAGTACTTCGATAAGCTCAGTATTCTGCCATCCCCTTAGGAACTCTTCAATTCCCATGGCTTTTTTACCTGCCTGCTGAACAGTTTTTAGCGCAATTGCACCCTGTGAACAAAAAACATGGAGGTGTGTTTTTCCATCGGTTTTTAACATTCCAGGCCTTTGTGATTGAGCCTGGTCAAGTTTTTCCGCCTGGTAAATCTTTATAGGTATAATTGTTTCAACATTGTTTCTTTTGGTTTTAAGTTCAGTCCATGCAGCAGGGTATGGGCTAAGCCCCCTAATGTGGTTGAAAACTTTTTGGGATGGATTGTTCCAATCAACACGACAGGTTTCCTTAAAAATTTTTGGGGCTGGTTTTAGCTCTCCACTTATCTTGATTTGGTTTTGAGGAATTGGATTGATGTTGCCAGCAGTAAGCATGCATATAGTTTCAACAACAAGTCCTGCCCCCTGATACATTAGCCTATCGTGGAGTTCGCCGGCGGTTTCGGTTTCGCCTATGGGTACACTCTTTTGAAGAAGGATATTACCCGTATCAATCTGTTCATCAAGTAAAAAAGTGGTAATTCCGGTTTCCTTTTCACCATTTATGATTGCCCAATTAATGGGTGCAGCGCCCCTGTACTGGGGTAAGAGCGAAGCATGAAGGTTAAAGGTTCCTAAACGAGGAATTTGCCAAACATCCCTTGGTAACATTCTAAAGGCAACAACAACGGCAATATCGGGATTTATCTCTTTCAGTGTTTGAATGAACTGCGGATCCTTGAGCTTTTCTGGCTGAAGTACGGGAATATGGTTTTGCTCGGCAAATACCTTAACCGGTGAAGGCTGAAGTTTTAAACCTCGGCCTGCGGGTTTATCTGGAACAGTGACTACAGCTGACACGTTGTACCCTGCTTCAATAATCGCCCTAAGTGGTTCAACGGCAAACTCGGGCGTGCCCATGTAAACAATACGGGGTGATTCCTTTGCTGGCATTGGGTTTTAGTCCTTTTTGGGGTTGAAAAGGTTGATGTGTCCCATGCGTTCGTGTTTAGTTTTTAGGTAAAATTCGTTGTAAGGATTTGGTGGTATTACTAAAGGAATATTTTCAACTACGTGTAATCCATACCCTTCAAGCCCACTCATCTTTTTAGGGTTGTTGGTAATAAGCCGCATGTTCTTTACACCAACTTCGCGCAAAATACTTGCTCCCACACCATAGTCGCGCTCATCGGGCTGGAATCCAAGTTCCACGTTGGCATCAACTGTATCCATCCCTTCCTCTTGGAGTTTATATGCATGTATCTTGTTGAAAAGGCCTATGCCACGCCCTTCCTGGTTAAGGTAAACCAGCACCCCTTTACCTGCATTGTCAATCATCTTCATGGCCTCATGGAGCTGAGGGCCGCAATCGCAACGGTACGAGCCAAAAATATCGCCGGTAACACACGAGGAGTGTACGCGAACCAGAACGGGCTCATCGGGTTCCCATTCGCCTTTAATTAGGGCAACATGCTCAAGCCCGTTCGACTTCTGGCGGAAAGGTATTAGTGCAAAATCGCCAAACTCCGTAGGGAGTTTTACCTTAACACCTTTCTCAACAATACTTTCAAACTTCAGCCTATAGCTAATTAGGTCCTTTATGGTTACAATTTTCAGGTTGAACTCCTGGGCAACCTGAACAAGCTGGGGAAGGCGTGCCATGGTGCCATCGTCGTTCATTATTTCAACCAATACACCACCGGGGGTTAGGCCGGCAAGCTGTGTAAGGTCAATAGCTGCCTCGGTATGGCCTGGGCGACGTAAAACGCCCTTTTCTTTGGCACGTAGCGGGAAAATATGACCTGGTCGGGCAAGGTCTTCCGGTTTAGTATTGGGGTCAACGAGTGCCTTTATGGTTTTGGCTCTATCGGCTGCCGATATACCAGTTGTACATCCGTTTCCAATAAGGTCGACCGATACGGTAAAGGCTGTATGGTGCAGAGCGGTGTTACGGCCTACCATGAGCTCAAGCTCCAACTCATCGCAGCGCTTTTCGGGCAGTGATGCACAAATTAGCCCACGCCCATACTTAGCCATAAAGTTAATTATTTCAGGTGTGATTAGCTCAGCAGCAGCAATGAAATCGCCCTCGTTCTCCCTATCCTCATCGTCAACCACTATTATTACTCTTCCATTACGAAGCTCTTCAATCGCCTCTTCGATGGTATTTAGTTTAATCTCGTCGTTGTTTGCCATTGTGCTGCCAATAAAATGATTAAAAAGGATGACGCAAAATTAGTATTTTGAAAGGAAAAATATCTTGCTAAATGTCAGCTTTTCGGTTTGCCTTTTCCCAAATATGTGTTTGTTTGCCAGTTAAGAAAATAATTAACCCTTTAAGCATGGTAATATTCATCATAAAACCATAGTATGGGAAGGTAACCACGGGATGCACATTGCTGCGATTCCGGAAAAGGTATCCTATGGCTACTAAAAGGTAAAAAAAAGTAATAGTAAGCATGGAAGCTAAGTAGATAATGGAACTATCTGGATATAATAATAGAATGGCAGCATTTAAGAACGGTGCACCAACAATTGCAGGAGGTACCAAAACCCATCGTAAAAGTTTATGTGAAAAAAACTTAAAAGCCACTTCGGTATTTTTAAATGGATTAAGTAGATAGGTATGTCTACCGAGTGCTTGAAAGCACCCAGCAGCTATTCTTACCTTTCGTTTTTTCTCATCCTCTACCGTAAGGGAGCCGGTTTCCGAAGCTACTGCTCCATTTTCGTATTTAACCTTATATCCCTGTTTAATAATACTTGCCGATATTTCAAAGTCGTCGAGTATAGTATTGACTGGTAATGGTTTAAACAGGTTTGTTCGAATTGCATAAAGTTCGCCTGCTCCAGATACTGTTGAACCTGAGCAGCTTTCAACTTTTTTTAAAAACGACTCGAAACTCCAGTATATTCCTTCTCCTTTCGATGCCAAGGCATCGGCGTCATCCCATTTTATTTTTTTTTGACCTGAAACGCATCCAACTTCTGGGTTTTCGAAATGCTTAACTAAATCGATTATTGAGTTTTTGGATAAATAAGTATTGGCATCGGTAAAAACTGTAATTGGGGTTTTCACCAGCTTCATTGCATTGTTAATGGATTGCGCTTTTCCTACCCTTTCAGGGTTAGAGATGAATGATATGTTTTTAAGTTTACCTAGCACTTCTTTAGTACCATCTGTGCTTCCATCTTCACTCCAGAGCTGGAATAATTTTCCGGAAGGATAGTTCAGGGCTAGGGTGTTTTGATATTTTGCTAATATGTATTTTTCCTCGTTATGTGCGGCAATAACGATGGTCACTTCCGGAAGTTGACTAATATTGTTTTCAGGTGAATTGTTTTTTTCCCGTTTTACACATAATATCCAAAGTACCAGTAAGTATATGCAGTATGTGTAAAGAACTATACCAATTGTTAGCCAGAAAAGAAAATGGAGCATCATCCCTCAAGTTGTTTGTAAAACTGGGTAAGTTTTTCGGCTAGCACAATAGCATCGAGGTTGTTTTGAGCAAATTCCATGGCGTTATGCGCAATTTTCTTTCCTAGGTCGGGGTTGTAGATTAGCGAGCATACCGCTTTGGCAAATTCATCGGGCGAATCGGCTATGAGAATGTGCTCGTTGTGCTTGATATCAATACCCTTAACAGCCATACTTGTGGCAACAATGGCTCTTTGCAGGTACATGCCCTCAATAATTTTAATCCGAATTCCACTACCTGAGAGTAGAGGTACGACCATTATTGGGCATCTACTCAGAAAAGTAGATGAATTGGCTACCTGGCCATGAAAAATGATGTTGCGCTCGGTAATAAGTCTTTCTGCCAGTTCCTCTGAGGCGTTTCGTCCGGCAATATGAAACTCTATCTCAGGAATTTCCGATTGAATACGTGGCCAAACCCAGTTGATAAACCAATTTAAACCTTCTGTATTTGGCAACCAATCCAATGCGCCTATGTAACATATTGATGGGAAGTCAACAGGCTCAATATCTTCTGCAACCTCCTCCTTTAAGTACCCAGCGGGGATAGTAATTGTTGGTTTGTTAAAATTATTTTCCACAAACCATTGCCTGTCGGGCTCAGCTATAGCTACAAGGGCATCAACCTTACTTGAAATGTTCGATTCAACTCTGGCCAAACGTTTGGCAAGAATCCTAAAATAGAACCTTTTGAGCTTATTGGTCTCGTTTTCGGCAAGCTTTAGCCAAATATGATGCTCCACATTATGGCTCCTAAGCGAAAGGGTTCCCCTAAAATGACTGCGAATGGTACTAATGTATGGGTAAAGGTATAAACCCTCAAGCTGAACAACATCAAAATACTCGTTCAAAAGAATTTTTCTTATTAACCTTTTAAAGGGGGTACTTATGAATCGCTCAATGTTATAGGGGCGAAGCGAAAAAATGAAGTTGAGGATGTACCCTAAAAGGGTTGTTTTAATATTAACGTGTAGTATTTCAAAGTTAATAAGAGCTTTAATCTCATTTGGAATTATTTCCAGTGAGCTAGGATGCTTTTGGGTACTTAAGGTTAGTACGGTTACATTATTGCCTGCTTTGGCTAGCCCTAGGCACATATTAAGGGTTGCCAGTGTTCCTCCGTCAACACTGGGGTAGGGTGGTTTGTGTGAAATTATAAGGATTCGCATTTAAAATTTATTCGGTTTTAGGCGATAATTCGGTATGCTTCTTTCTTGTCGTGCTAAAGCTAAACAACTTTTTAACCTTTTCAATGTAGAAATCTGCATTCATGATCACTGAATCGGTTGTTGCCTTGTAAGAGAGGAATATCCCTAGGGGAAGAAGAATAAACGATGAAATCCACATGCCCATAAAGGGGTTCCAGTAAAGCTCGCGAGCAAACTTTTCGCCGGTAATGTTTATGATGTAGTAGATAATGAAGAAAAGAACCGAAATCACAACAGGTGTACCCAATCCGCCTTTCCTGATTATGGCCCCAAGTGGTGCGCCTATGAAAAAGAATACAAAGCATGCAAATGCAAGGGTGAATTTTCGGTGCCATTCAATCCTATGCCTGGCAATATACTTTTGTTTATAGAAAAATTCATCCTTTGACGATGAGACATAGCTCTTGGTTGAGCGGGCAAATTCCATGGCACGCTCCAGTGCCGAAATTTTTTCTACGGGAGGTAGTGTATTGTAAAGGGAATCAACATTCAAACTACGTGTGACTTTAGCATCGTTTTGGCGACGGCCCCAGTATGGATTTCGGAAGATACTACTCCTGATTACATGTTGCGAGAATGATTCTATTTGAGTGTTAAATGCTTTGGAAAGTGAATCCTCCGTTTTTTCTAGCTGGGCAATATTTTGGGTTTGGTAGCTGTCCTTGAAAAAACTCTCATCGGCACGCTGAAGTTCAAAACCTTTTAGTTCAAATATGATTACTTCCTTTTCAAAGGTTTGCTTCTGGGCTGGGAGTTTTTCCTTATAGCTGTAACGGGGCTTACGATTATCCCTAACCTCCTTGTAGCTATTACCGCTATAGAGTGTGGCTACCAAAAACTTTTGATCGGCAGTGGGTTTCATGTAACCGGAATCGGCGTAGGTAACGGTAGTGTTTTCTTCGTCCTTGCTGTGATCGTAAATAAGGATTCGGCGCATTAATCCGGTATTTGGGTCTTTGTCGCCTACTTTTATACTGTATCCTTCAATCAGGTTGGTAAAAACCCCTTCCTTTATTATAAGTTCTGGTTTTTGTTGCTTAACCGAGTAGAGCAGTGTCGATATTTTAAGGTTTGTGTAGGGCAGAACATTGTTTGAGAAAAAGAATGCGCCAACGCTAATAAAAATGGTAAGTACTATAAGTGGAGTAAGTATCCGGGGTAGTGAGATTCCTGCCGATTTCATGGCAAGCAGCTCATTATTCTCCCCTAGGTTGCCCATGGTCATAAGCGAGGCGAGTAGGGTTGCAAGTGGCAATGCCATGGGCAAAAGTCCTGCCGATGCGTATAAAAGAAGCTCTGCAATAACATTCCAGCTCAGCCCTTTCCCAACCAAATCGTCGATATACTTCCAGAGAAACTGCATGAGCAGTACGAACATAGTAATGAAAAATGTCATTACTAGCGGGCCAATATACGATTTCAGGATAAAACGATGAAGTGTTTTCACGGATTAAAAATTAAGGAAAAACATCACAAATGTAATGTTTTTCCTTGAAAGTGATAGATGTTATATTTAGCTTATGCCCCAATCAGCCGTTTGAGTTCACCAATTTGGTAGTTCCAGAGTGAAACAACCTCATCGATATCCTCCTCCTCATTAACCTCTTCAATTACGGTAAGCGATACCTCGCCGGTGAGTTCATCTTTTGTAAGTTTAAAAGCAAAATGGTGGCCAGCCTCATTCTGCTCAGTAATCCATCGAAACTTAACAAACTTATTTTCCTTTTTATCAACCAATTCAGCTTTTTTGGTATCTCCGTCCCAGATGAAAGTGAACACATTCCCTGAAAGGTTTACATCGTTAGCAAACCATTCCGATAAACCATGGGGGGTGCTTAACCTTTTAAAAAGCACACCAGGAGAGGTGTTAACCTGATACTCAAGTTCAACCTTTTGATTAGTACTTACTGTCCCTTTCATACTTGAATGTTTTAAATTTACGCTCTGCTCATACCAATTCTTGAACTTAGCATAAGCAATTTAAAAATAAAATGCAATACTTATGCCAATGTTTTGAAGGTATTTATTAACAATAGGTTGTTAATAAACAAAGAAATTGTTAGCCTATTTAAGAGGGCGCAATCCGTTGTGGCCAAGTACCTTGATGTTAAAGTAAGTGATATTATAACCTCTATGACTCCTATTGAACCGGCGACCTTCCCGATGAAATCGGGACGCTCTGACTGGCTGAGCTACCTCGTCAACTAACTAATATCTCAAATAAGAACGTTTACATTCCTAACCAGCGACTTTCCTATGAGTCTGGGATGCTCTAACCAACTGAGCTACCCACAGGGGGGAACTAGGTTACTATTGGTAAAGGTTAAAAACAAAAAAGCCCGCAAACTCACTGTTTACGGGCTTTTCGGCTTTGTAGAGAGAGCCGGGATTGAACCGGCGACCTTCCCGATGAAATCGGGACGCTCTAACCAACTGAGCTACCCAGAGGGGGAACTGGGTTATTATTGGTAAAGGTTGAAAATAAAAAAGCCCGCAAACTCACTGTTTACGGGCTTTTCGACTTTGTAGCGAGAGCCGGGATTGAACCGGCGACCTTCCCGATGAAATCGGGACGCTCTGACCAACTGAGCTACCCACAGGGGGAACTAGGTTACTATTGGTAAAGGTTAAAAATAAAAAAGCCCGCAAACTCACTGTTTACAGGCTTTTCGGCTTTGTAGCGAGAGCCGGGATTGAACCGGCGACCTTCCCGATGAAATCGGGACGCTCTGACCAACTGAGCTACCCACAGGGGGAACTAGGTTACTATTGGTAAAGGTTAAAAATAAAAAAGCCCGCAAACTCACTGTTTACGGGCTTTTCGACTTTGTAGCGAGAGCCGGGATTGAACCGGCGACCTCATGATTATGAATCATGCGCTCTAACCAACTGAGCTACCTCGCCAACTAACTTATATTTCAAAAAAGAACGTTTACATTTCGAACCGGCGACCTTCCCCATAAAATCGGGACGCTCTAACCAACTGAGCTACCTCGCCATCACTATTTTAAATTGCCACTTGCTTCGATATGCAGCATTCTAGCATGTTTCAGCAGGTAATGCAATTTTTTTTAGCACTGCAAAAATAAGTAAATTTTTTATTCGCAAAATAGTTTTAAGGTTATTTGCAATTTTTTCTGCAGGGCAGTCTAATTCAACGCTGTATTTCAAGCCAAAAGGGTTACCCGTTACATGACGGTTTCATCGGTTTGCTTGGCCTTTTTTTGCAGTTTCTTAGCCTTCTTTTCCTTCTTTTTGCGACTTTTTATCTGCTTTTCAATTAGAATAACTGTAAAATATGCAATAGCACCAACTAGCCAGAGTGGCCAAAGCTTAACCAGAAGGATTAGGAACCAAAGAAAACCTTTCCATCCCCAATGGAATCCTTCTTTTACCCTTTGCCAGAACCCAGGCAATTGCTCAGGGATATATTTGTATTCCAATTTCTGGTACAGATATAACGACACGGTGCTTAGGTTAACCTGATTGTCGATATACTTTAACCTTCCCTGAGCCGATTCAATTTCGGAACGGATTTCGGCCAACTTGTTCTCAATCTTCAGAATATCCTCAATGTTCTTTGCCTCGCGCAGATGTTTCCTGTAGGTTCTTTCAACTTCCTGCTTGTTCTCCAAGCGTGTTTTAACATCGAAATACTCTTCGGTTACATCCTGGGTATATATATTCTGGTAATCGACTCTTTTGGCAATAGTAGCAATATCGCTAAGTAGATGGTCAAAGTTTTGAGCCGGTACCCTAATGGTTATGCTGTTACTTTTTTGGGTATCGGTTTCTTGGAATGCTTCGTTAGTTACAAAGCCTTTATGCTTGGCCACAATTGAATCTACTTTTTGGCGCGATTTTAGGTAATCGGCTACCTCAATGCTAACATTGGCTGTTTTAATTACTTTTGGCTCAATATCAACCGCAGCAACACTTTTTGCTACAGGAGCTGCAATATCATCAACAACCGTTTCGGTAAAGGCTTCACTCCGATTTGAACTAATCGATTCGAGATTTGCGTACTCATTTGACTTTTTTGTGCCACAGCCAATAACTGATATTGCCAGCATTACCAGCAAAAGAAAAGATACTCTTTTTTCCATAACATCTATTTTTTTGTTTTTACCACTATTGTTTCAGAACCAACCTGAACCTTGTCGCCAGGTCTTATTTTTGCTCTCCGCCGGGTTTCAACTGTACCGTTCAGTTTAACAAGACCTTCGTCAACAAGCTGGTGGGCTTCGCCACCGCTATAAACAAGGCGGCACGCCTTGAGTAGCTTATCCAGCTGAATATATTCCGTTTCAATATCAAACTCAATCATACTAATATGTCAAATTTTTACCAAGTTAAGTAAAAAAGCTAAATTTCGATTCTATTTAACAATCTTTGTATTTGCAAATACTTACCGATGGTAAAGGCTGAAGATATTATCAGTATTGCGCTAGGTGTTGGTTTTCATGCTTGTGGGGTGAGTCGGGCCGAAAACTTGGATAATCTTGAAGGGGTATACTTCAAGTGGTTGCATAATCAGTACCATGCAACCATGGCCTACATGGAGCGGAATATTGACCTTAGGCTTGATCCTACCATGTTGGTTCCAGGGGCGAAATCGGTGATAAGTGTTTTACTTTCGTACAATACAGGCGATGTGCCTGTTAACATACAATCCCCCCGAATTGCTCGTTATGCCTGCAGGGTTGATTACCATTTTCTGATGAAAAAAATGCTCTGGGAGTTGTTGAACAGAATGCGGAAAAGCTATGGTGAAATAAATGGACGAGCATTTGTTGATTCTGCGCCGGTAATGGAGCGTGAGTGGGCAGTTCGTGCTGGGTTGGGATGGATTGGGAAGAACTCGAACCTTATTAACAGGAACTTAGGTTCCTACGTTTTTATTGGGGAACTTATTGTTGATATTGAAATTGAGCCAACCATTCACCTGGAGCGAGATGGGTGTGGCTCTTGTACCCGATGCATGGACGCCTGCCCCAATAGTGCTATAGTTGCCCCGGGTACTGTAGATGCGCGGAAGTGCATATCGTACTTAACTATTGAGCGTAAACAGTTGATTGCCGATGATGAGGTGAGCAACCTAAAAGGATGGTGTTTTGGCTGCGACATCTGTCAGGAGGTTTGCCCATGGAACAGCAAGGCTGTGCGGGTTAATGGAGTTGATCAGGAAACCCATATTTTTAGTGGGATTAAAGTTGCCGAACTTTCAAGTCTTAGCGAGAGTGAATTTACTTATAAATTTGGCAATACTCCGCTTGAACGCGCAGGATATGAAAAGATTATGGGAGCAATAAAGTTAATTACTAGAGCAAAAGGATAGAAAAACTGCCGGAGGTTCCCGGCAGTTCTAATTGTTTAGTATCGGTAATGTTCGGGTTTGTATGGTCCTTCGGGTTTAACACCAATATATTCCGCTTGTTTTGGGCTCAACTGGGTTAGTTTAACACCAATTTGCTCAAGGTGCAAGCGAGCAACTTCCTCGTCGAGGTGTTTGGGAAGTCGGTACACATCAACAGGTAGGTTTTTAGTCCAGAGCTCAATTTGTGCAAGGGTTTGGTTGGAGAAACTGTTGCTCATCACAAAGCTGGGATGGCCTGTGGCGCAGCCAAGGTTAACCAGTCGGCCTTCGGCCAGGATAAAAATGGAGTGGCCATCGGGGAATGTGTACTGATCCACCTGTGGCTTAATATTGATGCGCTTAACATCCTTTTGGGAGTTGAGCCTATCCATTTGAATCTCGTTGTCAAAATGGCCGATATTGCAAACAATGGCTTGATCCTTCATGCGTTGCATATGCTCAAGAGTAATAACATCGCAGTTGCCTGTAGCGGTAACGTAGATATTACCCTCATCGAGAGTGTCCTCAACTGTTTTCACCTCAAAACCTTCCATGGCAGCCTGAAGGGCGCATATGGGATCAATTTCAGTTACAATCACACGGGCGCCGTAGGAGCGCATGCTGTGAGCACAACCCTTTCCTACATCGCCGTAACCGCATACCACAACAACCTTACCGGCAATCATAACATCGGTTGCCCGCTTAATGCCATCGGCAAGCGATTCGCGGCACCCATAGAGGTTGTCGAACTTACTCTTGGTAACCGAGTCGTTAACATTTATGGCGGGTATAAGTAGTTCTTTACGCTCAAGCATTTGGTAAAGGCGATGAACCCCGGTAGTAGTTTCTTCCGAAACACCTTTAAGTTCCTTCACCAGGTTATGCCACTTGTTAGGCTCTTTAGCCAAAATATCTTTGAGTAGTGAGAGTATAACCTTTTCTTCGTGCGACGATGGCACCCTATCGAGGAACGACTTGTCGTTCTCGGCTTTGTAACCCCAATGTACAAGGAGTGTAGCATCGCCACCATCGTCAACAATGAGGTTTGGGCCTTTACCTTCGGGGAACGAAAGAGCCTGCGCGGTACACCACCAGTACTCTTCAAGTGTTTCTCCTTTCCATGCAAATACAGGTATGCCTGCAGCTGCTATGGCTGCTGCAGCATGATCCTGAGTTGAGAAAATGTTGCAACTTGCCCAACGAACCTGTGCTCCCAGTTCTACAAGGGTTTCAATAAGTACAGCGGTTTGTATGGTCATGTGGAGCGAACCGGTAATGCGTGCCCCTTTAAGGGGCTTGTGAGGACCGTACTTCTTACGAAGCGACATTAGTCCCGGCATTTCCTTTTCGGCAATAGTGATTTCTTTCCTTCCCCATTCTGCCAATGCGATATCCTTAACCTTGTAGGGTAAGGTAGCCTGAATTACTTGTTCCATTAATATTGATTTTATTGGTTATTATTCCTTTCGGGCCGTAAAGTTAGGAATAAGTTTTGATAACGTTCAACTTTTTCGTTCTTTAAGGCTTCCAGGGCATTCTGTTTATCAATAACAAGTTGCTCTTTCAAGAGTTCAACGGAGGCAAAACGTTTTTCGTCCCTTAACCGGGCGACAAGGGCAACCTCAATGCCTGAATTGTAAAGGTCTTCCTCAAAATCGAAAATGTTTACTTCAATAGTTTGCTTGTTGTCAGTACCAACTGTTGGTCTAAAACCAATGTTAAGCATTCCCTTGTAAATGGTGTCGTTGGCGTTAACAACCACTGCATATACCCCTTCCTTGGGAATAAGCTTAAGAGGGTCGTTTGGACGAATGTTGGCAGTGGGGAAACCGATTCTTCGTCCAAGCTGATTACCGGATTGAACAGCACCGGTTATAAGGTATGGGTAACCCAGCATCTGGTTTGCCAGTTCAAGGTTTCCAGTTAGGAGCGCTTCGCGTATCTTTGTGGAGCTAACATCAATTCCTTCAATTCTTTGCGATGGGATCACTTTCACGGTGAAACCCATTTCGCCAGAAAGTTTATTCAAAAGGTCTGAATCGCCTGATCCACCTTTTCCAAAGCGATGATCGGCACCAATTACAAAATGCTTAACCTTATATTCGTAAACCAGCAATTTGATGAAATCGGTGGCATCCAAATTGAAAAAATCCCGGGAAAATTCCTGAACAATAAAATAGTCTATTCCAAACTTGGCAATTATTTTAGCTTTCTCGTTAAGCGTGTTAAGGAAACGAAGTTTCTCAGGATCTTTATGGAGGACAAGTCTGGGGTGTGGCCAGAAAGTTAGCACAGCCGATTCCAAACCCATGATTTCGGCATCGTGAACTACTGTTTGGATTAGCTCGCGGTGTCCAAGGTGAACGCCATCAAAAAAGCCTAAGGTAAGTGCTAATTCCTTACGGCGCGTTTGATTTGGACGTTGAATAATAATCATGTTAGGCTTGTGCTTACTCACATGCTAATTTGCAAAAATTTATTGTTTCAAAGTAATATTATTGTTCATGATATTTTTCTTGTTGACCAAAGCATAAAAAGCATTGACGAACCGACGTAAACTTTTGGTAAGGGGAAAAGGCTTGCATTAACCTTTTCCCCAATGCGGTTTTTCCATTATATCCATCGAACCAAGCAAAAATCCATGCGGTGGGGCAGTAGTGGGTTTTTTGGGAAAATTCTAATACCACACTCAAACGCACCGGGTTCAACGGGGATCAGTTTTAACCTGTAAGTAGCTCTTGAGCCTTCAATTCCAGCAAGTTCAAATTCATGAACACGCTTAACGGTTACTTGTTGGTTCTCAATAAGGTCGGCAACCACAAGCTCTACCCCTATTTCATCGGGGGCAAGTGAACCCAAATCGAGAACAACTTCAGCCTCATACTCATTACCCAGCAATATGGGTTCACGGTTCATGTCAAACTGTTTAACCCGTATCACTTCAATCTCGTCCCAGCTACGAGTAATGCGGCGTTTCCATGCGGAAATCTGTTTGGCTTCCTCAAAATCGTTTTCGGATAGCTCATTAAACCTATAGTATAGCTTGTTGTAAAACCGGTTTTGGTAGTCGTTTATCATTCTAAGCGTTGTAAAGTTCGATGCCACTTGGGTCATGGACTTTTTGATAAACGAAATCCACTTTTGAGGGACATCGTCGGCGGTGCGCTCATAGAATGCGGGTACAACCTCATTCTCAAGTATGGTATAGATGAGTTCAGCATCGAGTTCGTCCTGGAACTCCTCTTGGGGGTATGTGGGTTCCATTGGTAGTGCCCAACCGGCATTCTCGCGGTAGCCTTCAACCCACCATCCATCCAGAACGCTAAAGTGAAGCACTCCATTCATTACGGCTTTTTGACCGCTGGTTCCTGAAGCTTCCATGGGACGGGTGGGGGTGTTGAGCCAAACATCAACACCTTGTACCATTCGTCGGGCCAGTTCCATATCGTAGTTTTGCAGGAAGATTATTCTGCCAAGGAAACGTGGTTGCTTGGATATTTCAATAATCTTCTTGATTAAATCCTGGCCGGCTTTATCGTGTGGGTGGGCTTTGCCAGCAAAAAAGATTTGAACAGGTCGTTGGGGGTTGTTGACTAGTTCCGCTAACCTATCCTGATCCTTAAATAGCAACCATGCCCTTTTGTAGGTGGCAAATCGGCGGGCAAAACCTAGGGTAAGTATCTTGTCGTTCAGCTTTTCTTGTATCTCAATAACCTGACGTGGGCTTTCAAACCTAACCAGGTTCGGATTATTTAACCGCTTGTTAATTAGTTTGATAAGGCGTTTCCTTAGCTTGTTTCGAATATCCCATATCTTATTATCGGGCAAGTTCTCAATTGCGTTCCAGTTAGGAAGTGTGTAGCCCAATTCAGAACTGTCAGAACTATCTTCCAGTATTGCTTTCCATTCACGGGCAGTCCATGTAGGGAAGTGAACGCCATTTGTTACATAGCTTATATGAAGTTCATTGGGGAAGTAGCAGGGCCACATGCCGGCAAACATTTTACGGCTAACCTCGCCATGGAGCCAGCTAACCCCGTTAACCTCTTGCGAGAGCCTTATGGCTAGATGGCTCGTTGAAAAACGCTCGGTTGTGTCGCCAGGGGTCATTCGGCCTAAATCCATGAATTGATCCCAGGTTATTTTTAACCTTTCTGGGTAATGAGCCATGTAGGTTCGTACTAACTCTTCAGGGAAGGCATCGTGGCCGGCAGGAACAGGTGTATGGGTAGTGAAAAGGCTCGAGGCCCTAACAAGTTCCAAAGCTTCAGGGAATGATAGTTTTTCTTCTACAATGTAACGGCGTAAACGTTCTAGCCCAATAAATGCGGCATGACCCTCGTTGATGTGGTAGATATCGGGGGTAATTCCTAATTCGTTTAAGGTTCTAATGCCCGCTATACCAAGAATCATTTCCTGCTTAAACCGGTTTTCCAAGTCGCCACCGTAAAGGTGGTGAGTGATGGTACGGTCAAGGGGCTGGTTATCCTCAAAGTCGGTGTCCAGGAGGTAAAGGTCGGTTCTCCCCACTTCAACTTTCCAAACCCGGACGAATACATCGCGTCCAGGGAATGCCACCTTAACGGTGATCCACTTACCGTTTTCGTTACGCACAGGGGTGGCAACGCTCTGGGTAAAGTTTTGCTGGTCGTAAACAGCAACCTGTTGGCCGGAAGCGGAAAGGTTTTGTGTGAAATATCCATACCGGTATAAAAGGCCGATACCAACCATATCGATATTGCGGTCCGAAGCCTCTTTCAGGTAGTCGCCTGCTAGTACACCAAGACCTCCTGAGTAAAGTTTAAGTGAGCTGTGCAGGCCAAACTCCATGCTGAAGTATGCAATTCGGGGGCCTTTTCGCTCGTAGCGTTTCATCATGTATGAGGTAAACTTCAGGTAAACCGATTGAAGTTTATCGACAAACGTAGTATCGTTTTCTAATTTCTGGAAGCGGGGTAAACTTATTCTTTCCAGGAACTGAATGGGGTTGTGCTCGCATTCGTTCCACAAGTCCTTATCAATTGTTTCAAATATTTCTTTGGCATCGGTATTCCAGGACCACCATAGGTTACGTGAAATTTCATCGAGGGGTTTTAGTTTTTCCGGTAAGCGTTTTTGGATTATCAACCTAACCCAGTTGGGTTGATACTGTTTGAATTTCCGCTCAACTGTAGGCAAAACCTCTTGCCGTTCAAACTCCATGTACATTTGTGTGCGATCGCCTACAACCTTAAGGGCTTTGTCGTATGCTTGAAAGTAGTAGTCAATAAAGTTTTCCCAGAGGGCAACGCGCGATATCTCGTCGGCATTATGGGCTAGATTCAACTTCTTGTTGTTGTCGAGTTTCATGATGTAGTCGATGGTTAAAGCAATTTGCTCAACCACTTCGGGGTCATTATCGTCGGTACGGTGAATTATTCTAATGGCATCCTTGGGGTTATTGTAATGCTTATTGATCCAATCGCCAAAACCCGCAAGGGTTGTGGTAATTGTAGGAACTCTAAAGGCTAAACTTTCAAGCGGTGTATAACCCCAGGGTTCATAGTACGATGGGAAAACAGTGATATCCATCCCTATGAGCAAATCGTAGTATGGCTTATTAAAAATACCATCGTTTCCGTTGAGGTAACAGGGGACCCAGAATACTTTAACCTTATCGGTGGAAGCATTGTTAAGTCCCAGTGCACGAATCCGTTTTAGTATTATCTCGGATTCGGGATCGTTGAGGTAGTGTGTAACGTGCGTATCATCAAGTTTGATGTAGTTATCGCTTTCCTTCCCATCGCGTAGATTATGGAATACATCTTTCCTGGGTCCGTGATGACCTGCAGGAATCAACAGGAATGCAAGTACCTCCTTTTCAAGGTTATTTTCGCGGTTTAGCTTTGCAAGCGCATCCAGGAAAACATCAATACCTTTATTCTTGAACTCGTAGCGGCCGCTAATGCCAATTACTAAGCTATCCTTTGCCACATCGTGCGAGAGCATAGCTTCGGCAACCTCGTAAAACTTAATCTTTCCTTCAAGCTTCCTAAGTTTAAATTCCTCTTCGGGTTTAGGAATAAAGGAGCCGTCGAAGCCGTTTGGGGTGATAAGATCAACCTCATTACCAAGAAAATACTTGCATTCCTGAGCTGTAATTTCGCTTACTGTGGTAAAGCAGTCGGCTTCCTTGGCAGCAATCGATTCAAGGGAGTGCTTGGCAACAACGTTAAATTCCTTGGCTTTATGATCGGGGTTATACTTGTCAATATTACTGTAAAGCGGAATACCATTGCCCGCAATGCTACGGCCCAAAACTGTAGCGTGGGTGGTAAATACCGTTCCAATTTGGGGCATGTTTTGCTTCAGGTAAAGCAATCCCGTTCCAGTCATCCACTCATGGAATTGGGCTACTACCCTGTGGCGGAGGCTAAGGTTGAAGTTTGTAAAACTCTCAATAACCCTCCCGGCAGCGTAACCAAAAAGCGCTGGTTCAATGTAGTCCCATTGTCCGGTAATGGAATCGAGTTTAAAACGTTCCCAAAGCAGTTTAAAAATCTCGTCCTTATGTGATATTAACCCTGAAAAGTTCACCAGTATTGCAACCGGTTTACAGGGAATATTCCATCGTCCCACTCTCACTGAAATCCCTTCGGATAAAGCTTGGTTTCTCCAAGCTTTAAAGAGATTTGGATCCTCAATAAACTCAAAGTTATGTTCGGTGTCCTTAATTATGTCAGGCCCAATGGTTATGTAGTTATTTTTAAGTTCATTCTCCAGCAACGAAGCTTTAGTGGAAACAACGGTATGGATTCCACCTACCTTATTACAAACCTCCCAGCTTATCTCAAATAGGTAGTCGGGCTTCAGTAATTTTTCCTTCATACACTGAACCTTTATTTAGTTTTACTTTTTCCGGTTGTTTTTTTCGAGACCGAAGTCTCTTTCTTTTCCTTTACTGCTTTTGTTTTAGCCGCAGATGCTTTACCCTTAGCCGAGGTTGATTTAGTTTTTGGGGTTGATGTCTTAACTTTCTTATCTTTTTCGTCAGGCTCTACCTTCTTTGTTTTAGCAATGGTTTTGCTCGGTTTAGAGCTTGCCTTTGCTGTTTTCTCTGTAGTTTTTTTAGCTGCAGTTTTGGTTGCAGTTCCCTTTTTGGTGGATATGGACTTAGCAGTTACTTTAGCAGATGATTTAACCTTGGTGGTTTTCAGCTTGGATTGTAACTCATTAATTTTTTCCTGATACATCTCAATGAGCTTAACGGCCTGTTCAGGATCCTCAACCTTTTCAATTTCTGCTGGCTCCTCAATTAGTTTACTTTTAAGCCTGATGGTAAAGTCGCTAAGAACATTCATAAAGTTGATGAACGCCTCGTAGGGGGTGTCGTAGGGGTTAAAGTATTTATGAACGTCGCCATCGCTAAACCATTTGGTGCACATGTAGTAGAAGTGGTCGCTGGTTTGCAGGTAAAGCCAGTCGCGCTTGATGTTAGGGTCGTCAATTTTTTCAACCATATCGGCAAGGTTGTAAAGCTCATTAAATGCGCTATCCTGTAGCTCGTTACCAAGCCATGCCGTAAGGTCACGTTCCTCATCGGCCCAAGAAATAGGATGTGGCACGTGAAGTAATGCTACGGGTTGATGTTTTTGGGTAGCCTCCGAAGGGGTAAGAAATTCAAAGTTGGTATTGGCAAAAACCCTACCGGGTAAAGCACGCATAAAGTCGAAAATACCAGTTTCAGCCCACTGGTGCTCACCAAAGGTTTCGTAATCCATGAAAAGGTTTACAATTTCCTCATTTGGGTTGATATTATTCAACCAGTGCACGTACTTTTCGGTTGTAAGTGGCCATTCGCTCCAGTCGCGGTTGGAGAACCTAAAGGCAATATCATCGCTTAGCCTAAAGTTCTTGAGTAGTAATCGTAGTTTTGGGTTGATGGCATTGGAGTAAACAAAGTTTGAGCTCTTCCAACCCAGGATGTGTTTAGCTCCCTCGGTTAGCATGGTGTTGAAACCCAGGTCGGCGACCATTGCACCTATCTCATCGGAATAAATAAGCTCTGTATTACGGAAACTTTTGGGCTTATACCCAATAAGATTTTCAACCTTAGCCATTTGCGCCTTTACCTGGCGAGTAAACTCCTCCCTGCTTTTTAAGGCCGATAGGGAGTGCGAGTATGTTTCAGCCAAAAACTCAACACTACCGGTTTTGGCTAGCTTCTGGAATGTTTCAAGCACATCGGGAGCATACATCTCAAACTGGTCGAGCGCAGTACCAGAAATGGAGTAGGATATTTTAAACCTTGAACCGTATTCTTTTATGAGGTCCAGCATCAGCTTGTTGGTAGGTAGGTAGCATTTCTCGGCAACCTTTCGCATTATCGACCTATTGGCAAACTCGTCAAAGTAATTATGGTTTTTCCCGATATCGAAAAAGCGATACCTACGCAACCTGAAAGGTTGATGAACCTGGAAGTAAAAGCAAATGGTTTTCATAGTATTCCAATTTACCTGTTAACTAGTTTGTTGTATATTTCAATGATCTTGGTTGCTGCACCATCCCACTTAAGGCTGTTAACCTCCTCCTGTCCGTATTTGATAAAGAAGTTTGAAAGGGCTTGGTAGTTGAGGAGCCCGTAAATACTATCGGCAAGGGCATCGATATCCCAAAAATCGACCTTAATGGCATACTTAAGCACCTCGGCAACACCCGATTGTTTTGATATAATAACCGGAACGCTTGAGCGCATGGCCTCAAGCGGGCTTATCCCAAATGGTTCCGATACCGATGGCATAACATAAACGTCCGATAGCTGGAACATCTGGTTTACCTCGT
>Ga0209720_1000124_pt1 | contig 82263 bp, 75 predicted proteins | sample AD_JPNMR3_MetaG_FD_184426 | JGI IMG/M metagenome (GOLD analysis project Ga0209720, IMG submission 184426) | Active sludge microbial communities of municipal wastewater-treating anaerobic digesters from Japan - AD_JPNMR3_MetaG (SPAdes) (version 2) | ecosystem: Engineered > Bioreactor > Anaerobic... | reverse complement strand
CGCTTACGCTCGCCCTTGACATCCTCCAACAGAATGCATAAATGTTATAATTATACAAAAATAAAGAAAGGAGAACCTAACTTAGAAAAGCTAAAAAATTGTCTTGACAAGTGGGGGCATTATAAATTGCCTTAAGTTGATGGCCCAAATTACAATTCTTCTAAAATCAACTGCTGCTTTTGTAGTTGATTAAATTGCCGAAATGAGTGAGCTTTATTTTTATACTTATGGGTCGTCAAAAGCTGTACAGTACAAGGAACGACCGAGCGAGGAACGGAGCCGTACTCGATGTACGGTGAGTACCGGAGTGACCGAGTGACGCCGTAATGTGCAGCTTTTCACGGCCCATCACTTCAAAACTTCGGAAATTCTTCTGCACTACCGGCACTCTTAACCGGGTCATCAAGCCCAATCTCATTCTTCTTCGCATAATCCCGTTGACTCTTCCGCTGTTCCAGCATCCATTTATAGTAAAGCGTCTGTGCGCGAAAACTCGTCGTCATTACTACTTCCATCCGCGCCAACTGTACCGACTGCAATCCGGCAATATAGTTAGCCACCTGGATCGCCGCCAAATCCCCATTTCCGGCACGGGAAGCATCCATCAACCCTTCAATCCTTATTCTGTCCTTATCCTGATACACAATCAATCCCTGGGCCCGCATCGCATCATACAGCGCATTACTGGTCTTCTGGTCCAAATCCTCCAAATACTTTGCGTAGTCAACCGCCTTGATCCCGTCATTAAACTCCGCAAAGTCCTTAAACGTCTTATCCCACTCTTTCTGTAACTGAGTATAAGTGAAAGTCAAGCCACGGACCGTATTCCGCACCATAATTAGACGTTCATATTGCTGTCTGATATATTCCCTTGTCAGTTCTGCCGTCGTCAGATCCATCTTCTCCAAATGTTTAAGGTCGTCTTCGACACGTTTAACTATTGCTTTTGCTCTCTCAAGCTGCTCGATCACTTCCCAGATCTTTAAAATATCAAATATCGGTCCGCCTTTAAATTTCCTAAACCAAGCTTCGGTTGTCGGGGTAAACGGCCCAACTGTCATCATTAAAAGAAAACAGATCGTCAAAAAAACAATTGGCCTCATTCTCTTGCTCATCATCTTTTTCCCTCACAGAAGGTTCGTAAATTTCATTCTAAATCCTGACTTCCGGCTCCGAATTCAAATTAATTTTTAAAAACTAGGAAATCCCATCGAACTAACATTTTGAGTCGGATCGCCCAGTTGAATCTGATTCTTCTCAGCGTATATCCGTTGACTCATCTTCTCCTGCATCTCCCACTGATAATACATCGTCTGCGCACGATAACTCATCGCCATTATCGTCTGCATCCGGAGTAACTGGTTCATCTGGAGTGCCTGGATCTGATTGCCAACCTGTAATGCTTGTAAGGTTCCGACTGAATCGTAAGATTTCTGCATCAATTTCTCTAATTCGTCCTTATCCCCATCCAGTTCACTGATCAGACTCTGTGCCTTCATAGCGTCAAAAAGTGCATCACTGGTCCGTTGGTCCAGATTCTTCAGAAACTCGGCGTATTCGGCCCCCGACATCTTCATAAAATCTTCCTGTTGTTTATAGGTCTTTTTCCAGACCTCTTCGGTCTTATTGATGTCATAACTTAAGCCTTTAGCTTTGTTACGCAGATCAGTCAATTTACTAATTGCGTCAAGTATGTATTTTTTACTGTTATTAAAGAAACCCAAACCTATTTTTTCTAAATGTTGTTTCATTTTTTCCAAAGCTTCTAATTGTGCTTTTAATTGGTTTAATATTGCCTTTGCTTTTAAAAGATTATCCCAGTCAATAACCAAATACACTTTTGCTTCAGCCTTCGGCATTAAGGGCGCAAATACTGATGTAATGAAGACCAGGACCAAAAAGGATGCTATTAGACGTCTCTGTCGCAGTCCCGTCACCTCCTTTCTATCCAAGATTACGAATCCGGTATCCGGAAGTCAGAATTCAGAATAAAACCTTTTTAAAATCAAAGCCAAATCTCATGACCAACAGTAACACCATACTGTGGTCCACAAGCCCTTCAGGACTTGCATTCATTGGTGCAAGTCCTACCGGATCATTCTCCTTCGCCCCTTGCCAAGCTCTCCTGCAACTCCCGGTAGACATTTGCCTCATGGGTCAACTTCTTATACTTGAGCCACTCCTCATTAAACCGCTCGCGTCCAACCTCCGCCAGCAACTGCCTTACCATCCTCTGGTCCTCCTTCGAGCTCGCCGCGCAATATGCCAACGCTACCGGACCCAACGCCAACTCAAACAACCGCGACCCGTAAACACTCTTATAATAATATTGCCGTTTGGCGGTAGCCATCGAGATAATCTCGATCTCCCGGCTGTTCAATCCAAAGTTATAATAAGTCTTTGAAGTCTGTTCATCCCGGGCATTGGAATTTGGCAAATAAATCTTGGTCAGACACGACTCTGAGATCGCCGGTGCAATCGGGCTTGCCTCAACGTCGCGCAATGATTGCGTTGCAAATACTACTGAAACATTCGCTTTTCTTAAGACCTTAAGCCACTCCCTGATCTTCGCCGCAAACACCGGATTATCCAGGAACAACCAGCATTCATCCAGCACCAGCATCGTTGGTTTCCCGGTAAACCGCTGCTCTAATTTGTGGAAGAGATAACTCAAAGTCGGCGGTACGGCTGCCGGAGTATTCATCAACTTCTCCATCTCAAAACACTGCCAACTGCCATAATCAAGATTATCTTCCGTGGCGTCAAACAGCTTACCAAATGCGCCATTCAACGTAAACGGCTCCAACGCCTGCCGCAAAGTATTATCCTGGAGTAACAGCGTCAAACCGGTGATCGTCCGCTGGTCCCGCGGCGAGGTCGCCAACGACGAAAGCGCTGTCCAGACCAGCTTTTTAATATCCGGAGTGATCTCAATATTCTCACCCCGTAATAAATCATAGACCCATTCCGCTGCCCAGGACCGTTCATTCTCTTCATCAATCGCCGCCAACGGCTGGAATGAGAGCGTTCCTTCCGATTCATCCGCCAAATCATAAAAGTCGCCGCCGACTCCGGCCGTTAAGGCCCGGCAGGAACCGCCTTTGTCAAAGAAATAAACCTGGGCATCCGGATAACGGCGAAACTGTGAGGCCAATGTTGACAGCAAGACTGATTTACCGGCACCGGTTGGTCCAACGATCATCGTATGACCAACGTCTCCAACATGTAAGCTCAACCGGAACGGAGTGGCATCAGGTGTTTGAACATGCATTAGTACTGGTCCGTTCAGATGTTTATTTAACTTTGGCCCAGCCCAGATCGCTGACAGCGGAAAGACATGGGCTAAGTTTAACGAACTGAATAATGGCCGCCGTACATTGGCGCGGCAGAGTCCCGGCAAACTGCCAAACCAGGCATCAACTGCATTTAAAGTTTCATTTACAACGTTAAAACCGAGACTGTTAATGCTCTTCTCAACTGCCCGGACCTTCTTCTCCACTATATTTGCGTCCGGGTCCGAAACCACTACTACTGCCGTGAAGTAACCATAACTGACGGCATCGTCTCCTAACTCCTGGGCTGCAGCATCGGAATCAAGACTTTTATTAAGCGCATCACTGTCAACCATCGCGCTCTCGGTCTGGGAGACCGTCTCCCGGATCAACGTCATAACTCCTTTACGTTTGGCAAACCATTGTTTACGGTAACGGTTGATCTCGGCTAACGCATCAATCTTATCAAGTGGTAAGAATCTTGTTACCCAACGGTATTCAAAATTTAACCGGTTTAACTGGTCTAAGATCCCCGGAATCGTGGTCCCCGGGAAACCCATTACCGTGATCACCCGCAAATGATGATTGCCTAGCCGTGGTTCCAACCCACCAATCAGCGGTGTATCAGCTAATATTGCATCCAGATACATCGGAATCTCCGGCACTTTAACCCGATGCCGCCCCAGTGATATACAACTGTGCAAGTAAGTCAAAGTCTCTTCATCATCAAGCGGCTCCGCTTCCGCCATCAACTCCCGAAACAGGGTATAAATCCGATCAACTTCAGTAAGAAATGTTTTTAAATGAGCGCTATAGGCTTGCCGTTCGCGTTCCATATCTCTTTCAATGATAAACTTTTCAAAACGATTGTTCGTTTCCTGCGGCGGCAAATAAAAGAGGGTAAAGTAATAGTTGTTCTCATAATGATTGCCCGAAGCAAAAAAACCCTTCCGTTCTTCATCAATCATTGCCGTAATTAAATCCGGAAATTTTGAGTCAGGATATTTTTGACTGGTTACCCGTTGCGCCTCAGCATAGATCGCCCATCCACCTGAAAGACGTTTCAAAATATTATTAATCTGAGCGGTAATAGTGATTAATTCACCCCGAGTCGCACTGTCCAAATCAGGTCCCCGAAACCGGAAAGTCTTTTGAAACGAACCATCTTTATTCAGGATTACCCCTGGAGCTACTAAAGCAGCCCATGGCAGAAAATCAGACAGGCGATCCGGTTTACTCCGAAACTCTTTCAAATTAAACATCTCTACTATTGCACTCCTTAATATCAATAACTTGAATAATATCTCTTTTGGTGAATATGCCTTTTAAAACAGTCAAAAAACTGTGCATCACGTTTTGTTGCAATAACTGCTAAAATATGGATCACCAGACAGATCGGTAGTGCCAGCCACGATTGTAATCCCAATCCTAACGCCGCTGCCAGCGTCCCGTTGATGATTCCAATCGCCCGTGGTACTCCACCCATTAAGATCTGTTCGGTCAACGACCGATGGACCGGAATCTCATAACCATCTGACATTGTAAGATCTCCTTATAACTTTAGCTTGTTTGAATGTAATCAGATTTCGCGCCGCTGTGGCTGAAACGCCACCGCGGCACACGTCTTTTCACATCAATTTGTCTTAAAACGGAAGACCAGCTGAAAATCCAAAGAAGTTTAAGAAAAAGCTACTTGCAGTGAATGCGATTGAAAGACCAAAAACAATCTGCAATCCCTTACGCAGTCCGCCGCCGCCTTCACCAAATGCCAGTCCTAAACCGGTTGAAATAATCGCCAAAGTTCCAATAATCTTGGCCACCGGACCACTAAATGAATTTAAGATCTTCTCCAATGGACCTTCCCAAGGCATGTCCGATCCTGCTGCCAACGTAACCGTTGACAATACTAACATCAGACCAACCAACAACATCCCTACAGCCATTACCTTTGAGAAAACTCTGATTTTTTGCATGCTAAATCTCTCCTTTTTTGATTCTTTTTTTAAATATTGTAATTTATGGATGTAATGGTTACTCCATAACCTCCAAACATTTAATAACATGGATTAGTCTTCAATTTAGTCGCTGTACTGCTTAATCCTTAGACAGGACGGAGGAGATAGTTGCCGTCTTCGATCCCATCCACCGCTACAACCTCTCTAATCCTTCTTCCATGCTGATAGCGTTCAATATAGATAATCAGATTGACCGCCTCCGCAATCAATTCCTTCTGTGGTGTCGGGATCGCTTCCTGGATCAACTGCTCCAACCGGGTCAATCCCCCTCTGGCGCTGTTAGCATGGACCGTCGCACAACCTCCGGGATGTCCGGTATTCCAAGCTTTAAGCAGTGTCAACGCTTCCGCTCCCCGCACCTCACCGACCACGATCCGGTCCGGACGGAGCCGCATGGTTGCTTTAAGTAAGTCATTCATCGAAACATGCTCCCGGGACCGTAAAAAGACGGTATCCGGCGCGGTACACTGCAACTCCAACGTATCCTCAATAATGATGATCCGGTCACCGACCTGCGCAATCTCATTTAAAACCGCATTGGCCAAGGTAGTTTTACCCGACCCGGTACCACCGACAATCAAAATATTCTTCTTTTGGTGAACTGCATCAATTATTGACTGGCGTTGTTCCGGAGTCATAATCTGCTGCTCAACATAATTGTCCAGCGTGAAAACCATCAGTGCCTTCTTTCGAATGGTAAACACGGGCGCAGTTACTACCGGTGGCAATAATCCCTGAAACCGATTGCCACTCCCCGGAAATTCAGCGCTCAAGATGGGGTTATCAGCATTGCAGACTGCTCCGGTCGAACTGGCAATCAGGTAAATAACCCGTTCCGCATTGGCCGGTGAGATTGTCATGTTAGTATCGGAACGACCCTCCCCCAACTTTTCAACCCACAGCTTACCATCGGGATTTAACATCAACTCTACCACTTTTGGGTCTTCCAACAATCTCCCGATCTCCGGGCCAACTGCCGTTGCCAGCATCTGCATCAGTCGATCATAACTGGTCTCAACCTTTTTCATGTTACTGTTCATCACTAACCACCTTCCTTCTTTCACGCTGAAGGTTCGGCATTCACTCTAATAAATCCTTTCAAAACCAGCCATTATGATCCAATCTTTAACGTTTAACTTTGTATGGTTGCAAAATAAAATCCTTGTCAACAAGCACATTGAATCTGAATCCCGGTCTAATCTCCAAGGTCGGTTGAATATTCATGTTTTTCTCAGCCAGCCTTACTCCGACACGGGAGACATTTTCAGACGCGCCTTGAGTAGCCAATTCAGAATATGTCATCCTTTCGCTAGCCTCTCCCTGCGCTACTCTGGCACCGGCGCTGAAGACACTGGTAAAGAAGATTCCGCTAATAAGCCGGCCATAATGATTATTGACACGATCTTTAACTCCCGAATAACCACTGCCATCAACACCAATTAATGTTTGTAAGTCGATTGAATCACCATTCGGATAGATCAACCTGTTCCAAACCACCAAGACCCGTTTTTGACCATAGATCACTTTGCTGTCGTAAGTCCCGATAATTCGGGAACCCTGCGGAATCAACAGATACCGGCCTGTTACCGTATCATAAACATTCTCGCGAACCTGTGCCACCAATTTTCCTGGCAAGTCACTGTTGATACCGGTTATTAACACCGCTGGGATAATTGTCCCTGCTTTCACTTCATATCTTGACAGCGGTTTTTGCAAAGACGAGGTTGCATAAAATGCACTGCCATGATTCTGCTTGATAAAATCCCGTTTCTGGTCCTGATGATCAGTTTGTGACTGCTGCCCTACCTCATCCGGATAACCCTCATCAGCATTCATCTGTTGCATCATAGCTTTGGCCAAAGCATCGATACTCGACTCTTCCGCACTGGATTCTTTCTTACCGGAATCATCCTTTTTCATTGATTCTTCGTTTGAGCCACTGTTAAATCGGATCGGGCTTTTCTTCGCGGCTAACAATTCTTTCTGTTCCAAGGTCATTTCACTTGACCCGGTCCGGTATTCCCCTTCACTCCCAAAATCATACCTGTCATCAATAAATCCTTCCTGTTTCGGTACTTTGGGTTGGGAGAACAACGCTTCATCAAATCCATCCAACGGCGGTAGCATTTCTGGCGAGTCCTTGGTTACAACTTGCCGCTCATAACCATCCGGAAGATCATTCAACTCATCCGGTGCAAGACCAAAAGCCGGTGCCGAGATCTGTCCTGCCTGTTGTTGACCAATTTGTTCGGTACTTGCCGGTTTTACCGGCGGTGTAAACGCATACATGATTCCTAACATTAGAAAGGCGCCAATTGATACGGTTATTATCATTACCGTTTTCCGGTTAAACCCGGTCCCTTGTGGCGCTGCCGGTCTGACAACAATCCCGCCATCATTTACCGGTTGATTGGCCATCTCCAATTCATTATTCAGATCGTTGTTTAAATTGTCACTCATTTACTACCCTCCTTATCACAATTATTTTCTGTAAATCTTAACAACCTCTTTACCACAACGGAGTTCACCATGTTGAAAGATGCGGTCGATGATATAGTAATTGTTCTTCACACGATAATTAACCAATAATAAGCTCTTGCCTTCTTTGATAAATAAGGCAGGTGCTTCACCGGAGAACATTGTTTTTGGCATCTTAATGTAAGTTTTAATACCATCATCGAATACCAGCTCCGGAGTCCAACTATACTTCTTTTTACTGCTTATCCGATATTTAAAGTTCAAATTCTCCGGTTCAAAATTAACGATACTGTCTTCTCCGAGGACAATCGTCTCTTTGGCGATCTTCTCCTCTTCTTGTTGTTTCCGGAGGAATGCAGCCCTCTCTTCATGAGGATAGGCCCAGTTTACAATCGGAGTAAACCAGTCAGTCGCCTCCAGGCTTAAATGATAAGAATGTTTATCAGTATTGATTACCATATTTGTTTTGAGGCCGGCTTTCAATGGCTTAACATATACGTGCCATTGGACTTGGTCACCACTGCCGGACTGCGCCTGATCAACCATCCAGCGGACCGTATCTCCACCACCGACAAATAAAATCTCTTCACCCGGCTGGAGTTGTATATCAGTCAGACGTCCTTCTTGACAGTAAACCTTATAAATTTGATTTGGCGCGTATGAGAAGACAAAATCTGCCTGTTTGGTCATTGCATCGGGGAGATCGAGGGTATTTCTTTCCACATTTTCAGCTGCAACCCTCTCTGCAGTCTGAGCAACATTACCGTCTTCACCTGTTAGACTCTCCGCATACACCAGTGGTAAACTTACACATAATACCAACAACATCAACAACACTACTTTTAACTTTTTCATTTTAATTTTTTCCTCCTTTTGTTAATTCTTTTGACCATGAAAAATCTTTAATATAAAGTCCTAATGGATTTTGCAGCAACTCCTTCTCGCTTCGCGGAGTGGAAAAATCAAAAGTAAACAATCCTGTCATCCAATAGGAATCTTTCAAGGCTCCTTCTTTGCTATAGACATCTTCCCGCCATCTAATCTGGTATGTATCCTTGGACATTGCAACAACAACATTGATATCAACCTGAACTGTTTCAGTACCAATTTTTTTCAAAGGCTCTTCCACCTTTACGATTTGGCTCATCTTATTGGCTGCTGACTGCCGCAGAAACGCATATACCGAAAGCCAATTTTGTTTGGCGATTACCGGATCTAACGGTATTGTCCGCGCCTTCTGGACTACCTGTGACAGAAAATACTTTATTTCCTTCTCTTGAGGCACGTATTTCGACTCTCGCGCCGGACCAATTGCGGTAGCAGTACCATCAGACCCAACCTGAACCACATAGGGGGTTACCATACTCTTAGAACTCTGATAAATCAGTCCTATTGCTAAAACCAAACACAAAGTAATACTTACTAATGCGCACAATCGCCAGTTTAATGCTTGCACCCGCGCTGAACCAATCCGATTGTCCCATTCTTCTCTAGCCCGGTCATAAGGTGTTACCGGATAGCTTTCCGGGTGATAACTTTGAGTCGGTTGATTCAGTTCCTTAACACTCATCCAATCATCCCCTATTCTTCTTAATCAATCTTGCAACATTAAGAGTTAATCTGTTTTATCTACCCTTCATCCCCTTCCAGAGATTCAATGATATTAAAATCGCTGATCTGTAACCCAAACAAGTCACATAATACTGCTATCAATTTGGTACTTGGTATCTTACCGTTTTCAATATTTGAATAATAATTGGTAGTAATTGATAAATTATAGCGTTCCTTAATCACATTAATAACATCATCCTGAGTCATGATCACCTCATTGCCCTCACTGTCATAGAAAGGCATATTGAGTCTTGCTTTAATCAATTTAATGTTTTTTTTGGAATTTTTGTTTGATTTTCTTAAATTGTCAGTCATGGTCAATTCCCCATTAGAATAACTTTTTCAAATCAAGAGATGGATTAAACTAACTAAATTATATGTTTTGTCATAAAAGTAAAAAAGTACTAATTTTCATTAGTACTTTTTCCAAAATGGGTTATTAAACAATAATACCTGTTCGCTAGGTATTACTAATTGATAACACCTGACCGGCTAATTTAAAAAATCACAGTATTCTTCAATCGCTTCCTGACATGATGATACATTTAACTTCTTCAACAATTTATTAACTTGGCATTTCAAAGTGTTTTTAGATTTATGTAAAGTACTGCAGATTTCATCCTGCGTGTAACCTTCCCTTTTATAACGTAATATCTCAATCTCCGCATTACTCAATGATTTAAATAACATCTCTCTTTGCTTAAAATAATACGCCTTTGCCAGAATCTCTTGTGGTGAAATCGTATCAGCAATCATTACAACTTTGTCAGCCAGTGTTTGATAATTGCGTTTGGAAATAAATTCAACCGCACCCGATTCAAATGAACGGATGATCAATTCAGGATCTTCAACCTGCGACATCATGATGATCTTACATTTTTTAGTCTGTCCACTTCTGATTATCTTCCCAATTTCACCGGCAACAAGAAATCCGTCATACTGATTGGCAATAGCAATATCTATAATAATAACATCCGGCTCCAGTATTTTAGTTAATGCTACGGCATCAATCTTGTTGGAAGCTGTCCCGACAATTGAAATTCGTTCCACTTTATTCAATATTTCGCTATAGAGCTTCCGCCAAAATAAATCATTCTCAATAATCAGTACTTTAATCTCTCTGCTATCCATCTAAACTACCCCTCTCCATGCACAGCACATAAGTTGGAAAATTTCTTCATCTCCTCTACTTTTAGTATCGACTAATCATTTTTTCAGGAAAACTCTAAGACCAAATTAGTCATTCACCACCTTTCAAGCTTCCAAAGTATAGATTTTTCTGATGTGTCTTTCAGCAACATTTTCACTAAAAAAATTAGAAAAGATGATCAATCGAAACATTGAACAGATTTGCTAACGCTTTTGCCAGTTCAATACTTGGATCTCTCTTACCAGTTTCTAAACTGCTTAAATGTCCTCTGCTAATTTTTAAGCTGTATTCGTTACTTAGAAGCTCTACAACTTGCTGTTGTGTTAAGTTTCTTTTCTTTCGCGCTTCAATTAGATTTTTTCTTGTAATCTTTACTTCACTTATGTTCTGCACAATCAATACCTTCTTACTTTTATTGAGTAAAAAAGCAATAAAATTGTTTAAATTATTTATCCTTGATCATTTTTATCATACCCAGGAATAAACTGGAAGTCCTTAAAATATATTACTTTTAAGGATAAAAAATAAAAAAAGTCATAATTTCTATGACTTTTTAATGAATTGCTTTACGTTCTTGATCACTCATCAATCAATGATTGAATTATTTTTATAGCTTGTTTTATGTTTTTTGGTCTTCTACCGTTTATTGCTAATTTATTTAAAATGCTACTTATATAGTTTTTCAATGATTCTTCTTTCAAGTACAAAGTTTTTGCAATTTCTGATCTGGAAACTCCCTTTTCTAAATATTCAAAAACTTCACGTTCACGCTCGGTTAAAGAATAGCTTTTCAAAATTTCACTTATCTTTTTCTCCTTCACAACGTCTTCATATTGAATTAAAACATTTTTCATTATTTCTGCCGGAGATTTACGTTTAATAATCTCTCGTATTGTTTCAGGTAATTTTTTATAATTTTCTTTGACTATAAAGTCATTTGCTCCGGATAAAAAAGATTTTATTACATGATCAGGATTATCAGAAGTTGTTGTAATAATTATTTTGGCATCTGATATTTTTCTTATTTTCCCAATGAAATCCAGACCCTCCGGACGACATGTTTCTGAAAAATATAAATCCAATAAGATAACATCAGGATTTAATGAGTTTATTAATTGGTACCCTTCTTCAATACCGGTACTTGATCCTATTACAAGCATATCTTCTTCACTTATAAGTAATTTTGTTAAAAGTTTAACCCAGGCTGTTGAATCATCAATGATCAAAATTTTAATAGGCTTCATCAAGAATACCCTCCTTGCATCAAATAAAACTCATTTATGCCGGAAAGATAAGGGTAAAACAAGTGCCTTTACCTTCTTCACTTTCAACTTCAACTCTACCTTTGTGTTGTTCCATAACTACATAGCAATGCGTTAAACCTAATCCATAGTTATTGGAATTAAGCTTTTTGGTTGTGTAAAAAGGTTTAAATAGGTATTCTAATTGGTCCGCAGGTATACCTTTACCGTTATCTGATATTTTACAGATTATCTTTTGATACTATTTTTAGACAGTGCTTTAAAAAATATATCATCAATTGTTAAGAGATAAGTACATATAACCGTGATAATTGATAATAAAATAATTAATTGCTCATTTTTTTAAAAGAAACTCTTGAAATCATTCCATCCTCTCCCGTTTATTTAGCTGAATCATGTATGTGCTGTTATTGGATAGGCTAGATTTTCGGGAATACTTCTCTTGATAGGCTTTACAAAGAATGTATCGTCTAAGTCATCGTATTCTTCTTTAACTGCAGCAATATTAGGAGTAAAATAGAAAATTACTTTCTTCATTGCCGAACTTGCTATTTTATCTAAAATACTTTCAAGTTCCAACTCCCGATCACTTACAACATCATACAGGTGCAGAATTTCACCTTCAGCTTTATATATAAAAATGATCTCCTCTTTCTCAAGATAATACAGGTTATCTTTAAATGTATTTAAGCAATACCAACCAAAAATTGACTGATCGTTTTTAACGCTTAATTTCTTCGATATTGGAACCCTCCTTTGCGATAATCTTCTAATGATCTCTAAATCATCTTTTCTTGAAATATTAAGTTGTATCAGCTTTCTTTCTTCTCTATAGCTCTTATTTGAAATATCAATTGAAAACCGGCATTGTCCAACTTTCTCAAAGCCAAACTTTGGATAAAAATTAAGCACATTTTTGTTTGCAAAAAGATACATTAAATCACATTTAGATTCATATTCGTTTAGGACGTACTCCATTAGTTTTCTGGCTAACCCTTTTCCTCGATACTCCGGATGGGTCATTACGGTTCCAATTTGCAAAGCCAACACTTCTTGATCCTCAATAAGCATGTTTAGTTTACTAACGGAAACATTAGCAATTACTTCATCATGATTGACATATGAATAACAGATGCAAGTCGAATCCCAAAAACCAGCTTGATACCAATTTTCAAAATCTGCCCCAAAAATTTCATTCGCAAGCTTATTGAAGCTTAATCTATATTTATCAATATTTTTATAATCACTGATTAATTGAAAGTTATTCAATTGATCAATCTTCTTTGAATTGAAATCAGACAGCAACTTTTCGCACAATAAAATCCCGAATCACCCCTATTTAACTGGAAAAATGTAAAAATAAAAATAAGTAAAGGCGAGCAGGTTTTATAAGTTTTGAAAGCTTTCAATAGTTTTTAACTGATTTAAACAGTTAGTTTAAGAAGAGCTACATAATTTATAAGTTATTACACATGTAGTCAGATTATATCACAAAAAATTACCATTGACTAGTTTTAACATTTATGTAATGTTTTATTATTATCTAATGTTAACAAAAAAGAATGAAGGACTATCAAAAAAATCCTTCATTCTTGCAATCAAATAAATATTTTGATTATGTTTGCTAAAAAATAAATAATAACCACAAATGATAAAAAACCCATCATCCAATCTCTTTTAACAATTCATCCAAGTCCAACAACTCATCCAATGGATCGCTATCATCTTTATTACCAAGTTCAAATGATTTAATTTGAAAATGTTCCACGTTTGACGGATAAAAGATTTTTGGGACTTCCATCTTGGATATACCGAAGTTGGAGATCTTCACAACATTATTAAAGTTCTCCAGATTTTGAAACTCAGTAGGCAGAATAACCCGTTCATTCTTCTCCTGCTCATTGAAGCTCTTCCGGTCACCCGTAGATTTATGAGACATCTGACTTGACTGGCTGATCCTAATTATCTGCTTCTCACCCAATGCCTTACTTAAAAACTCCGCCGTTTCGGGCTCATTGATTCTAAAGATAAAGTTGGTGTTAAAGTTATTGTAGAATGTTTTAATATTCGATTTTCCGTATGTTTCCTCAATTCGCCCCAAGTCCTGGTTAGCACAGAGCAAACAGGCCCCTTTAGACCGACCAACCGTCAACAGATCCAAGATTGATTCCATCTTATACAATGAGCCTAACTCGTCAATGATAAAGAAGATTCGCCGGTTGAGCTTATCAGGTAATGACAGTGTTTCCCGGATCACCGTATCAATTACAAACGTCATCAACGGTTTAAAGATCATTTTAAATTGTTCAATATTTAAGAGATAGACAGTCCTGGTGTCATTCTCATCACGAATAAATTTACGGAATGAAAAATCACCTTCGATATCAATTAAGTATCTAAAAAATTGAATCCGCTCCTGCAGTACCGAGATAATACTGGAAGAAGAGTTGGATTCCGGATTTTCAATATGTTTTAAACCTGCCTGTTCACTCAAGGGTAACTCTTCAAAACAGACTTTCATATAGGAAATGCTTTGGGAGAAGAAATCCCATAGATCTTTGTTCGTAGTCCGCCCGTTTTGATGGAGATAAATCAGTCCCATCCGGAAGACGTCCTTCGCACAGTTATACCAGTATTCATCACGTGGGTCGGTTGAAACAAACAGACTCTTGGAAGCAATATCAAAATCAGGGTATGATTCAATCTCGTTAAAGAAACTCCATTTTAATGTACGTAAATCAAACGGTGAAAAGATCAAGTCATTAGCTTCAAAGTGTTTGCTGACAAACTCACCCTTCATATCATAGATGATCATCTTCTCCCGGGTGCGGGCTTTTTCTTTCCGCTCGCGGATTTGGTAAATAATCTGATTTAACAAGACACTCTTACCGGAGCCCGCTGCCCCCAAGATTAAGAAATGGCTTGGCTCCATCGACCTGGGGATCTTGGTATCGCCAATCGTTATATGGGGCAATTCTTTCTTTTTGTTTTCTTCCTTTGCTTTGGCAGCCAGTTTGGCATTGAGTTTTTCAATCGGAATTAAATCAATACCCCTAATAAATTTGTCTTTCGACATTTTTATTGAATATAAATAGAATGCTACACAATATAATAATGCCAAAAAGTAGCTTGCCCAGGAGATCTTTAATGCTTTAAAAAACTTCTCTTTACTATACCAAAAAGCCCCGTTAGTCAATTGGTCAAGCCGCTGACGGTAATAATTGGTGTAGACCCGGGGATATCCTCCAAAAAGAGCCCTGCTTTCCATCGGCTCCAGTTCAATAACATCTGTGTTATTAAAAGTATAGTTATAAAAATGTTTCCAAGTAATTTGGTAACCTGCGATCCGAATACCAAGCAATTGTTTGTAAGTAGGATTAAACATATTGTAAATGATCACGCCCTGAACGATAACTGCAAATATTAGAGCGTTTCTTACCATAGCAAAATACATCCAAAAATCATTCCAAAACGTCTCATGACTTTGATACCCTCTCATTGTACCAGCCTCCCATCTCATCAGGATTAATCTAACCTTAAACTACAGAGATTAAAATAGTATGATCGTAACATTCACTTTGTTGAACTAATTATTAAATTGACCTTTTGCTTGGTTTTTGACTTCTAAGATCACCTTCTTATTCCGGACATTTTCAGTGAATCAGTTTCAACACTTTGATTGTGCGTGAAAAAATTCCAATGCTCCTTTCCGGTCCTGGCTTCACTAATATTCTTTTTAGTCTTTACCAACTTCTCCTTAAGAGCAGTATACTTTGGATCTGCTTCTAGTTTCTTCTTAAGTAGAATATTTAACTCTTTAGACCGGTGCTCTGCTTCTGTCAGCTTTTGGTTGAACTTTGCTTGTTGACCCGCGATCTCTTCTTCTAACTTTTTTATTCGATGCTTCGTAAATGGAATATACTTGAGAATTTTTACTTTCTCCATTTTCTCCTTTTGCATTTGTAACCTGTTTAATTCTTCTTTCTCTTTTTTAACTTCCCCAATCAATTTGTTAAATATGGGATCTTGTTTAACTTGTGCAATTGCTTCATTCTTTATTGTCTTCATTTCATCAATTGTAATTCTAAATCTGTCAATTTCAATCTTCTTTCCGTAGGTTTTGAAATGTTCAGCCAAATTTGGATTGAACGTCCTTTCAGTTGTTAACCGTTCTATCTCCTTGGCGTTGGTGTCCTTTTTCAGTTGCAATTTATCAATCATTGCAGTAATTGCATCAAGATTATTATAATTCGCTTTATTTAACTCTTCGGCAATTTGTCGTTCAATTTGATTATTCTCTGCGGTAAGTATTTGAATTCTCTCGTTAACCTTTTCCTGATAGCGGTCGTATTGTGCAATTCTGGCTTTTTCTTCAGAAATTAATTCCGGTCTGGTCCTTAAAATCTCTTGCTTTTCGACTGCATCTTGTACCTTATGTAATTCTAAATAATCCTTATAATCGGTATCATTTCTATCTACCTTCTGAAAAGCTTCGACGGTCCTTTTAAAAGCCATTTGTTTTGCTTCACGTTCGGTCCTGGAAGTTAAATATATTGCAACATTCTTCTCAAGCTCTGCTAAAGATGGAAAATTTGTTACTACCATTCCAATCTCATATTCAACCGCAATATGAGGATCTTCACATAAGTCAGGACTATTTCTAAAATAATTCTGGTCTGCATGAGTGCACTCATGTTCGATAGCTTCTTTTCCTTCAAGATGCGTCCCTGGTTCAGTCAAAAATCGGGCATTTATGTAAATTGTATTGGTCACTGAATCATAATACCCATTGGTACTATCATTCCTAATAAGCTCAATGTTGCAATATTTTCTTCCGACAGCTGCAGCTCGCTGCATTTCAATCTTTCGATAATAATTGAGCCTTTCATGAAAACTAGCATTATCCCAATTTGAACTTTTAAGAATTTGATCCATAATAGCTACTCCTTTAAAGACTAGATATATTAGTTTATTTATGATTATTTATCCCAACTAAACTGATTTATTTTATGGTTGCTAAACTCATTTAACTGCTCGGCAATAAACTTTTGATCCTTAACAATACTAGAGCGGTTTAAATAAAATCCACTCACTTTAATATCCTGATCTTTATTAGTAATCATCGAGGCTAACATTGATAACCTTTCTAAGGCTTGGCGCTCATTATTTAATTGACTCAACTGTTTCCTAAGCTCCCGGTATTCAGGAGTTTCAATTACTAACGCTCGAAGTTCAGCGGGTAATTCTTCCCATTTACCGTCATTAAACGCTTTTGAAGCTTTCATTTTAAACTTTAATAATTCCTGTTTATCATTGGCAATCTCTTGTTGTAATGATTTTGCTTTTAAAGAAACATCATAATTGATAATCCCGTTACCTTCATAATATTGAATTTTGGATAACTCTTCTTCTTTCCGTAAAATTTTCTCTTCCTGAATGTTAGTGAATTGCTCCATTACCTTTTTTGATAATTTAAAGATCTCATTGACTGTCTGTTGATACTCCGAGTCTGTTTCACCCATTTTGCCAATCTTTTTCAGATGATAATTAACCGCTTCTTCAAGCTCGCGAATACTAACGGTATTTTCATTTAATTGCCTGTTGATCAGCGGAACCTGGGACAAAAAAAGTATCCAAATCATCAATCCTGCCAGAATACTTGATTGTTTTCCCGGGTTTTGTCTCACTAATATTTTCCTGAAGCTTGAGCAACTGATCTAATTTGGTTTCGACTTGGTATTTTTCCCGTCCCAACTCCAAATACTCTCTGAAAACAGGATCGCTTTTTAAGATTTGCTGCGAATAATCTTTGATAAATATCTTGGCTTCATTTGATTCAAGCGCAGCTCTTTCCCTCTGCTCAATGTATATTTCAAGCTGGTTCAGATAAGCAAGTGTTCTTTCTAATGATCGCGATCGAAAATAATTAAATGCTTTTCCTAATTTTGAACCTTGTTCAATTTTATTGAGTTCTTCATTACATTCAAATTTTTTCGTCTTAATCAAATCTCTTTCGGGTTTCAAGAGATTGTTATATCTAAGATAGGTTTCTTCAGCTTTCTTTTGAGCTTCTTCTTTCGGAATGGAACGGCTCCAATCAAATCTATCCATCTGGTTTTGAAGCTGATGGAGTTCTTCCTTGAGATTCTCAATATATTTATTTGCGGCAGCAGTTATCTCTTCAATTTTAACTTCATATTCCTTCAAATCAATTCACCTTTATAATCCTATTTTTCTAATTACTGTTGATTGATATAACCAATCTTCCAAAGAAGCCCACTTATCGATCGATGGATTTACCACTAAAATCAACCGTCGTAATCTTTCCCCGGGTAGAATTACTTCGGGCTTCCCTTTCCTGGTGAAGATACTTGTTTAACTGGTTGTTTATAGTAGTTAGCTGGTGATTGCAGATCTGTTCTCTGCTAAACCCCCATAAACCTTTACTATACAGTTTTTGTTCTTTATCCTCAATCTTACTGATCTTCTCAGTAAGTTTATCTAAAATAAGGATCTGACGTTCAAGTTCAGGAATACCCTGCTTTAAAACTGATAATTCTACCCCAACACTATTTTGGATTGGAGTCTGACCGGTAAAATGCCCTGATCCGATTAGATCTTTTTCTGTCTCAAATCTTCTTTTAAATTCATTCAGATCTGTCCGGAGATGATCGATCTCTTTTAATTTACTTAGTGGAACAATATCCCCCAAATGATTTTCTAATCTATTAAGAGACTCCTGCTTTTCCCTGAGTACTCTAAAACCCTCCTGCTCGGTTTTGTTTAAAATCTCTCCTGTAAGATTAACATAATCCCAGACAGCATTTTTAAAATGAAAATTTAATATCTTTTCAAAATCTCCAATCGAAATCTCATACTTGGTTAGTTGCCTTTCGATCTTGTTGTACTGTTGATCAAAATTAGCCAGATTATAAGGATCACCATTGATACCGATCTTTTGCCACGGTTTTGAATAAGCAACCACGATAGCAGTATTATACAGATCAGTGTATCTAGCTATTCTTTCTCTTAAAGGTTTTTGATAATTCAGGCATCTCCGATAAACAGGATAATCTTTTGGTAGATCCCTTTTAACAGTTCGTGTCTGAATCTCCTTAACCATTCGATCTGTCAGCAGATCAAGCGTCTTATTAACCCGATCCATAGTATGATTTAATCTTTCAATATGAAGCTCCATTATCTGGACTACTTTCTGTATCGAATAATACTTTCGCTGCATCTGTCCCTATCAAATGTTGTTATTATAGTCAGTCTAAAAAAGATCGCTCAAGCCATATTTACTTCTGACATGGTATATGTTCTTGAGTCCTGATTACGGCATAACTCAATCTCAAAAACCACTACTTTATTTAGGATATTATTCTTAAAAGAGTCCAACTCCAGCAATCCCTGCAAATGACTTTCTGCTTCATTAAAATAACCCAAGCGCCGTAATAATTCACCGGTTACTATCTGAGCCGTTTCCCAAGAAGAAGCCCGATCGACCGTATCAGTCAGGTATTTTCTAAAGTATTTCAAACTAAGTTCTAAATCTTCTTTAAGCTTAGTCTCATCATCTTCTTCCTGCCATGATGCTTTTAAGAAGATATGGGCTAGCGTTAAATTATCTTTTCCCAGTTGTTGATATAATCGCCCCAAAAGATAATACGAAGCCCGTTCAACACATTGCCGGTACGGCTCGGATTCAACGATGGTTTTACATTGGGCTATTTCTGTTTCGGGGATGGTATCGTCATAGATTACAAATTTACAATCAGGACATACCGGCAGTAAAAAAGGAGCAGAAATCGGACCAAGCGGTTTCAGGTCAAGCCGCAGATCGACTTGAGTCCCGGAGATGTCTACTAATGCTTCAAACTCTCCATTACAGACCGGACAAACAAATTTGTTATAATCAATGTTCATTTCATTCTCCTTACATTATTTAAAATAACAATTTACAATGCTGCATCAATTCATCTGCCAATTTTGTTTTTTGGCAATATAATCTGCCGCTTCTTGAAGCAGCTGCACACGTTGTTCGAGCGAAAAATTCTTCCAGTTTTTAAAGTCAAAATCATTAATTCTAGCAAACCCGGAAAGCAGATGTTCTTCAACCTGATTCATATGTACCCTTTCTAATATACTTACTGATTACAATCATCTTGAAATAACTCTTTGCCATTGCTGATTGTTTTGATTTACAACATAATTGCGATTCTGTTTGCTTAATGCCGGATTAGATCTTTCGATATCATATCGGGCAGTGATCTGTTTAATTTTGATATTTGCATTTGACAAATGTACTTTCAAACTATTATACTTCTTTCTTGTCTCATTATTTGCTGCAATCTGTTTCAAGCTTTGCTGATAAACCTCTTTTTTAGTATCCGCTTCCATATTCTCAAGTAATGCTTTTTCGTTATTAATCTTTAATAACAGCCCATCAATTTTTGATAATGCTTCAGCTCGTTGACTATCACTGTAAGTATGTTCATTTTTAAAATGATTCGTAATTACTTCCTCATATTCAGCGTAAACTTTATCGAGGCGTTTTTTTTGTTCATTAATAATCTGCTCTTTCGCGGTGTCAATCATTTTATTAATTTCATGGCTTAACTTCAGTTGCACTTCTTCATATTTCAGCATTGTGTTATAGTCTCTGACTAAGTTCGGTATTTGATTTAAAGTATTATTTAATGATCGATTAGAGATATAATCCTGAGCTGTTTTGATCTCCGCTTCAATCTGTTTTCGCTGCACCGAAAATTCACCTGACCTCAACAGCTGCTCTGTTAATGTTTTAATCTTTTTTTGAATGACGTCGTTTCCTGTAAGTTCAACTTCCGAAGCTTTTTCACCTAACACTTTTATTTTGGCAGCATTCTCCGCTTGAACTCTTAGTGATGCTAATTTACCTTCACAATCTGCAATTTTTTTGGTTAGTGTTAATACCGCTCCACTAAATCTGAATTGATATTCTTTCTGGTATAAATCATGAAGCTCTAATTTTATTTTTTTCAAATAATGCTTACCGTATTTTTTTATTGCACTTTCTTGTGCTAAATCTTGTTCAGCTTTAGATATTCGTTCATATTCACGAAATCCTTTATCCTCAAGGCCTTGTTGCCCTAATGTTCGCTCAAAAAACAAAGCAGTTTGTTCATGAGCAAACTCCCGGGCTCTTATTTCAGCTAAACCAAACCGATAAAGCAGTGGATCTTTTTCATTATAACACTTAAGAGCAAAACACTCTTCAATAGCTACCAAATCTAATTTATTTGCAGCCAGATCCGGATTCATTAATAAATGCGCATCATAAGCATGCTGAATTTCATGGAGGATACTATTCAAAACTTTGGCTTTCGCTCTTTTTTGTTTCAACAACCGAGTATTTATAAAAATAATTTCAGGTGAATTTTGATACTCTCCATAAGTGTTGTCTGAAAAATATTTAGCTTGTACGGAACATGGTTTTCGCCCTTGTAAATTGGCCATGTATTTTTCAACCTCAATACAAGCGACCAGCCGCTCTTCAAAAGAAGCTTTTTGCCAATTATCATAAATAAATAGATCTTTTACTTTTTGATCGAGCCCATCCAATAAAAAAACTTGATCTTCAGCCATACGTCCCCCGTTAATCACCTTATCTAACCCAAAATACTTTAATGAACCATCCCGCCATTAGCCATTCTTCGCTGTTGGGTAATGTTATAAGCCGGATCAAGAGCTTGCATCTTATTATCAAAGTCTCGTTGTCTGATTCTGGCATCTCTGATCGCATCACTCAATCCCATTAATTCTTTATACTTCTCCGAATCTGAATTAATTGCTTTTTTGACATTTACCTTGATTTCACGTCTATTAATTTTGATATGTTCTTCTAAATCTTTTCTCATACCGCTAAGCTTTTCATTGGCTTGATTATAATTTTTTTCATGTTCAATATCAAGTTCTGTACGCCCAAATATCTTTTTAATCTGGGGCAGATCCTTTTTCAAGCCTTCAACGATCATTTCTTGCTTTTTAATTGCTTCTTTTTCTTTTTTAAACATTTCATTAATTACTTCTTCTTTTGTTGCTTCAATTATCTTTCGGGCCTTATCAATATTATCCAGTTCGATCCGTTCCTGCTCCTTTTGCTGATTGTAAGCTTCTATATATTCCGGACTAATACCTAAGTTAGGAGTCAATGTCTTTTGAGTCCTTAAGCGATTTATTTCTTCAGTATTCTTTTGCTGTTTTTCTCGTAATGCCTTGATCTTTTCTAAAGTCCCATTTGACTCCATTAATTTATTAACATTTTCGTTAATAAAGTCTTGCGCTTCTTTGGTCTCAAATATTTCTTTTTTTGTCCTTTCTAAATCATCTCGCTGTTTCCATAAGTTATTAAATTCTGCATCAAGCAGTTTACTTTCAGCTTCGCGAAGTTGGGGATCATTGACATCTTCAAGGCTAACCTTTTTTTGGGAAACTTCACTTAACCGATTAGAAATCTCTTCTTCTTCCTTCTTTAACTGTGGGTGATATTTTTCAATATATTCCGACTTTACCTGTTGTTCAATTTTTTTAATTGTGTTTCTGATTTGATTGTCCATTATTTTGTTTTGAGAATTTAACCGATGTTCTTTCTCAGCTAATTTCTTTCGGTAACGATCATGAATTATCAAGTCAATTCTTTTTGAGTAAAATGGACCAAATTCCCGTTCTGCTTTTTCAACAATTTCCTTCCGTCTCTTTTCATAATCTTCCATATATTTAATAAATTCCGGATTATTAGGGTCCAGTCTGCTAAATAACTCTATTGTTTGGTTATAAGCATTTTTTTCCGCTTCACCCTCTAGCCTGCAATTTGCATAGATAGAATATTCTTCTGAGTTTGACGGATAAGCTTGCCAATTTTCTTCCAGACTCATCGCTTCTTTTAGGTCTCGACACAGCTTGGGATTTTTCCATTTAAAGGCATTAAGAGCATGATCTTGTTCATGTCTAAAATCATGATATGTAATAACCACTGTGCCAGATTCCCTGAAATGATTATCGTTTAAAGAAATAACATTGCTTTCGGGGTTATACTTTCCTTCTGTTTCCGGAGTTTCATTGAAAGACATTATTTGAGCCGGCCTTCTACCTATTGCTCCCGCTTCACGAATTTCAATCTTTTGGTATATTTCTAACCGTTGCTCCACTGACATATCATTCCAAGCTTTTATTTCCCGTTCAGTTAATATATCACTATACATATAGCATCCTGCACCTTTTTTTAAAAATCTTTCTCCTTATCGTTATCACGATTTTTACTTTTTTGAATTCTTGGACTAATTGAGTCGGCATTCTCTTTTATTCTTTGATCAAGCCGCTTTTTGGCATTTTTAAGTTGTTCATTTAAGTCTTCCAACCAGTTTATTGGCAAACATCTCTTGATAATTAGGATTAAAATCATTATAGAGATCGCCATAAGATTCATTATTTTTCATGAGATCCATTTTAACCCTTTTATCCTTAATCTCTGATTCCTCTATCATCAAATTTCCGACTCAGGCTTTTATTTTTTTCTTGTTGTTCTAAAAGTTTTCGCGACTGCTCTTTAACGGATCCGGCATGACGGTAAACAACTCCCCGATCTGTAGGGTCTCCTTTAAACTTCAATAATTGCTCTTTATCAGTAATTCGAGTCAATGTTTTTTTGAGATCTGCAAGAGTATCATACTCGCGTTTTAGTTCCGGATACTGTAATGAAGCAATTTCCAGATTGACATAATCATCACCTTCATACATAATACCTTCTTTAAGCACTTTCTGAAGCGGCTCAATTTCTCCTCTTAAATCCTGCAGATGCTTCTTCTCAAGCGCCCCTTCAAGCTCACCAACGGTAACACTTGATGATATTGATTTGAGATTAGATTTTTCCCGCAAGTTATTCAGTTCGTTAATATAAACAGCAAGGATTTGATCGGAAGCTGATTGTTCGGTTATATAACCCAAATCAACAAGTTTTAGATTTTGGTCCAACCCTTGGCAACATTGTTTAGCTTGACTGATTGTATTTAACGTTTCACCTCTTAAACGTAACTCATCATTAAGCTTGTTCATTATTTGTGTCTGAACATCAGCATCTATAACTTCTTGTTTATAAGCATTAATCTTTACTCTGCCTGAATTCAGCAATTTGTGCTTCTCTTCTTGAAGCTTTTTAATTTTATTACTAAGCTCCTCTAATTTTTGGTATTCATCAACCTTCTGCGGATTTAAAAACCGATCTATTGTAGTAGGTTTTAAAGCCTTAGGTTGATGATACTCTTTTATTATTTTCTCGATCGCCTCAATGCATCGTTGCCGGTGATCTATCATTTCCCAATCACGGGTTTCATAGCGTTCCATCTTTCCTTGAACAATAGCTTCGAGTTTTTGTCTTTCCTCAAGTAATCGCTCATAACCGCTCCCTATGTCAGGATGCCTTAATCGTTCTAATAATGTAGGTTTCAAGTATTCAATTTTAAGATTATAGTAAGCATCCATAAATGCTTCTCTTTCTTTTTCAGAAAGCTCTCCCTGGCGGACTTCCTTGGAATGGAATTCATCAATCAATTCAGCAAATTTATCATAAGCATCTTTCTTTTGTTTAAATAAAAAATCTCCAGCTGATGGGTCCATCTCGTTTTTTAAAGCATAGTAATAATAATCTCGGGTTAAATCAGCTTGTAGTTTCTCCAAATTCTCAATATCAAAGCCATTTTCAGATAAATACCGGTTTTCGGCAATAACCGTAGCAGAATAATCATCAATTGGCTTTAATCGATACAGATTGGTTTTCAGATAATCAACTCGCAACCTGACTCTTTTCTCAAACTCATCCAATCTTGCTGAAAACTCGGCTACATCAATCATTTCACTGGTTGAAGCAATGTCATAAATACTCTCCATAGTCGCACCCCTTAATGGTATTGTCAGCTAATCATTATCTAATTGTGATCGCAAACCTCTATTATTGATAATGCCTCTTAACTGTTCTTGGATCTGTTTGTTTTGGTTTACCAGATTATCTTTGTTTAAATAAAACCCCCGTACTTTAACAACTCGATCTTTATCTGCCACTTTGACAATTGTATCTGCAAGATCGGTTAAGACCTTCTTTTCGTTTTGAAGCCTAATCGATTTTTCTCTTAATATCTGCACCGATGGTTTTGATTTTAATTGCAGTTGAATCTCTTCAGGCAATTTATTCCACTGGTGTTGGCTTAGATATTTAAGACACTCATTTTGTAACATGTTGAATTTTTGGGTATCATTTATCAACTCCTGTTCTAACTTTAATAATCGGTCAGCTTCAAACAGCAATAACTCTTGCGTTGCTTTATCCAAATTATTTTTTAATGCGTCTTTCTTCTTTTGATTATAGTTTTTCTCTTGCTCTCTGTAGACAGCTTCTTTTGTTAAGATTAAGCTTTTTTTATCATCCAATATCTGCTGGACGATCTGGGAGGATAATTCATTAAGCGCACGATAATTTCGCTCAATTTCGGAACCCTTTTGTTGTAAATCACCCAGTTTCTCCAGATTTACTTTGACTGCTTGTTCTAATTCTTTAATTGTGATCTCAAACTCACTGAGCTGTCTGATGATCACCGGCGCTTGCAATGAAAGACTGCTTTTATTTAGTTGATTATCGATTATGATTGTCTTTTCCGGATCTCTACCGCTGACAACAGCTTTCAACTCACTGATCAGCTTCAATTCAGATTCATAATGTCTTTCAGTCCTTTTGAGTTCCTGATATTCAAAGACGGCCGGATCATATCTTTGACGGCTCTTAACATATTGATTGATAAACTTTTTGGCAGCATCTGACTCCAGCAATTGTTGTGTTTTTTTTTGCAGTTGTTGTTGTTCCTTAACCAGCCGGTTAGCCCAATTCTTCAGTTTGGTTTCCATAAATGGCCTTGATATTGAATAGGCCATTTTCTCTAAAAACATTTGCGGCTTTTGTTCAAACTTCTTTTTGAATTGATGATATTTTTTTAGTTCAATTCCATATCGTCCCTTTTGCGCAGTCAACTCCTGATTGCCCGCCAGAAAGTGGGATTCGGCATCTTTGTAATATTGATGCAAATCAAGCCGTTCCTTAAGATTAAAATTTTTTATTATTTCAAGATGCTGAAAGTATTTGTCCCGAAGCTCATTGTGGTAGTTTTCAATCATTGGGAGCAATTCTTTACATTTGATTACGACTTGATCCACGACTAATCACCTTTACTTTATCAAGACCCAAGAAATTTATGAGTCATCAGTTACCAGTATTAGTCTTTTTTTGATTTTTAAATTTATATACCAATACTGCCTTTGCTTTAATCTGCTTGGTGGATACGGCTCCAAAATAACGGCCGTCAAATGAATTTGGTATATGAGTTGATATTGGTAAGAATTCCCCCTCTTTTACCTTAAATCTCCCACGTAAACGTGGTAAAGGCAACCCTTTTCTGTCAACTGTAGCGATCGGGCCAACATGTTGCCCATTGATCATAATTGCTTCATCGGTAACTTCATAAATATCTCCCGGCAATGCGCCTACGTTCTTCAACATTAATTCGCCTTCTTTCATCCAACCACGCCCATAAACATAAGGATGTATCTTTTGTGGGGGTTTAAATATTACCAAGTCACCGGTCTCGAGGCGCCCATCAAATTTAAGTGCTTGATAGATACCAAGCGGTTGACTTGGTGTAGTGTTGATGTAAAAAAAAGCTCCATGTAACCGAATAAATATATTAATTCCTAAATAACTAAATAAAACAACCAGGGATAATATGAAATATTTCGGTTCTTTCATTTTAAATGAAATCATCATTACTCAGTCTTTCCGGACCTCCAGCTCTTACCCTCATACTTCCACTCGGATCAGTATATCTCATCGGTTTCTCATTTTTTGTCGGCTTTTTAAGACGCCTTTTCATATTATTGGTTTTTGCACCTGATTCATTGTCTGATTCATACTCGCGGGAATTACTCTCACTACTTGAATCTGTTTCACTACCACTACCACCTTCGTCAACATCGATTATTTCATATTCAACACCTTCAATAACATTTTGCTTATCATACTCTGATCGTTCACCACTACCATTACTACTATCAGTTGCTCTCTCCATAGAATTTCCAAGTCGTCTTCTCAAATTATCAATATCATTATTACCAATCCTATTATTCATTCCCTGACTTGGACTTAACGACCCTTGGCCACCTTGAGTAGTGGGTTGACCTCCGGTACTTCCTCCTGGAGGTAAACTAAGCTGACCGGTACCTCCTCCTGGTGGTAAACTAAGCTGACCTCCAGTACCTCCTGTTAACGATCCACTGGCACTGCCTGTACCTGCCAGCGCATTCCCTGAGCCTGCTGCAGTCGCAGCTGAACCGGTACTCGCAGCACCTCCGGCACCGGCGGCAGCACCAGTAGCCCCTGCCCCACCGGCAGTTGCTCCACCTGCAGCTCCTCCTGCAGCCATTGCACCTCCCGCAGCTGCTGCGGCACCTCCGGTTACAACTGCTGCTGCAACCATTGCTGCTGTTTTAGCAACTTTCTTTCCAGCTTCGATTGCATCATGACCACTAAACATTGATTGCCCAGTCATAAAACCGGTAATTACTTTTGGAGCATGCCAACATATGTAACAAAGTAAAATACTTACAAAACAAAGGTATATTGATTCGGAAAAATCCAAATTGGAAAAACTAAGTGTCCGATCCATAACTTTTGAGGTCGCACCCAAAATAAATGAAAGCACCATTAACTTAATTCCAAACGAAATTATTGCACTTGCTGCTCTCTCTGCCAAAAACGAAGTATACTTATTGGCTCCAAACGGAATAAAAATCAGTGACAATATGGCAACCATGTTAAACTCAATATAGGTAACACAAAAATTAAGAGTGAGCATAAAGAAACTAAAACCGGTTATCAAACCGACGATAGCTAATACAATAGCTCTAACTAATAATTTCAACAGATACAATGGGTCTTTCAAAATATTGATGGTTCCTGAAACAACACCCTTGGCAACATCCCAAACGTCAGATATAATCCCAAAAGCCCCCTCATCTTCAGGAGGGTTTGCTATATTATTGATTATTTGTTCGCCATGTTTGGTTATTCTCAATAAATCCGGATATTGCTTCAGGATTATGGAATTCTCCGTTCCACTTAGTTGTTGAGGCAACTCTGCAGTTGGTGTTTGACTAAGAACACCCGCTGTCTTTCCAACCCAGATAAATCCATCAAGCACCGTTTTGGTCAAATTACGATAATCACTGATTACATAACAAATAATTCCGTACTTCAAGATTTTTCTAACTAGTAATTTAAACTGATCGACATTACCTATATTTAGAATAAAAGCTAGAACTAGATCAATCGTAATTATTGACAAAAAAAGTGTAAAAGCATGACTATACAATACATTAGAATCTTTAATGAAGAAGCCTAAAAATTTATCAGTAATACTTATTATAAAATCTGCTCCTAATGATTCAGTTGCGATCAAGATCATATTCTCCCCTGCCTTTATTCATAAAAATAATCATCTATATCAATATTAACCTTTGCCTTTTAACACATCGTTACCGCTATACATTGACTGACCTGTTAAAAAGCCGGTGATAACTTTAGGAGCATGCCAAGTTAATAGCGCCAAATACACACTGGCAAAACACATGTAAATTGTTGCAGAAAAATCCAAATGTTTTGCAGTAATTAGTTCAGTTAATATTTCACTCGCAATTCCCAACATAAATGAAAGCACCATCAGTTTTATTCCAAATGAGATCACTGCCGATGCCGCTTTTTCTGCTAAAAACGAAGTATACTGATAAGCGCCAAATGGAATGAATATCAGCGATAAAATCGCGACCATATAAAACTCCAAATATGTCACACAATAATGTAAAGTAATCATAAATAAACTGAAACCCGTTATTAAAGATAATATACCTGTTACTATTGCACGTACTAGAATTTTTAAAAACACCGTCGGATCTGTCGCCATATCAATTACTTCCACTATTCCGTCAACAGTTTTTTTGACCTGATCGACAATTTTACCAAGAAACCCAAATATTCCGCCACTGCTTGATTCACTTGAATTATCTCCGATACTATTCATCACACCTGAAGCTTGATCAAGGAATTTACCAATACCAGGAAACATTTTGCTAATCGATGTCTCTTCTCCCAAATTATTAGCTACCATACCTCCGCCCGCCTTAAATCCTACCCAGATAAAACCATTCAAAATGGTTTTGATAATATTACTGTAATCTACAATAACATAGCAGATGATACCATATTTCAAAATCTTTTTAACTAATAATTTAAAATTATCAACACTGCCCAGATTTAGAATATATGCCAGAACAAGGTCGATGGTAATAATCGACAGAAAGATCGTAAAGGCAGGACTGTACAAAACATTAAGATGTGAATAAAAATCACCTAATAATTGATCAGTTACTTTAATAATACTATCTACTTTCATTGTACACCCACCTAAAAATTAATAATTATCACTAATAATTCCTTTATAAATCTTAACCATCTCCGGCAGTTTTTTATAAATCAGCCATGCTTCATTAAATCCTTCTTTTCCTTTTTCATTAAGAATGTTAATGATCATTTTTTGATCCTCTTTAGAACTGGCAGCAAAGTAAGCCAGAGCAACTGGGCCTAAAGCCAATTCAAACAAACGAGATCCCAGAGGAGATTTATAATAGTATTGCCGTTTGGGTATAGCCATTGCTAAAATCTCTAATTCCCGGCTGTTCAAACCAAATGCTTCATAAGTCTCCGCAATATGTTCGTCACGCGCATTCGCATTTGGCAGATAAATTTTAGTAAGACACGAATCAATTATAACCGGAGCTATCGTACTGTTTTGAATATCACGTAATGATTGCGTAGCAAATACTACCGAAACATTTGCTTTTCGAAGCACTTTTAACCATTCACGGATCTTTGCTGCAAAGATTGGATTATCTAAAAACAGCCAACATTCATCCAAAACCAATAATGTGGGAGCACCCGTAAACCGTTGTTCCAAGCGATGAAATAAATAACTCAAAGTCGGAGGTACGGCTGCCGGTATATTCATCAATTTAGCCATTTCAAATACTTGCCAACGTCCGTACTCCAGATTATCATACATTGCGTCAAATAATTTACCAAACGCGCCATTAATCGTTGCCGGTTGAAGCGCTTGGCGTAAATTTGTATCTTGTAATAAAAGGGTCAACCCGGTAATAGTCCGTTGTTCCCGTGGGGATGTGGCTAAAGAACTAAGCGCAATCCAAATTGTTTGTTTAACTTCCGGAGTGATCTCAATATTCTCACCCCGCAGAAAATCATGCACCCATTCTGCCGCCCACGCTCGCTCTTTTTCATCATCAATATTGGCCAATGGTTGAAATGACAATGTGTCTTCACGCTCATCCGCCAAATCATAAAAATCTCCGCCTACACCTGCAGTTAATGCTCGACAAGAACCATCCTTATCAAAAAAGTATACTTGCGCTCCGTCATACCGTAAAAACTGTGCCGCTAATGTTGCCAGCAACACCGATTTACCTGCTCCTGTTGGTCCGACAATCATCGTATGGCCTACATCACCAACGTGTAAATCAAGCCGAAACGGCGTATTACCTGCTGTCTGCGTATACATCAATGTTGGTGCTTTTAAATGATTATTGACTCTTGGTCCGGCCCAAACTGCCGACAATGGAAACAGGTGCGCCAAGTTCAGCGAGTTTAAGATCGGTCTCCTCACATTACAACGGCATAATCCCGGCAAACTACCCATCCAGGCGTCAACGGCATTGAGAGTCTCAACCATAACCGTGAACCCGAGACTATTTATAGTTTTTTCTATCGCCCGGACTTTTTTTTCAACTTGAACCGCATCCTGATCAATAACTACTACAGTTGCAGTAAAATAACCGTAACTGACATAATCCGCACTTAATTCTTGGGCCGCCTGATCAGCATCCAGGCTCTTAACGTAAGCATCACTGTCTTCCAACACACTCTCTGTATTTGTAATAGTTTCACGAATTAACGTTGCAACGCCCTTACGTTTGGCAAACCATCTGCGACGATAGCGATTGATCTCATTTTTGGCATCTTCTTTGTCCAACGGAATAAAACGCGTAACCCAGCGATATTCAAAATTTAAATGATTCAAATTATCTAAAATCCCTGGAATGCTGGTGCCCGGAAACCCCATAACCGTAACTGCCCGCAGATGATAATTTCCCAATCGCGGTTCAAAACCACCCACCAATGGAGTATCTGCCAAGAACGCATCCAAGTACATCGGTATCTCCGGAACTCTGACAATATGCCGCTTAGGTGAGATACAACTATGTAAATATGTCAGTGTCTCTTCATCATTAAGCGGTTTAGCTTCTGCCAGCAATTCAGCGAATAAATTATACACCCGTTCTACTTCGGTTAAAAAATTCTTGAGATGAGTCTCATAAGTTTCTTGCTCTTTTTTATAATCACGTTCAATAAAATACTTCTCCAACTTATTTAAAACTTCTTGGGGAGGTAGATAAATCAAAGTAAAATAATAATAGGTCTCATAGTGATGACCGGCTTCAAAAAAGTTCTTCCGCTCTTCGTCAATCATCAACGAAATGGGATCCGGAAAGACCGACTCCGGGTAACTTTGACTCCGGATACGCTGGGCTTCAGCGTAAATAGCCCAGCCTCCGGTCAGTCTTTTTAAAACATTATTAATTTGTGCAGAAATTGAAACTAATTCAGCTTTTGTAGCACTGGCCAAATCAGGTCCGCGAAAACGGAAGGATTTTTGAAAGGACCCATCCTTGTTCAATATAACCCCAGGAGCCACCAGAGCAGCCCACGGCAGATAATCAGAAAGACGATCGGGCCTTTTTCGATATTCTCTAAGATTCAGCATCCTTCAATACACTCGCCTCTCATTAATTTGAATAATATGATTTTTGTTGGATATGCCGCTTAAAACAATCAAAAAACTGGGGATCTTTTTTAGCGGCAAACATTGCAACAATATGCACAACCAGACAAATCGGCAATGGAGTAATCGTATGCATCCCTAAAGCAAAAGCCGCAGCTAACGTTCCATTTAAAATCGCAATACCCCTTGGGACGCCCCCCAACAAAATTTGTTCAGTTAAAGAATGATGAATTGGTATCCGATAACCTTCCATATTTCCTCCTAATCAAAAACCCAATCCTAACCTACACCAAAATACTTGCCACAATTTAACTTATAACCTTTAAAAACCCAAACCTCCACTATTAGAAAACATGTTTTGAATAAGTATACCTGCACCCATTGCAATTGCAACTCCAAAGACTACTTTAAACAACTTTCTTTGTTGCCCTTCACCAAAAGACATGCCAAGTCCGGCTACTACTATTGCAATCGTGGATACCGCTTTAGCTATTGGACCAGTTAATGCCGCTTTAATAATATTTACTGGTTTAGTCCATGGAAGATTTTCAACATCACCTTTGTATTCTTCGCTCTGGCCTTGGTTTTGACTACCAGTTCCGGTTTCAGTTGCCAAACATAAGGTTGCCATAGTCAAAGATAGAAAACACAAGATTACAAAAACACACAGCATTTTTACGGATAAATTCTTCATTATAACATTACTCCTTTACTCTTATTATACTTAAATACTTTAATATTACCACAAACAAACGGATTTCATCTTATATCCGGTACGCTTCACCTCCTTTTCCGGCAGCCATACTAATTATATTGTTAGTATGTCTATTGTTGGTATGGTGCTAAGACCAAATCTTTATAAACAAACACATTAAATGTAAATCCGGGTCGGATCTGAATCGTTGGTTGAACGTTTAAATTCCGTTCGGCAATTCTATTTCCAGTTATTATGATTCCCTCTGCGGCACCTTGACCAGCCAAGTCAACGACCCTACTTTGACTCCCGTCATATTTATCAGCAGCAACACGAGCACCTGCCGCCATAAAACTGCTCAAGATTATCCCGGCAGCAAGCCTTCCGGTATGGTAATTGACCCTGTCTTTAACGCCGGCATAACCACTGCCATCGATCCCCGGCATACCCTCCAGATCGATCGAGTATCCATTGGGATAGATCAACCTCGTCCAGACGATCAGGAGCCTGCTCTGCGCATACATGATCCTGCTATCATAAGTGCCAATCAGCCGTGAACCCTGTGGAATCAATAAGTATTTACCGGTTACAGTATCATAGACATTCTCCCGTACCTGGGCAACTACATACCCCGGGAGGTCACTGTTAATACCTGTTATCAACAGCGAAGGGATGATTGTCCCTGCTTTAACCTCATACATCGAAACCGGCGCACGCAAATCAGAGCGTGAATAGAAAGCAGTACTATGATTTTGTTTCAAAAACTCCTCTTTTCGGGCTTGTCCTTCTAACTCCCGCTTCTCCTGCTCCAGACTTTGTGTGCTTGAGCTAACAGCAATCTGGTTGTCCACAACCTTCTCTTGTGGTGCTGAATTAGAAGCGGTTCCCGAACCTGCTCCAAAACGAATCGCTCCTCTGCGGACTTCTTGGCGTTCTTTCTGGGCCAGTGATTGTTGTTGTGATTGACTGGCAATTTGATCACCAGCAGGTGCCGGCGCCGGTATTGAGGCAGGATCCGGCTGTACCGGAAACTGATTGGTCCCTTGAGAATACGGCCAGACATCGTTAATTGCCCCATTTGGCGGGACCGGCGGAAATGCAACCGGTTGCTGTTGTTGGAAATAAGGATTCTGACTGGCGCTGTTCAGCTTTTCCGCATCAGGAGTTTCCGAATCACCATTTTGTTCAACTGTTGCAACCTCCGGTAAAGCCTCAGTTGTTTCCACCTCAACTGCCGGCTGAGGTTTTGGTTTGGGTTTTGACGGTGAAAACGCCTGCATAATCGCCATTACAATAACCACAGAGCTAACTGTTATCAAAGACAGCACCAGACGCCGATTTAACGAAGTCCCTTTTGGAGCAGCCGGTCGAAGTAAACTCTCATCAGAAGAAATACCCATCGGTTCATCTAACGGCGGTAATTCGTCAAGGCTTGAAGCATCATGGCTCATATTGCCTTTCTTCAAACGATCACTCATGATATTTCTCCTTTCATTTCAAATTTTTAATGGTAACATTTTTCTTGCCAACACGAAGCACCGCTTCTTTAAAAAGACGATCCACTATATAATAGCCATTTTTGACCCGGTAATTTACGAGTAACAGTTTTTTACCGTCTTTAATAAACAGTACTGGAGCTTCATCGGCAACCATCGTCTCAGGCATCTTCAGATAGGTTTTTAAACCGTCATCAAAAACCATCGTAGGTTTCCATTTATAGTTACCACCTAAAATTTTATATTTGAAATTAAGCTCTTCCGGAGATAATTTGCCGGTACCTTCTCCGACAATAATATTTTCTTTATCAAATTTAAATTGCTCGGCTTGTTGACGCGCTAAGGCCATCTTCTCATCCTGCGGATAAACCCAGTTAACGATCGGAGTATACCAATTTGAGGCATATACTTCAAGATGATAGGCACGACGGTCGGTATTGATGATTAAATTTGTTGATATTCCGCCTCGGAGCGGTTTGATATAGATATGCCATCTCCTATTACTGCCACTGCCCGAGACATCTTTATCAACCATCCATCTTACGGTATCGCCGGCACCGATGAAGAGAATCTCTTCTCCGGGTTGTAACTGAATATCCGTTAAACGTTCGGCCTGGCAATAAACTTTATAAATCTGATTCGGAATGTAAGTAAAAGCAAAATCAGCTTGTTTGGCAATTGCATCAGGTATATCTTGAGTATTCTTCTTAACATTGTCAAGTGTTGCATTTTTAGCTTCCCGGTTGCGCTCTCCTGCAAGAGGAGTATCTTCTGTTATTACATTCGTTTCTGGTTCTTTAGTTGTTTCTCCCTCATTAGTCGCAAAAATCTGTACATTGAACACCAACAAACCAATTAGCAATCCTACAAGTAATTTTTTTCCCATTGAAATAACCTCCTACATTTTTTTGGACCAAGAAAAGTCTGTAATGTATAAACCTAAGGGGTTTACCAGTATTTCCTTATCGGTTTTGGGCGGCTTCAGTTCGATTGTGAAGAAACCTGTCATGATATAAGAAGTGATCGGTTTTCCATCCGACCCATAAACAACTTCCTGCCATTCAATTTGAAACGTTTTCTTGGTTACCGGTACAATTACTTTAATTGTTACTTGAACCGTTTCCTTCCCGATACGCGAAAGAGGATCCGCTTGTGTCATAATAGTACTCATTTTATTTGCAGCGGCGGGTCTAAGAAAATCATAGGCCCTTGCCCAGTTCTGCCTGGCTACTGTCACATCCAGCGGTAACGATCTGCTATTTTGTATAAACTGACCTAAAAAATATTTGATTTCTTTTTCTTGAGGGACATAACGCACTTGGTAAATCGGACCGACAGTCTTGGCCGCCCCATCCGGACCGAGATGGACAATATACGGAATCACTTTGCTTTTACCGCTTTGATAAATCAATCCAACGGCTAAAATTATGCAAAGGACCAATAATCCTAAGGCAATAACTCTCCAATTAAAGGCTTGTACCCGGGCTGAGCCAATCCGATTGTCCCATTCCTCTTTAGCTTTTAAATAAGGTGTCTCAAGATCCTCTTCAGGACGATAACCAGAATCATCCGGATCAATTAATTCTTTTGTACTCATTTTAATTTTTCAACTCCTTGGCTAGAAAAATCACTTACCATGGAATATTCACAGCAACCCCAAATTACACATCACACTCCATATCACATTTTTGTTATATTATTTATTTTTAGAATAGTACTTTATAATATCTGATACAAGCAGACAAGTCTATCAATAATTTTTAATTTATTATTAATTTTTGTAAATATTTTTAATGATTATCCGATAATTATAATTTATCCCCCTTTTCATATTTTTTCTAGACTAATTTGCAACTTATTCAGGATATTTTTGTTTGCTCTTTGATGTTATTATCATATTATACTTATGATTTGTTGTCAAGTCTTTTTTGGGTTTTTCCTGATTTGCCCATTAACCCAAATAACATCTTAAACGATAATAATACTAATAATAGATTTTTTGATTTTTTAAAGGTATTTTCGTTATTAATCACGAATTATTAAATCTATGTAAACAAAAGAGAGGTGTAATAATGGCTAACTATAATGAGGTAATTATTACTCATGAAGAAAAATGTCAGGGATGTAACCGTTGTCTGCGGAGTTGTCCCACTTTTGGTGCCAACATTTCTTATGAGATAAATGGAGAGTTCAAGGTTAAAGTCGATCATGAAAAATGTATTCAATGCGGCCATTGTATAACGGTCTGTGAACATAACGCCCGTGATTATATTGATGATACGGAACAATTCTTCAACGATCTCTCCCGGGGAGAACGAATAGCTATAATAGCCGCACCTTCGGTAAAAGTTAATTTCTCTGATTATCGCCGTCTGTTTGGTTACCTGAAATCAAAAGGAGTACAGGCCTTTTATGACGTCTCTTATGGCGCTGATATCACTACTTGGGCTTATTTACGGGTTATTAAACAACAGGGATTATCCTCATTAATTGCTCAGCCATGTCCCCCTATTGTTAACTACATCGAACGCTATCAACCGGAACAACTCAACCAACTCGCGCCGATTCACAGTCCAATGTTATGTGCGGCAATTTATATCCGTAAATATTTAAAGAAAAATTATCGTCTGGCCTTCTTATCGCCCTGTATCGGCAAACGCCAGGAAATCAAAGATGAAACCACCAATGGTAATGTTCAATATAATGTCACCTTCAAAAAATTACAGGAGTATCTTGATAGTAACGGTGAATCAATCACCAGATATCGCGAGGTCGAATTTGATGAACTGGGTTTAGGGTTAGGATTCTTATTCAGCCGTCCCGGAGGGTTGCGTGAAAATGTTGAAGCATACGCACCTAATGCCTGGGTCCGGCAGATTGAAGGCAGCGAGCTAGCTTATGACTACCTGAAGTCCTATGGTGACCGAATTGTCAAACATAAACCGGTACCCTTAATTGTTGATATCTTAAATTGTCCTCAAGGTTGCAATTTAGGGACCGGAACCTGTAAGAACATCTCAATTGATGATGTCGATTATACGTTTAATGAGTTGAAACAAAGCCGCCTTAAGGAAAAAAATCTTTTGGCCAAAAAAATCCACCAGCTTTACAGTTATTTTGACAAACATCTTAAAGTTGAAGATTTCCGTCGTAATTACATTAACCGCCAGAAGCTTGACACCATCAAAGAACCAACTGAAGAAGAGTATAAATCCATTCTGCAACAGATGCATAAATCATCCTACGAATCACAACATCTTAACTGTGCGGCTTGCGGTTATCATTCCTGTATGGAGATGGCTAAAGCAATCTTTAATAAGATTAACCAGCCATCAGGCTGTCTCGACTACAACCGGCGTGAAATTCAAATCGAAAAAGAAGAATTGGAAGCCAAGACTTTAGAGCTGTCCAAAGCTTTGGACGAAGTGAGCCGCATGAGCGAAGAACGAATGCAGAGGGCCGAATATCTTAAGAGTCAAGTAGCCAATATAACCACCTCAATTCGCGAAGTATCTATTTGTAGCGAAGACAATGCAAAACAAATTGAGCTGATCTGTCAGGAAGTACAAAATATTCTTACCACTACCAATACTTTAAGAGACAGCATTACAACCATGCGCGAAAAACTCTCGCAATTTATTGAAGCTTCGGTAACTTTAGTCAGTATTTCCAAACAGACAAACTTGTTATCTTTAAATGCCGGAATGGAAGCAGCCCGGGCCGGTGAAGAAGGACGCGGCTTTATGGTGGTTGCCCGCGAGGTCAGAAACCTTGCCGAACAATCAAAGAAAGTCGTTGAGTCAACTATTAATGATGAAAAGATCATGAACGAAATGATCCAAAAAATACAAGCGATTGCTGACGAGTTAGACATCAAAACCAACGCCGTAAATGACGCAATCACCAATATCTCGGCTACAATTCAAGAAGTCACGGCCAAAGGCGAAGAGGTTGCGGCTACCGCACTCTCCTTGGTTGGCGATCAGGAATAAACAGACTGACATAACATCTATAATTCAGGCGGCTAAACACCGCCTTTTTTATCCCATAAAACACCTTCCCTGATCACATCTGGATCTTGAATCGATTTTATAAAATTAAGGTTTTGTCAATGAATTGGAACAATCAGTTTCCATATTTGATATCTGACGTTTTTTTTGCTAGAATAGATTAAAAATATATCTTTGTTACTAAATTTTAACAAGAACAATTAGTTGCAGATTATTAAAAAAGTAGCAAGAGGTACACAATGCTGATTATTGGTATCGCCGGTGGGACCGGATCCGGTAAATCTACAGTAGCAAAAGCCCTTTTAACCGAGATCGGTCCTGAAAATGTTGCGGTAATCGCTCAAGACTCTTATTATTTGCATCTAAGTCATCTGCCGTTCGAGGAAAGATCCCGGCAAAATTACGATCATCCCAGCGCTTTTGAGAATGACTTGTTACTGAAACACCTTAGTTTACTACGTTCAGGTCAAGCAGTCGAAGTGCCGGTTTATGATTTTACAACACACCTTCGTACTGATGAAACTATTCTGGTCGAACCCCGTCCGGTAATTGTCGTTGAAGGTTTCTTAACTTTAGCCGAACCAGAGTTACGTAATGCCTTTGACATCAAAATCTATGTTGATACCGATGCTGATACCAGAGTTATCCGGAGAATTCAGCGCGATATCAAGGAACGGGGTCGGACATTAGATTCCGTTTGTCACCAGTACCTGACAACAGTCAAACCGATGCACGAAGCCTTTGTTGAGCCGTCGAAACGTTATGCAGATATCATCATCCCGGAAGGCGGCTTTAATATTGTTGCTTTAAGTTTGGTTATTTCCAGGATCGAACGGCATTTAAGCAAATATTACAGTAATGATAAATCAGATACTCTTAATACTTAACTTGAGTTAATCAATCACTTATTTTTTCTTTCCGACCATTGCGGTAGCGGTTATTCTGATCCCGCCACGCGGTTTTTGGATAACCGTTACTTTGCACCAGCGAGGCTTACAGGCATCATAAATATCATTAGCTATTTGGTCAGCCAACGCCTCACAAAATACCCCTTCCTGCCGGAAACTCCATAGATACAGCTTCAAACTCTTACTCTCAATGCACAATTGATCCGGCTCAAATTCGATAATAACCGTCTCCCAGTCCGGTTGTCCGGTTACCGGACAAAGACTGGTTACCTCGTCACTCTCCAAAATGACGTTAGTAAGCCCTTTGGGAGCAGGAAAAACCTCCAATTTTTTGACTGGTTCCCGAACCGTCTGCCCTAAAATTGAAAAATCAGATTGATTTTGACTCATCATTTCGCCTCCATAACAACAACGGATTATAGCTGATATCCCGGTCATAGATATCAATCTTTTCAATCCGTTTTATTTGTGTAACAATCAGATAGGTTAACGGTGTAGCAAGCACCTCATAAAAGACTTTAAACAGATATTGTGCCAAAAACATGTTAAACAACGAATCAAGCGAGATCGAACCCAAAAATGCAATCGTAATAAAGAGTAAACTGTCAACCGCCTGACCGACGATGGTCGACCCAATTGTCCGAAGCCATAACCAGCGCCCCTCGGTGATCACCTTGAGCTTCGATAACACCATTGAGTTTAATAACTCACCTGCTAAATAAGCAATCAACGAAGCAGCGACAATCCGCGGAATGACTCCTAAGATATTACTGTAGGCTTCCTGATTGCTCCAAAAGGCAGGATAAGGCAACTTGATCGTAATTACAAAGATCAATGACATAAATAAATTCATGCCAAATCCAAGCCAAATAGCGATCTTCGTCAACCGATAACCATAGACTTCAGTAAGAATATCACCAAAAATATAGGTGATTGGAAACAGAATCACAGCTGCCGGCAAGGCTATCCCATATATATCGATTAACTTTTCCGCTATAATATTGGATACTAATAGACAGGTAATAAAGAAACAGGTTAAAATTAAAAACAGTGGGGAGATCTCCAGGGGATTTTGATGGTCTTTCATCTTAACTACCTCCAGTTTTGTTAAGGCGGGTTGCTGTAACCGCCAATAGCTTCATTATATTGTATAACCAGGATAACAGGCAACAAAAATCTTTCTCAATTCCTTAGTTAATTTTGGTAAATACATGCTATAATTTAGTCTGAAGGGGTGACCTTATGAAATTTAATGCTTATGCAATTACCAATGAGTTTGACCTGAACAAGATTGCTGCCCAATGCGGAATCCCGCGTAAATACACTTGGGAAGAACCTTTAGTTCTCTCCGATCAGATTCTGGGCTCCATCCTGGAACATGAGATAACCGGTTCGCAAAGAGTATTTGTCTTCTCATTTGGTAGTATTGTTTTTATCAATACCCCACCGGCTGATCAAGTGTTATTTATCAACTATTTAAAGAAGTATAAACCCGATTTGGTAACTAAAGACTACGAACGTTACAGTGATGATTATGAACTGCGCGAAAAACCGGACTTGAACTCCGAAACCGAGCTGATCTTTACCGATCAATACGCGGAAGTACCGGTGATTGAAGCCTACTACCCGGAATTGATCTCCATCATCATTGCCAAATCGGTTGCCCTGGAACGGGCCGAAGAACAGATGGAGATCATCCTGGATATGGTTGAGAATCTGATTGATCGACTCGAAAAAGCCAAATTTCGTATCAGCACCAAAAAACTTGCCCGGATAACCGCCAAGATTATCCGCCACCAATACAACATTATTGCGTACGTAATGATCCTGGATAAACCGGAGATCACCTGGACTAACAGTGACGCCGCTCTCTTCTACGATCAGATGTCCGACTTCTTTGAGCTGAATGACCGGTATGCAATCTTGGAGAAAAAGACAGATATCTTAAATGTCATCATTGATAATTTCTCATCGATCAGCCATTCAATCCGTGGTCTATTTGTCGAATGGTTGATTGTCGTATTAATCTTAGTCGAAGTTGTCCTGATGGTTGCCGACTTAATCAAACCCTAGCGTGGTGTCCCATGAATCAAACAATAATCATTAACTGTTATAAAACATCCCACAATCCGGAGATTGGAAATGTGGCTGCTTTCTTTAACTTGCAAAATCGTAAGGAAAAACCGGATTACATTTTGTTGCGGCCCGAACAGATCAGTACTGCGTTAAAAATATCAGTTACTGATAAATACGCTTGGTTATTTAAGTTTGGCTGTATCTGCCTGGTCAATTTTGAAGCGGCTGAAACCTATAGTTTTTTAAAGTTCCTTGAAGGCTCGTACGGAAAGATTGACTTCGACCTTTTCTCAACTTATAACGAAACCCACAAATTAGATCGGTCAACTCTTGACAGTAAGATTGATCTATTAAAAGCAATTGAAAGTTATGCCATAATCCTGGCCAAATCAACCGAATTAAAGAGTTTGGAGGCTGCTGTTACCGCTAAACTTGATCAATCAGAACAGTTTGTTAATGATCTGCATCATGGCTTACCCAATCCTTCCAGTAAATTATTGATTGATACAACTTTAAGCATTATCAGATTTAAACTGAATGTAATCTATACTTTAAAAATCCTTGATCGCCCAACCGAGTATAATGCCAAATTGAAATTACGCCAATTTTATGATCATCTGGCAGAATATTATGAGTTGGATAAACGTTTTGACAGAATCTTTAAAAAAATTGCCGATCTTAATGAAATAACCACCGATTATTTAAAAATCGGCCATAATCGTAAAGAACAGCGGTTACTGATTTTAGAGGTGTTTTTATTAACCTTGTTTCCACTCTCACAATTATTTGATCATCTTCTGCCAACCATATTGACTTTTTTGAAACATTTGTGATAATATTTATTAGTTTTATCTAAATTGAAAAAAATAGAGGTATTTTGCAATTAATATCGTAAAGTTAAATTGATGCTAAACGACGTTCAAAACCAAGCTGGAAGTCAGGAGAGCAAATTCAACAGCCAGAACAATTGCGCAAGACTACAGGCGGGATTGCAAGTTTACTCTGACTTCTGGCTTTGAATTCTCTTTGGGATTTTTTTTGACTGCTGACTGCGGGGAGTAACATTAAAATCCAATCTTGATGGAGGCGAAATAATTGGCAGACCACCTCATCAACTTGATTAATGTTTCAAAAGAATACAACGGGACAAAAGCAATTAAGAATATCAACCTTTATGTCCGCAAAAACGAATTTATCACCCTCTTAGGTCCCAGTGGCTGTGGTAAAACAACCACATTGAGAATCATCGGCGGGTTTGAATATCCAACCGACGGTCAAGTCTTATTTGAAGGTACTGACTTGACCGTTTTACCTCCATACCGAAGAAAAATTAATACTGTTTTTCAAAAATACGCGCTGTTTCCACATATGAACGTCTTTGAAAATATTGCTTTCGGTCTCAAAATCAAGAAGATTGAGCCGAAAATCATTGCTGAAAAAGTCGGGCGGATACTGGAGTTAGTCTGCCTCTCCGGCTATGAAAAGCGTTCCATCAACTCTTTGAGTGGCGGACAACAACAGCGTATTGCAATTGCCAGAGCATTGGTCAATGAACCGGAAATTTTACTGTTGGACGAGCCGCTTGGCGCCCTTGACCTGCAGCTCCGCAAAGATATGCAGCTCGAGCTGAAAGCGATGCAACAACGCTTAGGGATCACCTTTATCTATGTTACGCATGATCAGGAAGAAGCATTAACGATGTCCGACACAATCGTGGTGATGAATAAAGGACAGATCCAACAGATTGGGACTCCGGTTGATATCTATAATGAACCAAAGAATGCATTTGTAGCAGGTTTTATTGGTGAAAGTAATATTGTTAGCGGTATTATGTTAGAGGATTTTCTGGTCGAATTTGCCGGCTGTAAGGTACCTTGCTCCGATCAGGGATTTGCCACCAATGAGCCGGTAGATGTGGTAATCCGTCCAGAAGACCTGAAGATTGTTGATGAAACTGAAGGTATTTTTAAAGGTTCAGTTAAATATGTCACTTTTAAAGGAGTTCACTACGAAATGATCGTTGAAGCCCATGGTATGGACTGGATGATCCACAGCACCAGGTTACGGCCTGCCGGGATGAAGGTCGGACTGAAAGTTGACCCGTATGATATCCATATCATGAAAAAGGTGGCCGCCAATGCGTAAGACATGGTTGGCATATCCTTACACGTTATGGATGCTTCTGTTTACAGTTATACCGATGGGGCTGTTAATCTACTTCAGTTTCACTACCAATTCCGGTACCAATACCGCTTTGACTTGGACTCATTTTCAACGGTTCTTTGAACCGATTTATCTTAAGGTTTTACTGCGATCAATTACGCTGGCAGCGATCAGTACGGTAATCTGTTTGCTAATCGGCTATCCGGCAGCAATGATCCTCAACGGAAGTTCGCTGAAGTATAAAAATACGATGATCACCTTGTTGGTCCTGCCGATGTGGATGAACTTCCTATTGAGAACTTATGCCTGGTTGACCTTATTAGAACGCAAGGGGATTATCAACAGTTTGTTAGTAGCGATTGGGCTAAACCGTCTGGACCTGCTCTATAACGAGTTTGCAGTTATCTTAGGGATGGTTTATAACTTTATCCCCTTTATGATCTTGCCAATCTATTCCGTGTTGAATAAGATTGATCGCAGTCTTATTGAAGCTGCTGAAGACTTAGGCGCCAATCCGGTAATAACCTTTATTAAAGTTATCTTCCCGCTTAGCCTTCCGGGAGTATTATCCGGGATCACCATGGTCTTTATGCCGGCAGTAACAACTTTTGTCATCTCACGGTTATTGGGTGGCGGTCAAATTACTCTAATCGGAGATTTAATAGAGCAACAATTCCTCCTGGTCGGTGATTGGAATTTCGGCTCAGCGATCTCCCTGGTGATGATCGTAATTATCTTAATCACGATGGGATTTACCTCCAAATATGAACGTGAACAGACCGGAGGTGGACTATGGTGACACGCATCCTGAAACGTTGCTATATTGCTCTGTTATTTATCTTTCTGTATGCGCCAATCATTGTTTTGGCCATTTTCTCGTTTAACAGTTCCCGCTCACGCGGAACCTGGGACGGTTTTACTTTAAAGTGGTATTATGAGATGTTCCAGGATCGCCAGATTATGGCCGCACTTTATTACTCATTGATCATCGGAGTAACCTCTGCCCTAGTAGCAACGATCATTGGAACGATGGCTGCTTTTGGAATTCATAACATGAAGCCATTTTCAAAGACTACCGTTATGAATATTACGTATTTGCCGGTTCTCAATCCGGATATAGTAACGGGTATCTCGTTTATGCTATTATTTATTTTTTTAAAAATCCGTTTGGGCTTTTTAACCCTTTTGTTATCACATATTACCTTTAATATTCCTTATGTTATTTTGTCAGTTTTACCCAAGATCAAACAGCTCGATAAAAGTATGTACGAAGCCGCTCTTGATCTTGGAGCAACACCGTTTTATGCTTTTCGCAAGGTTATTCTGCCTGAAATCATGCCCGGCGTAATTACCGGTCTGTTACTGGCTTTTACATTGTCTTTTGACGACTTTGTGATCAGTTTCTTCAATACGGGTTCCGGTGTTTCCAACCTCTCAATTTTAATCTATTCCATGGCCCGGCGCGGTATTAATCCTAAAATTAATGCGCTTTCAACTTTCATGTTTATCAGTGTCTTGACACTATTGATTGTCGTCAATATTCTGATGTCCAAACAACAAAAAACTAAGGAGGAGAAGATATGAAACGTCTGTTAGCAATTGTCTTAGTTTTGGTAACAATCTTAATCGGTTGTTCTCCCAAAAACCAAACGGTTCTCAATGTTTACAATTGGGGCGACTATATTGATGAGAAGGTGATCAGCGACTTTGAGAAGAAATACAATATCAAAGTCAATTACGAGACATTCACTACCAATGAAGACATGTATATCAAACTAAAAGCCGGCGGCAGCCATTATGATGTGATCATCCCGTCTGATTATATGATCAAACGGATGATCGATGAAGACCTGCTGGCCAAGTTGGACTTTGAAAATATCCCCAATTACAAATACATTGCTGACCAGTTTAAAAATTTAGATTTTGATCCTGATAATGAATACTCGGTCCCCTACATGTGGGGTACTGTCGGAATCCTCTACAATACCAAGATGATTCAAGAAAAGATTGATAGCTGGACCGCACTTTGGGATCAGAAATATTCAAAACAGATCTTAATGCTTGACAGTCAACGTGACAGCATTGGAATCACCCTTAAAATGCTTGGTTACTCGCTGAACAGTAAAGACACCAATGAACTGGAACAGGCTAAAAAGGCCCTGATTGAACAGAAACCATTGGTCCTGGCCTATGTTGTTGACGAAGGCAAAGATAAAATGATTGCCGGTGAAGCAGCGCTCGCCGTCGTTTGGTCCGGAGACGCCATCAATTGTATCCGGGAAAATCCTGATTTGACTTATGTCATCCCTAAAGAAGGTTCCAACCTGTGGTTTGACTCGATGGTTATTCCAAAGAACGCCCGTAATAAAAAGGAAGCTGAGTTATTTATCAATTTCATGTGTGAGACTGACATTGCTTATCGTAATGCCGACTACATCGGATACGCTTCGCCACATACGGAAGCAGTTAAAAAACTGCCTAAAGAAATCGCTAATGATCATCGGGCTTATCCCCCTATGGAAGAGCTGACCAACTGCGAAGTGTTTGTTGATCTGGGTAGCGTTATCAAAGAATTTGACCGGATCTGGACGGAAATTAAGGCACAATAATTGATAAATAATTATATTCTGTAATAATTTAAAAACGAAGGGGGTGTTGCAAAACAACACCCCCTTCGTTTAATCATCATCCCATAAAAATATCAAAGATCCCCAGCCGTCGCAGTCGTTCCACTACATCAGCCACTGTCGCCTCATCGAACTTCTTCAGAATATTATTAACGTGGGTTCTGATGGTGGATGCTTCCACATGCCTCAACTTGGTAATCTCCGCTTTAGTCTTCCCTTCGGCTAAAAGCCGTAAAATACTTAATTCCGTAGGGGTTAAACGATAAACGATATTTAAAGTGTTAACTAACGCTTCGCGTTCGGAACGCATCGCCCGGAACTCAGAAGTAATCATCCGGGCAATCTGGGGCCGTAAATATGACCTCCCTTGCGCTGCTGCTCTGATTGACTCTAAAATCTCACTGACCGAAGCGTTTTTGAAAACATAATCGACTGCACCGGCCTCAAAAGCTGCAAAAACAGTATTATCATCACAAAAATGGGTTAACACCACGCAACGTATATCCGGCAGTTCCTGATTTAATGTTCGGATGGCATCAACTCCGGCCCGGGGAGTCTCCATCTCAATATCCATCAAAACAACATTTGGCTGTAAACTTTTTGCCAGTGATACTGCATCCGTACCACTTTCAACGGTTGCAACAATATTCATGTCCGGTTCATGTGCCAGGACCATACTCAAATAATCTCTAATCGGCATCATATCATCAGCAATCAATACTCGAATTGGAACTACATCAGTCACAGACAATCCACCCGCTTTCATAAGCTGAAATCAAACTAACAATCGCTATTTATTAGAGAATACCGGTTTTAACAGCGGTTCACCCAAATCGCCGCTGCGACGATCAAATTGAGGGTAAATATTCCATTCACGTTGTACCAACGGTTCATTTTTCCTGCGTCGTTCGGACGCGCTCCGGTAATAATTCTCCAACAGGTTATTCCATTTATCTTCTAACTTATTTAATTCCTCTTGTAAGTCCCAGTGTTGCGTCAGTACTAAGCGATAAACCGTACAAGGACTGGCAAACGGAGCGGTCCATCCGGGTAAAACCGGATATGATGCCAAATAATCTTGGTCGAGCGTCGCGGCAAACTCCTGATATCCTCTCATGGCAGGTTTTCTAGTTGCATATTTGGCAACCAACGGATCAGGGTCAATAGATTTTCCATGCTCGTATAACCTGGCCCGAACCTGATAGCTGCTAAACCACTTGACAAATTCCCAGGCTTGGTTTTTGTAACGGCTTTGACCATTGATACTCCAAAATCCCCCCAGAAGCATCGCCCGCGATTTACCATGAAATTTTCCATCAAATGTTGGTATCGGGGCTACCCCCCAGTCAACTTTGGTCGTAAATTGCGAGTTTAAGACGCCAACATCCCAAAATTCCCCCATAAACATGGCAATCCGTCCTTCGGCAAACTGGGACCGTAACGCTTCATTAGTTAAATAAGCTGTCCCCGGAAACATCGATCCCTCTTGTTCCATCTCCAGAAGCAGTTTAAAGACCCGATAGTATCCTTTCATTGCCCACCGGCCCTTTTGCCAGTCCCAATACGCGGCTTCCCCATTTGCTTCCGCCCATTGGCTGGGCATCCATTCCACCGGCCATGATTCGGCTCCACAGTAAGCAAAACCAAAAGCTTTTCCTTTTAATTCACGGGTAACTGCTGCAGCAATCTGTTTTACTTCCTGGTATGAACGGGGTGGTTGATCCGGATCTCTCCCGATTTTCCGAAAGAGGTCCCGGTTATAAATCAGCCGGGAATTGATCACTTCTGCCGGAATTGCAACCACTTTACCCTGATAAGTCGTCACCCCTTCAATCCAATACCATGATGGCCATGACTTCTTCCACTCTAAAAAGCCCGGCAGATCATCAAACCAGATCTTCACACCACTACGGTAGGGATCAGCATATCCGGTATTTAAATTGGTACTGAACAGATCAGGTCCCCGCCGTTTTAATTGGGCTTCTTGGAACAATTCCGACGAGTCGTCACCAACAATCCTGACTGCAATACTGATTCCCTGTTCTTGGCCAACCGTATTGTTGAACTCTTTAACAAGAATCTTCGTTAAATCAGCCATATGGCGTTGGTGGGTCCACAACTCCAGTTTGACAACGGGCCGGGCTCCACTGACACCAAGCGGAATTAAGATTAAAATTAACAAAATCAAGTAAAAACGATATTGTTTTATTCTTTTAGCCACTGTTTGCTCTCTCCGTCTCTCTAAAACCGCTCGCTCCGGACGAAATCAGCGGTTACTTCAAAGTTGGTAAGGATACTCTTCCCGGCAATCAGTTGAAGTTCATCTGAAATGTGACAATTAGGCTAACGCTGTTCCAAAAGACGTTAGCCTAACAATAAAAAGGAGAATTTTTTGTGACTTGTTTATTATAACGAAAACCCCAAAAAAACCTAGGATGATTTTTTGTAGTCATTCAATTGCCGAAACGGAAAAATTCGGGAGTTAGGGTTGAGACTTTTTCGACAACGGAGGACTACTTCAAAGGTGGTCCCGATTCCCAAACGGCTTTGGAGATTAATATAACCGCGATGAATCTTAACTACCCGATGGCAATAGGTCAATCCTAAACCCCAGTTGTTTTTTGCCGGTTTGGTTGTAAAAAACGGGCTAAAGATCTGTTGCAGATTTTGCTTGGGAATCCCAACCCCGTTATCTTCAATCCTAAAAAATCCCCACTCGTACTCCCGTCCAATCGTAACGGTTATCGTTGGACTAATCTTAAAGCATTCTTTTTCGGCAATCGCATCTAAAGCATTTTGAAGGAGGTTTTCAAAAACAGAGACCAAGTGCTCCCGGTCTCCCCAAACATAAATATTCTGCGTCAGAAAATTCTCCACTAAGTTAACCGCATCAAGCCGGCCACTTAAGCGCTGTTTTGCTTCCTCCCAAATCTCTGTTAACAGTAACCATCGCGGGTTGACCTGAAGCTTTTGGGCCTGATTTTGTAAAATATCCAACCGCGACAGAGCTTTACCACAAGCATCTTTCGCCCAGTTGATCTGGGTCAGCACTTTGTCGTCCGTTTCGTTTTCGGCGGCTCCTAAATACAATGCTGCCATATCCATCGCCATTTGGACACCTAAAAATTGGTTCTTAAAAGAATGGAGCGCCATTCGGACCGCCTGATTGGCAACAGTGATCTGCTTCTCCAAATCCTTGGTCCCCAGTCTCCAGGTCCCCAGAAAACCATAACGAAAGATTGAAACTAACATTACTGTAAGTACTACGCAAAAACCAAACGGTACAATCTGTAAGATCGTCGTATCAAAAAACGGATAGTCTTTTCCCAAAGGTAAAAGAGTTGTGGCCATTGTATAGGAATTTAAGATACTACTCCGTCCGGTTGCAAACAGAATAACAAACAAGAAAGATAATACCGCATTCCCAATCCCTACTAATAAAGCCTGAATTCGTTTTTGAAAAATCCCACATGTATAAAATAACCTAAATATTTTAAATAACCCGTAACCCAGACTGAAGATAATAGTTACAAGCGCAAGCTGGTCCATAATGATCAACAGTCTTTCCATTCTAACCCTGGCCAGGGGGTAGCTTGCTAATGTAACACCATATTTAAAAAGCCTAAATAACTGTTCCGGATCATAGATCCACAAGATCAGCAGCAGTATTACTGAAATAATACCAATAAACCATTTCTCGCGCTCATTAATCTTCTCGGTTGCATAGGAAAACGAAAAATCCAACACGGAAACAATATAACCAATCGCGCTCCAGAGCCGAAATCTCAAAAAATCATTCAGCGAGAACCGTTTAAGGTAATTCCAGGCCCAGCTTGGTTGATCCAGTGGCAGCCCCAAGAAACCATTAATACTGTAATTCGAAAACCTTGGGACTAATCCTACCAATCCTACAATACAACAACCAAAGGCAAAAAGGGTCATTCCTAACCAAACAGCCTGATAGCCACGGAAGACCCTTGCAACCAGAAACAAAGCAAATACCAGGAAGCACATTGCAATAAAAAACACTTCTACCTCCATTAATATTTGCAGCAATCAATTTTGAATCTCAATAATTAATCTCTGCAAGCATTAATCAAGAGCATAATTCGATCAACTTGGCTTTAACACCATCAATTGTATTTAATTCGGCCTCTAATTTTAAAATTGCTTCTTTATCCCCGGTCAGCTGTAAAATGATTAAACCCTCTTCGGAGCAGACATTTTCAGCCTCATGTAATCCCAAACGCATTTTGATGATACAACCTGATTTGGTAAGGATCTCTTGCATTTTAGAAGCATTTTTGGAACGATGATTAACCAAAGCAGTCATAATATAATAACAAGCCATTAGTAATTTCCTCCTTAAATTAATTAATAATATTAAAATTCGCTTTCAAAGTTATTAACTCCTGTTTTCGGTTACAATTGCGATTAGCTTTTCCAGCGATTTAATCTGAACCGAAGAACGATGAAAATCAATCAACTGCTCTGCTTTCATCCGTCCCATTTCCCGTGATAATGAAGGCCTTGATACGTTTAAAAAGTCCGCTAATTGATCACGGTTCATTTCTAACATAAATGTTGTCTGACCGGTCTTTTGATATTGTTCTAATAAAAAGGTGGCAATCTTGCCCCGGAGGGTTTTAATGGTCAAGTACTCAAGCTTGCGGTTTAAAAATAATGCTTTGTCAGAGATGATCCGCAACATATTGAGGATCAGCCGGCGATGACTGCCACACTGTCGTTCACAATTACCAACGATCTTATCGGATGCAATAAAAACGATTTGTGATTCCTCTTCGGCAATAACGGTGGCCGGCCAAAACCGCTGTTTTGAAAATGCCACCATCTCACCGAAGATCTCTCCCGGGCCAAGAATGGTCATCATGACCCGATCTCCGGCCACATTTTCTTTACTTATTGAAACTTTACCAGCTAATATTAATCCCATTCCGCTAAACTGATTACCGGCGATCGCCAGGCATTCATTCTTCTTATACCTGACTACTTGGGGTTTAATACAACCAAGCATAACACTTAGTTCTTCGCTGTCAATCCCTTGAAACAGCGGTACTTTTAACAACTTCTCTCGAAACAGGGTGAACTCTTCCTTTACCATTACCAACACTCCGCTTCCCGGGACTGTTGTGAATCATTTCTGCTACAACAGCCTCCTTAAGTTGCTTAGATATTTTCAATTTGCCAGTCAATCGGCTCTTCACCGATCGACTTTAACAGCAAGTTTACTTTCGAGAATGGCTTGCTGTTGAAAAACCCCCGGCTGGCCGACAACGGACTGGGATGTGGTGATTTAATGATGTAATGATTAGGATTGGTAATAATACTCGTTTTGGATTGAGCATTACTGCCCCACAGAATAAAAACAATTGGTTTCTGCCGTTCGTTCAATAAACTGACAATCCGGTCCGTAAATTGCTCCCAGCCTTTATTGCGGTGAGAGTTCGCTTTTCCTGCTTCAACCGTCAAAACCGTGTTTAACAGTAATACGCCCTGATCAGCCCATTTCTTAAGATACCCATTATTAGGGATGTAACAACCCAGATCATTCTTGAGTTCTTTAAAGATGTTGATTAACGACGGCGGCGGTTCAACTCCCGGTTTTACCGAAAAACTAAGTCCGTGCGCCTGCCGGGGGCCATGATAAGGATCCTGACCCAGGATCACGACTTTGGTATCGTTATAAGCCGTATAATGAAGCGCATTAAAGATATCATACTTGTCCGGATAGATCGTCTTGGTTTGATATTCTAATGCTAAAAACCGTCGTAATTTTAAGTAATATTCCTTTTGTAACTCCGATTCAAGTAATTCCTGCCAATCATTTTTAAAGATAACACCCATTAATCCATCACCGATCTGATTATACCATAATTAAGCTAATTACTATCAGCAACAAATTTTAAAACCCAAACATATTTTTTGTAAAGAAGATCACCTGGAGCCTTAACAATCGTAAATAAAATCATTTGCTGAGATGTTTGTTCCTGTTCGAACAGAAGTTGATTGTTTGCTCCAATAGATACCGGTTTGACTGTGGAGTATCCTGTTTCATGCATTTCTCTTGGATCGCCAATATAAAATTTTAAGTCTTGCTCTTTATATTTTGAAACAAACCTGACTAGAGTTTCTTTGGTAATAACAATAGGGGTGTATACCTCCGGAAACTCCGTTATATGGATCGTATCATCCGCATAAAGAAATTGGCAGCTATAGTTATCTTCTAAGTCATAACCGAAAAAAACAATGGCCGCTTGTTCAACTTTTTGATCGGAAGTAAGATAGAGCATCTCTTTTGCTTTACGGTTCATCTTCTTCAATATCGGTTCATAATCGCTCGAAATCGGGCTATCGATTGCGATAAATTCTTTCTCCAAATCTACTAAACTTAAGTCAATCTGGTGAATTTCATCTTTTGTCCCAATTTGAAAAACATTATTATAAAATAATAACCCAATAATCATTACACAAATACAGCTAACAATACCAGTAACAATAATTTTTTTAGCAGTTAACATTATAATTCCTTCTTTATAATTTTGTTAATATCATATTATTAATTTGTGATCTTGTCAATATTTTATTTACAGGAGATTTTTTTGAATTTTGGTAACATTGGTTACCGAAGTATTGATTGAGTTGCTCTATAATTTAATCATAAACGATAATTAATGACGGAGGTAATGATAATGAAACGAAAAATAGTTACAATAGATGAAGCAAAATGTAATGGTTGTGGTCTCTGCGTGACTGCCTGCCATGAAGGCGCCCTACAAATAATTGACGGTAAAGCTAAACTGGTTTCCGAAACATACTGTGATGGTCTGGGAGCTTGTTTACCGGATTGCCCAATGGGCGCAATCACCCTTGAAGAACGGGAAGCAGCCGCCTTTGATGAAGAAGCCGTTAAACAACATATTGCCAGCCATAAAAGCTCGATGCCGGAGAAATTAGCTTGTGGTTGTCCTGGTACTCACGCTAAATCAATCGAGCGTAAAAACAGCCCAAATGTAACCACAGCACCGCTCCAGACCGGTTTAACAAATGAATCCCAGTTACGTCAATGGCCCTGCCAAATTCAACTGGTACCGGTAAACGCACCGTACTTTGAAAACGCCCATCTGCTGGTAGCAGCCGATTGTACCGCTTATGCTTACGCCAATATCCATCAGGAATTTATGCGTAATAAAATCACCATCATCGGTTGCCCTAAACTCGACAATGCTGATTATGCAGCTAAACTAAGCGCAATCTTAGCCGCTCATGAGATTAAAAGTATCACCGTATTACGAATGGAAGTACCATGCTGTGGCGGAATTGTTCAAGCTGTCAAAGAAGCCCTGATCAACAGTGGCAAGATGATTCCCTGGCAAGTGGTTACAATCAGTACTGACGGAGCAATACTTGAATAATTACAAGCAAAAGGAGCCAATTCGGCTCCTTTGATCTTTAAAATACTTTAACATCGCTAAGAATTAAATCAGCACAATAATCCTGATTTATGCACTGATGTCAACTTTAACATCAACTGGCAGTAACGCTTTAATTCCAATGGGTATTAACACCAGTCCCAGATAAAATACTGCCTCCAACATCTCTTCCAACAACATATTCTTGCCATCAGCCACTGCGAAAATATGTTTTTCCGATAATGTTGCAATGATGATTGCCATAATGGCAATTGACAAAACCGGTACCGGAAACGCCTTTCTTTGAAATAATTTGATTACTAATGAATACAGTCGATAATAAATACCGGCAACAATCCAACCAAGCAAGATTATACCGACGATTGGATGTACTACTTTACCATACCACAACATCTCCCTGGTGATTAATACCGGACCATTGACTCCAATTGACTGCGGAGGAAAAAAAGCTGCTCCCCAACTCAATTCCCGGGCGATCATTATTAACCAGATTGGGAGAGTCCAGCCCCAAAAAAGGGCAAATTTACGATTCTTTTCGAAACACATAAATCCAGCACAGACAATAAATCCAAGGGCCAATACTACTACTTGAAGCCATTCAACGGGACCGTTCTCCCATCCGTAGGAATGGGGTAAAACTTTACAAAGCGGTACAGTCAGCAACAATGAAACTACTAAGAAACCTTGGAAAATATTAAACCATATCTTCTTCTGGTCGGGATTAACAGTTTGCAGACCAGGCTGTGTTTGGTTACCAAGATTAAGATCCATTATTAAAGCTCCTCAATTTTAATCAGGTTATCCCTTGTTTACATTTTATTAGAAAACATTTCGTAAATCAATCTGGTAATCAGTGTGTTTAATTAACAATAATAAATAAAGACTTCTCCAAAACCGAAAAAGTCTAAATTTCGATAACGTAACGGTAATCAGACATTAAACCTAAATAACGTTACATCGCCATCCTGCATTATGTAGTCTTTGCCCTCCAGCCGGACCAAGCCCCGTTCTTTGGCAGCATTATAGGAACCACAGGCAATCAAGTCGTCATAACTCACAATCTCGGCCCGAATAAAGCCCCGTTCAATATCGGAATGAATCTTACCGGCCGCTTGCGGCGCTTTGGTCCCTTTGGTGATCGTCCAGGCGCGAACCTCTTGTTTCCCGGCAGTCAGAAAACTGATCAACCCCAGTAATTTATAACTGCTCTTAACCAGCTTGTCCAATCCTGATTCGGCAATTCCCAATTCTTTTAGATATTCTGCCTTCTCAGCCTCATCTAATTGGGCAATCTCCTCTTCAATCCGGGCTGAGATGACAACCATCTCCGCATTTTGAGCGGCGGCAACTGCCTGTAATTCTTTTACTAATGGGTTTTGATCGATACCATTAACCAGATCATCCTCACTCACATTGGCAGCAAAGATCACCGGTTTGGCGGTCAGCAGAAAAGCTTGCTCAACAATCAGACGTTCTTCCGGAGTAAAGTCAAGCGCCCGGACTGAAATACTGCTTTCCAACCCTTCTTTAATCCGGATATAAACATCCATCTCCGCCTGATACTGCGCTTTTAACCTGGCATCATGGGTTTTCAATAAGGTTGTGGTCTTCTCAATCCGGCGTTCAATGGTCTCCAGGTCAGCCAGGATCAGCTCTAAATCAATTGTTTCAACATCACGTTTTGGACCCACTGAACCATCAACATGAACAATGTTAGTGTCTTCAAAACATCTCACAACATGAACAATCGCGTCAACTTCACGGATATACGACAAAAATTTATTACCAAGCCCTTCACCGCGACTGGCGCCTTTGACTAAGCCAGCGATATCAACAAACTCAATTGCAGTTGGGGTCACTTTATCAGGTTGGTACATCTCGGCCAATTTTTCCAACCGCTCATCGGGAACCGCTACAACCCCAACATTAGGGTCAATTGTACAGAACGGGTAATTGGCACTTTCAGCACCAGCTTTTGTTATCGCATTAAAAAGAGTACTCTTGCCAACATTCGGCAGTCCAACAATACCTAGTTTCAAAATTTATCTTCCCTTCATTGATTACATTGTCGAATTAATCTAATTCAGCCATTAATACACAATTTATAATATAAACTAATTTAAAGGGTAACGCAATAAGGAATATGGATCAGATAATACATTAAAAAATCATTTCCCCAAACTCAATATCCAATTAATCCAACTATTCACCGTTTGTGCTCTTCGTTCAATAGTAGAACTATCTGGATTAACATTGTATATATAACAATTTCGCATTATTTCACAGATTACTTCTTTAGTCAGTAGTTGGTTGGATTTAAAATGTTTTTCTAACACTCTATAAAACACTTCATGTTGAAGAATATACTTTACCAATAAAAGATATTTCATCTTAAAACTACTCATGTTGACAAATGTTCCAAACATACATTCGCCTTCTTCTCATAAATTTCCTTCAATGAAATACTATATTTTATTTAGGGACTCAAAATAGCCAGCAAGGATGCCGAAAACCCGCTAGAAACCCGGACGAATCAAAGGAAGGTCCGGATAACCTTGGTTTCCGGCGACTTTTGCTCCACTTTTGGTCGCTCAAAAGTGGAATCACAAAGCCTAAAATACTGTTAGATCTATATTAAAAGAAATATAAAGACTTATTTTAAGTTTTCAACACATATTTTATAGAGATTATCATAGTCAATCGCATTCAATTCATAAAAATCATTATCAAGTTCATTTAATTTATCAAATCTTACATCATCATCTTTTTCATTGGTATAAATCTCGATTGCTCCCTTAAGTAAAGCGGAAAAATTCTGTCCATTAATTTTTTTTAGAAACTTCACTGTATTGTCTGCAAATTCACCTTCAGTATTCAGGAAGTACTGTTCAAAACCTCCATTATTAACTTCATTAAGATAAATATCTACGAAAATAATCAACTTTTCTTCTTCTGATAAAGCTTGGTCGTCTTTTTTATGTATTAATTCTGCAATTTTATAAAACTTTTCTTCATTGGTCATATTACTTTCAATGATATCTTTGTACATTACCGTTTGCCTCCTGTTTTTTTAATAAGTAATGGTAGTAATCACATTTAAAATCAAACAAGTCGTGCCAAGGTCTTGGCAATTTTTCCTTCTCTACTTTTCGATAGATTAACAAATAATTCCTTTAAGACATCAATTTGAATATTTTATATCACCAAACTATTTTTTGAATGTTTTTTCTGTTGGGGACTAGTGACTTATAATACTTGCAAATTCAAGTAGTGACTTATAGGTTTATTTGCTTTGTAGTTTTAACCCTTGGAATTCCTTGAGGATTTAGCAATCTCACATAATACGCTCGTGTCAACTTCCTTATTGGCTGGTTAAAGCACTTGAGATTCTATTAGTACTCCTATCGCTCCTGGATGGAGCGACACCGCTTCTTTTACAGGGATGGAAAAATAGCGGTTGGTCTCGAAAGCCTGAGCCCAATTGGCAGTCGAAAGGCCAGGATGGCGAAGACTCTAGGAAACCTCGGCATTACTTTCAGAAGTGAAGAATTGTAATGAACCACAAAAATCTAATCTGTTCATTACAATTCTTCTAAAATGAGTAGCCCCTTCTTCGAATCAACTTACCTACTCATTAACCATACGGTTCCGGCGCCTTTTTGGTTCCTTTTTGGGCGCTCACTTCCTTGAATTGAAGAATTGACTAAAATGAATCGCCAACCTGTACAATTCTTCTAAAAAGAACTGCGCTACTATCTTAAAGGCTTAAGCAGTTCTTTAACCCGCCCGCTGAAACAGTGGGCCAACAAAATAAGCATTCAAAAATTATTTAGAAAGAAATCTCTGGAATTAAGCTATCCCAAAAATCAATTACTTTCGCCTCACCTGATGTCGCAAAACCGTCTTCATCTGTTCCGGTTTAGCTTTACGGGGATCAGAGAGATAGATCTCATGGTGTTTCCCGTTCATTTTGGTCCGGTCTTCCAGCCCTTCTTTCGCAATAAACTGCTCAAGTTTTTTCAAGCTCTCCGGTTCAGTAGCATAAGGTCCAATGTGCATGATTTGAACGCTCAACCCTTCATCATAGGTTTCAAAGTAAAGTTTCTCAAACTTTAAGTCTGGTTTTTTCTGTGCCAACTGTTCCCTAGCCCAAGCAAATACTTCTGCCGTTACAAAGTCAGGTTGCCGAATCATTGCCGTCCACTTCCAGTTTTCCCTTTGTTCCATCGAAAAAACTCCTGCTTCAATCCACCATAACCCTTCAAGCGGTGGGACGACATAGTCAAAGTAACCATCAATAACCATACCACTCTTCTTACTCATCTTGATTGTATAGGCCAATCCATATAACAGTTCGACCGCTTCTGTAAAACCAGGTTGATTCGGATCACCACTGCCATCGACCATTATAAAATTCATCGGAGTTACCTGAACCAACATTGGCTCCTTCGGCAGATACAAATCTTTATACTCTTTTTTAAAGTCAAACACTTTAGTACTCATCACAGTTCCTCCTAACATCTTACCGGGTTCGGCATTGAATCTTCTTTTTATGTTTTCGGTAAAAATCCTAATTTATCAATTATTTTGCAACTCAGATTAGGCATCTCCATCAATTCTTTTTACAATTAAAAAATAAACCCTCCCATTATAGGAGAGTCAAGTTTCATTTAGTAGTGTCAAGAAATTATTCTTTATCTTTATAAAATACAATGTTATTAGCCTTACCTCTTCCCTTTATCATACGGCTCGCCGGCTGCCTTTGGAGCCTGTGATGACTTCGAAAAGATTACTAAAACAATTAAGGTAACAACATAAGGGAAAGTCTTTAACAAAATCCCCGGAACCTTGGCTAACTCCGGAACTGCCTGCGAAACATTCGCAATTGTGCTGGCAAAACCGAAGAAGAAGGTTGCGCCCAATACTCCCAAAGGTTTCCACTGACCAAAGATCAAGGCGGCGATCGCTAAAAACCCTAATCCGGCAACAGTACCATTGAACTCTCCGGAGTAAGTTACCAAGATAATGGCGCCACCCAATGCCGCAAAAGCACCAGAGATCATTACCGCCAGATATCTAATCCAATATACATTAACACCGGCTGCATCAGCCGCTTGGGGATGTTCCCCGCAAGCCCGCAACCGCAGTCCAAATGCTGTCTTATAAATTATAAACCAACAGATCCCCAGGATGACTAGGACTAACCAGGTTGTGGCATAGGTCTGAGTGAAAAATAGCTTGCCAAGTACCGGTATTTTTGACAAAACCGGAATATTAGTCCGATTTAATCCATGTACAATATGGATATTACCACTACCGGTAATATTACGGGCCAAGTAGACGGTCAATGCCCCGGCAATCATATTGATCGCCGTCCCGCTGATACATTGGTTGGCGTTCAGGTTAATGCAGGCAAACGCATGAAGCAACGAAAACAATGCTCCAGCGATTAAAGCCGCCAACAGACCAATCCAAATCGCTATCCCCGGCATCGTTCCCTCAAGTTTGGAGATCACTAATGCCGCAGTGAACAGACCAACTACCATCAGACCTTCCAATCCGATATTGACTATTCCGCTCCGCTCACTGAACAACCCGCCTAAAGCCGTGATCAACAGTGGAATTGTAAAAGCAATTGCATAAGGAAAAATCTGTGCCACAATCTCCCACATCTTACTCACCGCCTTCCTCTGAAATCACAGTATCATTAACACCGGTTGCCAACGACGGTTTAGGTTTGGCAGTCCGCTTTTTAAAATAATCCCAGGCCCGTTCGATCAAAATACTGGTTGCCGCAAAATAGATCATGGTTGCAATTATTGTATCGGCAATTTCGGGTGGTGTTTCCGTCATTGCATTCATAAAACCTTTTCCCGAATGTAACAGGCCAAAGAAGATTGCTGAACCAAACACTCCCCAGGGTGAATTCAATCCCAGCAATGAAACTGCAATCCCGTCAAATCCTTGCGTTGGGAGAACACCGATCTGAATATTTGAAGCATAACCAACATAGAACGTTGCTCCACCCAGACCAGCAAGCCCACCGGCAATCATCATTGATAAGATAATATTACGATTGGCTCTGATCCCGGCATACTCGGCCGCATAACGGTTAAATCCGACCGCTTTTAATTCATAGCCTAAAGTAGTCCGGTTGAGGATAAATGCAATAATTATTACCGCAATGATCGCCAGGAAAAATCCGAGATTAAGATAAGAACCGTTGAACAGTTCGGTAAGCCATTCCACCTTTAGGGACGCTGCATCGGGTATTTTCCGTGATTCGGTCTCCAAAAATTCACCTTTGAAATAGGCCGGCACTATATAGTAGACCACCCAATACGAGATCCAGTTCATCATAATCGTCGCAACTACTTCATGGACATTAAACTTTGCCTTTAACAGTCCGGGAACCAATCCCCAGAGCGCTCCGCCAATGATCGCTGCCATAACCATAATTGGAAGCAATATTGGTTTCGGCAAAGCCAAGGTCAACCCGATTGCGGTCGCACACAATCCCCCAATCAACATCTGTCCGGCAGCACCAATATTGAACAAACCGGTTTTAAAAGCAAAAGCAACCGACAATCCGGTCAAAATCAACGGAGTCGCTGTGGCTAATGAATTTCCAAACCGTTCAATATTCATCGTACCACCTTTAAACAGGTAAGTAAAACCTTCAATCGGATTATTCCCGGTCAACAGCATCAGGAGCGCCCCTGCTGTAAGTCCAAGGACAACAGCGATTAACGCTATCAACGTATCTTTACTGACTAATCTTCGAATCATGCTGACTCACCCCTTTTAACTCCCGCCATCATTAAGCCGATCTCATTTTCATCAGTTGTTGCAGCATCCACAATTCCAATCAGTTCACCGTTATTAATAACTGCAATCCGGTCAGCAACGCTTAAGATCTCATCCAACTCCAAGGAAACGAGTAAGACCGCTTTCCCTTGATCACGCTGTTCCACCAGGCGTTTATGAATATATTCAATGGCGCCGACATCAAGCCCACGGGTCGGTTGGACCGCAATCAACAGTTCCGGTTTGTGATCAATCTCCCGGCCAACAATTGCCTTTTGTTGATTGCCTCCTGAGAGCGAACGGGCAATAGCAGCCGCACCCTGACCGGCACGGACATCAAACTCCGCCATCAGCTGTTCGGCATGATTATGAATCACTTCCCGGTTCAACAAGCCATTCTTTGAATAGGGACTTTGATCATAATTCTTCAAGATCAGATTATCCTCAACCGAATAGTCAAGGATTAACCCGTGTTTATGCCGGTCCTCCGGAATATGCGCAATTCCCGCCCTGATTCGTTCCCGGACTGATAAACCAGTAATATTTTTACCTTTTAAGAAGATCTCTCCGGTTTCAATCTTACGAAGCCCGGTAATTGCTTCAACCAGTTCGGCCTGTCCGTTACCTTCAACACCGGCCACTCCAAGGATCTCCCCGGCACGGACCTCCAGTGAGAAGTTTTTCAGTCCCAAGACCTTACGATTATTGAACACCGAAAGGTTATTGATTTTTAAGAATACTTCACCTGGCTTAGCCGGAGTTTTATCAACTTTAAACGATACTTCACGCCCAACCATCATCTCCGCCATCTTCGCCTCTGATGTTGTCTTTACATCTACGGTACCGATTAATTTCCCGCGACGAATAACGGTGCAACGATCAGCAATCGCTTTGATCTCTTTCAATTTATGAGTGATCAGGATGATCGATTTTCCTTCATTAATCAGATTGCGCATAATCTTAATCAATTCATTGATCTCTTGGGGAGTTAGTACCGAAGTCGGTTCATCAAAGATCAGGACTTCTGCATTACGGTAAAGCATCTTAAGAATCTCGACCCGTTGTTGCATTCCGACCGAAACATCCTCGATCTTGGCATCTGGATCAACATTAAGCCCATATTTCTCTGAAAGTTCTTTGATCCGTTTGGCAGCAGTCTTGATATCAATTACCAAACCACGTTTTCGTTCCTGCCCCAAGATAATGTTTTCCGTAATCGTAAAATTGTGGACCAACTTAAAATGCTGGTGCACCATTCCGATACCCAGCTCATTGGCAATATTGGGATTATTAATCTTGACTTCCTTGCCCCGAATTTTAATTATTCCTGCTTCCGGCTGATAAAGTCCGAATAAAATACTCATTAACGTCGATTTACCGGCGCCATTTTCACCTAACAATGCATGTACTTCACCTTGCTGCAATTGCAGTGTGATCCCGTCGTTTGCAACAATGCCAGGAAACTCTTTTCTGATACCAAGCATCTCAACGACATAATTCATTATATCGACTCCTTCATGCCTGATTTTCCAATTACTAATATCCAGTTTTATTATAATATATAATGCATCATCGGAACAATAAAAAGAAAAAAGAAGAGGATCGCAATCCCATCCTCTTCTTTGTCTTGAAAACATTAAATGCATATTACTTAATCAAATCACCTTTGGTGTTGGATACTTCAATCTTACCTGCTTTTAATAATTCAAAAACTTTAGCAACTTCACTGGTTACATTGGAACTTAAGTTGGGATTCTTAGTCGGAATACCAATACCGTTATTCTTAGCATTTAACACTAAGGTTTGACCGCCAGGGAATTTACCATCTTTAGCTGCCTTGATCATGTCGTAGGCAGCTTGGTCAATTCGTTTCATCGCTGAAGTTAAGATCACTGATTTGTTATTGGCATAAATTCCTTCAGCATATTGGTCAACGTCAACACCAATGATCCAAGCAACTTTACCACTCTTAGCCCGGGATTTGGCTTCGTTAATCGCTCCAATACCTACACCACCGGCAGCGCAGAAGATTGCTTTGACACCACGGTCATACATTTGCGCGGCTAATTGTTGTCCGGCAGCTACGTTATCAAAGGAACCTTGATAAATAAAGTTTTGGGCTTTCATGCCTATTTTGGTCCCTAATTTTTCATTAGCATATTTAATCCCTTGTTGGAAACCCCAGCTGAACTTCTGTACCGGCGGAATCTCCATCCCGCCAATAAATCCAACATCTCCTTCTTTAAGTTGGAGCGCCGTGGCAACACCTGCTATAAAACCCGATTCATGTTCAGCAAAGAAAATCGATACAGTATTGTCTTTAATTACAACTTTGTTGTCTCCGGCATGCGGGCTACCATCAATAATCACAAATTTGGCATCTTTATATTTGTTCTGAGCTTGGAAGATCGCCGTTTCAAATTTGAATCCCGGGCAGACAATAAATTTGAATCCGGCATCATAAAGGTTACCAATCTCTTTGAGGTAATCAGCCTCAGTGGTACCACCTGGTTTTAGGTATTTGCTTTGAATTTTAAAATCTTTGCTGGCACGTTGAATACCCTCCCAGGTACCCTGATTAAATGATTTGTCATCGATGGTCCCGGCGTCAGTAACCATACCAACTTTAAAGCTGGGCGCTCCTTGAACAACGATTACTGCTAAAACCAGGGCCAATAAACAGACTAAAATTCCATAACCTCTTTTTAACACAATAAAAAACCTCCTTTTTGTCTAATCCGAACATATTTGATACTATTTAATCTTCTGCCTCCATTCGGTTTTTCCTCTCAAACATAGTAAATTTTTCTTACAAATGAAGGTGCAAATCCATCCTAATATATCGATTGGTCTTATAAAGATCATAATAGTGAAATACTGGATAAACTCAATTACAACTTCATAAACCATTTGATAAAAAACCTTAATGGTTTATAATAGATACCCTCCATCACCTTTGCCACTTTGGTCAACTCATCCCTGATCTTAATACCCTGGGGGCAATGTGACTCACACTTGCCGCATTTGGAGCAAAGCGACGCATTATGAGCATTGGTCTTAAAACTGGTCTGCATGATATAGTGACTTAGCGCCGCAATTTTCCCATCAATCTCCCGGTCATTATAACAGGAAAAACAGGTAGGAATATCCACTCCCTTGGGACAAGGCATACAATAGTTACATCCGGTGCAAGGGACCTTGATTTTTTGGCTTAAAATATTCCTAACCTGTTCAAAGAGGACTAGATCCGCTTCCGTAAAAGAATTTGCTTCGGCTTTTGAAGCCACTCGAATATTTTCATCGATCATTGCTTGGGTGTTCATTCCTGATAACACTACCAGCACTTCCGGATGATTCCACACCCAGCGTAATGCCCATTCGGCCGGTGAACGTTTAACATAGGCCTGATCCCAAACTTCATAAACCTCTTTGGGCAGATTGGTTACTAATTTACCACCCCGTAACGGTTCCATCACCATCACCGGAATTCCCTTACCGGCGGCATATTGCAGGCCACTCTTACCCGCCTGGTTATTCTCATCCAAATAATTGTACTGGATCATACAAAACTCCCAATCGTAAGCATCAATAATCTTGACGAATTCATCTTTGCCCCCATGATAAGAAAACCCGATGTTGATGATCTGCCCTTGTTGTTTCTTGGCAGCAATCCATTCTAAAATTCCTAAGTTCACAAGCCGGTGCCAGATATTCAGATCCGTTAACAGATGGATCAAATAATAATCAATATAATCAGTCTGCAAACGCTCCAATTGGGTATTGAAGATCATATCGAGGTCTTCATACTTTTTGACCAGAAATTGCGGTAATTTGGTAGCGAGTTTAACCCGTTTCCGATAACCCTTAGCAAGCACACTGCCTAATGTTGCTTCACTATTAGGATAGATATAGGCAGTATCAAAATAATTAACTCCCTTCTCAATTGCGCTGATGATCTGGTGCTCAACTTCTTTCTTATCTTTTGGAAACCGCATACAGCCAAAACCAAGGATTGAAAGCCGATCATTATTCTTAGGATTGATTCGATAGTTCATCTTGCAAGCATATTCCTTTCCCAATTAACTTTAGTAGTAATTCTTTCTTGTTCTGCTGGCAAATTATACAGCAAAGCGACTTCTTCAGATCTTCTTTAAATATATTATAAGTTAATAATTATTAATTGTAAAAATTATTATCAATACTTGAATAATCAATCAATTGATGTTAAAATTTAACAAAATTAGCTTCATTTAATAATTTTTTATACTTTACATATTTGTTTTCTGTATCATCACGATTCATAACAAGTAAAGGAGCTCTTAGAAATGGATAAAATAAATATTGCAATTAAAGATTTGATTCCATACTTTCAACCCGAAAGATTTCCATATTTTTATGATCAGGTACAGAAAGAAATTATTGAACCAATGCAAAATTACGCCAATTATTTGAAAAGCAACACAAGCAAACTGGACTCTGTTAAAAAGAAAATTAAAGACCGGGTTAGAGACTTTAAAACTACCATTTTGAATAAAATAAACCCTAAAAATTCAGAGTATAATCAATTTCGATCGTCATTCGAAAAAATAACTTCTCTTCCAAAAGAGGAGGCGGCTTTTTTGGAGGCTTATGTTGTAGGAGAAAAGAAGCTTAATTGTTATAAAAAAGCTTTGACTATGATCAAAGAAGTAAATCCCTATAAACAAATTGCCGTACCCAAAGATTTATCCTATGAAACTGTTGAAAAAAATTTTATTGATATCTATCTGCAATTAGAAAAAATTCACAATGTAGAGCATGAGATCAAAGAAGTAACTGTTAAAGAGGTTTTAGAGCAACTTGATCAATGTAAAAAAAGCATTGAGCAAGAACTGGATCTGGTCTACCAAAAACACAAAGAGTTAGGTCTGTTTCAAAAGCTACAAGGGGCTTTCGAAGAAGCGTCTTCGCAGCTTAAAAATGAACACGGTGACAACTTTAACCGGTCCGATGTAATAGCTCTAAGCCGTAAAATATTTGAAAAGGGAGGAAATGAACAAATTTATCAAAATATTCGAAAGGAATTTGCCTTATATGAAGAACTGTCTTGCAATAATGAACTCAAAGCCATCCTGGAACGAAATAAACTTACTGATAAAATAATAATTAAAGGCGAAATAACCAGAGAAAATACTTCGCGACATTTGATCGAATTAGAAGAACGATACGGATCGGTATTTAAACAGAATCGAAATAATAGCAAAGGATGGGAACTTTAATCTCATCTTCATCAAAAAAATAACCGGGCCTAAACCCGGATTTTCACATTATCTTTCTTATCAAAAAATGTTTCCGTCATCTTTTGATAACCTTTAAGGTTTATATACTTTGGCAATAAGTGCCCAATGCAAATCAAAATCAGAATAAACAATATAAGGAGTTCCTGCTTTATCAACAGCAATCGATGGGTCGTTAAATCCATCCCCATCGTTGAGCCAAGCTATTCTTCCGCTCCATTTTTAATCAGAAGATCAACTATATCCGGAAATTCATTTTCACGCGCCAGAGACAATGGAGTTTCGTCTTCTTCGGTTGTGATATTCATCTCAGCACCGGCATCAATAAGTATTTTTACGATTTTAGTATACCCTTTTCTACAGGCATAATGCAGAGGAGTGTACTCATAAACATCTTGAAAATTAATATCTGCTTCTTTTTCAATCAAACATTGCACTATGTCATCCCTACCGTTAATAGTTGCCAAATGTAGGGCTGTCCTCTTCGGAGCGTGAATTGCATCAATACATTCCTCGGTCTCTAACAATCTTTTTACTTCTTCAAGCTCTGTATCTTTTTTGGAGCATGCCACATGCAGGTCAGTTACGCCAATATCAACACCGGATAATTCCTCAAATAGATTAATAAAGTTAAATATAACATTCCATTCCAATAAATTCAAACCTATTTTGGTTGCAATGCCTTTCAAACAGCTATACCAGAATAACATCAATTATTGTTTTCACGAACTATAATTTCAGTACAGAACCATTTTGCTATTACTTTATTAATATTTAGTAGTCTTCATCATCTATTTCTACCCATTCGCCTTTAATAAAACTGTAAAGCTGCCCTGAATGAGGATCCCGATAACAAACAAAATTATCATGTGATACTTCAGCTACTTCCCAAAAAATGCAACCTTCGTTAGTACAATCTGCTTCAAGTCCAACATCTGCACCATAATCTTCGTATTCCGGCAACCATGGATTGTCAATTGAAAAATCTTCATTCATAATCAATTCCATCGTAGTCGGATAGGAAATGCCATCTTCCCCAATTTCCCGCACTACCAGTTCTCCATTACAAAACGGACATTTTATTCCTGTTTTAATTTGGTTCATTTGAAACCTCCATTTTTCATTTCATAATTTAATTGTTTTTAATTAATCCTATGTTAATATCATAATATTATTTTAATACATAGTCAATATCTAGTTTAATAACATAAAAAATTTAATATTAAAACCCTACTTGGTTTTCCTTATAACGAAATTGTTTTCCAAAAATTAATTACAACGAGAGGAAAACTCCTCTTTCTGTCGAAAAAATCAAAACATCTTTTTTTCCGGAGGACCCGATGTATTTTCTTTATAATTTGGTATTAATTATTCTGACACCATTATTAATTCTCTTTTTCATTTCTAAAAAGAAAGCGGCCAATTTTGCAAATCTCACTGAAAGAATGGGATTCTTGCCAAAAGAAATTCTCCCTTCAACCAACCACTCAATCCGGATCTGGATCCATGCTGCTTCGGTTGGTGAAATCACCGCATCCCAGGCCTTCATCAAAATGCTCAAACAGGAATATCCTTCAGCCTGGATCGGTTTATCAACGATGACACAATCCGGGCTGGAGATCGCCAATGCTAACTTGCCGAAGATTGATTCCCGCTTTTTAGTCCCTTTCGACCTCTTCTTTGCAGCCCGCCGGGCAATGCGATTAATTCAACCTACGATCTTCATCACTGTTGAGACTGAAATCTGGCCTAATTTATTAAAATATGCCAAACGCTATGGAGCACGAATTTTAATGGTAAACGGCCGGGTGTCAGTCCGCAGTATCGGGATGTATCAAAAATTAAATCGATTCTTCCAAAAGGTCCTCTCTCACTATGAAGTCTTTAGTGTAATTCTCCCAGATGATTCTGAACGGTTAATTGCAATGGGAGCATCTCCGGACAGAATCATCGTCAACGGCAATATCAAATACGACCGGCTGGCACATGATATTAAACCGGAGTTTTATGACGAAATGCGCCAAAAACTCAATTTAACCGGAGACGAACTAATTTTGGTGGCCGGAAGTACCCGCGAGGGCGAAGAGGAACTCCTGTTACAAGCGTTAAGCAAAATAAAACAAAAATTTCCCGAACTGCTTCTGATCATTGCTCCGCGGCACATCCAGCGCGAAGCAGAGATTGCCAAAACTATTACCGAAAATGGTTTTAAACCGGTAATGCGAACTGAAATTACTGAAACAACCCGGATTACATCAGAGCATGTAATTGTTTTAAATACCATTGGTGAATTATTTAAAGTATACTCCCTGGCAACAATCGCTTTTTGTGGCGCCAGCCTGGTACCGCTTGGCGGCCAAAATCCTCTGGAACCTGCTGCCTGGGGAAAAGTCGTGCTCTATGGCCCTTCAATGGAAGATTTTCTGGATGCCAAAGCGCTCTTAGAAAAAGCAGGATCCGGCATCGAAATTACTTCTCCGGACCAATTGGCAGCAACTGTCATTGAACTCCTGCAATCAGATCAACTAACACACTTAGGCAGCGCCGGCCAGCAAATCATCCAGTCACAACAAGGTTCTTCAGCCCGTAATCTGGAGCTTGTAAAAAAAATAATAGTGAGGTAATTTTCCATGATCAACGAACAGGTCATTAATCAACTGTATCAAGGTTTAACCCCCGAAGTTAAGGAAAGAGTCGACCAGGTTATTATCAAAATGACTGCGGCTAAAGAAGCCGGCGAAAAGATCGTTGTGGTGACCGGAAGCGGCCCCAATATCCATGAAGGGGTTACCACCCTGATTGCCGAACTGATCAATAAAGGAATCATTGATGGTGTCACCACATCATCTGCAGTAGTCAACCACGAGTTGGGCGGAGCGCTGGAAAAAGTACACCGTGTTGACGGGCGGAAACTGGGGATGGATGAGGACTTATTACCTTTAGACCACCTCTTTGAAGCTTCAATCATGACTGAAGAGGAACTACAGCTCCTTGAGAAAGAGATGCCGATCGACCGCGACCTAATCCGCCGAATTTTAGAGACTGAAGGCAATACCATTACCAAAGCTGCAGCCAATATGGCTTATCCGTTGGGGTTACGGACCGAAAAGTTAGCCCGCGAGATTGAGTCTTTAGCCAAAGCTAACGGTTTACCTTTTGAAACTGTTGCCGGAGCCGGCTGTGACCCTCTGACAATGCTCGGAGCAGGTTATCGCAACAACGTCCCCGTCTTAGTCAGCGTCCCACAGTTAATAGGCGGCGGGGCGGTTGGTTTAGCACTTGGTGATACAATTTCGATCACCGAACGTACAATGCGAATTGCGAAAATGTTAGGTTCAGCCTCAATTATTATCGAATCGGCTGTCGCTTTAACCCAAGAGATTCATGACGGTCCATTTGAACGATTTACCGGACATGGTGTCTGGGCTGATTGGGAAGGGTACTATACCTATACTTTAAACAATAAAACATTAGTCCGGATCGACCTTGATCCCAACCTGGAACTGGCCTGGCGTAAACAACGCGAGTCCAATATCGTCCAGGAAGCAATCGCCAAAGGGCTCCCCAAAACAAAACTTACCGGAGTCCCCTTCCGGATGGAGATGTCCGGGTTCTCGCGCCTGCCGGGAAGTATCCCCATTATTTCAGATATCGGAACGATCTGGCCGATCTTAGCCCTTAAAGTCAGTCAAAACCTTGGAATCAAACTGGATTATATCTCCTATCCGCAAGGTATTCCCGAAGGACAAGCGATGCGGGAATGGATTGTTAAAAATATCAAATTTATTAACCGCGATCAGATGTATGCAGCGTTCCGTAGATAATTTAATTTATAACTTCAGTCGAGGGGGAAATTGAATTTAACCCCTCTTTTTTTTACTTAATATATAACAAAATTATTTTTCAACATCTCTACCTCTTTTATAATTAGCCGAGAAAATAAGCTACCAAATTATTACAACTTGCCCAACAAATTATTACTAATCCCCTGAGTATTTAGTCTTAAAAACTAATATTTAGTGTTAAATTAACATAAAATTAAACGACGTTAAATTGACACCTATACATTACTTATTTTATAATCTATTCCATTGTTGTAAAATTAAGAAATTGAAATGAAGATGATCATCTTTTTTAAATTCTTAACAACAACAATAATAAAACATTATAATTTGGAGGTGTTTAAAATTAATACCAATTGCAAACATTCTGTCTGGAAATATTCTTTATTGTTGATTTTCATCGGATTGACCTTTTTTACCATTAACGCATCTGCAGATAGTTATGACTACAAATCATTACTTAAAATGAATCTGGAATTACTTAATCTTGTAAACACTAATCCCTCCATTGCAAAAATAGAATATTTAACTCCTAAAACCTATGAAGGCCGTTCAATTATTGCGATTAAAATTAGTGATAATCCAACCAAAACCGAAAATGAACAGCGCTTATTGTTTGTCGGTACTCATCATGCTCAAGAATGGATCTCTGCAGAAGTCCCTTTTCAACTTGCCAAATACTTGGTGCAAAATTATAATTCAAATCCGGATATTAAAGCAATTGTTGATAACACTGAAATTTGGATCATCCCAGTTGTAAACCCAGACGGTTATGAATATTCATAGAATGCCAACCGTAGCTGGCGTAAAAACCGTAAGGACAATAACCACATAAATCTCAAAGCCCTGACACATGACGATAACAAATCAGATTATGGTATAGGAGTAGACATTAACCGCAACTATCCCGCATTTTGGGGGCTGATAACAGATGTATATAATAGCAACAATCCTTCTGACCCAAGCTATAGAGGAAAAGAGGCTCTTTCCGAGTCTGAAACCAGAGCCATCTGCAACCTTATGGAAAGATACAATAACCCAGAGAAGAAATACGGTTTTTCTGCTGCAATCAGTTATCATTCATATGGTCAATTTGTTCTTTATCCAATGTCATTTTCAACTAACAAATTAGCCTCTGATGATGAAGACTATTTTAAAACCATGGCCACAACCATGACCGATTTAATAAATAATCACGCTATTGATTCACCATACACATTTATGAGGTCCTCAGAGCTATATCAAACCGCTGGCGATTTTATGGATTATGTATATACGAAATTCAAAATCCCTAACTTTACAATAGAATTAAGACCAAATAATCCAACTACAGGATTTATGCTTCCAAAAGAAGAAATCGGTCCAACTTGGGAGGAGAATAAAGAAGCAGCACTCTATCTCTTAAAGTTATTTACATTAAAAATTACTGAACCTTTTATACCATCCACCTCCGATAAAGACAAAAAACCGGTTTTAGTTGCAGCAGGACCTTCACAAAATCCAAAAGAGAAAATTAATATTAAGGTTAACGGAGTATGGCGAGGGTACAGTTCATCCGACTTTAGCATAAAAATTGGTACCAAACCTGCCCGGATTATCAGTTGTACCAGATTACCTGAGGTTAATGGAGAGGAAATCACCAATGGATATGAACTACAAGTTGAACCCCCTCCACAACCTGCTGATGGTCTTTATGACTTAGAGGTAACTTTGGGAGACGCTACTGACAAAGTAACAAATGGTATCGTCTATGGAGAAACAAAAAACGATATTGTCCTGGTTGTTGATCGTTCTGGCAGTATGGATGGATCACGCATTGCTGATGCTAAGACTGCAATGAAGCATTTTATCGACTACATGGATAACATGGATAATATTGGAGTTGTCAGCTTTTCCACTACTTCAAAAGAAGAATATGTGTTGTCATCTTTAATGGAAACTAACAAAATCCAAATTAAAAATATAATAGATGCGATCAATCCTTCTGGTAATACTTCAATCGGTGCCGGTTTGTTAGCAGCAAGAAACCAACTTAACACTTATGGAAGTCCCGGTCACTCAAAAGCAATTATTGTACTTAGTGATGGCGAAGAAAATACAGCACCTTATGTAAATGATGTTCTTCCCGAGATTATTGCAGATGGGATCACCGTCCATACTATTGGTTTGGCAGATTTAAAAAGCCTGCAAACATTACAGACAATCTCAAATGCAACCGGAGGACAACTTCGTTATGCTTTAAATTCTAATGAATTAGCTGGTCTTTATACCGATTTGTCAGCCGAATCCAAAGGATTGGAGTTGTTATTTTCGAAGGAAAGCAAAGTACGGCAAGATGGCTATGATTATCAATACGTTTACATTGATTCTGCAGTCGAAATGGTCGATTTCAGTATTTCATGGCCTGGCAGCGAATTAAACCTTGATTTGTTCAATCCCAGAAAACAAATTATTACTCCAAACACAGCTTTAACAAATCCTTCAGTATCTTATACTACATCTGGCGGTACAATGAAATACTACCGGATTATGTCACCTGAACCTGGTTTGTGGGTACTGCGTACCTTTGGAAAAGAAGTAGATCCCTCTGGTATTGAACCCTATACCGCAAAAGTGGTTGTCAAATCTAATTTGACCTCCAATTTATCTCTTAGTGGAACCTATTTGTCAGGTGATCCACTGTCAATCATCGTTACCGTAACAGATACCAAACCAATTTCTAATGCTGTCATCAAAGCAACAATCCAGAGCCCTGACAAGAAAACTTACACGCTTGACTTATATGACGACGGCTTCCATGGTGATGGTAGTGCAAATGATGGTGTTTATGGCAACTTCTTTACCGAAACTAAAGTCGACGGCTCCTATGAATTATCCATTGATATCAACGGTAAAACAACCAAAGGAGATAACTTTACTAGAAAGAAAACCCGTTCATTCCTTATCAAACAACGGCCACATGTAACAGTTGATGTAATAGCTCCTGCCAATCAGACTCTGCAAGCTGGAGATACTTTCATTTATAACTTCATCATCAAAAATAACAGCAGTAAACAAGAGACATTTAATTTATTTTACTCTCAAGGCGAAGAGGAATTTTGGTATGATCTCTATAATTCACCGAAAAAAGTTACCATCCCAGGCAATTCTTCAACTTCAATACCTATTAAAGTTACAGTTCCAAACGAGCTCCCAACTTCCGCCTTCCTATTTGTGAAGGCAGTCAGTATCACTGAACCGCTAAATACTGATTTTGATACTGTATGTACCATTGTTCCTCCGGCTGACTTGTTTTTGGAACTATTCGGTCCTGACTTGGTCCAACCTAACTCAACCAGAGATTTTGTCATTAAATACGGCAATAACGGACCTGCTGACACCACCAATCTTGTAATTGCTATTGAGCTACCAATGGGCGTAAGTTATAAAAAGGGTAATAACCGTGACTCAGGCATTCAAAAAGATAACCTTGTAGTCTGGTATTTACCGGATTTATCTAACAAAGAACAAGGTGAAATCACCTTCAGTTTAAAATTCTCTGATCAATTGACTCCTGACACTAACCTTCAATTGAAGGGAATCATTTTTAGCGGATTGAATGAAAAAGGTAATGCTCCTGGTCAAGCTGATAATAACTTTGCAAACAACAATACTACCAAAGAAATAGGCTTATTCCCTTCACTCTATGCCATAAATTCTTTAATAATATCTGATCGGGTAAAGATCAACACTGAATACACTTTCTGTGGTAAAGAATTTGTACTAGGCAGTCATTCTAATATATCAGGTTCGGTATTTGTAAACGGAGATGGTTTACTCCGCTCCTATTCGCAAATCAATGGAAACCTTTTCTACTCTAGCAGGCTCTCGTATCAACCGGCAGCAATGGTAAATGGGAAAACCCAACAACTAGCGATGAATAGCCCATCAGTCATTATTAACAAAACAATACCTTATGGTATAACTGATCTTTATATTGCCAATGATGTTACTGATCTGTGGAAACCAGGCAATTATCATACTGGTACAGTTAAAGCTCGAGGAACCGTAACGTTGACCGCTGGAACTTACAATTTTAAAGAGTTGATCTTTGAACCAAACACAAAAATAATATTAGATACTACCAATGGAATGATCAACATTAATGTTGCTGATCACCTATCTTTTGGTGATAATTTCACGATTGTAAACAACAATTCATCAGGTATCAATTTCTATACCAATGTAACTGACACAGTTACCATTGGAACAAACAGTAATTTTGTAGGATCTTTAATGGCTCCAAACAGTAAAATTGTAATAAATTCCCGAACAAATATTATTGGCAATCTGTTGGGGGACAGCATTCAAATCGAGCCAGATGTTACCATAAACTCTCAATAAAATTTAGAAAAAATAAAAAGGGGGTGTTGCAAAATGCAGCCCCCATTTTTTACAACAAGAAAGAATTTTATTTAAGTATCATGATAACAGGTCTTTGAAGAACCTAATGATTGCAATTTTAAATTAACTTGATCTGAAATAGTATTAGAAACTGTCAAGCAACTTTTGCAGACGGGTAAAGTATTCCCCAACATGGACCCCATCTACCAACGCATGATGTACCTGTACCGAAAACGGCAACAAAATCCGGTTTGTTTGCGAATAATACTTTCCCCATGAGATTCTGGGGACCGAATCATCTCGATTCAAACTAATCGTATGCGAGAGGTGCGTAAACGAAACCCAAGGAATACAGGTGATATAGATCAAATCATCCCGATCAACATGGTCCTCAAAACTAAAAAACTCCTTCTGGTTTTGCGACTTCGATTCGGCATTCCTCACAAATTCGAAAAGATCATCGCTCAATTCAACCGTTACGATTCGAAATAAATCATCTTCCTTACCCATATCAGTAAATGAAGGATGTATTTTATCATGTAAAACTACCTGACCTTCCCTGATCCGGTAACGGAAATTGATGATCTCATTGACAACCTGGGTTGTCAGATAGATCATCGCATAATAAAAAGAAAGCCGCTTTGTCTTCACAAAGTCTAAAAATTTAGTTACATCAATGTTAGCACAGATATTAAACTGCGGATAATCCATCCTGTAAAAGAAGTTAAAATGTTCTTTCCGCTTCCAGGTGTTTAAATCGATGTATTGCATTCCGTTCCTACTTTCTGTCATTAAGTTCGCTCAATCATCACTTTGCTGCCTTCACCGTTTAATCCGGCCGGAATAACAATCAGCTTCGAAGCAATCCGATTTCGTAACTCCGGCACATGACTGATGATTCCAATCACCATATTCTCGTTTTGTAATCTTTCCAGCGAATCCATCACCACATCGAGCAACTGCGCATCTAGTGTTCCAAAACCTTCATCGAGAAAGAAGAACTCCAACGGGCTTGTCCCATTAAGCTGAATCTTACTTGATAAAGCCAATGCCAATGACAGCGACACCAGGAAAGTCTCCCCACCGGACAGACTGGTAACCGGCCGTTCTAATCCCCCATTAAAATTATCACAGATGATGAAGTCTTTCTTTTCATCCAAATGCAACCTGTATCTGCCGTTAGTTAAGTATTGCAATCGTCTGGAAGCGTCAATCAGGATGTAACGCATGTGTTCTTCGGCAATATAAGCGACAAAAGCATTTCCTTGTAATAATTTGAAGATCTCATCAGCCATTGCTTTCTGCCTGACTATCCGTTGATAATCATTCAGATACTGCTGTTGGGTCTCATACTGTGCTTCCATAATCGCCAACTGTGATTTAAGGCCTCCGACTTCACCCAATATTCGTTCTTTAGCACTGGCACACTGTAGTTTACTCTGTTGCAACTCCTCCCAAGCTTCAGGAAGAATCCGGTCATCACCGAGCTTCAACCGGATGTCCTTAATTCGGGTCTGATATTCTTGATGCCGGACCTCATATTCAGTAATCCGGTCAGTTAACTGTTGCCGTTCTGCAACGGTAAGCAAACTGTCGGAATATTCAGTTACAGTTGTAAACCCTTTTTCACTCAATACTTTCTGCAATATAGTATCACGTTCATTAAATTCCGTTTGATTGAGCTCAACCTGGCGTTGGTTGGCTTGATGTTGCAACTCCAGGTTAGTTAGTTCATTTTGACAACGCTCATAATCCTGTTGGGCAATCTTCAGTTGTTGCTGCAGCGATTCTAACTCGGTTTGTTTGGTCTGCAACAAGTCTTGAACCGAACTGTCTCCCGCTGCCAGTTTAATCTTGGCAATCCGGGAATCAATTTCATCGGTTAAAGTCGCAACAATCGAATCGACCTTCACCTTCTCGGAGCTTGCCTGTTCCTGCTCCTGTTTCAGCTGGTTATATAACTGCTCAGCCTTCGCAAGCTCTTCATTAACCACAGCCAGATTCTTCCGCAAGATCTCTGATTGCTGATCATTATCAAGCAGCTCCTGACTCTTCTTCCGAAATTGTGTTATTGACAATGATTGTTGTAACGCTTGATACTGGTTCCGTTTTGCAGTTAACAACTGTTGCTTTTCAGCTTCTAAGCGGTTTAATTTGTCAATATTCTTCGTAACCGCTGTCAATTGACCCTTGAAATTACTAAGCGACTCAACCAGCCGGTTCTGTGCTTCGGTATTGGCTGTCAATTGTTTCTGCAATTCCTCGCTCGTTTTCTCCCAATCGTTGATCTGGGTTTGGAGATTGGCCAGAGCTTGCTTTTCCTGCTTGAGATACTCTGTTAACTCATTGACATTTAAATTGATTAGTTCCGGCTCCAATTCACTTCGCAACTGTTCAATCTTAGCTGTTATTTCAGCAATCTTTTCCAACTTAGTTTGCTGCTGGGCACGTTCCACTTCTAATGCTGCTTCCTGTCTGGCCCGATCTTTGTTTACTTGTTCCAATTGAAGCCGACAATCTTTGAGCAGTTCCTCAACCGCAACTAATTCCTGCTGCCGTAATTCCAATTCAACTTCATTTTGAGCTGTTGCCAGCTGCGGATGGTGTAATGAACCACAAACCGGGCAGGGATCCTTATCGGTTAGATTTTGCGCCAGGTTATAGGCGTAATTGGCAATTGTCAGATTATGAATTACTGCCTGCAGGTTAGCTTTAGTATCTGTATTTTGTTGCAGCTGTTGATTGAGCAAATCAAGTCGCCCATTTAAAGCATCAATTACTGTTTCCTTTTGGGTAATTGCTGCTTCAAGCGTTGCCAGTGCACCACGTTCTCTGGCTAACTCCTGTTCCCGCAGCTCAAGGGCTTGAACTTGTTGTTCAATATTACTCAGGAACTGATTTCGGACAACAAAGCCAGCCAGATCACCCGGCTTTTTGGTCAGATGTTCTTCAAACGCAATTTGAATCTGATTATACTTAGCAATTAGATCCGTTTTTTGCTGTTCAACTGCCTGTAATTGTTGTTCAAGTGATTCGCGGTGTTCAATTTCAATTTGCAATTCCGATCGGAGATCGCTTAATTCCGTTTCAAGCTGCTCACATTCTTCCTCCAGTTTGACTCCTTTTAAAATACTCTCACGCAACGACGGACTGACAATCAGCCGTTCGATCTCCGCTTCAAGCGTCCGACGCTCTGCTTCTTTCTTCAATTTGTAGTCGTTACCCCTTTGAAGCCGTTGCATGAGAATAGTAATCTGATTCTCCAGTTCAACCTGGCGGGTTTGCAATTGTTCCCGGTGCCGCTCCCGTTCCCGCAACTCTGCTTCCTCGGTTAACAGCCCCTGTAACCTGGTAATCTCCGCAACGAGCTTTGGTTGGTTGATTGCTGCTTCCGCTTCGAGGTTATCTTTAATCTCACTTAAGTTTACGAATTTGACACGGACGGTTTCCAGCCCGGCAGCGGACTGTTGTAGCAACAATTCACTGTCAGCCAAAGCTTTCTCCGCTTTTTGGTAGTTTTCATAATACGGTTTTACCATCTCTGCGGCTTCAGCCTGTTTCAACCTGATTTTCTGTTGTTCAATCTCACTCAGTAACAACTGGTGACTTTGCAGTTCAGCTTCCAATCTGTCGAGTTCCTGTTGCCAATTCCAGAGAGTCAATGCTTGTTGATAGACGTTCTCAATCTGTTGATACTCATCAATAATCCGCTGTTGTTCCGCCAGCAAACTATGATACTGTTGTTTAGTCGCTGCAATTTTCTCTGCCGAAATATCGCCTAACCCTTTCAATACGCCTTCAATCCGTTCCAGTTCGCTGGTTAACCGCTGCCGTTCCGACTTCACTTTCTCAGTCAACTTCGTACCATAGTCAGCTAATGCAAACACCCGCTCAATCATCTGATCCCGCTCGGCATCCCGTAACTTTAAAAACTGGGCAAATTCACCCTGCGGCAATACGACTGAACGGGTAAAATCCGCCATATTTAATCCAATAATCTCCAATATCTTTTGGTTCACTTCTTTTTGACCGTCACAGATTACCCGTTCGGAATCATCCCCGACTTGGACCAAACGGCAGATCACCGCATTAACCGAGTCACGGCGTTCTTTATTACGTCTGAAGCTCCGTTCAACCCGGTAAACTCTTCGGGCATCACCCAAACCGATCGCAAAAGTGAAACTAACCTCCAGTTTATCATGCTGACTGTTCAAGATCCCCTGAGTGTTATTCGTAGCCCGTTTGACCGAACCATACAACGCTAAAGTAATCCCATCCAGGATTGTCGATTTTCCACTGCCGGTTTCGCCAAAGATCCCAAATAAACCCGTTCTGGTAAGCTCTGTAAAATCAATTGTTTGTTTTGATTTAAAACTATGTAGCCCTTCGATGGTCAGTTGGAGCGGCCTCATGACAAATCACCACCCCCACCGGAGTCTTCGGCATCTTCCTGATTGACAATTCGCAGAAAATAATCGACCAGTTCCGGACGTGGCAATATTCCTATCTTGGAATGATAAAAGTTAATAAATAATTGATCGATTGGTTGGGAACTACGGCTTTCAACTGTTATTGCAACCTCATTGTGCCCTTCAATCACCGGACGAATGGTAATAATATCATCCCGCCTGCTGCGAATCGCACGAATTTCTTCGTTGCCAAGCGGGTTTTTAACCCAGACTTCAAGATCGATCCAGGCCTTATCGTCCTTCTTGGTATCAATCCATTCCAATACTTCAGGGACTCCATTTTGGGCAACCCATTTTACAAGCGGTTTACCGCTTTTGAGTTCGATCTTTTCAACACTTACCGGTTGTCCGGGATGAGCATCAATAATGAATACTGCTTTTTGATAACCGATTTCCGAAAAACTATAGGCCAGTAATGAACCCGAATAATAAGCCGGAACAGTTGCTCCCAATATCTCCTGGGGTTTATGCAGGTGCCCTAAAGCAACATACTGCGCTTTAGACGGTAACTGCGCCGGTTCAACCGTCAGTGCACCACCAAGCTGGATCGGCCGCTCCGATTCCGAACATTCTCCGCCACGCATAAACAGATGACTGATCACCAGATTGACCGTATCATCACGAAATTCTTTAGCTAATTCATTTAAGATTGCTCCAACTTTATCCGAATATGCTTTTTGGAGCAATTCTTCATCAAGAGTCGCGTTTAAAACCTCATTCAACCGTGCTTCCGAAGGATAAGGCAGTGTAATAATTACCACATTAGTCCCATTAACAACTAACTCCATCCAGCCAGGACCGGAGCGGACTACTTTAGAATTTGGTTGAGCAGTAGTAACGCTTGCTTGACTGGCAGGTAACCCCAGTAAAATAATCCCATGACGGTCCGCCAATGGTTTGGCAGCGCACAACCGCTCCGGACTGTCATGATTGCCGGCAATAACAACAACCGCACGTTCACCCTGTTTAGCAAGGCGTTCCACCGTATTAAAAAAAAGTTCCTCTGCCGCTGCAGATGGAACATAAGTATCAAAAATATCGCCAGCAATCAGGACCAAATCAACCTGCCGTTCATCAGCAATCTGACAGATCTCCATTAATGCTGCTTTTTGTTCCGGTAAACGCTCCCGGCCTTCAAGCAATTTACCAAGATGCCAATCAGAAGTATGCAGTATCTTCACGCTTATTTCTCCAGTAAATATTGGTGTCTTCGTTTAAATATTGCAAAAAAGAGCGCAAACAAAAATGAAACTAAACCAAGGCCTAAAAAAGTATTTTTAATTACCAGATCAATTGTCAAGACAATCATATACTCTCTTACGTAGAAAAAATTCAACCAACAACAGGCTAGAGTCAAAACAAATATTAATAACATTAACACCGCAAAACCTGATTCATAAGTAATCATCTTGATCCGGGCATCGGTGTTAATAAGTTTTCGATAAGGAAACAAACAGACAATAAAAGGAAGGAACAACAACGGCATACCATATACATAAACCGTTCCAAATTTTTTTAAAGCCAACATAATATTGATAATCAATACGGAACCAATAAGCACCAGATCAATATTGGAATTGATCAGTTTATTGCTACTAACCAGCTTGACCTCATTACTCATTCTTAATCATTACCTCCTGTAGCTGAAAGAATGATACATCATTGATGTTGCATTGTCAAACTTAAGTAATTTTGCAACATCACGCTCGCAACAGTTTCGTAAAGTTTACTAAACAGTTAAATTGTACCACATCCGGATGTGGAGATAAAGTCAATTTTCAGAGCAACATAATGATAATATTTCAAATAAAGAAATACAAAAATCCTTCTCAATGCTAAGAAGGATCTCTGTAACTATTACTAAACTATTCATCCTTTATACTTCAGCTGATTTGCAATTTGGACCGAACGTATTATATCCTCAAATATTCCCTGGTATAGCTTTGTCTCACTCTCTCTACAATAACAATTCACCTGAATCCAACCCACTTCAGTAAGACACATCCCACTGATACCAACCACATTACCGGAGCCCTGAACAGTCATTTTAAACCGCATCCATACTATCTGATTGATTGGATCATAGACCATTTCGTTAAAATTAACGTTTGAAACAACGCCTCCCAGATTATCGTCCAACTTATCCTGCGCTTTTTTTGATAACTGTTGTGTGTTAACTTGTTTTAATTTTTTCAGTTCACTGGAACTGATTCGATTTTGGTTTTTTACTTGAATTAATATGTAGGGATATTCAAACCAATTCTTTGATGATTTAAGCTGAAAACCATAGTTATAATTTTCCGCTCGGGTATTCGGAAAATTAGCATGGAGATATTCGACATACTCCTTAATCACTTCGCTGGGTATTTCCCTCATGCTGGTTAGAATTCGAATCGAGAATCCATCCTTGGGATAATCATACAGTTTACTGTTTTCAGCAGCACTGGCTCCGTTGATGGCAAAACCAGACAGTAAACATAGTAACAGCAGCCCACTGATCAATATCAATTTAATCCTTTTCATTCAATTAACTCCTTTTCAAATTTTCAAGTCAAATAGACTATTCTCATTATATCACAATTACTAACCATTGTCAAATTTTTTAAACAAACTCCAATTCACAATTTAGATCTGTTTTAAATTATTTTTGAATTATTATTGTCCTTAGTTGACTTTAATAATAACCGGAAATATATCCGGTGCAAAGCTGCCAGAGAGGTATTGATCGCTATGGGTCAATAAATTGGTTCCTCCAATGTGTAAATTCAGTGTTATTGGCTCCGCTTTTGGTTCCAGGTTAACAACTCCAAGATATTCTTCGGTATCATTCTTCCACCGTAACAATACAACCTGATTCCCTAATTCCTTAATTTCAAAATGCCGGCAGTCTCTTTTTATCCTTTTTGACAGCTTGATGACTGTCTTAAAATAATCATTAAACTCCCAATCGCCATTCTCCCAGTCAATCTGATCACGTTCAAAAAAGTTCATAAACTTTCTTGTCAGGATCTCTTGACCGGCATAGATCAAGATAGCCCCAGGTAGCAATGTATAAAAAGCCACCCAGTTTTGGATCGTTTTTCGGTCATGGATCCGCGAGCCAATTCTTGGGTTGTCATGATTCTCTAAAAACCTCAATTTAATTGCATGTTCGGGATAGAGCGTTTCCTGAACAAATAAGTGGCGCACATAATTGCTAAGCCCCTCACGATTACCCCAAAAATAATCTTCAAGATACTCAAAACCATCATAATCGTAAGTCAGATCAAACGACTCATGCAGTTCCGGATCAGAATGGGCGCTAAACCCGCGTCCCCGTAATTCCTTAATAAACTGTTTATGAACACTCTCAGCCAGCCAAATCACTTCCCGTTGTTGGTTTAAGACTTGCCTGGCCCGGTTCCAAAACGCTTGAGGCACCATAGGGGCTACATCACAGCGAAATCCGTCGACTCCCTTCTCCAGCCAATACTGCAAAGACTCAATCAAATAGTCCCATAATTCCGGCTTTGAATAATCCAAGTCCGAAATATCAGACCAGTCTTCAATCTTCCGCTTAATATTACCCGATTCATCCCTCACAAACCAATCCGGATGCTCCTTAATAAGTACCGAATCATTTGAAGTATGATGAAAAACAACATCAATGATGAGCTTCATTCCCAAGTCATGTGTCTTATTGATTAATTGCTTTAAATTTGCTTCATTCCCTAACAATTGGTTAATTGCCCGATAATCTTTAACCGAATAGGGACTCCCTAACGTACCCTTCCGTCCGGCCTCACCAATCGGATGAATTGGCATTAGCCAAACGATGTCCGTGCCTAAGCCCCTGATTCGTTCCAAATCACCGGTAACACCGTCAAAATCACCGGAATGACTGTACCCGGGAATATAAACCTCGTAGATAACCGCATTTTTAAGCCAACCAGGAGTAGTTACAGCCATTTTTTCCTCCTCCTTTTTATGAATAAACTATTAACAAAAATCAATCTTTTGTCGATTACATGATTGTAAATTACTTGCTTAAACCACAAAAGGAGCAGCACTGAATGACTAAAACAATTCAAAAATTCTTCTCTTCGATGTCATCCCGTTATTTAAATAAACAATCTAGTTTAATCGAATTTATCTACCTTAATATTGTATATTTTCTTCTGATACTAAATTGCAATAACAAATTGAACTAATCCTTTAAACCTTAAAAATCTGTTGTAATAATCATAAAGCATAAATCAGATCCAATTCAGCATCAAAGAGTTCTTCCGGCGTTTTGTAACCGAAGATC